>ERZ779992.131-NODE-131-length-57585-cov-3.202416_pt1 | contig 57585 bp, 53 predicted proteins | sample MGYA00511934_ERZ779992 | MGnify/ENA primary metagenome ERZ779992 (study PRJEB29588, sample SAMEA2163248) | human gut metagenome | biome: human gut; feature: human-associated habitat; material: faeces | place: Denmark | collected 2008/2010 ...
TACACAAAAAAGAAGAAGTTGATGAAATTCTAGAAAATATCAAAGGCGGAAAATACATTGTAACAGATGTGAAAAGAGGAGAGAAGAAAAGAACTCCTGCACCACCATTTACAACAAGTACTATGCAACAAGAAGCTTCAAGAAAATTAGGGTTTACACTAAAAAAGACAATGTCTGTTGCACAAGGATTATATGAAGGTGTAAAAATTCCTGAAAAAGGTAGTGTAGGATTAATTACTTACATGAGAACAGACTCTACAAGAATTTCTGAAGAGGCAAGAGCTGCCGCAAAAGAGCAAATAAGCAAAACTTATGGAAGCGAATACTACGAAAACAGGTATTACAAAAAGAGTAGTGAGGCACAAGATGCTCACGAAGGTATACGTCCAACATATATTTATATAACGCCAGAAAGCATAAAAGATTCACTTACAACAGACCAATACAAATTATATAGATTGATATACAACAGATTTTTAGCAAGCCAAATGTCAGCTGCAGTATATGATACAATAAATGTTGATATTAAAGTAAACGATTATATATTCAAGGCAAGTGGTCAAAACTTAAAATTTAAAGGTTTTATGACTCTATATGTAGAAGGAAACGACAATGGACAAGAGGAAGAAGATTCAACATCAATTCCAGCATTAGAGGCAAATCAGGAAGTTAAAAAGAAAAAATTGAATGCAAAACAAAGTTTTACAGAACCACCTGCAAGATATACAGAGGCAAGTTTAGTAAAAGAGCTAGAGGCTAAAGGGATAGGTAGACCAAGTACATATTCTCCAACAATTACAACAATATTAGAAAGAAGATATATAGAAAAAGAGAAGAAACAATTAGTTCCAACAGAACTCGGAGAGGTTGTAAACAAATTATTAACAGAAAACTTTGGAGATATAGTAGACGTTGAATTTACTGCTAAGGTAGAAAATGAATTTGATGAAGTTGCATCTGGAAAAGAAGAATGGAAACAAATATTGCGTGATTTCTATCCACCATTTGAAAATGAGCTTGAAAAAGTTGATAAAGAGCTAGAACATGTAAAACTAGAAGACGAAGTTTCAGACGTACAGTGTGATAAATGTGGAAGAATGATGGTAGTGAAAATGGGAAGATTCGGCAAGTTTTTAGCATGCCCTGGTTACCCAGAGTGCAAAAATGTAAAACCATTCGTTGTAACTATAGATGAACCATGCCCAGTATGTGGTGGAAAAGTTCAAGTTAGAAAAACAAAGAGAAGAAGAAACTACTATATATGCGAGAATAATCCAAAGAGCTGTAATTACATATCTTGGAACAAGCCTAAAAAAGGAGAGGTTTGGACTCCAGAAGAAGTAAAAGAAGAAGGCAGTACAACCACAAAAAGAGCACGTAAAATAACGAAAACAACTACTAAGAAAACAACAGCAAAAAAGAAAACTACAAAAAAGGCTACAACGAAGAAGGTAACTGCCAAGAAAAAAGAATAAGATTTTAATAAAAGCATCACAGTCTATATTATATTTTTTTAATGTAATAAGAATGTGGTGCAATTTATTTGTATAAAGCAAATCTTGATTTATGTAAAGTTGTTTGATATAATATAGAAAGTAGGCAGTTTTATTCCTAATTAAATAATTTTATAAGGAGGTATTTTTCTTATGGCGGCTACTACATCAGAGCGTGTTTTCATCATGAAGCAGAACTTTATGATGTGGCACGAGAAAGGGTATACGATACCTGAAATTGCCGAAATGCACAACTTGTCTTTTAGTTGTGTATATAGGCATCTTCAGGAAATCGCAGATGAGAACAACACAACTAGAGAGGAACTCCTGAAACTTGTTCGGACTGCAAAAGGAGACCGTGAATGGGAAAGAGAGTCAAAAAAAGTTATAATTGACGTTGATAAAATGAATGTGGAATTTGAAAAATCCATTGCAGTTATTGACGAAATTATAAACAGAATTGATGAAATCATTCTCAAGGAGGAAAATGAGTAATGAAAAAAATGACAGCAAAAGACCTTCACATTGCTGTGAAAAACAAAGCAACAGAAGCGGGACTCATGGTCCGGTATGGCATCGACAGTGCAGAAGAACTGTATGATGTTATGAGCAGAGTGGCTCCGGGAAATCTGGAATACTTTAAAAAAGAAATAAAGAAAAACCAGAAAAACCGAGCACGCAAAGAAGACAAAAAAGAAGGGGAAAGCATTGAAGTTCAAGCCAATAATGCGCAGAACAAAATGATTGATGAATTGACGGAAAACATTTACGAGCAGACTGAATTGCAAAGTTCAGAGACCTTGCCGGCATTCTCATCATCAAGTGAAAGTATAACAATTGGTGAAGAAAGCACTACAGAAGAACAGGATAGTACCGAAGGCAAGCAATCTTTACAGGAATTGTTGGATGCTGAGAAGTTTTTAAGCGATAACTGTATTGCGTTGGAAAATGAACACAATGCTTTATTGACCGCAAGAAAGAAAGACGTGCAAACGCTTTCGGAAATTCAAAGTGTATTAGAAGAGCTCCAACGTTTGTTGAAAGCAAATCAGAGTAGGATGAATACTGTTTTGGCAGATTATAACAGCAAGGCTGAGCAGATGATAAAAACTTCATCCGAAATCAAGGCTTGTAAGGAAATGCTAGCTGATACACGCGCGCAAATTGAAGAAGCCAAAAAGCTCAAGATTTCCGTCTTTGCAGATGGTATTATCGAATGCGATAACGGAAAGCTGGAGTATCCCGCTGAAACCGAGGTTCAACAGCTGATTTCTATCCTGGTTCTGCTGAAAGAAGCAGAAGAACTTACTGTTAGGCAGATCAAGACAGCTGCATATCTTATATTGGTGGTTAAAGGTATTGACCAAAAATATGAGCTTGAATTTGACAACGATTTGGTTAAAAAGCTGTATGAGGCTGCAATCGCATAACCCATAACGTAGAGCGCCAAACTCTTTTGCAAAAGAGTGCGCCCCAGGATGTTTCCTGGGGCGCATTTTAAAATTAAGATTGAAAAAATTTTTCTTGGAAAAATCCACCATACTCGTTGCAGAAACCTTAAAAAAGGTATATAATAGATAACCAGTGAAATGGGGAGATTTATTGATGGAAAGTAATATTATAGATAAACAAATATATGAAGATTTAATAAGTCAGGTTGACTCAAAGAAGCTAGATTTGGCTTTAAAATTAATGCAAAATAAGGCTATTGAGATAAATAAGATTACATATGATAATAAGCAGAACTTTGAAGTTCATTCAATCGTAAAAGATGAGAAGAATGATGACGAAATTATTGTAAAGGAAAAATATAAAGTTTATATTAAGGTCGCAGAAGGTGAAATTGAAAATTTATCGTGTACATGTGACGGTTATAAGGAAAATTATTGTGCATGTGAACATATTATTGCAACTGTTAAAGAATTTGCGAGTAACTCTGACTATGTAAGAATTTTTTCTGGAGAGAAAAAAGAGACCAAAAGTAATGATACATTCAAAGAACGAGGAGAAAATTATAAGGTTTTCAATCAACTGGTAAATGAATTTTACAGAATTAATGAAGAAGAGGAAGAGCAAAATATATCTTCAGGCAAGGAGGAAGGATTCGTCCATATTGAGCCTAAGATTATATGCAGCAGAACAAATAATAGCTTGAAATTGGAAATAAAGCTTTCTAAAAAAGATGAGAAGCAGAGCTATAAGGTAAAGTCTTTACCAGAATTTTATGATAGATTTGCAAGTGGAGAAAAGTATAAATATGGAGCAAAGCTTGAGTTTGCACACACAAGAGAAAAATTTGTGGAAGAAGACAGAAATCTTTTAGATTTCATACTTAAATATTCAGAAATAATAAAATATGCTAATGAATCGTCTACAGGATATGATTATTACACCAAAAGAATGGGAGAAGATGCAATAGTTATTTCTAACACGGGGTTGGATGATTTATTTGAATGCCTGAAAAATAGAGCAATTTCAATGGAAGACCAGTTTGGAACTGATGCTGTTGTTTTGGTACCAAATGAACCAGACATTAAGTTTAAACTAGAGGAAAATGATGAAGGAGAATACAAAATAACCGTAAATGTTGATATATATGCGTATATGGTTTACGAGGGTAGAAAATATACATATTTAATGCTAGATAAGAAATTGTATAGATGCTCAAAAAAATACAGCAATACTGTTATTAAAATGTTGGAAGTATTTAGAAAGAACTTTACAAAAGAAATTTTGCTTCCAGAGAGTCAGTTGTCTAATTTCTTCTCTATAGTACAACCAAGCATAAAAAATAGTGTTAATATTGGAGAAAATGAGTACAAGAAAGTTGAAAAATACATTCCTGCAGAGCTATATGCAAAGTTATATTTGGACTACAATGATTTAAATTATGTGCTAGCTGATATTAGATTTATATACGGCGATGTAGAGATAAATCCGCTAGATTCTAAGAAACAAGAAGAGGTACTTTCTAGAAATACAATAAAAGAAAGCAAATTAATTAACATGTTTGTTAAGAGTGGATTCATGTTAGACCAAAAGAACAATAGATTGATTCTTGCAAATGATGACAAAATATATGAATTTTTGACTAATGATATGGATTCATATATGAAGAATTTTGAAGTGCTTGCAACAGATAATTTTAAGGCAAAAGAAGTTAGAAGCACATCTGCTGTAAATTTGGGTGTAAGAGTAGAAAATAATTTGCTAGACATAGATTTTTCTAGTCTGGATTTCGACCCAGCAGAGCTTCAAGAAATAATGAAACAGTACAAATTAAAGAAAAGATACCATAGATTAAAAGATGGTAGCTTCGTGAATTTGGAAGATAATGATACTATTAAATTTATAGAAAGTATAACCGAAGATATTGATGTTGATTACAGTCAAATAAAGAACAATACTTTACAATTACCAATGTACAGGGCTCTTTATTTAGATAAGATTTTGGAGAGGAATAGCTTTATTCATGTCGCAAAAGATGAGAGCTACAAGAATTTAGTTGAAAATATCGATGTAAAAGAGATAGAAGGAAACATGGAGGTGCCAAAGAACCTGAATGCTAGCCTCAGAGAATACCAAAAGGTAGGCGTACAATGGTTACGTATGCTTGATTACTATGGATTAGGTGGAATTTTGGCAGATGATATGGGTCTTGGAAAAACTGTACAGCTATTGTGTGTAATCTGTGCATATAAAGATAATGGAGGAAAGAAACCATGCTTAGTAGTATGCCCAAGTTCATTATGCTTAAACTGGCAGAATGAAGCGGAAAAATTTACGATAGGAATGAAATCAATAGTAGTACATGGAACACTAGAAGAAAGAAAAAATCAAATTGCATCAATACCAAATTATGATATAGTAATAACCTCATATGAATTATTGAAGAGAGATATAGAAGAATATAAAAAATATGACTTTAAATTTAAGTACATAATTGCAGATGAGGCACAATACATAAAAAATAATAATACACAAAATGCAAAGGCAATTAAGAATATATCAGCAGAAACAAGGTTTGCACTAACTGGAACGCCAATAGAAAACTCTTTGTCTGAGCTATGGTCAATATTTGATTTTATAATGCCTGGTTACTTATTTGGATACAGAAAATTCAAAGAGCTTTATGAAACGCCAATAATAAAAGAGGGCAATGAAGTGGCAATGAACAAATTGAAAAAATTGATAGAGCCATTTGTCTTAAGAAGAATAAAAGGTGAAGTCTTAACAGAGCTACCAGATAAAATGATATCTGTTCTAAATAGCCAGATGGTGGACGAGCAAAGAGATATTTATTTGTCTTATTTAGCAAAGGCAAAGAAAAATGCAATGGAAGAAATACAAGAAAACGGAATAGAGAAGAGCCAAATAAAAATACTTGCACTATTAACAAGATTAAGACAAATATGTTGCCACCCAAGTCTATTTATAGACAACTACAAGGGCGAAAGCGGCAAGCTAAACCAATGTATAGAAATAGTAAAAGATGCAATACAGTCAGGACACAAAATACTACTATTTTCAGGCTATACAGCGATGTTTGAGATAATAGAAAAAGAACTACAAAAAGAGAATATAGAATTCTTAAAATTAACAGGACAAACCAAAGTATCTGAAAGAATAAATTTAGTAGATGAATTTAACAGCAATCCAAACAAAAAATTATTCTTAATCTCTTTAAAAGCCGGTGGAACTGGTCTAAACTTAGTCGGAGCAGATGTGGTAATACACTATGACCCATGGTGGAATTTATCTGCAGAAAATCAGGCTACAGATAGAACTTACAGAATAGGACAAAAGAGAAACGTACAAGTATATAAATTAATAACAAAAAACTCAATAGAAGAGAAAATATATGAACTACAAAAAAGAAAAGAAACTTTGATTGATAGCATGCTTTCAACAAACCAAACATTTATAAGCAAGCTTTCAAAAGAAGACATAATGAATTTGTTTGAATAATTTCGCCCTTGGTCGGAGCACATTCGGACTCCTCAAAAGGCGGGCTCGACCTTATTTTTCAAAATGAAATTGTTCTCATACATTAATATAATAGCTTTTAGATAAATTTATACTAATAAATGATGAAAGGATTTAATATGAATGATTTTATAACTGTTGTTGGTGGCGGATTAGCTGGTTCTGAGGCAACATACCAAATTGCTAAAAGAGGCATAAAAGTTAGATTGTACGAGATGAAGCCTAATAACTTTTCGCCGGCACATTCGAATAATAATTTAGCAGAGATTGTTTGTAGCAATTCTTTTAAGTCTAATTTGCATACGAATGCTTGTGGACTTTTAAAGGAAGAGCTAAGAAATTTGGATTCTCTTCTAATTAAAATTGCTGATGAAACTGCTGTACCAGCTGGGCAGGCTCTAGCTGTTGATAGAGAAGTGTTTTCTAAAAAGGTTACAGAAACTTTAGAAAACATGGAAAATGTAGAAATAATAAGGCAAGAAGTTGGAAAAGATGGGCTATCAATAGAGAATATTGCGAAAGATGGAATTGTTATAATTGCAACAGGTCCGCTTACTTCTGATGCATTATCTAAGCAAATTTTAGAACTTACCGGAGAAGAGGATTTACACTTTTATGATGCAGCAGCACCAATAATATTTAAAGACAGCATCAACATGAATATTGCTTTTTATGGCAACAGATATGAGCAAGAAAGAGCAAAAGATGAAGATATAGAAGAATGGAAGAAAAAGCAGAAAAATGATGGAGATGTAAGCTATATAAATCTTCCGATGAACAAAGAAGAATATGAAAATTTCTGGAATGAATTAGTTAATGCAGAAGTTGTGGAATTACATCAATTTGAAAAGAGAGAAATATTCGAAGGGTGTATGCCAGTTGAAGTAATGGCAAAGAGAGGAATAGATACATTAAGATATGGACCATTAAAACCAATGGGATTTACAGATCCACGTACAGGTTATAGACCATATGCATTAGTCCAGCTAAGGCAAGACAATAAAGATGCAACAATTTATAATATTGTTGGGTTCCAAACAAATTTAAAATTTGGCGAACAAAAACGTGTATTTAGTATGATACCAGGTTTAGAAAATGCTGAATTTGCAAAGTATGGAGTAATGCATAGAAATACTTTCATAAATTCTACAAAATTATTAGATAGAACCTATCAATTAAAGAAAAACAAAAACATATATTTTGCGGGACAAATTACAGGAGTAGAAGGATATGTAGAATCTATTTCATCTGGATTAGTTGCCGGAATAAATGCTGTAAAACAATTAAAACAAGAAGAGAAAATTGAGTTTTCTGAATATACAATGATAGGAGCATTAGCTCAATATATATCGACGCCAAATGAAAAATTTCAACCCATGAATGCAAATTACGGGATTTTACCAGAGCTAGATGGAAAAAAGATATCAGATAAAAAATTGAAATATGGAAAATTATCAGATAGAGCATTAGAAAAATTAAATGGACAAAATATTGCAAAAATATAACAAAATATTACATTTTTGTTAAAGTAGATACAATTTTTTTTCTTTATGTTATATTTATTATGGTAAACAATAAACGGCATACATAAAACGTTGAAAAAATACTTATATTGTGATATAATAGAAAAAGTGATATTAATAACGAAATTGATGGAGGAAAAGTATGGAAGAAGAATTAAAAAGACTACTTACTGAAAGAGATAATTTAACAAGAAGAATTCAAAGACAAGAAGATTTAAAAAAAGCCCAATTAGAAGCTGCAAATAGAGATTTTGATGTGTATGCGGCAAATCTGACTCAGGCTCAAGTTAGACAATTCAACATTGCAAAAGAGGAGGTTGAGAAAAAAGCTGATCAACAAATAAATGAAACAAAGCAACAATTAGATATTGTTGAAGGGCAAATTGGCCTAGAAATAAGAAAAATAAGAGATGGTCTTTTAAGGGAAGAAGAGATATTAAATAAAAATATTGAAGATGCTAAGGAAAAATTAGCTAAAGCAACTGATGAATATTATAAAGTATCTGCTGAAAAAATACGTTCATTCCGTCAAGATGGTATAGTTGTAGATGATAGTAAAGAACTTGAAGCACAAGAAGCAGCAAAGGCCGATGTGGATAAAGCAGAGAATGAGCTTAAAGACTATAAAGCAAGAATGGAAAAAATAAGTCAGTTCTTTGGAACAATAAGTATAAAAGATACTCCTTCAGATAAAATCTTAGAAATAATGGGAATAGAAGAGAATAAAGAAGAAAATAAAAAAGAAGATAAAAAAGAAGATAAAAAAGAAGATAAAGAAGAAGATAAAAAAGAAGATAAAAAAGAAGATAAAGAAGAAAATAAAGAAGAAGATAAAGAAGAACAGACAGATGACTATGAATATGGACAATCTGCTTATCATGAAGAACCTAGTGATTACGAATATGATGAGTATAGCGAAGAGAAAAAGGAAGAATATATTCCAGAAGAAAACTTGAATGAGTACATTGATTATGTATCTGGAATAGAAAATAATGAAGAACCAAAAAAACCAACTCAAATTCCAAAGCCAAAGCAAACTGTTGCAAGTAAAACTGCTGAAGAACCTAGAAAAAAGGAACCAACAGGTGAAATAAAAAAACCAGTTGTAGAAAAAGCTAAAGATCCAGTAATAAAGAAGGAAATGGCCAAGCTTGAACAAGTAAGAGTGGATGTTGCCACAGGAAGAGTGGAAAGCTATTTTTCTATGTCAGGTAAAGGGGATGTAAAATCGATAGCTGGAAATTGCGATAAGGATGGAGAGCAAGAAAAGTCTATTATACAAAAAATATTAGAAATGTTTGGATTGGCAAAAGAGAATACGATAGAGAAAAGAGAAAATGTGGTAGAATGGTGTAAAGAAAATGCACCATACTATGATGACCGTTTGGATCCATATGTTGTGAGAGAAGTATGTAAAGCAACAAGAAAAGCTATGCCGGAAGGTTGCTCGGAGCAACAAATAAATAATGCAATAAAAGAAAATATGAGACAGATTGATAACGATATAGTAAGCTATGTTTGTGATAATGGAGGCAAACCTAATAAATATTTGATAAAGCAAGAAAAAGAATATATACAAAGAGCAATGGAAGATTGTCCTGATTGTGTTGGAAGTGAAGTAAAAAAAGCCATAACTCCATGGTATGAAAGATTAATGAACAGCATAAAAAATAAATTTGCTAGTATAAAACTATTAGCAGAAAAGAATAAAAAATTATTAGGACAAGGTAAAGAAGAGGAAGAGCCAGAGCAAGATGATGTGGCTGTTAAGAAAATAGAAAAGGAAAAAGAACAAGAACAAGAACAAAAACCAAAAGAGGAAAAGCTAGAGAAAGCTGAATTAGAATCACCATTAATAGAAATGCCATCATTAAGAACAAGCAGTCATGCAGTACAACCATCAAACACTCGTACTAAAATAACGGCTTATAGACATATAAGAACTGATAAAGCAATGAGAAATGATGATAATAGCCACGATGATGGACCAGAGTTATAAATTTAAATTAGAGAAAACTAAGTGAAATATTCGCTTAGTTTTCTTGCTTTTTACGACATATTAGTATAAAATAAACAAGAAATTGAATGTTTACAACTTACATGAGGAGAATAAAACATGAAGCAGATTTTATTTGTTATTGCAATGAAAAAGGAAGCAACAGACATCGCAGAAAAATTGAAACTAGAAAAGATTAACGAAAATGTATATAGAAAATATAATATTTCTTTAATTATTACTGGAATTGGAAAGCAACAAACAGCAATCAATTTAACCAGATATTTAGAAAATTGTGATATAAAGCCAGATTTAATAATAAATATGGGATATGTTGGCTCTACTAATTCTAAAATTGGTGAATGGGTAAATGTTAGTAAATCGTATAATTATGAATGGAACATTCCGGGAGAGCAACAATATACTGTTGAAGAATTTAATGATGACAGAATTAAAACATTAGAAAATATTAAGAAACTACCATGTTATAGTGCTGAAAGTTTTGTAACACATACAGATATAAAAGACGATGTGCTTTTTGACATGGAGCTAAATTCTATTTATATAATTTGTTGCATGTATAAGATAGATTTAATATCACTAAAAAAAGTTAGTGATAATTTGAGTCTAGATGATTACTACAAAAATATAGATATGAAAGAAGTAATGGAATTAACAAGCGGATTAGAATTATTAAGAGGAGAACTATAAATGTATTTGAAAAGACTAGAACTGCAAGGGTTTAAATCGTTTGCAGATAAGACTGTATTGGAATTTAAGCCGGGTATTACAGCTGTTATTGGACCAAATGGTTCTGGTAAGAGTAATATTTCGGATAGCATTAGGTGGGTACTTGGAGAGCAGAGTATGAAGTCTTTAAGAGGTGCAAAGGCAGAAGATGTAATATTTGCAGGTACTCAAAATAGAAAATCGTTGGGATTTGCAGAGGCATCTATTGTAATAGATAACTCTGATGGAAAATTACCAATTGAATATAATGAAGTAACAGTTACAAGAAAATTATATAGAAGTGGTGAGACTGGCTATTTTATAAATAAAACACCATGTAGACTTAAAGATATTATAGAATTGTTTATGGATACCGGTATTGGAAAAGACGGATATTCTATAATCGGACAAGGCAAGATTGACGAAATTTTAAGCAATAAATCTGATGATAGAAGACATATTTTCGAAGAGGCTGCCGGAATTGTAAAGTATAGAACTCGTAAGGTGGAATCTGAAAAAAAACTAGAGCAGACAAAGCTTAATCTATTGCGTATAAATGATATTTTATCTGAAATAGAAGGACAATTAGATCCACTTAAATTGCAGGCAGATAAAGCCAGAAAGTTCTTAGATTTAAGAGAAGAACTTAAGAGTATTGAAGTTGGATTATTTGTGTATAACATAAATACATATAAGGAAAAACTTGAACAAATTATAGAGGATTTACAAATTTTAAAAGACCAAGAAACATCGGAAAGCCAAAAGTTAGAAGAGGGTCAAAATAAAAAAGATACTTTAAAAGCTAGAATTGATGAACTTATTGCAGAAATTGAAAACATGCAAAATGTTGGTTTCGAGAGTAAGACTAAGATTGAACAGTTAAATTCTCAGATAAATGTTTCTAAAGAAAGAATTTCAAACAATGCTACAAATATTGAAAGACTTACAAAAGAAATAGAGGAACTACATCAAAGAATTAATGATTTCAATGAGGAGAAAGATAGCAAGGTTTCTAAGAAGGACAACTTATTTAAGAATAAGGAAAAGTTTGAAACAGAACTGAAAGAGAAGGAAGAAGAGCTTGCAAAGATATCTGCTAAATTATCTGAAAAAGAGCTTGAGATAGAAGGCAAGAAGAAACAAGTAGAAGCAGATATAGACGCAAAATATGAAAGACTTGCCGAAATTAATACATATGAAATTAATTACGAAAACTTAGAGAAGACCAAGAAAAACGTAAAGCAAGAGCTTCAAAGTACTATTTCTGAATTAGATAGTAACAGAATAAAGAAACAAGAAATTTCGAAGAACTTTCAAGAAATAGAAAATACAAGAAACAAAGCTGTTAAGACTCTAACAGAAATCAAGGCTCAAAAAGAAGAGGCTTTAGCTGTTATAAAAGACTTTGATGAAAAAATAAACAAGCTTACAGCAGAGTATAGAATGAAGGATTCTAGATGTAAGTTCTTGATCGAAACAGAACGTGATAAAGACGGATATATGAAGAGTGTTAAGTCTTTGCTACTTGCATGTGAACAAAATGGTGAATTAAATGCAGGAGTGGAAGGCGTGCTTGCAAGCCTAATTTCTGTTGACAAAAAGTATGAAACTGCAATCGAAATGTGCTTAGGCCAGGCTATGCAAAATATAGTTACAAAAACAGAAACAGATGCAAAAAAATTGATAGAGCATTTGCGTAAGAACAACTTGGGAAGAGCAAGCTTTTTACCAATTTCATCAGTTCATGGAAAGAAAATAGAAAAAGTAAATTCTAATGGAATAGATGGAGTTATTGGTATAGCAGCAGACCTAGTAAAAGCAGACAAGAAATACCAAGACATAATCTTGAACTTGTTGGGTAGAACAGTAATTGTAGAAAATATAGATAGTGCCATAAAACTTGCAAAGGCTAACAGCTATTCGTTTAGAATAGTAACACTAGAAGGAGACGTAATAAATCCATCTGGTGCAATTAGTGGTGGTTCAGTAGCTCAAAAAACTGTAAACATATTAGGAAGAAGCAGAGAAATTGAAGAATTAAAGACTAAGTTAGAAGAACTTAATTCAGAAATTAAGAAGCTAGAAAAAGAAAAGGAAGAACATTCTGTAAAAATAGCCGATACAATAGAAGAATCTGCAAGGCTAGAGAAAAATTTACAAGAAATTGAGATTACATATGCAACTAAAAAGCAAGAATTAGACATGATAGACAGTCAAATTACTAAACTTGAAGAAAAAATGGCTAAGCTAAAGAAACAAGTTGAAGAAATTGATGAAGAAAAGAAAAAATTAGAAGTTTCTAAGGAAGGCACTAAACAAGTAATTGCAAATTTAGACAAAGAAATGCAAGAATTAAATGCGGAAATTACACAGTTTGCAGAGCTAAATAAAGATGACCAGACTTACATAGACAACTTAAATACAGATATAACAGACTTAAAAATTTCTGTATCTTCATTTGACGAGAGTGGAACATCACTTGACGAAATGATTGCAAGAATAGAGCAAGACATTCAAAATGCAAATGCAAGCATAGAGACAAAGCAAGCTGATATAGAAAATGCAAAACTAGAGACTACTAAAAATGAAGAAGCAATTTCTAACTTCGAGCAAGAGATAGAAAGAATTAAATCTGAAGTTACGAACAGCTCTGAAAAGATAGAAGCTCTAAAGAATGAAAAAACAGCTAAAAATGAAGAATTAGAAAAGATAGAGGCTCAAATAGAGTCACAATATAGTGTGTTGAATGGTCTAAAAGAGCAAATAGTAAAAGTCGAAAGCAAAAAGACAAAACAAGAACAAGACATAGACGATTTAATAAATAGATTGTGGCAAGAATATGAGCTAACTCCTAACAATGCAGATGGTTATGCAAAGCCAGATAATGTTCAAGTCGCTCAAAAGAGAACAACAGAACTACGTAAAAATATAGCAGACTTAGGAAGCATAAATGTAGATGCAATAGAAGATTACAAGAAAATGCAAGAAAGATATGACTTTATGAACGAGCAAAGGCTTGATTTAGAAGACTCTATCACAAAGCTTAGAAATGTAATTTCAGAAATGACGACTACAATGCAAAAGCAATTTGATGAGAAATTCAAACAAATAAACAAAAACTTTAACGAAGTGTTCATCGAACTATTTGGTGGAGGAAAGGCAGAGCTAATACTAGAAGATGAAGCCAACATACTAGAATGTGGAATAGACATTAGGGTACAACCACCAGGAAAGAAACTACAAAACATGATGCTATTATCGGGTGGAGAAAAAGCACTAACAGCAATAGCAATATTGTTTGCAATACTAAAAATAAATCCAGCTCCATTCTGCATACTAGACGAAATTGAAGCCGCTCTTGATGACGTAAACGTTGCAAGATATGCCTTATATTTAAAGAAATTCAGCACAGAAACACAGTTCTTAGTAATAACACATAGAAAAGGAACAATGGAAATTGCAGATACAGTTTACGGTGTAACAATGGAAGAAAAGGGAATAAGCAAACTATTGTCAATGAAGCTAAAATAATAGCTTTTGAGATTATATAATAAGGAATACTAGCGATGTATCTCGCAGTATTCTTTTTTTATTATTGAAAAATTTTAAAGAAGAGTATGAATTTTTTTCTATAAAATATAAATAATAACTATGGGTGATTTTATGAATATGGATTATAGAAAAATCTTAGAAGAAAGATTAAAGAATGGTATAAAAAATAATGAGTTTGTAATTTATTTGCAACCTAAATTTTATACGAATACTGGTAAACTTGCAGGAGCAGAAGCGCTAATTCGTTGGAATAGAGACGGAAAGTTAGTGATGCCCAATATTTTTATTCCGCTGTTTGAAAAATACGAACTTGTAACTGTGCTAGATACTTATGTTTTAGAAAATATCTGCAGATTACAACAACAGTGGAAAAAACAGGGCTACAACATTGTGCCAATATCTGTGAATGAGTCTAGACTTCACTTATATAACGAAAATCATATAAATGACTTAATAGATTTAGTAAATAAATATAATGTTCAACCTAATACAATAGAGCTTGAAATGACTGAAACAACTGTAGTCCACAATGTTGAATTAGCAAAAGAAGCAGAAAAGAATGTGCACAAGCTTGGATTCATCGTTTCGATGGATGACTTTGGAACAGGGTATTCATCTTTTAGTATGTTAAAAAATATTAACATAGATGTGCTAAAAATGGATAAAAGTTTCTTTGATGATGTACTAGAAAGTAGAAGAGGCAAAATAATAATAGAAGCTGTAATAGAAATGTCTCACAAACTTAATATAAAAGTTGTGGCAGAAGGGATAGAAACGAAAGAGCAGGTAGATTATCTGAAGAGGATAAACTGTGATATGATACAGGGGTATTACTTTGAAAAGCCAATAACAATAGAAGAATTTGCGATAAAACACATAAAAAATTAACATAATACTTGTAAAGCGCTTCAAAATATAGTAAAATATATATTATATGAATATTTTTACAAAGGAGGTTTCTATATGGAAGAAAAAATTTCACGACAAGTAGAAAAAATAAGAGAACAAGATGAAAAAGTTTTAGCTGAATTAAAAAAGGGAAATAATAGAACTAAAATTACGATAGTTTTAAATTTAGATAGGAAAAGTGTAAATGCGTCCATAAGAAGGCTGATAAATAATGGAATAATTACAAGCAAAGAAATAATAATGTATCAAGAGGTTGCTATTGATAAGGTTGTATTAGAACTTGTTAAGAAGAGATATCCGATAACACAAATTAATGCAATTACTAATATTGGATACAATGATATAGTAGCATCAAAAGAAAGATTGGCTGCAAGAGGAGAATTAGATGAGAAGGAGCTAAACTTAAAGACAAGGGTTAGAAGTGAGAAGAAGGAAAAATTATTGGAGCTTTTAAAGAGTGGAATGACAAGAAAAGAAGCTTCAGAAACATTGGGAGTAAGTAGAGGTACAGTATATGAGTATACAGAAGAATTAATTAAAGAAGGAAAAATAAAAAAGGAAGAAATAAATTTTGAAAAATGTGGACGAAAAAGAAATGAAAACGTAGAGAGGCATGGAAATTTCGAAGTTGAACTAGAACAAGTTGAACAAAAAGTAGCAGACTTACTACAAGCAGGATGGAATCTGACTAGAATATCGAGAGAGTTCGGAACAAGTCCAAGAAAAATGAGACCAGTAGTCGATAAAGTTGTAAGAGAAGGGAGAGTAAAAGCACCAGAACAAAGCAATACTGAACATACAGGAAATGTAGTCTTACCCAAAGTTAAAACTGAAGAAAATGATGATAGATCACTTCTATATAGATCTAGAACGGCGCTAGAAAGTATATACAATAGAACTAGAGATGGTAAGATCGACAACAAAACAAAAAAATTATGTTTTATGTATTGCCAGAATATTGTTCAAGAGGGAATAGCCTTAAAGGATAAAGAATTAGAATTATTAACAGAAACTATTGCAAAGGGTGAAGGACCAATAGATCAAAGAGCTATAAGGCTTGTCGAAAGAGAGTATACAAGGCGAGAAAATTTAGTTCCAGCCATAGAAATGATTGACGAATGTTTAAAACGTAATAGCACAGATAAAGAGATGTTATATATAAAAAAGGTTATGCAAGAGACACAAGAAAGAATAGATCAACATAATAAGGCAAAAATGAAAGAAAAGATAAAAGCAGAAAGATAATTAATAAGAGGAGCATGAAGAAAAATATGGAGTTAAAGAGTAAAGCACAAGAAGATAGAGAATTAGAAGAAAAAATATTATATCTAAGAAAAAAAGAGTATTCAGTAGCTGAAATTGCAGTAGCAGTACATATAGGGCAGCTAAGAGTTGTAGAAATAGTAAAAAGATTAATAAGCCAAGGAAGAATTGATGCAGAGTATCAAAACTTAAAAAGAAGAGATAACTTAGAAATACAAAAGAAAGCACTAGAGCTTATAGAAGAGGGAAAGTCGGTAAAAGAAATAGCAGAGAATTTATGTGTATCGTTAGACACTGTATATACATATGTAAAAAGTTTTATTGCCAAAGGACTTGTATCGAAAGATGTGTTAAAGAAGAATGCTGATAAAGCATTAGAAAATAAAGTGTTAGACCTTAGAAAAAAGGGTTATTCGAAGAGTCAAATAATGTATGAGTTAAAAATAGGAAGAAAATCCGTTGTAGAAATTATAAGAAAACTAGTAGAAGACGGAGAATTAAATACAGAGAAGTTGCCAAATCAAGATGAAAAATATGAGTTAAGAGAACGTAGAAAAGATCAGGCTTTGGAATTTGTAAAAAGTGGATATACAATGACTGAAATATCTAGAATGTTGGCAATATCTGTAAGCACAACATATCATTTGGTAAATGAGCTGGTAAAAGAAGGCAGAATTGGAGAAGAGGAGATAATATTAAAGAAACAAGCAAGAATGTCAGCGATAGAGCCTGAAATTGCAGAGCTTCTAGAGAGCGGAAGCAGTAGACAGGAAATAACCCATTTATTACATATCACATATGCAGAATTAAATCCTATAGTAAATAAACTAATAGCAGGGGGAAAAGCACATCCAAGACCAAAAGAAGACGGAAGGCAAGCTAAGAAGCAAAAAGCTGAAGCAAGAAAAATATTTATAGAAGAAAAAAATCATAAGGCTACAATTGAAAGCTGTAGAAAGAAAATGGAAGTTCTCGCCACTGAGATAAATACAGGAACGATATGTAGTACTACTAAGAGACAATATTTTAATTGTTGTAAAAAGATAGTTGAGTGTGGTGGAAAACTTGAAAAGGCAGAATTGGATCTTTTGTCTGAGGCTATTGCATATGGAGATGGCAGATATAATCCTGAAGATTTGGGATTTATTGGTGTTGAATATGCTAAACTGGGAGATTATAAATCAGCAATCAGATTGAGTTCTATATGTATGCAAATATATGGAGAAGATGATAAAACTATTAAAGTAAGGGCTTATTTAATAGATATGCAAAAAAAACAAAAGGCTCATGACTTAATGAAACAGGGGCAACCTGTTAGAAAAATAATGGAAATTACAGGATTGAGTGAAGTAGATATTTTAAAAATGCAAAAAGGTAAACTGGCAGTTGTAGAAAGATAGATGAATATTAAGAGGACAAGTAGAATACTATGTATAAAAGTACATAGTATTTTTTATGTGCAAATGAAAAGGAGGAATTTTTATGTGGCATTCTAGTAGTGTTGAGGAGGTTTCAAAAAATTTAAAGACTAATGTTAATATTGGGTTATCGGAAGATGAAGCTCAAAAGAGATTCGAAAGATATGGACCAAATAACTTAAAGGAGAAGAAAAAGGAAAGTATATTTGTTAAGTTTATTAAGCAATTTAATGATTTTATGATTATTACACTGATAATAGCAGCTATTGTATCGGCAGTTGTTTCTAAGCTTAACGGAGAAGCAGATTACATAGATTCTATTATAATTGTTGCTATTGTTGTTTTTAATGCTATTATGGGACTAGTTCAGGAGCAGAAGGCAGAAAAATCGTTAGAGGCTTTAAAGAAGATGTCTGCTCCGAATGCAAAAGTAAGAAGAAATGGAAGAGTTCAAGAGATTGATGCAACAATGGTAGTTCCAGGAGATGTTGTAATTTTAGAAGCGGGAAACTATGTACCGGCAGATTGTAGATTGATAAATAGTTTTAATTTAAAAATTGAAGAATCAGCATTAACAGGAGAAACTATTCCAAGTTTAAAAGATAGTAGTAAGATTTTAAAAGAGAATACTGCAATGGGTGATTTGTGTAATATGGTATTTGCAACTACAATTGTCGTAAATGGGCATGGAGAGGCAATAGTTGTTGAAACTGGAATGAATACAAGAGTTGGTAAGATTGCTGGAATGATAATAGAAGATGAGTCTCCAGAGACTCCAATTCAAAAGAAACTTGCAGAGGTTGGCAAGATTTTAGCCATTGCTTGTATAATAATTTGTGTATTAATTTTTGTGATAGGCATATTTAAAAAGATTCCTATTGTAGAGATGTTTATGACATCTGTAGGGCTTGCAGTTGCTGCAATTCCAGAGGGACTGCCTGCAATTGTTACTATAATGCTTTCTATTGGTGTTACAAAAATGGCTAAGAAAAACAGCATTATACGTAAACTTCCAGCAGTTGAAACACTAGGAAGCAGTAGTGTAATTTGCTCGGATAAGACAGGAACCTTAACACAAAATAAGATGACTGTAACAGAAGTGAGAAATTGCTTTGGAAGAGCTAACAGCAATGAGAGAAAGTTTATTTTAGAACTTGGAACTATGTGTACAGATACAACAGAAGAACGAACCCAAGGTAAGCTATGCTTTGTGGGAGAGGCAACAGAAGTTGCAATCTCGAATGCCGCAATGGAGGCAGGAGTAAGTAAATCCTTTTTGTATGATGAAATGAAAAGAATTAATGACATTCCATTTGATTCTAAAAGAAAGATGATGACAACAATTCACAAATACGGAAATAAATATAGAATAATTACAAAAGGAGCACCAGATGTATTATTAAAAAGGTGTAGTAATTGTTATTCTGGTGGCCAAATTGTGCCAATCTTTAGTAAAAAAGACGATATAAATGAACAAAATAATCAGATGGCGGAGAAGGCATTAAGAGTGATTGCAGTAGCGTATAAAGATGTGGAAAAATTGCCAGAAATGCAGGAAATGGAGAAGGACTTAATATTTTGTGGATTAATTGGAATGATTGACCCTCCAAGAGAAGGTGTGAAAGAGGCAGTAAGAACTTGTAGAAGGGCTGGAATAAAGACTGTAATGATTACAGGTGACCATTTGCAAACGGCGAAGGCTATTGCAAAAGAGCTAGGAATATTGAAGAGAGGCGATTTAGCAATAGACGGTGAGACTTTGGAGAGAATGAGCCAACATGAACTTGAACAAAACATAATGGATTATTCGGTATTTGCAAGGGTTTCACCAGAACATAAGGTAAGAATTGTGAAGGCATTTCAGAGTACAGGTGCAGTAGTTGCAATGACTGGAGATGGAGTGAATGATGCTCCAGCTTTGAAGAATGCAGATATAGGAATTGCTATGGGAAAAGGTGGTACAGACGTAGCAAAAAATGCGGCAGATATGGTTTTGTTAGATGACAACTTTGTAACAATTGTAGAAGCTGTTAAACAAGGAAGAAACATATATGATAATATAAAAAAGGCAATACATTTCTTAATCTCGACTAATATAGGAGAAATAGTAACAATATTTTTCGGATTAATATTAGGAATAAAATCACCGTTACTGGCAATTCAATTATTATGGATAAATTTAGTAACAGATTCGTTTCCAGCTATTGCACTAGGATTAGAAAAAGAAGAAGGAAATATAATGAGCAGACTTCCAAGAAACCCTAAAAAGAGTTTGTTTGCAGATGGGTTATGGTGGAAAATAATGATAGAAGGTGCAATGTTAGGAATGTTTACATTATTGGCATTTAGTATTGGAAATCGACTATATTCAGTAGAGGTTGGAAGGACAATGGCATTCTTAACATTAGGTATTTTGGAATTGGTGCATAGTTTCAACATCAAAAGCGAAGAAAGTATATTTAAGATTGGAATATTTGAAAATAAATATTTAGTTGGAGCATTAGTATTAGGAGTAATATTGCAAGTAGTGGTAGTTGTTGTAAGACCACTTGCACAGGTGTTTAGTTTAGTTCCACTAACGGAAATACAATGGCTATATACAGTATTAATTGCAGTAGCACCAATACCAATTGTAGAAATACAGAAAGCGGTAAATGGATATAAATTTGGAAGAGTTGTATATGCAAAAAATAATTAAAATAGCCCAAAAAGATTGAAATGTACTACTGCTTTATGGTATAATATTATGTTGACAGACTAAATAAGAGAAGAATTAGGAGGAGCAATGGAACAAAAAGTAAATATATCGGGTAAAAAAGGTGTAAGAACAATATCTGGAAAAGAAAGAGCAGAAAGAAAACAACAAGTTTTGAAATTATATAAAGAAGGCCTTCCAGCAAAAGCAATAGCCTACGAAATGGGAAGGTCAACGAGTTTGATATATAGTATAATTGCTGAATTGAAAGAAGAAGGAAAAATAGTAGTAAACGAGAAACCATTTGAAAATACTAAAGTAAGAGATGCTGTTATTATGTATATGCTTAGCAGAAGATACACTGATAGAGAAATTGGTAAATTTTTAGATGTTAGTTTTAATACTATACAAAATGTAAAAAATAGAAAGGAAACTTTAACTGATGAAGAAATAAATAAAATAATTGAAGAGAATGCTAATGATATAGAATTGGCTAATGCAAGATATATAGAAAAAAAGGTAGATGATAATGAGAAAAGATTAATAGAATTATTACAGCAAAATGAATTAAGTCTTAATGAAATTGCAGAACAATTACAAATGAGTATGAATGGATTAAGAAAAGTATTAGATCACTTAGTGTATCAAGGAAAAATTGACCCAGAAATTTGTACAAAGGCAATGCAGGAATATATGAATGATAAAAAAATGAAAAGAACATATGAAAGAAAAAAATATCATTCTGAAAGATTTGTAGTAGGTACTGTAAAAAAATGTAGAAAAGATTTACAATTGTTAATTAAAAGAGCCAAGTCTAAAGAAATTAGTGAAGATGAAAAGGCAAAATATTATGAGTTGTGTAAACAAATTGTAGGAAATGGGGAAAAACTTACATTAGAAGAAATTGAGGCGTTATCAGATTCGATTGCATATGGTGAGGGAAAAGTTAATTTAGAAGCTATTAAATTTATAACTAATGAATATGCAAAAGCAGAAAATTTAAAGCCAGCGCTTCAATTAGTAAATACATGTATTGCAGTACATGGAGAAAGTGAAGAACTGGAAAAAGCGAGAAATATTGTATTAGGCTTATATAAGAAACAAGCAATACGCATGTGCTTAAAGCAAGGATTTACGGTTGAGGAAACCATGGCAAGAGCAGGAGCGAGTGAAAATGAAGTAAGAGAAATAAATAAACAATACACACAAGGAGTAGAAAAATCTGGTAAAAATACTACTAAAAAGGCTGATGTAGAACGTTAATTAAAGAAAAAATGGCTGAAAATTGCGATATTTTCAGCCATTTTTGCATGTATAACGGATGAATGAATAATTGGATTTGCATTTGTATATAATATATGGTATAATGGAAAGCGTCGCAGTTAAAAAGGAGCGTGAAATTATTTTATACAATAGATTAAAATACTGCACGAAAGAAATTTTAAAATTGCTAACAATTGTTTCAATAGCACTATTTATAATAATTGCAATAGTATTTGTAAAATACGACCCAGTGTATGCTGTGAAAATAAACGACGAAATAGTAGGCTATGTAAAAAGCAAAATAGCAATGGAAGAAAAGATAAACAACGAAGTTTTAACATCGGATAATCCATGTGCTGTGTTCTCGGAACTAACTGTAGAACCAACATACGAATTAATATTATCAGATGTTGATGCGGAAGACGATGATAAAATAGCAGAAGTGCTATCAGAAAATATAACTACAATGTATAAGGTTTATGCTGTTACAGTAGATGATAATATAGAAACATATGTAAATACTGTAGAAGAGGCGGAAAATATAGTTTCGGAAATGCAAAGCGAATATTCAGAAGATGTTGCAAAAGTTGGGATACAAGAACAGTATACAACAGATTACGAGAGTATTGGAACACAAACATTGGAAGTTGCTAAATTGAGTGTTGACACAGATTTAAGAGGAATACAGACAGAGCAAGAAAGAATAGCAGAAGCAACATTTAATGGAGTATATTTTAGTGTGAAACCCGTAGTAGGAAATATCACATCAAGATATGGAGTAGTGGAAACAAGTGTAAGAAACCATGCTCATGGAGGACTAGATATAGCGGCACCATATGGAACAAGCATAAAAGCAGCAGCAGATGGAACGGTTTCGTATTCTGGCTGGATGAGTGGATATGGTTACTTAATTATAATTGACCATGCAAATGGAGTTCAAACATATTATGGACACTGTAGTAAATTATATGCATCTGTTGGTGATGAAGTTTCTGCTGGAGATGTAATTGCAGCGGTTGGTTCAACAGGAAATTCAACAGGAAACCATTTGCACTTAGAAATAAGACTAAATGGAGAAAAGATAAATCCACAATTATATTTATATAAATAGGAAGGAATAGCGTTGGCTATTCTTTTTTCATAAATATTTGCTTTTTTTTCACAAACTTTTCACAAATATATTGTATTATAACACTAGATTAGGATAGAATGAATATTAAGACTAATCATGCGTAAATAAAACTTGCTAAATTAGCATTTAATAAATTTTTATGTAAGGGAAGAAAGGAATGTAATTGATATGGAAGAGAATAAAGAAAATGTAAAAACACCAGATGCAGTTGTTGATAAGTCTGGAAAAGAATTTAAAGCTGTAAAACAATCAGAAAAAAAGCAAAAAGGTCAATCTAACTTTGGAAAAAGTGTAGCAGTACCATTCTTGAGTGGTGTACTTGGTGCAACACTTGCATTAGGTACATGTTTAGGTGTTCCAGAGATACGTAACAATATAATAGGAACTAATAATAGTAATAATTCTGTTTCAACAAGTACAAGCGCATCAACAGGAACACTAAATACAACACAAATATCACTAGAAGATTACTCTGGAACAGGAATTGCAGTTGCACAAAAAGTATTACCTTCAATAGTAGGTATTGAAGTAAACTACACGGTTAATTCAATGTTCTTTAACCAACAAAGCACTGCAACTGCAACAGGTTCCGGAATTATTATTAGTGAAGACGGATACATTATTACAAATAACCATGTAATAAGCTCAAGCTCATCTTCATCATATTATACAATTGGAGAAGCAAACTCTATAAAGGTAACATTAAATGGTGATGAAACTAAGTATGATGCAAAAATAGTAGGAACTGATTCACAAACAGATTTAGCTGTAATTAAAATAGATAAAACAGGTCTAACAGCAGCAGAATTAGGTAGCTCAAGTTCTGTACAGGTTGGCGAATTTGCAATGGCTGTAGGAAGCCCATTAGGAATGCAAAACACTGTTACAGGTGGTATGATTTCTGCACTAAATAGAGAAGTAACAGATTCTGATGGGAAAACATTTACATTAATTCAAACAGATGCTGCAATAAACTCTGGAAATAGTGGAGGAGCCTTAGTAAATAGCAAAGGTCAAGTGATAGGAATAAACACATTAAAAGTTTCATCAACAGGTGTTGAAGGAATGGGATTTGCAATTCCAATTGATTCCGCAAAACCAATTATAGAACAATTAATTCAATACAATAAAGTAAAAAGACCATATATAGGAATTGCAGGTAGAGATCTAGACGAAACAACAGCAAAGAGAAACAACTTAGTAGTTGGTATTTATGTTGTAAGTGTAGACGAGTATTCGGCAGCAGAAAAAGCTGGAATAAAAGCCGGAGACGTAATAGTAAAGGCTGACGGACAAGAAATAAAAACTATGACAGAATTAAACAATATTAAGAATACACACAATATTGGAGATACAATGACAGTAACAGTAAACAGAAATGGACAAGAGAAAGAGATTACATTAATATTGCAAGAACAATAATGTTATTGGGAAAAAATTAAAATTTTAAAGACTATATAAATTAAACATGAATAAATTTATATTACCAATACAAATTAATAAAATACTAATTAGTTACATTCAGTTCACAAAAAGGACAAAAAGTATTGGTAATATATAACCATAGTTAGTAATAAGTTACTCCATTACTAACTAAAAAATTAGAACATCCCCTTTTATTTTCGGATCGATTGCTAAAGAGATAATAGCAATCGATTTTTTACGTTTAAATTGAATGGTTGCTAAATAAAGACAAAATAGATAGTGTATTATATGGTGTATAAATTTGATAAAAACTCATTCATTACATGAATAAACAGGTAAGGATGAGTTTTTTGTTATGAAAAAAAAGAGCAACAAATTATACAAAGAAACTATGTCAATCGATTTTAAAGGTTAAATACTATTGACTGTTAAGAATGAATAACCTATAATAGCATAAGTAGGAGGCAAACATGAACATATATCCTAAACTAGATAAAAATCTTAATGGACTTAAAGAATTAGAAAAATATATAAAAAAAGATAAAGGTGTAGAACTACAGTTTTTTCACGAAGATGGAATATGGGGGAATTATGATTTTAATACAGCTATAAATACTCTTATGAAGAAAATACCAAGTATAAAGGAAATTACAATACATCCACCATTGGATGATTACGATATTGAACTTGTTGTACTAAAAGATAGGAAAATATTAGAAACAAAAATTGAAGAAGCAATAAAAATATCAAAACAATATAATATAAAAATAAATTTGTTGTACCATGTTGGTTGGAATATGAAGATGATGGAACAAGGTGCTATTGAAATAATAGAAAAATCATTAAATTTATTAAAAGAAACTAATGTTAATATTGTACTGGAAAACATTTTTGGAATGAATGAATATGAACAAAAATGTACTGTTATAGAAATATGCAAAAAAATAAATAATCCACATCTAAGAGCATGTATTGATGTTTGCCATTTACACTGTATGGCGAATATTTTTAAGCTAGACTTTGATTCTTTTATGAAAAGTTATATTGAAAAAGATCAAGCTGGTAAATATGTTTATCAAATTCATTTTTCAGACACAAAGAATAATGATGGGTATATTAATAAAGAAACACATGGTAGAAAGCATGATTCCTTAAGTGAAGCTCTGCAAGACTATAATATTTTAAAATTATATAATATGACAAATGCTAATATAATAACTGAAATATCAGAGGAAAATTATAACACAAGAAAAGATCAAGTAGATGAAATTAAATTATTAGAAAAAATTAGGGAGCATTAGAAATGAAAAAGAACAATGGTATGGGAATAATAAAATTAATTTTGATGGTGGTTTTAATAGTGGTTGTGGTTGCAACTGCTGTATATTTTACACGAAAAAAATATAGAGAAGTAAAAGCAGAAACTATAAAAACTGATATGTTACAAGTACAATGGAAATTAAAAGACTATATTGATAAACAGACTGTAAAAGGAGAAGAAAAGAAATATCTTGGCACTAAAATTAGCGAGATGCAAGATAACGAAATAATTAAAGATTTTCTTGCTAAGAATATAATTTCAGAAGAAGAATACGATAAATACTATGTTTTGCAAGACGAAAATTTGGCAGAAGCTGGGCTAGAAATTACAAACTATGAGGGCAGTTATTTCTTAATTAATTATAATACATATGAAGTAATTGATACAAAAGGATATAATAAATCTGATGACGATGTATTGTACAAATTAACTGATATAAATAAGAAAAATGATGAAAATACGACTTCTGAAAATGACAATACTGTTGAAAGAACAACAGAAAGTAATGATGAAAAGGAAGAAGCAGAATAAAATCTTATAAATTGATATATGAACTAAGAGAGGAAAATAGAATGAAGGAAAAAGAAGAACAACGATTAATCCAACTAAAAGCAATAGAGGAGGAAATTCATAATTCTGGAGTAGAATATATATGTGGAATAGATGAAGCTGGACGTGGACCTCTTGCAGGACCTGTTGTAATTGCTGCAGCAATAATGCCAAGAAATTCTATGATCGAAGGTGTAAATGATTCTAAAAAGGTATCGGAAAAGAAGAGAGAAGAGCTATATGAGATAATAACGAAGGAAGCTATTAGTTATGGTGTTGGAATTATAGACCAAAAAGAAATTGATAGAATTAATATTTTAAATGCTACTAAGGAAGGTCTTACAATGGCTGTAAAAGAGCTTAATCCAAGACCGGACTTAATAATAGTAGATGCATTAACCAAAATAGATACTGATGGGATACCATATCAGTCTATTATAAAGGGAGATGCTACATGCTATTCAATATCTGTAGCTTCAATAATTGCAAAGGTTACAAGGGATAGAATTATGAGACAGTGGGATGAAATATATCCTCAATATGGGTTTGCAAAACACAAAGGATATGGTACTGCAGAACACATTAAAGCTTTAAAAGAATATGGACCATGCCCTTTACATAGGGAATCGTTTATTAAACATTTTGTATAAAAGAGGAAGAAAGAAATGAACATTTTAGATATAATTGAAAAAAAGAGAGATGCGAAAGAATTAAATAAGGAAGAAATTGAATTTTTTGTGAAAGGCTATACAGATGGTACCATACCAGATTACCAAGCTGCTGCTTTAGTTATGGCAATTTACATAAATGGAATGACAAAAGAAGAGACAACTAATTTAGCTTTAGCCATGGCATATTCTGGAGATGTATTAGATTTATCAGATATTGGAGAGGTTGTAGATAAACATAGTACAGGTGGAATTGGAGACAAGATTACGTTAATTCTAATGCCAATAGTTTCAGCGTTAGGTGTAAAAGTTGCTAAGATGTCTGGAAGAGGACTGGGAGCAACTGGCGGAACAAAGGATAAATTAGAAGCAATTCCAGGATATAGAACAGAGATTGGAATAGATGAATTTATAGAAAATGTAAAGAAAATCGGAATAAGTTTAATAGGTCAAACTCTAAACTTAGCTCCAGCAGATAAAAAATTATATGCTTTAAGAGATACAATTAGTTGTACTGCTAATATTCCACTAATAAGCTCTAGTATAATGAGCAAGAAAATTGCAGCAGGAGCAAATAAAATAGTTCTAGATGTAACCTGTGGAAGCGGTGCATTCATGAAAACTGTTGGTGAGGCAAGAGAATTGTCTAGAACCATGATTGATATTGGCAAGCTAGCAAATAAAGAAACTGTATGCATAATAACAAATATGGATCAACCTTTAGGAACTATGGTGGGAAACACACTTGAAGTTATAGAAGCAATAGAAGCTTTAAAAGGCAATATGCAAGATGATGTAAAAAATGTTGTATTAGAATTAGGTGCTTATATATTAAAGCTAGATGGAAAAGGTAATAACATTCAGGGAAATAAGGAAAAAATCGAGCAAGTAATATCAAATGGAGATGCATATAAAAAATTCTTACAATTAGTAGAAAATCAAGGTGGAGATATTGGCTACATAGAAAATACGGAAAAATTTACAAAGGCTAAATATAGAATGCCAGTAGAAGCGGTAAAGACTGGATATGTACAAAAACTAAATGCAGAAGAGGTAGGAAAAATAGCAATGCATTTAGGTGCAGGCAGAATGAAAAAAGAAGATAACATAGACTATGCCGTTGGAATAGAACTACTAAAAAAAGTAGGATGCCACGTAGAACAGGGCGAAATAATTGCTTACATATATGCAGAAGATGAACAAAAGGGCAGAGAAGCTGTAGAAAAATTGCAACAAACATATGAAATAGGTGAACAAAATGTGGAAAAAGTTGCAGATATAATTGAAATAATTGAATAAACTACAAAAAGATATCATTTTATAAAACTCAACATGTCGTGCTTGGTCGGGCTATTTAGCCATCAAAAAGCGCACTTCCAGTCTCTTTTTATAAAATGATATCTTTTTTTACATAATTTTATAAAGAAATATGGTGTTCTTTTTTAGAATAGTTGGTTATAAGGAAATATTGTGCATTTTATTTGTTTCTGAGTTTAATCCTAAGTTTGTTAAGGTAGTGTATACATTTTTATCTTGTAAAAATCTATTTACATTTTTTAAAGAAACTCCAGTAGATTCTGCTAAAGATTCAACAGTTACAGAAGAATCGGCCTCACTTAAAAAAGTTTTTAAATGGTTTATTTCATGTTCATCTTTAGATTGACAATTAGGGCATACTGAGTTTTTTGAAGCAAAAAAGCTTCCACAACGTTCACATCTATTTAAATTCATTTGTTACCTCCTATGAAAAATATTAATTTCAAAAGAATTCTATCATAAAAATGTCAAAATATAAATAGAAAAATCAAAAAATGTAGAAAATGAAAAAAATAGTTATAAAAAATCTAAAAATGTGATAAAACACAGTCGAAAACCTTCTAAAAATGTGAGAAAACTTAAAATTTCAAAAAAAGCTTGATTTCTAGCTATTTGTTTGATATAATAGTTTCTGTTAAAAATACACACACAAATTCCAGTTTAAAAGCAGTGCTTTTGTAAAATCTATTTAAATGCAAAGGTTCTTTTAAATGTTAAAGATTTGTGGAGGGTAAAAACTAAAAGGAGGAACAAAAAATGGCAGTAGTTGCAATGAAACAATTACTAGAAGCTGGTGTTCATTTCGGACATCAAACAAGAAGATGGGATCCTAGAATGGCTGAATATATATTCCAAGCTAGAAACGGAATTCACATCATCGATTTACAAAAAACATCAAAAAAATTAGACGAGGCTTATGCTTTCTTAAAAGAGCAAGCTGAAGAAGGAAAAACAGTTCTATTTGTAGGAACAAAGAAACAAGCTCAAGACTGCATGAAAGAAGCAGCTGAAAAATGTGGTATGTACTACGTTAACCAAAGATGGTTAGGTGGAATGCTTACAAACTTTGCTACAATCGAAAAGAGAATTGAAAGATTAAATCAATTAGAAAAAATGGAAGAAGACGGAACTTTCGAAGTATTACCTAAGAAAGAAGTTATTCTTTTAAAGAAAGAAATGGATAAACTAGAGAAAAATCTAGGTGGAATCAAAAACATGAAAGAAATGCCTGGAGTTTTATTCATAGTAGATCCTAAAAAAGAAAGAAATGCTATATTAGAAGCTAAAAAATTAAATATTCCTACAATAGGATTAATCGACACAAACTGCAACCCAGATGATGTTGATTACGTTATCCCAGGAAATGATGATGCTATAAGAGCAGTTAAATTAATAGCTGATACAATGGCTAATGCAGTAATCGAAGGTAGACAAGGAGAAACTCTAGAAGTTACATCAGATTCTGAAGATGCTATGGAGACAGAAGAAGCTACAGCTCCAACAGATATGGAAGAAGTAGTTGAAACAGCTAGCGATGCTGAATAATTTATAGTTTATAAAAACAATTAATAAACAATACCAAAGGGGGTAGGGCGGCTGCCCTATCCTTTAATGTTTGACTCTAGTAAAATTGATGGGTTAGGCATTAAAAAAATGTTTAAATCGCCAAAAAAGGGCGTCCCTAATGGGCGAAAAATAAGGAGGATATAAAATGATAACAGCAAGCCAAGTAAAGGAATTAAGAGAAAAAACAGGTGCAGGAATGATGGAATGCAAGAAAGTTTTAACAGAAACAGATGGTGACATTGAAAAAGCAATGGAACTATTACGTGAAAGAGGAATAACAAAAGCTGCTAAAAAGGCATCTAGAGTTGCTGCAGAAGGATTAGTAGGTAGCTTCATTTCAGAAGACGGAAAAGTAGGTGCTATAGCTGAAGTTAATGCTGAAACAGATTTCGTAGCAGAGAATGCAGAATTCAAACAATTTGTTAATGATATTGTAAAGCAAGTTGCTTTAAATAACCCAGCTGATGTTGAAGCTTTATTAGAAGAAAAATTTATAGCAGATCCAGAAAAATCTGTTAAAGAAGCTCTAATAAATAAAATAGCTACAATCGGAGAAAACATAACAATAAGAAGATTTGTTAGATACGAAACAACAGATGGAACATTAGGACAATATGTTCATGGAGCTGGAAAAATAGCTGTATTAGTAGAAATGAAGAATGCAGATGCAGAGTTAACAAAAGACATTTGTATGCAAATAGCAGCTTCTAAGCCAGAATTCTTAAACAGAGAACAAGTTCCACAAGAAAGAGTAGACAAAGAAATGGAAATACTAAAAGTTCAAGCTATGAACGAAGGAAAACCAGAAGCTATAGCTGAAAAAATGGTACAAGGAAGAATTGGAAAATTCTATTCAGATATCTGCTTAGTAGACCAAGAATTTGTTAAAGATATGGACAAAAAAGTAGGTCAATTATTAAAAGAGAAGAATGCAGAAGTTGTTAGATTTGCAAGACTTGAAAAAGGTGAAGGAATAGAGAAAAAAGAAGAAAACTTTGCTGAAGAAGTTGCAAAACAATTAAAATAATATAACAATAAAAATTACAAAAGATAGTTGAAAATATTGGAGAAAAATTCAATATATCAACTTTCTTTTTTATTTGAATTTTATATTGCTCTTTGCTCTAGAAACTGGTATAATTAGCATGTAAAATTAACAATAACAAGGAGAAATATAGTGAAAACATCTGAAAAAAAAGAAGTAAAGAAGAGAGAAAGAAAAGAAGATCCTCAAAGAGTGAAAAATATAAAATTTCACATACTTGCAATTTTCTGTATAATATTGTTTTGCGCATCAATTTGCCCTGTAACATTGCAAAATGATACATATTATACGATAAAAATAGGTGAGCATATAATTAATACTAAAACCGTAGATATGCAGGATCCATTTTCGTGGCATGAATTGCCATACACATACCCTCATTGGGCTTATGATGTAATGATTTATTTAATATATAATATAGGTGGATTTTTAGGAATATTTATATCAACAATAGTATTCGCATGTATATTAGGCGTTTTAATGTATTGCACAAACTATAAAATATCTAAGAATAAGTTTATATCGTTTGCAATTACTATTGGGGGAATGTTTTTAATAAAGGATTATATTGCTGCTAGGGCACAGTTAGTAACGTTTATTTTATTAGAGCTTACAATTCTTTTAATAGAGAACTTCTTAGAAAAGAAAAAAGTAGGATATGCTATTGGAATTATAATTGTATCAACTGCAATAGCAAATTTGCATTGTGCTGTATGGCCATTCTTTTTTGTAATATTCTTGCCATATATTGCTGAATATTTGATATTTACTGTAATAGATGCTCAGCCAATTTATAGAATAAGAAGAAAATATTATGATATAAGAATTAAAAATTATAATAAAAAGATAGAAAAAGAAGCTGACGAAGAAAATAAAAAGGTACTAGATGATAAATTAAAAAGAGGAATTACATCAAAAGAAAAATTTGAACAGAAAAATGTAAAAATATTAAGTAGTAGAGAAGCAAAAAGGAAAGAACCATACAAAATAAGATACAATAAAAATAAAAATGCAAAATGGCTTATACTAATAATGATAATATGCGCATTTACAGGAATTTTAACCCCTCTAGGAGATACACCATATACGTATTTATATAAGACTATGAAAGGTAACACAACGCAAAGTATAAGTGAGCATTTACCATTAACATTAATTAACGATAAAGAAATGTTGGTTGTTTTGACTGCTACATTAGCACTACTAATATTCACAGATACAAAAATAAGACTAAAAGATTTGTTCATGTTTGCTGGTTTAACATTATTAATGTTTATGACAAGAAGACAGGAATCAATGCTTATATTATTTGGAAGTGCGGTTATTGCAACATTAATAACACAATTATTCACAAAATACGATTCAAAGGGATTAAAGGAATTTGAAGATATAGCTGTGTCATCACTTGGAACAATTGCAATTGTACTATTAATAGTTTTATTATCTGTAATAGAAACAAAACCTAAACTTGATGATAAGTTTGTTAATCCTGCGACGTATCCAGTAGATGCTGCAAAATATATTAAAGAAAACTTGGATGTGAATTCGATTAGATTATTTAATGAATACAATTATGGAAGTTATTTATTATTTGAAGGAATTCCTGTTTTCATAGATTCTAGAGCGGATCTATATGCACCAGAGTTCAATGGTGTAAAGGGAAAGGACGGAAAATATGAAGGGCAAGATATATTCTCGGATTATATAAATACTTCAAATATATCTAAATATTATGAGAACACATTCAATACATATGAAATTACACATGTAATTCTGTATAAAAATTCAAAATTAAATTTGTTTTTATCACGAAATGATAAATATAAAGAATTATATTCGGATAAGAAGTTTGTAATATATGAAAGAGACTAAAATGGGAGAAAAAAAGAAATTTAAAGTTAGCATTACAATATTGATTATTATTACAATAATATTAATTGACCAAATTAGCAAAATTTTGGTTATAAACCTTGTTAAGCAGGATACAGGAATAATTGCACCTAGCGCTAAAACCGAAGATATAAAAGCAGATGATGTGATTATTTCTGTAATATCTGATTGTGTGGTTTTTGTGATAATAATAAAGTTTTTGAAAGAACAAAGTAAAAATATGTCTAAAAAAGTAAAGTATTCTCTTGCAATGATACTTGGTGGAGGCATAAGCAACTGTATAGACAAAATTTGGAATGGAGAAGTTATCAATTTTGTTAAAGTTGGACGATTACCAGTGGTGAATATTGCTTATATATTTTATGTGATTGGCTGGATAATATTTATCTTCTTTATGGTGAAAAGTACTTTAAATGTAAAGGAAGATTTGAAGAAAATTGAGGCTGATAAAAGAAATATTGGAAGAAATTAAAAGAAAAGGAAGAGAAGATTGGAAAATTTTATTGTAAAGGATAATAATCAGAAAAAACGATTAGATACGTATGTAACCGATGAAATAAACAAATTATCTAGGACTACTGCACAAAGGCTTATTGAAGATGGAAAGATTTTGGTAAACAATAAAAAACAAAAAGCCTCATATAAACCTGAAATAGGAGATGTTATAAGTGTAGAGATACCAGAAGCAAAAGAGATCAAACTGAAAGCACAGGATATTCCTGTGCCTGTTGTATATGAGGATGACGATATAATAGTTGTAAATAAGCCTAAAGGAATGGTTGTACATCCTGCTAATGGAAATCCAGATGGAACACTTGTGAACGCAATATTGGCAATGTGTAAAGATAGTCTGTCTGGAATTGGTGGAGAAATAAGGCCTGGCATCGTGCATAGATTGGATAAAGATACATCAGGACTTCTTATTGTTGCTAAAAACGATGAGGCTCACATAAATATAAGCAAACAGATTCAAGACAGAAAAGTTACAAAAAAGTATATTGCATTGGTTAGGGGAGTTGTTGCTGAAAATGAAGCAACGATTGATTTACCAATTGCAAGGAGCACGAAAGATAGAAAGAAAATGGCTGTTGATCCAAAAGGTAAAAATGCTGTAACGCATTTTAAAGTGCTTCAGAGGTATGACAATTATACTCTATTAGAAATGAAAATTGATACTGGAAGAACTCATCAAATAAGAGTACATATGTCTTATATTGGACACCCCGTCGTTGGAGACGAAGTTTATTCGAATGGGAAAAATGAATTTGGAGTACAGGGGCAAATGCTTCATGCACGTTATTTAAAATTTAAACATCCAATAACGGGCAAGGAACTAAGCTTAGAAGCGCCAATTCCAGATTATTTTGAAGAGGTACTTCAAAAACTGAAAAATAGAGAAATTGATAAATAATTACTTAATGTGAAAGGAGGATATGATGGAAGAACGATTACAAAAATATCTTGCAAACAATGGAATTGCAGCAAGAAGAAAGTGCGAAGAATTTATATTAGATGGTAGAGTAAAAGTAAATGGAAGAATCGTAACAGAGCTTGGAACTAAAGTAGATCCTGAAAAAGATGTAATAGAATTTGATGGAAAAAAAGTTGAAAAGGTAGAAAAACATGTATATATATTACTTAATAAACCAATTGGATATGTTACGACAGTAAAAGATCAGTTTGATAGACCTACTGTACTTGACTTGGTAAAGATAAAAGAAAAAGTGTTACCAGTTGGAAGACTTGATATGTATACTTCTGGAGCATTGATGCTTACGAATGACGGAGAATTTATAAATAAGATTACTCATCCAAGTAACGAAGTAGAAAAGACGTATACGGTAACTGTAAAAGGGATTGTTACAGTAGAGGATGTTGAAAAGTTAAAAAAAGGCGTAGAAATACCTCTAGATGAAGATTCTGAAAATACATTTGTTACGGGCCCTGCTAAAGTAAAGATACTAAAGACTGATGAAGAGAAAAACTTTTCAAGGTTACAAATAACAATTCATGAAGGAAAAAACAGGGAAGTAAGGAAAATGTGTGAGGTGATAGGAAAGAAGGTACTTGCTTTACATAGAAGAAAAATTGCTGACCTTGATGTTAAAAATCTAAAAATAGGTCAGTGGCGATATTTGACCGATAATGAAGTAAAAAGATTGCTAGAGCTTGACAAATGAGCTAAAATGTGGAAAAATAGATAATGTATAAAGTACTAAATTGTATTTTATAAAGTATAGGAGGAATTAGAATGGTAGAAGATTCAGAAATAAAAACAACAGTATCTCCTTTCGCAATAAGACAAGGAGAAATAAAAGTTTTTGATGGAAAAGATGGATATGTTTCAATGAATCAAATAATTCAAAAAATAAATGTAGGTCATATAAATGATTTACACTTTAGAATTATGGAGTTGGTTAATGAATTTGAATTTATTACATCTAGACAACTATATAAAATTTTAGAGAAAGAAAAGTTTGAATTAAAGTCGCAGGATAAATTGAATAATAAACTAGAACAACTAGTAAAGACAAAAATATTAACAAGATATTATTTTAATTCTGAAGATGGTAAAGGAATATATAGAATTTATTGCCTAGAAAAAATGGGAAAATATTTGTTAAATTCTAGAGGTGTAGAATGTAAATGGCAGCCAACAGATAATACAAAACCAGTTGCAATGATAAAGAAGAGATTAGCTAGTAATCAATTATTAATTTCATATATGGAAAAAGTTCAGGCTTTTGATTCTTATGTTGTTAAAGTCCCTATGAATGCCAAACAGCTAGGAAAACAGTTTAAGGCTACTGGTGGCAAGGTAACATTGGGCAAAAATGGAAAAACTATAGATTTTATTTTTGAAGTAATACGTAGAGAAGATGATTGGCAGAAAAAACTTTCTGATAAAATGAAATTATACAAGGATTTTTATGAAAATTTTGTACCAATGGATTCTGGATTTAAAACATTACCACAATTGATTTTACTTTGTGAAGATGAAAAACATATGGCCGAAGCATTTAGAGAAATAGTTATTAATAAATTAGAAATAGATAAGATTAAATTGTATTATACAACAGACTTGAGACAAAATGAGAAGACATTACAAAATAGTTTAGTAGAGTTTAAGCTAGATTCTACAACTAATAAATATAAGATGGAAAATGTTGATATAAAATTATTGGGATAAAAATAAAAAAACGGAGATTTTAAATCTCCATTTTTTTATTTTATTTTTTTTCTGGTTTCTTAAAGTTAAATACTATTGCATCTTCACTATCAAATAAATATTTTGAATCTGATGTATCAGTTTTAATAGGATCAACTTCATCTGGAATATCATCATTAAAATGATAATTTTTTAAAGTTTCTTTTTTCTTCTTATTTTTTTCTTCATCGTAATTATCTTCTGCTGAATGTGAGTCATATCCCGAATTATATTTTTCAAAAGAATATTCTTTCGAAGCTTTATTCTCATAATAAGAAGCCGACAAGAAACTTAAATTTACAATACCTGTATCACTCTTGCCACCCAGGTTTCTTAGTTTATACATGGCTTGTTTAAACTTCATTGACTGTATTTTACCAGGTTGGTACTTAATCTTATTTTCATATTTAATACCAGTAAGTTTTGGATCATATTCACCTTTATCAGTATTGTATGTGTTTCCAAATGACCACTCTTTTTTATTACCAATTTCTTTTGACCACCATTCGTTGTCCTCAGGTGAGTTATTTCCAAACACAAACTTATTAGAACAGTTTGATGTAATAATTTGTCTATGTTTTTTATTAGCGCCAAACTCCAATTGACCTAAATTCTGTATTGAAACTATGGTAGATACCTTATATTTTCTGTATAATGTAAATATTGGATCTGTAGCATTATTTACAAAACTTGAAAATTCATCTATATATAAGAAGTGAGGAATCCTATCTTTTTCAGTTCCTGAACGTCTTAACACTGAATATTGTAGCATTAATATACAGAATAAGCCAAACGCTGTATTTATGCTAGGCCCTAAATCACCACGTCTTGTACAGATAAGTGTTACTTCTGCATTTTTTAATACATTGTCAAAGTTTATAGAATTTTTTCTATTACACAAAATATTTTTTACACCAGAATATCTTAGCAAACGATCTAATTGTGATATAGCATTTGTTACAAAGGCTAAGGTATCTTCTTTATTTGGAGCATCTGAATAGAAGTTCCTTTCAAAGTAATTTAATAGTGTTGAATATTTTTCTGCAAGTTCATCATCTTTTTTCATTTCTTCACATAATTCTTCTATTAATTCAAAATGTGTAAAGCAATTTAACATATCTTCTAAATTTGGTAACTCATCATTGTGTAACCTTGGATACATTTCTTTTAATAATATTGCAAGGTTTTCAACAGCTTGATTAGATGCGTTTTCTCTGTAAGCAAGGCCTAAATCTGTGCTGTTTGAAACATATAATCCTTTTAAAACAGTTGAAATAGCTATTGCTGTTTGTAATGGATCATCGAAAACGAATGGGTTTAATCCGACAGAAGATGAATCATTAGGATCTATCATATTAAACTTCATATTGCGTGCTTTTAAAACTTTTTTAATACGATTTATAGATTCAATATCAGGGGAAATATAGGTTAATCCTAAATTTCTGTAAATATAATTATCGCCAGAACCGGATATAATCATTTTTTTCATATAAGTATTGTAAACATTAAGCTTGTTTTCTTTTGGAGTAATCATATTTAAGTTAAAATTAACATTAATATAATCATTTGAATATGGACAATTTAATGTTGCAATACCTGTTTTCAATGCTGTATATCCCATTTCTTTTGAGATCTCTCTAAAAAAGTGTTTCTTATCTATATCTCTAGCTATCATAGGTTCAAATAGCAAAGATGTTTTTCCTGCTCCAGATACACCACATACTAATGTAGGATAAAATCTTTTTTCTTCGGCTATCTTTACAGGCTTTCCGGTAACTTTATCTGTACCAAAAGTCATTTCACAAGTGTAATCGCCCCAAGAAGCAGATTTATCAGCAAGGTTAATTCCTTTATATTCGAAAATTGATTCATATAGATTTTTTGAATCATGTATTTCCATTATTAACCACTTTATAACTGGATAAAATGTTGTTAAAGGCAAATACAATGCAACTGCTGAGAATGCAGGCCTAATTAAGTTATAAAAGTTAGAAGCTATATATGAAAAGTTTGGAACTGATAAAAATAGCATCCAACCAAATTGGTTTGTGAACTGAGTAAACATTGAAACAATCATGATATATATACAAATTATATATATATCGAAAAATGCCAATTTAGATTCGTCTGAGTCTACAAACTTAGATGAGCCAGAAAATAGGAAGGCAAACACAGGGCAAGCGATAGCAAGTGTATATGTAATTGGCCCCCAATATGAAACTGCCATTCCTGTGAAAATCATCATAAGCATTTCTGTTATTCTATCTACAACTAAATAGGCACTTATTAAAGTTAGTACATATGTTAGAAAAGTATTTCTGTCCGTCTTTAAATATTTTAAGAATTTGTCTATTACTTTCAAAAGATTCACCACTTTCAAATTATTTCATTTATTAAAATTTCTACATATCTATTATCCTATAAAATGAAGAAAAAAACAAGTATTTTGAGCAATTTTGTGAGTTTTTTATACTAAAAATTTACTAAAGTTGCAAATTAAGTATAGGAATTATTTTGATGAATATATTTTATACATAAAGAAGAATAATGTATGAAGGGAGTTAATATGTCTGGAGATAAAAAACAAAGCTTTATGCAAGGAATTATTACATTGATGTTTTCACAGGTAATAATTAAAATTTTAGGCTTAGTTTATAAATTATATTTGACTAATAAACAAGGATTCGGAGATGCAGGAAATGCAATTTATAATAGTGGTTTTCAAATTTATGCTCTGTTATTAACGATTTCTTCAATAGGTGTTCCAAACGCAGTAGCAAAATTAATTTCAGAAAAATTATCGGTTGGAGATAATAAGGGAGCCCAGAAAATTTTCAAAGTGGCTTTTGCATTCTTTTCTATAGTAGGTTTTACTGGCTCTGCTTTATTATTTTTTGGAAGTGACTTTATTGCAAACGTGTGGCTACAAATTCCAGAAGCAAAATTAACGCTTATGATACTTGCTCCATCTATTTTCTTTGTTTCATTAATTTCTGTTTTAAGGGGATATTTTAATGGACATGAAAATATGAAACCAATGGCTCAATCTCAAACAATAGAACAATTTACGAAGACAATATGTACTATTGTAATAGTAGAACTAATTTGTTTTTTTATGGAAAGTAAGGATACAACCGAAGTAATGGCAGCAGGAGCTAATTTAGCAACAAGTATTGCAACATTTATTAGCTTTATTTATCTTATATATTTATATAATAAAAAGGAAAGATATATAAAATGGGAGGCTCAAAAATATCAAAGACAAGAAAGAACGATAGCAATTGTAAAAAAAATTATTATAATTGCGATGCCACTTACTTTAAGTGCAATTTTAGGGTCATTAAATAAAAATATAGACTCCTTTACAGTGGTAAGGGGATTAAAAACATTTTTAACAGAAGAACAGGCAAAGATTCAATATGGAATACTGAGCGGAAAGATAGACACTTTAGTAACCTTTCCATTATCATTAAATATAGCTCTTGCAACTGCACTTGTTCCGGCTATATCTGCTGCAAAAGCAAGAGGCGACTATAAAAGTATAGAAAAAAGAGTGGCTTTTGCAATACTTATCACTATTTTAATTGGATTACCATGCAGTGTTGGTATGATTGTCTTGGCAAAACCTATTTTACAAATGTTGTTTCCAAATGCAAGCAGTGGAGAATTTATATATCAGATAAGTAGTGTTTCAATTGTTTTTATAACATTAGAACAAACTGTAAATGGGGCATTACAAGGTTTAGGAAAACTCAGGGTCCCAGTAATTGCGCTTTTAATAGGTGTATTTATAAAGCTTATTTTAAATTTAATATTAATAAAAATAAATCCAGAAATATTTGTGCTGGGAGGAGTTGCTGGTGCGGCTTTTGCAACTGTAATGTGCCACGTTGTATCTATGATGATAAGTTTTATTGTTTTAATTAAAAGTATAAAACTTAAATTGAAAATATCAAAATATTTTATAAAACCAATTTTGGCAAGTTTTACTATGGGAATAGTACGGAATATATACATATAATTTCCTAAAAGGTATAATTATGCAAAATATAGCTATAATATTAACAATAATATTCGCAGTAATTGTTTATGTAGGAGTATTAGCAATCACTAATGTATTTGATAAAGACGAATTACGTATATTGCCGTTTTATAGTAAGTTAAAAAATTAATGGACCAAATGCTTGAAAATAGGCGCATTTTTACAGACTAAAACCGCAATCCATTGAGATTTGAACCTTTTGTAAAATAAATTAAAAAAAAAGAAGGATTTTATCAAACCTTGGCGAATAATGTAAGTAGTAGATGCAATCATTATCTACATATACAATCTTATTAGGAGGTAATTTAAATGAACAAATCTGATTTAATCGCAGCCATAGCTGCTAAAACAGAATGCACAAAGAAAGATGCAGAAGCAACATTAAACGCATTTGTTGACGTTGTTACAGAAGCTTTAGTAAAGGGAGACAAAGTTCAATTAGTTGGATTTGGTTCTTTCGAAGTTAGAAAAAGAGCTGCTAGAAAAGGAAGAAACCCACAAACTAAAGAAGAAATCAAAATACCTGCATCAAAAGCTCCAGTATTCAAAGCTGGAAAAGCTTTAAAAGATTTAGTAAACAAAAAATAATTGAATTAATATAGAAATATGAATTCATATGAATACATGGAAAAAATCCATGTATTTTTTTTATAATGGATAATGTGAAATTTGATATTTATATAAAAATGTGGTATAATAATACTTATACGCGGAGGCGTAGAGTTTGAACATTCACCATGAGAAAAAGGAGGAACGCATATGTTCCACAAAATCAAAAATACGGCGAGGAAGGTTGCAAATATCCCTCGTCCGCCGGAAGGGCCGGAAGGCTATTTTGTATATCAGGACGGCAAAAACAAGCTCTTTTTTGCCGTGAATGGCAAGGTGAAAGCCTGCTGGATTCCACCCAAGAAGGCGGAAGATGGCATAAAACCCGGTTTTTGGAAGGATGTTAACAGCCTCCGGAAGGTCAACATGGATGGCGAGCTCCTTCCTCTTACGGAAGGTGAACAGATGCAGTTTGCAACTGCATTTTAAAAGAAGAGCAACATGGAAACTGCATTGCGGTAGCCATGTTGTTCTTCTTTTTGTAAAAATACAGAGTAACATAAAACAAATAAAACATAAGAAAATAAATTTTGCAGTAGTGTTGCCCAAAATATTAAAAAACTTTGGAATAATTTGCCAAAAACTGAATAATATGATATAATAAAGAGTATGAAGAAAGGAGGTAATCGCTATGACACTTGTCTAGGCGATTGAAGAACTGCTTGCTAGACAAGCAGGTGCTAAGCGTAAATTGAAAGGAGACTGAAAAAAATGGTCAGCTTTATGCAGGTTCTTGAGAAAGAACCAAACTTTGCAATTTGTGAGGTAGAGCTGATTTGGCTTGCAGAAAGCAAGAAAAAAGACTACATCACGAGCGCTGTCAAGAAAACGCTTGTACCCATGAACAAATTTGTGGGGATGGCAAATTCTGTACAGGAAGGAGATGTTTTCTCCGTAATCCACAACGGTGGTCGAATTGTGAGGGTGATTGAGAAAGACATCGAGGCAACGAAGAAGAGAGCTGTATTAAAGACGGCAGTTGTAGTGGCTTAACACTGCATAGGCGGGGGATATTATCCTCCGCCTTTTGCATGATAAAAATTTATGATATAATATGCATGAAAATTTAATATTTATTTAATAGTAGTAAGTTATTATATGGACAATATTAATATAGGAGTTGAAAATTAAAGTGAGAATTTTAATTGTAGAAGATGAATTTAAAATTGCTGATGTAATTGCCAGCAGGCTTAGAAAAGAAAATTATATAGTTGATGTATTTGACAATGGAGAAGAAGGTTTGGATAATGCTCTTACAAATATTTATGATTTAATAATTTTAGATGTGATGCTACCAAAAGTAGATGGATTTAAGATTTTAGAGGAAATCAGAAGAGAAAAAATTAATGCAAAAGTAATAATGCTAACTGCTAAATCTATGATAGAAGACAAGCTTATGGGTTTTAATAGTGGAGCAAATGACTATTATGAAATAAGAGTGTTATAGATGGAAAGGACAGCAGAAAATTGCTGTCTTTTTGCATCAATTTTATTGAGAATAAACAGAAAATATGATATAAATTAGAAAAAACAAGAAAGGAAAAATAATATGAAAGCTTTAGTTATATCAGATATACATGGTTCTGGATATTATGCCGACAAAATAAAAGAAATTGTTAAGAGAGAAAATCCAGAAAAAATAATATTATTAGGAGATTTATACTATCACGGTCCAAGAAACGATTTGAGCCAAGAATATAATCCAATGAAAGTTGCAGAAACATTAAACTCAATGAAAGACAAGCTATTAGTCGTAAGAGGAAACTGTGACGCAGAAGTAGACGAAATGATTTCAGAATTCAAATTCAACGACCATATATTAATGGAGATAAACGGAAAGAAATTCTACTTCACACATGGTCACAAATACAACATAGAAAACATACCTTATGACGATTTCGACATAATGATTTATGGACATATACATCAAGGATTTATAGAAGAAAAAGAAGGTTTGATATTTGCAAATCCAGGGTCAATATCATTACCAAAATGCAACACAGCACACAGCTATATAATATTAGATGAAAACAAGATAATACTAAAAGACGTAGATGGAAAAGTAATACAAGAATACGAATATAACAAATAATTGGAGGTTCCATAATGATTTTATTCAGTAAGGGCGAAGGTCTAATAAAGGCGACAGGCATAAGAAAACTAGATGGAACTAGAGATGTAAACTACAAGTTACCACACATAGCGGTAGGAGTATTTTCAGAATATTTATTAGAAGATATTGTAGAAAAATTTGAATGCATCAAGGTTGGATTCATTAGTGGTGCTAACTGCAGTCGTCCAGTCTATATTATGAAATATGAAGACATAAAAATAACATTATTTATGGCAGGTGTAAGTGGACCATGGATAAGTGCAGACATAGAAGAATTGAGTGCGAACGGAGTAGACACATTTATAATTTTCGGAAACTGTGGAGTGCTAGATAAAAAAATAGAGGACTGCTCGATAATAATTCCAAATAAAGCATTTAGAGATGAGGGAACAAGTTATCATTACTTACCTGATTCAGAATCCATAGAAATGAACAAGGAATACAAAAATTTATTTAAACACGTGCTAGACGAAAACGGATATAAATACGAAGAAGGAGCAACTTGGACGACTGACGGATTTTATAGAGAGACAAAAGAAAAACTAGAAATGTTTAAACAAAAAGGTGCCGTTTGTGTAGAAATGGAAGGCGCATCAATTGCGGCTGTTTGTGAATATAAAAAATTAAAATACTTTACATTTTATTATGCTGGAGACAATTTAGATGCAGTAGAATGGGAAGAAAGAAGCTTAGGACAGCTAACAAGTTTTGAAAAGAAAGCCAGAGTGCCATATTTAGCATTTGAATTAGCAAGAAAAATAGAATTATGTAGTGAATGAGAAAGGAAAAAGCTAGCAATGAAGGTTTTAATAGGAACAAATAATAAGGGAAAAGTTGAAGGTGCAAAGCAAGCGTTTGAAAAATTTTACGAGAATGTAGAAGTAGTAGGAGTATCTGTAGATTCAGGTGTTAGTGAGGAGCCTGTGAATGATGAAATATATCAAGGAGCAAGCAATAGAGTAAACAATTTGATTAAATATGCAGATGATAACAATGTAGAAGCGGATTTCTTTATAGGAGTTGAATCTGGAATTACGAATAAACTTGGAAAATGGTGCATTATTCAAATAGCTGTAATCAAAGATAAAAATGGATATGAGAGCTTTGGCACAGGTCCGGCATTCCCAGTATCGGACAAATATGTAAAGGAAATCATAGATACAGATCTAGGAATCGTAATGGACAAAATATTTAATGGGAATGGGCTAAAAAATGAAAAAGGAGGCATAGCTCATCTTACAAAAGATGTGGTTACAAGATATGATTTAACAAGAGAAGCATTTATAATGGCATTAACTGAATTTATAAATGGAGACATTTGGAAAGATTAGAAAAAGTAAAGGAGGAAAATATGTTACATAAAATGAAATTACAAGAAGATCCATTTGAAAGAATAAAAAATGGAACAAAAACAGTAGAATTTAGACTGTATGATGAAAAAAGACAAACTATACAAATTGGTGATGAAATAGAATTTTCAAAATTACCAGAATTACAAGAAAAATTACTAGTAAAAGTAATAGACTTATATAAAGAAGAATCTTTTGAAAAGCTATTTAAAAAAGTATTTGTGGGAGAAGATAAAGAAAAAATAATAGAAAAAGCAAAGTCGATGAACAGATTCTATACACCAGAACAAGAAAAAGAATATGGGGTAGTAGGAATAAAAATAGAAATAATAAAATAAAAAGGAGGAAAAGAAAATGGCATACGAACCAGGAGATTTAGCCATAAAAATGGATGGCTACAAATTAAATATAAGATCGGTTGGTATTATTATACATAACGGCAAGGTTTTGCTACATAAAAGAAAATCAGCAGATTATTATGCATTGTTAGGTGGACACGTGAGAATAGGAGAAAGCTCACAAGATACAGTAAAACGTGAGATGCAAGAAGAACTAGGAAAAGAAATAGAAATAACAGGATATATATCAACAATTGAAAATTTCTTTGAACTAAAAGATTTAAAATACCATGAAATCATGTTTGTATACAAAGCTGAATTTTGTGATGAAGAAGATAAAAAGATAGAACACGCAATGGAAAATGTAGAAGAGGGCGGAGAAAGCGATATTCACTATGAATGGATTGATATAAACGACTTAGAAAAATGTCACTTAAAACCGCAAAAAATTATAGATGTTATAAAAAATGGAGAATATCCTGTACATTTAATAAATGAGGATTAATATAAGCAAAAGAGTGCAGTAATTTGCATTCTTTATTTTTTTTATAAATACATATTGACATCGTTACGTAATGATGATAAAATAATAATCAGAGAGATGAAAAAGTAATCAAGTTTCAGGAAAGGAGGAACAAAAATGGAATATAAGGTTTCAGAACTAGCAGAAAAAGCAGGTGTTACGAAAAGAACTATACACTACTACATAAGTAAAGGATTGTTATTACCTCCGGAAGGAAGCGGAGTAAACAGTGTATATAATGATGAACATCTAAACAGGCTACTTCTCATAAAAAAATTACAATCAGAGTATATGCCATTAAATAAAATAAGAGAATATATCCTAGAAAACCCAACAGCAAAGATAAGTGAATATAGTTTGGAAAATAACGATGAAAAACCAATGTTAAAATTACAAGAAGAAACTTCTGAGTACAATAGTGAAAAAATCAAGACACCTAGAAAAGAAATATACATCAGAGAAAATGTATGTGATATATTTGAAATGAATTATTCACAGGAAAATGGAGAGAAATATAAGCATATTATCGAAAATGTAAAAAAATATGTAGAAAAAATGTTAGAAGATTAGAATTATATAGAAAGGAAATAAAAAATGAGAAATGTAGATTTAAGAGAGTTATCTCTAAAAAAAGTAAAAATAACAGGTAATGTAATAGGAAAATTTGGAGCATTTGAAATTGAACAGATGTACAAAAACGATACAAAAGAAGTTCTAGAAGTTGGATACACGTTTCCAATAGTAGAAACTGCAACAGTAGTTGGATTTGAAATAAAGGTCGGAGATAAAATACTAAAAGGAAAATGTAAAGAAAAAAGTGAAGCAAAAAGAGAATACCAACAAAACATTGTAAAAGGTAACAGTGCTTACATGATGGAACAGGAAACTGCAAATATATTTAAAATATCAGTTGGAAAAATTGATAAAAACGAAGAAGTAACTGTAAAGATACTATATATAGATAAATTTGAAATTATAGATAATAATATAGAAGTATTAATACCAACACTTGTAACACCAAGATATAAATCAAATGTTACAAACAAATTAATATATGGAAAGACTAGTTATACAGTAGATTTTAATGTAAATATAGATAAAACGCTAAACATAGAAACTATAAATTGTCCAAGTCATAAGATAAGCATGATAGACGAAAAGAATATAAAAGTAGAAAATTATGATTTATCAAAGGACTTCAAATTAGATATAAAATTAAAAAATGAATTATCATCAAAAGCAATTACATCGAAAACAAGAGATGGCAAAGATATGCTATATCTATCATTCATGCCAGAAATAGACGATGTATACGAAGATAGCGAAAAGGAGTATTTATTCTTAATTGACATATCTGGATCAATGATGGGAGTAAAGTTATCGGAAACCAAAAGAGCAGTAATCGAATGCTTAAAGCAATTAGACGAAGGAGATAAATTTAACATAATAGCATTTGACCATCAATTTGAAGTAATGAGTGCGCATGCACTAGAATATAACGAGAAAAATATGCAAGAAGCGGAAAAATATATTAACAGTTTGTGTGCTTCAGGAGGTACAGAAATACTAAATCCAATAAAATTTGCACTATACGAAAATACAGAAAAAGTAATATTACTATTTACTGATGGTCAAGTTGGAAATGAAAAGCAAATAATAGATTTTGTAAAAGAACATGGAAAAAACAGTAGAATATTCCCATTCGGAATAGATTCCAATGTAAACGCATATTTTATAAAGCAAATGGCTAAAGCTGGTAATGGTAAAGCAGAATTAATACAACCAAACGAAAAAATAGATGACAAAATAATAAGAACATTCGCAAGAATACAAACACCAATGGTAGAAGACATACAAGTAGATTATGGACAAAACAAATTAGTAGACGAGATAAAAGAAGAAAATAGTCTATTTAACTACGAATTCTTTAACGTATTTGCAAAAATAGAAGAGATAAAAGACGACATAGAATTAAAAGGCAAAATTTTAGGTAAAGAATACACGTGGAAAATTGCTAAAGAAGAAATAACTAACACTGATGTAGACTTAGAAGTGCTATTTGCAAAACAAGAAATAGAACGTTTAGAAGATTACATAAAAAATACATACGACTACGAAAAAATAGAAAATTACAAAAAAATGATAATAGACATTGCTGTAAAATACAACATAAATTCTGAATATACATCTTTTATAACAGTATATGAAAGAGAAAATAAGCTACTAGATGTACCTCAATATCAAGAAACACCATTAAGCAACAAGTTCATGTTTGATGCATTTGGAGGAATAGTTCCAATGGATTACGAATGTGAAGGAAGTTTTTCAGGTTCAGATAAAAGAATTTTTAATACTTCGAATTTATTTGGAGCTAGTGCTGATACTCATTCGGTAAAAGGAAGCACTAAAGGTTCAGGAGCTCTTAATATTCCAAGTTTTATGAAAAAATCTAGAGTAATAAGTCCAAAATATGAAGAAGCATTGCGTTGGGATGCAAAAAACCATGAGACAACAGAATTATTAGATGAAAAAATTAACGAATATTACGAAAAATTTATTAAGCAAGAAGAAAAATCAATATTAACATATTTACTATATGCATTATATGATTTTGAAAAAGGAACACAAAAAATTGATTATGAAAAATTAATACAATTCTTAGAAATACACAAACAAGAAATAAGAAAATCAGAATTATATATGCAATTAATCTGCAGATATTACGAAGACATGGAAATAAATATTATTGATAATCGAGAAAAATTATTAAACATTATTGATGAAGATTACAAAAAATTAATTTTAACAAAAGCAAAAATAAGAGTATATAAAAACGTAATAACAGAAAAAGAAGTAGAACAAATTGCACAAGAAAACAAAATATTAGAAAACATAGACGATGTAATTTGGTTTTTATATAACAAAATAGTTATGAATTTCTAAAAAATGTGATATAATGTTGAAAAAACAAATAGGAAAGGAAAAAACTATGGAAACAACAGTATATCTAATAAGACATTCAGTAAGACTTAACATGAAAAACAACATAGAAAGTTACAATACAACTCAAGATAACCTAATAAAAAGTGAAAAAATCATCCTAAGTGTAACAGGAGAAAGAAGAGCAGAAAAGCTAAGCAACGAAAAAGAACTACAAAACATAGATGTAGTGTACGCAAGCAACTGTGTAAGAACATTGCAGACAGCAAAATACTTAATGGAAAAACAAAATCTTAAGGCAAATCTTGATGAAAGACTAGACGAAAGAAGAACCGGAAAACCAAATGACAAAGAATATCCAGATTGGTACACAAGACAATTCCAAGATGAAAACTTCAAAACAGAAGGCGGAGAAAGTCAAAAAGATGTAAGAGAAAGAATGGAATCAGTATTCAATGAAATTGTAGAGAAAAATAAAGGCAAAAGGATTGCAATTTTTACACATGGAAATGCCATGACCTTTCTACTCATGAAATGGTGCAAAGTAGAAAACGTAACTCCAAACAAAGAAATAACACTAAGCTACAATGGAAAAATCATCTTTAACAAAAGACTAAATTCACCTGAGGTATTCAAGTTGACATTAGATGAAGAAAATAATGTAAAAAATATAGAAAACATAGAATTTGCAGACTTAGAATTTGATGACTTTAATATATAAAAATTGAAATGAAAATTATATACTGAAATTATAAATAATTTAAATGAGTATATAGAACAATTTGTGGAAAGTTGCCCCAAATTTTCTGATATACTCGTAAGATAAAATGAAAGTTTTTACTGGAGCTAAAAAATAAACTAAATATTAAAAGGCTGAGCTTAATTTCGCTCAGTCTTTTCTCCTAAATCTTGCATAAATCTTAACAAATATCCATCTGGGTCTTGAATTAAAAACTCTTTATTTCCTAACATTTTATCATCGTGTCTATACCAATTTTCCTCGATATCAAAAGCAATTGCATAATTATTTTCTTTGAAGTTATTATATATTTTATCAAGGTCGTCAACTTCTAATTGAAAGTTAATTCCATTGCCAAAAGGGTATTTCAATTCTCCGACATCCCACTTATCATTATCAGACAATTCTTGTAGCATAAATTGAATATTATCCAAAGATATGAATGCAAATTTATCCTCAGGTCTATCATATTCCACTTTAAATCCAGCCATTTTATAAAATTTTAAGCTATCTTCCAAATTATTTACAGATAACTCCGGAATATTTTTATTCCAATTTATATAATCTTTAGGCCTTAGAATTATACTTTCGAAATATTGCTCTTGAAAGTCAGTCAATACTTTAATTTCTTCATTAGTAAAAGTTTTATTTTCTGGAACAACAACTAATTTATCGTCATTGTCATTTGTCCTATGAATTATTGCAATGCACTTTCCGGTGAAAGTTTCTAATGGTTCATAGATTCCTAAAACATAAGAATCTAATTCTTCACCATCACCACTTACAGTATTGGGAACATATCCATAATTTACTGGATAAATAAATCCGTGCTTTGGATGCTTGCTACCCATAGGCCTGTCAATTTTTATTGTTACGATTTTATTTAAATATTTTAGATTATTCATGGCTATTCTCCTAACTTTATAATTTTAATAATAATAGATTCTTCATTTTCACCAATAAATTCAACAGAAACTTTAATGATAACAGTTGTAAATTCATAATTGAAATCAGAGAAATCTTTTAAACCATCGGCTTGACCAAGTGTTATATGAGGATTTACTAAATTTGCCAATCTATCATATTTATTTCTAACTTCATTAATTATATCTATATTGTCAAACTTAGGAAAAATTAATATGTCTCGTTTACCGATATTATTATACATTTGAAGACCTCCTGATATTTTATCGTATTTAATATTACCATAAATTATTGTAGGATTGCAACTGACGGAGAGAAGAGAATGGATTGTTAATAATAATTCAAAATGTAAAATATTTATTAATCTCTTAAAAAAATAAAATGGATTGGATATATAAGCTTTTATACTGTAAATGAAAAAAGTGAATAATATTAAAGAATCATGAAAATAGAATGGACTAAAATTGCTATATTTTCTCATAACCCGAAGGTCGTAAGTTCGAGTCTTACCCCCGCAACCAGATTTATCAAGGGATTAAAAGTTCCTTGATTTTTTTATTTTTGAGAAAAACGGCGGAAAAACGGCGGAAATCTTGGAGGTATATTAGCAAAATTTAAAAAGCGTGATATAATATATAGCGAAAGAGGTAGAATTATGGATAAAGAAAGTTTGCAAAATGAAATAGAAAACTATATACACTATTATTATGGTATAAAAAAATGGTTTGATATATATAAATACATAAAAGAAAATTCTGAAATATATTCGAAAGAAACTCAACAAATAGCATTTTTCTTGAAGCCTATTTTAATTAGCTTGTTGAACAGTACATTGCTAGATATGTCTAAAATATTGGATTCTAGAAATGATAAAAATGTGATCAAATTGATAGAAAGATGTATTGCAAATTTAAAACTGTTTTGTAATGATCCTAATGATATAAAGGAAAAAAATGAAAAATTAAAATTGTTTAAAGAAATAAAAAAAGAATTAAAAGGAAACAATGAAGTTATAGAAAAATTAAATACATATAGAGATGTTTATTTAGCTCATACAGACAAAGATTATTTTATGGATGCAAAAAAGTTATTTGAAGAATATAAAACAACATATGAAGATATTGAAAGAGTTTTGAAATTAATTGTGGAGTCATTAAATAAGTTATTATATTCTTTGTGTGAAACAACATATGCATTTAATGATGATTATAAGAGAGAATATAAATACATTTTAGAATGCATTAAAGAGCACAGAGAAAATCAATCAAGGAAATATAGAAAGCAGGAATAACTATGTTAGAAATAAATAAGATAAGTATTGATAGTACAAACTTTTTTGAAGTAGAAGGAACATTAGATATAAAAAATAAAAATGTGATAATTGATATTTCATTTGAACAGTTAAATAAAATTTTTGGAATAGATGTGAAAGAACTATTATTTGGAAGTGATAAAGTAATAGATAAAACAAAAAATATATATGTATTAGATAAGTCAGGAAAGAAGTATTCATGTATAGGATGTATATTTTCATATAACGCAAAGGAAAGGATTGTTTTATCATCCGTAGCAATAGATTTGATATTAGAAAATACTTTTTCTGATAGTATAGATATGATGACAAAAAGAATAACATTTAAAACATACTATTTAGGTCATTCTATTCATTCTGCATACATAAAAGGATATGATTTTAAGTATAACTCTAATAATAAGGTAATTATAAACAAGTATACAGATGAAAATATTCATATAGATATTACAGTAGAAAACAAAAGAATGACAAATTATTTTAGGATGTCTGAAATAGTATACAGTATAATAGAGTTTATTAAACTAATATTCGGGGATATTCCATATATAGATGAAATCATTATAGAAACTGATGGAGAAGTTATAAAACCACATTTTACAATAGTTGATAAATACATGACAAAGAATAAAAAAAGAAATGGAAAAGAAATAGTAGGGTGTATTACGCCAGAAGTTTTAAATAGGAAAACTTTAAAAGCATTTCAGAAGTTTAGAAAAGATACCAAAATTATTTATGACTTATTTATGATAAATACTAATGAAAATGGATATAAAGAGATGCAAAATTGTAATTTGGTTCAGATAATGGAAGGTTTTTATAATACTCTAATTAAACCAGATGAGAAGTTAAGGAACATTATAGAATACTATTTTAGCAATAAAACATCTAGAAAACTATTAACCAAAAGAGATAAGAGGCGTATAAAGACTAAAGAAAACACACAAATTTTTATTTATAAGGCTGTAAATCATAGACATTATTTATCACACTTAAATGTTACAGAAAACAAGAATGTATTTTATAAATTGGAAAACATATATGCTTATTGGAAAATATCTATGTGTATAAGAATTTTTATTTTAGAATACTTAAAAATTAATTATGATAAAAAAAGAATTCCTATGTATACAAAGGAAATTGAAGATTGGGCAAGAAAGAATAAATTAAGATTTAGTTTAAAGATTAATAGTAAAAAATAGACGGGATCAGAATATTGAATCTTGTCTTTCTTATTGTACTTTTTCAAAAATATTATTCATAGAATTTGCAACCTGTTTAAATTTATCTTTAAAGAAATGTGAATAATAAGTATCAGTAACGTGAACACTTGAATGACCAACTTTTCTACAAATTATTTGTGCTTGAAAACCTCTTTCAATTATATGTGAAATACCTGTATGTCTAAGACCATGAAAAGTAATATATTTTAAATTATACTTTTTAACAATCTTCTTTAGTATTTTACTTGGTGTATCAGGATGAATATTTCCACCAAAATTTGTTGTGAAAACTCTATTAGTTTTAACCCATTTAGAACCAAGTTTTAATTGATTTTCAAGCTGTTCTTTCTTGTATCTTTTTAGAAGATCAATAGTATAAGTATTAATAAAATTAATTCTATCATTATTAACAGACTTTGTTTCTTTTTCATATATACGTTTATCAATATATTGAGTAGATTTATTAATAACAACTTTTCTAGTTTCTAAATCGATATCATTCCAGGTAAGACCAGTAAGCTCACCACGTCTACAAGATAGGTCAAGGGCAAGAACAATAATTGCTTGATATTTTAAAGGTTCATTAGAAAGACATTCAAGAAGTTTTGCAGTTTCTTCGGTTGAATAACAACTAATATTTGCTCTAGCTCTTTTAGGTTTTTCAATTTTTACATTAGGATTGTTTGAAATATATTCCCATTTAACAGCAACCTGCAACATATTATTTATTAATAAATAGTAAGATTGAATTGTAGTAGAGCTATAATGCTTTCCTCTTTTATTTATATGTTTGTCTCTTAAATAGTTATAAAATTTATCAAGAATTTTAGCATTTAAATTTTTTAATTTAATATAGCCAATATGTTCATTAATTATTTTTACTCTATCACTATATGTTTTTGGAGATAATATAGGTTTTGATAGGCCAAATATTCTTCACTAAACATTTCTAAATTAATGTTTTGCCTTTCTGGAAAGTTTCCAGTTTTAAATTCTATTTTTAATTTTGCTTCTCTAAGAAGCGCGTCTTTTTTTCCGCCATAATAAGTTTCAAAGTGTCTTTTTCTTGTTCCATCAGCTCTGTAAGCTATTGGAATTTCAATTTGATAAACTTGATTTCTTTTTATTTCTCGTACACTCATTTTTTGTTTCCTTCCTTTTTCAATAATTTTTGATATTCAGAAGGAATAGTTAAATTATTTTCTACACTATAAAATTCATGTAATTCATTTTTTTAATACTTCTGTTATTTCAAATAAGCAGTAATTAATAGTTCTAGAAGTTTCTTCTTGATATGCTGCACCTATTGCTTGGATAAAGATTATAATTTCTTCAAATTTCTTTACATTGTTTGATTCTGTTTTATAGTTTTTAATAAATTTTCTTAGCTTATCTATTTCAATATTCATGTCTTCATAGCCATGATCTTTAAGAGTTGAAAATATAGAAAGCTTAACAGCATCCTTAAATTTTTCTGCTTTATTTTCTAAAACAGAAAGTATATATTTCAATGAATTTTTATCATTTAATAGATTAGAAATATTTTTTTGAAAATTATTAAGTGCAGTAAAGTATTGTAGTATTTCCTGTATTTCATTTAAAGATTGATATTCTTTAATTAGCACAAGATATTCTTGAACATCAGACTTTTCAATCCGTTCATTAAATATTACAGGAGTTTCATCATCAGGTACTAAATATTCAACTAATTCTCTAATATGTCTATTTCTATATTGAAGATTTATTATTTTATCTAATGCCTTATCAGAAAGTTTTAACTCCTTGCCAATAGAAACAGTATCGGTTGTCCTATTATTACAATCTTCATCAAGTAAATATTCATAAGTAACACCATAGAAGTCTTTTAGCATTTTTAATTGAACTGTACTTGGAATTCTATCTAAGGAATCATTCTCATAATTTCTTATTGATTGAATGCCAATTCCAAGTTCATCAGCCAATGCTTGTTGAGTCAATCCTTTTTCTTCTCTTAATTCTCTTAACTTCTGAGATAATTTCATATCATACTCCTTCTGTGTTTATTTGATATTGAAAACAGAAAAATATACATTTTTGTATGTATCTATTGACCAGAACATATATTTGTGTTTTGATATCGTTATCAACACGATAATGTTCATCACAATCACACTATACATAAATGTGTTGCAAATGTTAAGATGAAAATAAAGATTGGAGGTGAAAAGATGGATAATGATGAAGAATTAGACAACATTGCAGCTGAATTAAGAAGAGAAAAGGCTAAGCTATGGAGAAAAAACAACAAGGAAAAGGTAAAAGAAATACACAAAAGATACTGGCGTAAAAAAGCTAAAGAAGAGCTAGAAAAAAGAAAAAATCAAAAGAAAGAAGGTGAATAATATGGAAGAAGTATTTAATGTAAAAGAGGTAGCAGATTATTTACACTGTAGTCAATATATAATTAGAAAGCTACTAAAGAATAATCAAATTCCAAGTTTTAGAGTTGCATATAGAGTATTCTTCAAAAAAAGCCTGATTGATTTATGGATTAATAATCAATGTTTTAGAAGTTGCGAGGTGATGAAGAATGAATGAAAACGAAAAAAGAGAAAAACGAATGTATTTCATAAGCAATTCCGAATACATTTATTTTCCTCCTACAGTCCGTTCAAAGACTTATACATATTATACGATAAAAAGTAAAATAAATCAATTAAAATTTGATAATTGTAGGCAAATGAAGGTGATCTAATGGCAAAATCAAAGAAATTAAAACCGCCTACTAATTATGAATTTGAAAGTGCAAAAGATATGACTTTACTAAAATATGTAGAGATATGCAAAGATCAAAAGCATGGAATGACTTAAATTTAAGACAACAAGGATTATATCTTCATTTAAAAGCAAAATTTACAGTTAATACAAAAACATTAGAAAACAATGCAAATAACATATCTATTCCAACAAGTGAAGCAAAAACATTATATGGTAATTTAGATACTTTTAGAAAGGATTTAGATACTCTTATAGAATATGGATTTATAAAACAAATGGTTAGTGGAGTACCAACAATGTCTGCGAGTATTTATGGCTTTTCATATAGATGGAAGGATTATGGAACAGATAGATTTTTTATTCCAAATGAAGATAGAAGATATAAAAGGGAGCAAAAAGAAAACAAATAAAATTTTATAAATAGATGGTAATAATATAAAGGATGCACACTTTTGTACATATTAAATGATAAAAATATAAAACATATAAAAAGAGAAGAAAGTGTAGTGATTTCAAACGATAGAAGGAATTTTGTGGTTGTACGATTTTGTGTATATATAAAATAAAAAACAAGTTCTAATATGCACAATTTTGTATATATGATATGTACGATTTTGTATACGATAAAAATCATCCCACCGAGGGTGAATGCAATAAAAATAAAACGAAATCACCACCCACAGCCCACCTACATTCACACCAAATTATATTTTTACGTGAGTTTTTTGGAAAAATTAAAATAATCCTAGAAAGAGGAGGAAAAGAAAATGATAAAAGAAATAATACCAAGCACAAAGTATAAAGTAGAAATGAATTTAATAAGTAGAAAGGAAAGAGAGAGAATGTATTTTATGAAATTAGAAGAAAGTAATAATAGAAAATTTGAAGAGAGGAAAAACAGAAGGGAGAAGATGCATAGAATAATGAAGCAACCCCAAGGCAATAAATATATAGAACTATATTATGGATTGTGTAGATATGTAATTAAACATGGAAATAAAATAAACTATAAAAAAGAAAAATTCATAAATGACTTTTACAATGATAATAAGAAATCATTACAAGATATGAAAATATGTGAAATAATAGAAGGATTAAAAATGGTAAATCTTATAGAACTAATAACGATTAATGAAGGCAGTATAACACTAAATGATTATAAAGCATTACTCCAATTACAAGAAATGAGAAAGTTAAAACAACAATGTGCTAGTAGATAAACTACTGGCTTTTTTTATTTAAAATGGTAATAAATTAAAAATATTTTGCAAATATTTGACAAATATTGTCAAAAATGGTATTATTATAACGAGGAGAATGGAAAAAATGGATAATAAAAAAGATAATTTTAAAAGAATTGCAGAAAAAAGAACCAATAAAATAATTGAATCAATTTCCAAACTTCAAAACTTAACTAATACATCTTTTTATGAATACACGGAAGAACAAATGGAAGCTATATTTAAAGCTATACAGAAAGAATTAGATAATCAAAAGAAAATATTTGAGGATGATAAAAAGAAGGAAAAGAAGAGATTTGAATTATGATAAGTGATTTATTTTTTGGTGGAAAGTTAAAGGATGAAGAAAATTTAATATTATATGAAGAAGAATTTGTTTTATTTTATATCTGGATGCAATTAGGAGAAAACAGATCCTTTAAAAAAGAAGAAATTGAGTCTATATTAGAAAAATTCTATGGTAGAGAAAATATTAAAAACAATGGAATATTGAAATTTTGCGAAAGTAAATTTATTCAGCAAGATAAAGAGTTTTATATAAGATTAGACGATAATGTTAGAGAAGATTATGATAATGCACGTTTATTTTTTGATGAAATAAATGAAGTAGATAGTATAGATAAAAACAAATTATATAATGAAATAGAAAAGGAAGTTTCTAATACTGATATTAAATTTGCAGACAGGTTAAAAAAGTGTTTAATATATTACTGCTTGGATTCTAATAAAAGCAATGAAAGTAAATTAGCTCTAACATACAGATTTTTACAACTACTTAAGAAATACTACGAATGGTATAGAATTGTTGACAATAAACTTGAAAAAATACCAGAATTATTTAATGCAATAGAAGTTACAGAATTAGAATTATCAGAAAATCAGTTGAGCTTATTAATTTTTAATAATATCTTTACATTAAAGAATCTAAAAAACATGCCAGTTAATTCTTTGATTTGCATCTTTTGTACAGACATAGAAGAATTCATTAATGAAATAGGAAAATATACATATTCAAAAAAGGAAATATTATTAAATTTAAAAGAAGGATTTAACAGCATTGTAAAAGATGAATGGGCAAAAGTTCTTGATATGAGATTTGCGTTCAACAATTACAAGAGAAGAACATTAGCTGAAATTGGTAATGAATTAAACCTAACGAGAGAAAGAATAAGGCAAATAGAAAAAAATGCAGTAAATAAGCTTATAGAGAGTAATAAAAAAATAGAAAAGATATTATATTGCTTTTATAGAGATATCAATTTTGAAAATAACAATTATATAACTATAGAAGAGTTTATTTCATATATTGGTGATGAACAATTAGCAAAATATTTGGTTATTATTATGTGTTCTGATCAGGTCAATATTAGGTATGATGAAACCTATGGAATTATATATAACAAAAAAGAAGCTTCGATAGAAGATATAATAAATGAGAGTATAAAAAACGTTTCTACTTTATGTGATTTGAAAAATATAGATATTAAAACTGATATAGATAAAAATATAAAATTATTTTGTGATTTT
>ERZ779992.156-NODE-156-length-54478-cov-11.919813_pt1 | contig 54478 bp, 76 predicted proteins | sample MGYA00511934_ERZ779992 | MGnify/ENA primary metagenome ERZ779992 (study PRJEB29588, sample SAMEA2163248) | human gut metagenome | biome: human gut; feature: human-associated habitat; material: faeces | place: Denmark | collected 2008/2010 ...
CACGCCCGTCGGCTGCCAGCGCCCCGTTCGCCGTGAACGCGCGGTGCAGTGATGCGGCGCGAACCTGATTCAGATCCTCAAGCGTGTCATGCTCCACCTGCTCATAGGCGCTGGTCCACGCATTACGCGCGGTCTCCCGGTCGATGATGCCGGGATCCTTGGCCTGCATGATCGCCGCGACCGTCTCTACGTCACTGCCGGTGCCCAACAGTTCCCCCCATGCGGCGATGGTCTCCAACGAGACCATGCCGCACGCGGTCTGCCCGGTGTCCGGGTTGGTACGTGGCATGAGCAGCATGCCGTCCTCCACCATAAAATCCATTACGGTGCCCTCCTTATTTATATAGACATGCCAGGGCGCTCACGTATACATCCTGGCCACGTTCCCCGTACCCGTAGACCTTCGTGCTCGATGCGGTGTCGTTGCCCGTATGCGCGGTCGCGAAAGAGGCTACTACCGCCGGGTTCGCTATCCACCGGTAGTAGCCGTATTTCGCCGGGGTGTACGTCAGTGTGACGGTGTTGTAATTGCCGGTGCCGGACCCTCCCCACCACGCCTTCCAGAAGGACGCGAGGAATGTCGCCCTACCCGTGAATCCTCTGAGGAAGCCACTCAGGTACAAGAAGCCCCGGGTGATGTCGGCCTGCACGCCCACCTTGCCGTTGGCGTCGTACGCCTCGAGCGCCGCGAACGTGTTGCCGCCTTCCGGGTGCCCCTCCAGGATGAGTCTGGCCCCCGCCTGATTGTCGGAAACGGACTCGTCGTAGTTATTTTGGGCATAAAAACAGACGACACTGATTTTCTTGCCGGCGTCGTCCTTTCTCTCCCCGATGCGGCCGAACGCGCCGGGGTCGTTCTGCACGCGATGCCCGCCGTTGAATGTGAGCGCGGACACTTCGCCCTCCTGCTGCGTGGTGGACTCGACCGCGATGTACGGGTGCGCGTATGCATCTGTCCCGTGGTAGAACTGGATGCCAGCGCCCTCAAACTTATCCGAGCCAGCGATCTCGGACTGTTTGAATGAGGGGCTTATCATCACCCTATTGCCTGACAGTCCGGTCTGGAACGTGCCGGTCAGCACATTCGACACGCCTTCGCCGTCCAGATAGACTGTCCGGTTGTGGTTGGAATCCCACATTTGCAATGCTGTCGAATTGAGCTTCATGCCCGTATTCTCCGCCTCTGAGCTTTGGAATATCGCGCCGGTGAACACATAGCCCTTGAACTGGCCCGCCTCCACGTCGTCGGTGACGATTTTCCGAGCTTTCAGAAGTTCGGTCAGAATCTCGCCATTGCCGATTTTGATGTTCTTCGCCTCGACCGTGCCGTCCTTGATAAGCACGGACCCGTTGACGCTACCTGGGACGAGCAGACTGTCGGCTACAAGACTGTAGGCAGTGAATTTCGTGCCATTCCACACGTTGACAGATGAAATGTGTCCACTGGAATCGAGTTTCTGCCACAGGTCGCCATTTGTCAATCCGGTATGTTCAGGCTCCTCGGTTTGAGTGAACACCTTGTTTTTTCCATCCGCAGTGGTTTTAGCTTCAGCAGCTTTCAATGATGCATTATCTGCTGCATTCTGGGCTTCATCAGCTTTCAATGATGCATTATTGGCTGTTTCCTTAGCTTCATCAGCTTTCAATGATGCATTATTGGCTGTATTATGAGCATTATTAGCTGTCGACGATGCATTATCGGCTGTTTCCTTAGCTTCAGCAGCTGTTGACGATGCATTATTGGCTGTATTCTGAGCATTATTAGCTGTCGTTTGAGCTTTGTTTGCTGTGGTATTAGCGTTATCGGCCTTGTCGGAGGCATCATTGGCGACGTTCTCGACCTTGCCGATCTGAATCGCCTGGTCCTTGGTCGTCTGGTCGAGCGACGCCACCGCGTCAAGCGAGGAGTTGATCCCAGAATTCAGGCTCCTCAGGAACCCAGACTGCTGTCCGGTGAGGCTGTCATAGGCCTTGCCGATGACGTACTCGCTCTGTCCAGGATCCTGGAGATCGAGGTTGATCGAATTGACCATGAGGAACTCGTCGGTGTCGTGGATGGCCGAACGGACACGAACGGTGTCGCCCACATTAAGATGAGTGTATCCTTCCATGAACAGCGCGAGATCCACGGCCTTGATGTCCAGTGTGATCTGCGGGTCCTTGGATTTGTTGAGCTCCTTGATGCCGGCCTGCACGAGATCGTCGATGTTCGTGATGGTGGTGTCCTCGAAGACCTCCTCCTTGTAGCCGTAGCGTTCCACGGCGGAGGTGGAGTAGAGCACATCACCGGACTTGAAGATGTCGGCGTCGAATGAACTGACACCGTCCGGAACCTGTTTCAGTCCGATCGGATCCTCGGAGACCTCGGTGTCGCCCTCGATCTGGGAGAACGAGAAGTCATCCAGATAAACGCGGCGGTTTCCATCGTTGCCGACATTGTCGAAGTACCACCTCGGACGGATCTTCGTGTACTCCGACAGATTCGGCTGGAAGTCGAAGGAGAACTCGGTCCACTGGTCACCCTTGTTCTCCACGGCCATAGATGAGTTGACGTTCACCGTCATCCAGCTGCCGGCCTGTTCGTACTGGTAACTTCCCCGGATTGTGACGTTCGACCCGCGTTCGTTCTTCACATAGACCGTGGCCTTGTAGCGACGTCCCGGACGCGAATAGAAGAAGCTGTCATTAATGTATTCTCCGGTTCCCGAGACGAAATATGACGCCACACTTCCACCGTGGGTCTTATCCCCGACGAGCGGCGTGTTTGGATGGGTCACCCAATGTAACCAGTCGCCACCCTCGAGATCCCCTCCCTCGAACGTCGGTGAGCCGCCATGCAGGAGGATTGCCGTGTACTGGTCGGTCGTATCGGTGGTCTTGGTGAAATCGGTGATGTTGACGCCGAAGTCGACAATCTGCGTGTTCATGGTGTGCGAATCGGCGTACAGATCGAGGACCTTGCGGCCGTCCTCGTATCGCATGGTCAGATATCCGCCGAGGCTGTCAAGGATCTGATCGGTTATCTCGGAGGCCGTGGTTGGTTCGGACTCGGAGGACCGATAGATGAAGTTGTTCTGCTGGAGATTGGCTCCCTGATTGACTCCGACATCGAACATCTTGGAGGCGTCCAGGACGTGATCGTTGTGCTGATCGATCAGCCACTGGAAATATCCGTCCACGGAGCTCGGGGCCGTGAGATTCTCCTCCCCGGCAACCGTTGAGTACGGGCGGACGTGGGTGTCATTGAGGTAGTCCATCGCCGACACGCAGCTGATGGACTTGTTGCCCTGGATATCCATCTCGATGGACTCGATGATTCCCTCGAAAAGCACCGTGGAGTCCCAGGTCAGGGTGACCACGCCCGCCCGTTCACGTATCGTATCGTACAACGGGTGCGTCATGGCCATGGTGAAGTCCAGATAAGCCGACGCATTGACCTCGACACTCATACTCGCGTCGGAGACCACCTCATTGGCGTTGCCGTAGGGATCGAATATGGTCAAACCGTTATACGTGATACGATACATGATTACTTATACCTTCCGCATGCGTAGATGCCAAAATGGGCTGAATTCGCCGTTTTGGAGTTCGGATCGACGAGCACGAACTTCGGCGAGGTGGTCGTCGAAGTCGACGAGACGTAGGAAATATAGCTGTTGTGCTCGCCGCCGGTGTTGCTCTGGAACGTGATCGTGGTGAATGGACGGGAAGCGAATGCAAACGGGTATGCGCCGAAATTCAGCTGGGCGCTGATATACATATCCTTCCACGGTGTGGTATGAGCCACGTCGCCGAAGTTCTTGTCGTCGACGCCGCACTCCATGCGACCTGATTTCCATTTGCGATACCACCATTCACCGGACTTTCCGGATTCGGTGACGTAGTCCAGTCCGAGGGCGTCGAGCTTCTCGAAATTAGTGTTGAATGGAATTGGGGAGACGTAATCCGACGGATCGACGGATTCGAGACCCAGGTTAGCGGTAGCCATTACAGATCCTTCCAATCGTAGGACAAATATACAGAGGTGTCCGGTGCCTCCTCGGTTCGGAAATCAAGGTCAGCCCACGTCTTCTCGGCGAGCGCCTCCCACCGCAGATCGGAGATCTCGGACCATTGCCTCGGAACATCGATGATATTGCCATCCATTCGTTGGATGTCATCCCATCGGTACGAGGAGGCCGAGTCCCAGGTCATGGCATAGGTGCCGTCGGAGCCGAGATCGGCCCAGCTCGTATTGAACAGCTCACGGCTGTTGATGTAGATCTCATTGAAACCCTGAGTGAACAGCACGTCATTGAGTCGATAAGTTCCGACCGGGACGACGGTGACAACATTCTTACAACGAACACGACAAGGTTGCGTGCATTCGATAACCGGATGCACGGGCTTCCTTCCGGATTCGAGACGAAACATCTTTCCACCGGTGGCGTTGAGCTTGTAGGTCTGGAGACCCTTGGACTTGTAGGGGTCGGCGTCCACTTCGATGGTGAAGATGCCGACAAGGCCCGGGTAGGCATACAGGGTATGAGAGTACTCGGTGACCGAGAACCTGCCATGATACGTATACCCGGGATCCATGGTGATCTGATAGTCGAATTCCTTTCCGTGAAGGAAGTTGCTGACATCGGTCTTCACCCGTTCGAATGAATCAGGATTGACCACCATGAATGGAAACGTTTGTTTGCGATTCTTATAAGCAACGTCTCCGGTCAGGGCACTGGTTAAGTCGATAACGCCGTCCCCGCCTGGAATATCGACCGTATAGGTCTTTGGTTCCGGCGGGGATAGTGTATATCCATCAAGCAGGGCCATCTGGAACCGGATCGTAAGATCGACTCCGTCAACGATGAGCCGATTATTGGGATAATCCGGATAACTCATATTCGAGACAGACTTCCTCTCCTTGATCGAATGCCAAGCTGCTGGTTCATCGGTTTGGCGATGCTACTGGCTAGTCTCTTGCCGTCGACATACACGGCCGTTTCCTGGCCGGCAATCGAATCGTTGTACCGAGAAAGATCGCTACGAAGATCCGATAATTCCTTCGCGTTCTTATTGGTTGCGGAAATCAAACGATCGAACATCTTTGCCTGATAATTCCCACCATTTTGACGATCCAGACGACCAACGAAATCGATATCGGCCTTGATCGGGTTCGTCGACATGCTGAGCACGGAAGACAATTCGGATGCCTGACGTCGGACCATGGATAGATCCATTACCGGACGAATTGACGGATCGGAAATACCTGACGTGTCGAGCTCGTTGAAGCCGTTTATAACCGACTCGGCCATTCCGTATCCGGACTTTCTAACATCGGTTGCCATTCCGTTAACCGTGTTAACAAATCCATCAACCGTCATTTCGCCGATCCATCCAAACACCTTCGAAGGCGAATGAATGTCAAGCGCTTCCTTTGCTGCCGAAGATGCAGCATTGGCAAGACGCGCGGCGGCAGCTGCCGCAACGGTGATCTGTGAACTGATGCCCGATGCGAATCCCTGAGCGACATAGGTTCCAGCAGAATAGAATGAACTTCTAAACGATCGAAGGCTTGAAGCCGCGGAACTGATCGTCGAATTGAGCATGGTCGGAATCCGGTCGAGCCCGGTTCTCATACCATTGATCAATGATTGGGTAACCTGCTTGCCAGACGAAAGGAATTGAGGTGCAGAGGATCGGACCGAAGAAGCCCCCTGAGTGAGGGACGAACGAACAGTATTGGAAAATACTGTCAGCTGGCTTCTTGCGATCGATGTCATTCGATTGAACGCAGCTCCGATGGCGCCGGATCCACTCGAGATCATGCTTGCGCCCGATGATACCGCGTTTGATGCGGAACTCATATTCGAAGAGACGATCGATCCGAGTCCCGAAATTGCAGTGGTTATCTGGGTGCGAAGCGACGAGAAGGCCAATCTGATAGCGGCGGCATTGGTCGACACCGTATTACCCAATGTGGTCATGGCAGAACTCAACTGAGTTGCGAACGCCGAAACGTCAGCCGGTAATGTGCTGGTATTCAGAGAACTTACGAACGTCGAAATCTGGGTCGATATATCAGACAGGTTTGCCGCCGACAAACTAGTTGCCGCCGTAGCAATGGCTCGAATCCCGGAAGCGGCATTTGACATGGATTCCGCGATCCCGGATCCAATACCAGTAAACGCCTTCACGCCATTAGCGAGAGCGGTAAGATTGCCTTGAATTCCTCCAGGAACCTCAACGCCGTTCCATTTCTTGACTTCCCCTGCCAGTTGTCCCAAAGGGCCAATGACTGCATTTATCGACCATCCACCAACGAAGGCCAGCGTGAACGCTTTCACACCATTGGCGAGAGCGGTAAGATTGCCTTGAATGCCGCCAGGAACCTCCACGCCGTTCCACTTCTTAACGGCCCCTGGCAGTTGTCCCAAGGGGCCAATGACGGCGTCAATCGACCAGCCGCCGGCGAATGCAAGCGTGAACGCCTTCACGCCGTTCGCAAGAGCGGTGAGATTGCCTTGAATCCCGCCAGGAACCTCCACACCGTCCCACTTCTTAACGGAATCGGCGAGCGCTCCAAGCGGACCGACCACGGCATTGAGCGACCATCCACCAGCGAAGGCCAGTGTGAACGCCTTCACGCCATTGGCCAACGAGCCCAGCTGCGTTGCGATATCGGTCGGGAACGTGATCGTCGACCACTTGGCCACCGCATCAGCGAGGACGTTCATCGGCTGGGCGATGTTGGCAACGGTATCGCTGCCCCATCCAGCCATCGTGAACTTGCCTACGCCATCGGCGATCCTTCCGAGCTGATCGGCCAGATCGTCCGGAACGGCCACGCCTTCCCACTTCTTAATGGAATCAGCGAGCGTTCCGAGCGGAGCGGCCATCTTCTCGATGGCGCTGGCACCGAATCCGGAGAAGGTGTTGAGCAGGCCGCCAAGCGCGGTCTCGCCCATCGCGGCGCCCATGGCCGTCAGACCCCTACCGATCTCATCCCAATTGAATTCGGCGAACTTACCGAATGCGGTCGCCAGATCGATCAGGCCTTGCGAAGCGAGTGTAATCGTACCGGCACCCATCAGACCAGCGATTCCGGTCAGGGCACCTGTCGCTCCGGATATGGCGGCAACCTCGCCCATGGCACCGCCCATGGCAACAAGGCCGCGTCCGATCTCATCCCAGCTATACTGAGAGAACGAATTGAACGCTTGGGCAATCTCGTCAAGACCTTGCACGGTGAGGTTGATCGTGCCGGCTCCGATCAATCCGGACAAACCCGCGAGTTTACCCAATGCACCGCTAACGACCGCGACCTCGCCGAGAGCGCCGCCCATGGCAACAAGGCCGCGTCCGATTTCGTCCCAGCTATACTGAGAGAACGAATTGAACGCCTTGGCGATATCACCAAGACCCTGAGCAGTAAGAACTATGGAGCCAGATCCGACGATTCCGGACAAACCAGCGAGTTTACCCAAAGCGCCGGATATGACGCCAACCTCGCCGAGAGCACCACCCATGGCCGTCAGACCACGTCCGATTTCGCCCCAGTCGTATTGAGTGAACGATCCGAACGCCGATGCGATGTCGCCGAGACTCTGCGCTGTGATAAGGATCGATCCGCCACCGATGATGCCTGAGAAGCCCGCGAGCTTTCCGAGGGCTCCAGTGACGAGTCCAACCTCGCCAAGGGCACCGCCCATGGCCGCCAGACCGCGTCCGATTTCACCCCAGTCGTATTGAGTGAATTCACCGAATACTTTGGCGATATCATCAAGGGACTGCACTGTGATGAAAATGGAACCGCTAGCTAGAATTCCAGAGAATCCTGCAATCTTGCCCAAGGCGCCGGTAACGAGCCCGACTTCGCCCAAAGCACCGCCCATGGCAGATAGGCCGCGTCCGATTTCGTCCCAGCTATACTGAGAGAACGAATTGAACGCCTTGGCGATATCACCAAGGGATTTGGCCGTAACGACCATGCTGACGGCAGCGGAAATGTTGTGCTTGCCGAATCGGCCGAGCAGACCAGTGACTGTGCCCATCTCCGTCAGGGCGCCGCCCATGGCAGATAGGCCCTTGCCGACCTGATCCCAGCTCATGTTACCGAGCTTCTTGAGCGGATCTGCCACCATTTTGACCGCTTGGGCCATGGCGATAAGCGAGCCTGCCGTCTTGAGATCGACCTTGGCGTAGCTCAGACCCTTGGCGGCAGCGACGAGCTCCGCCATGGCGCCGCCCATGCCGGTGAGGCCCTTGGCGATCTCGTCCCACTTGAGATTACCGATCGTGGACATGGCGTTGGCCAACATGTCCACAGCCTTCGCGAATTCTATGAGGGCCGCACCGGTCTTGATGAGATCGGTGGTCTTAACGCCCTTCACCGTCTTCGTGATCGATTTAAGACTGAGGTTAAGCTCGGTCATCATGCCGCCGATGGCCGAAACGCCGCCAACGACTTCACCACCACTGAGGGCAGCGATCTTCTCCATCGAGTTAACAAGCAGCGCGATGGATCCGGCGATCTCTACAAGAGTAAACGCCTTGACGCTTCCCGTGAATGCGTTCAACGATTCTTGAAGACCGTCTAGGATCTCATCGAATACGCCAGCACCCTTCTTGAGCTTTTCAGCCCCGTTACCGAAGAGGCCTTCAACGGCCTCCTTGATCTTATCGAACGCACCGCCGATCTTCCGTGCAGCGAGGAAGATGCCACCACCGGCGAGGCCGGCGAAAATATCACCGCCGGAGATGTTGTCGGTGATCCACGTCAGGACGTCACTGATGACGTTCTTGACCCGTTCGAACGCTCCGCCAAGAGTATCACCAATTGTCGAAGCGATAGATCTGATGGCGGATCCCATCGACGAGATTCTACCGGTGAAGGAATTGAACATACCAAGAACATTACTGACGGATGTTCCTACTTTCTTGGCTGCTCCTTCGAATATGCCGAACTGCTTGATCGAATTGTCAAGTCCGACAAGCCAATCCCCGAATCTGGCGGCGATATTGAGCAGATTGTCAAGCAAACCGCCCATGCTGTCGGATCCGAATGCTGTGGCGATGGCCTCGCCGACAGCCTTGACGGCCTGCGCGCCGATATCAAAGACGGAGAAGACGCCCTCAGCAACTCGGCCGATCTTGTTTAGCGTCGATTCGGAAGGAACGAGGCTTTCCGTAAACGAAGCGAACGCCTTGGTAATATCCATAAGTTGCTGAGACGTTGTCGGAGGAAACACCTTCCGAAATGCATTACCGACGGTCGATAACACCTTACCGAGGGATTCAAAGACGTTGGACAGGCCTTCAATCAGTTCGGTTCTTCCGCCTAGATCCTTCCATCCCTGAAGAAGGTTGTTTCTCGATTCTGACGATCGATTGACGACATCGGAAATAACATTGGCAACACTAGACCATAGTTCCTTGGCTTCTTCGAAGTCGCCGAATATGATTTCGAAAGTATTAGTCCAACCAGACCCCAATGCTTCTTTTGTCGTATCGATCAACTGAGAGAATGTCTTGACGTCGGTTGCGGCGCCTTCGGCCGTATTGGCCAACTGGACGATCTGCTTGGCCTGTTCCTCGGTATAGCCCTGAGAAACAAGATCTGCTTCGGTATACGCTCCGGAAAGTTGCTTCAACGTCTCCGTAAGGACATCGGTAGTGAGCCATCCGCCCTCGGTCAGCGATTCTCGGAACGATCCGTACTTCTGGATCATACCGTCGACGTTGGTGCCAAAGTTCTCGGCAGTGCGCTTCAGGGCATTCTGGAAGACCTCGCCGCCCATACCGGCGTTGACCACCGAGTTCCAGTCCATAAGCTGGACTTTTCCGGCGGCGATTGCCTGGGACAGCTGATACATGGCCTGAGAGGCCTGAGCGGAACTCGAACCGGAAACAGCCGCAAGGTTGGCGATACCCTTGATCGAATCCACCGATGTCTGAAGATCAACACCGGCAGCCGTAAAGGTGCCGATGTTCCTCGTCATCTCCGTGAAGTTATAGATGGTCTTGTCGGCGTAGGTGTTCAGCGTGTCGAGTGCCGAATTGACGTCGTCGATCGTCGATCCTTTTGACTGGGTATTCGCCAGAATCGTCTGCACGGCGTTCATCTGGGTCTCGTATTCGGCGAAACCGTCACGGACCGAAGCGGTCAAGGCGTTGGTGATACTCTTCCCGGCATCAATGGCCGCATTGGTCATGCGGTTGAGCACGGAGAATGCCACGGCACCCATGGCGTTGAAGCCGGACTGGACTCCTTGAAGACCGGAGGTCAGTGGATTGAAGCTGACGCCGCTTACGGCCTTATCGACGTTGTTGATCGATTCGACCGACTTGTCGAGGTTTAATGCCTGCTTAAGTTTGCTGAGAAGACCGGAGGTCTTGTTGATACCCTGCTCGAACTGACTGTTATCAAGACGCATCTTTACGACGCGTTCGTCGATGCTGCTCATGCAGAAGTCACCACCTTCCAAGCCTTCTCGGCTATCTTATCGAATACGGGTCGGATCGCCGGGTTGATGTAATCACGACCCTGGACATAGCCTCCGGTACCGGTGCCGTGACCGTACTGGAGGATGACGGCAATCGGAACGCCGTCGTTGATGTTGGAATTGGTCCAAACAATCTCGGTGTAATTACGGGTGCGTTTGATCTCGTAATCCCACGCCTCGGCCGTGGCACCGGAATCGACAGGGGTGGCGTTTCGAAGTGCCTGAACGCCGTCACGGCCGAACTCATCGAGCACGTTCAGGTATTCACGACGCTTCATGCGGTTGAGAAACCGCTCGGTCTTCGTGAAACCGCCAGACACTTCGAATTTCACCCTCATTTTGACCTACTTGACTCGAATGGTTTGACCGGCGTAGATGAGATCGGGATTGGCGATGTTGTTCCATGCCACGAGCTGATCGACCGTTGTGCCGAACTGAATGGCGATCTTACCCAGGTAGTCGCTGGACTGTACCGTGTAATACTGCGCGGAGTTGGCGTTGATCGCACCCTGGACCTCGTCATAGCGGGAGCCGAGCACGGTCTGACGAGTCAAGCCGTCGCCATACATACCGGCATAGACCTCATCGACGAGTGTGTTGACATCGGCGGAGGCGATGTGGTTGATGAAGTTCTGCACCTCATCGTATCGGGATCCGAGATTCTTCTTACGATCCGCACCATTGCCATAAAGACCTTCCATCGTCCACGTCGCCAGCTGAAGCGTGGTGCCGGACGGACCCGAAGTCGATGGCTTGGACGGAGCGCTCGACGAGCTGCCGTAATACTTCCGGAAGTCGTCCAACGAGCCGTAGAACTTATCAAGATCAAGATCGCCATTCCAACCGTTCAATCGACCAGAGCCCGAATACTGACGGATGGCGCAGGTATAAGCGCCTTCGTTCCACGGTGTATTCTGATACCCGGTCGGATTCATATCGGCGTACTGGGCGATCCACAGTCCGCAGTTATGACGTTTAGCGACCTCAGCGACCTGATTGTAACGGGATGCCGGCGCATAGATCATCGGAGGAACACCGGTTCGTGCGATAACCTGATTGATTACCTGCTCGAGATAGGACTCATCGCCCCATGCCGAATTCTGGTCGAGTTCCCAGTCAAGACAGATCATCACCTTGCCGATCCAGTTAAGGATCGAATTAATGAAGAAATTTGCTTCGGCGACTGCATTGCCACCGGAAATATAATGATAGACGCCAACTCCCTTACCGAGAGACATGGCCTGTTCAACCGCTCGGACACAATCCGGGTTGGTGTAACCGGTACCCTGCGTCGCCTTGATGATGGCGAAATCACAAGGAACCTTAGAAAAATCAAGACCAGCCTGATAGCTAGCAATATCAATACCATTCAATGCCATGAGTACTCCTTTCATCCCTTGCTCCCAGTCTCTGCTCGACGTCGGGCATTCATCTCCCTGTACATTTTCGAAACATCAGACTTTGACATCTTCTTTTTCGGCGAGTTCTTGACGCCGAATATCTCGATCAGTGTGATAAGACGGCTGAGATGCCACGTCTCGCATGGTTGCGCGGGTATTCCAGCGGAAAACATCCAATAATAGATAAGTTCGGACGTCACCTTGGATGATGAACGACGCCCTTTGGACATGTGATTGATCGTGGTTGCCGTTTGCGACGATTCGATGTAATGATTAAGTTCGAAAAAATGATTGAGCATGATCAGATCGAGTTCGGTGTCCGAAATATCATCGATCGCCATACAACGAAAATATGACCGTGTTTCCTTGATGCTTTTGGATTCGTCATCAAGAAATGGTTTTCTCCAGATCGACTCCCATTTTGACACGGAAAGGAGCGAATGCTCGAATCGAACGGTTCGCGGTCCTACAGTGATGAATTCGTTCTCTGACTCGTCGTAGAGTTCACCTTCAACCGTCAATTCGAGCATTCGCACATCTCACTTCCGTTACGCCGCTGCCTGCATCATGGTATAGACCTCGCCAGGAAGGGGCAGGGTCGGCTCGCCGGTAGTGTCGCCATACAGCTTCTTCTCAAGCGCGGTGAGCTTTTCCTTATCGACCTTGGTCGAATCAATGGTGATCGACGCCACCGGCTTGAGTTCCGGATGGCCTTCCACGGAGACCGGATCGGTATCGATCTCCCAGCTGAAGGTCATACCCTCGGGGGAGTCGTTGATGGTCTCATACGACTTCTCCGACGGGGAGGCGGTGGCACCGTACACCAGATGCAGCTTGTAGCCGGCATCCTGCTTGACGTCGTTGCCGATCTGGGTGCGGTACGAGAAACCGAACTTGGATCGCGACTGCTGACCGAAGACCACGCCATCGGTGACTTCGGCGCCACCATCACACGGAATGAACTCGTCCGGGAAGGTATAGGCCTCGATCGTCGCGCCGAACGTCTCGGCGGAACGCAGCGAGGCGTATTTGATGTTATCGGCGTACATGTCATTCGCCTCGGCGCCATCAGGGGACTCGGTGACGGCGGTCAGGCCGTTCCAAGCCACACCGGTGCCATAGGTGCCGGTGGTCGTCATCGGGTACAGCACGCCATGGTCCGTACCCATCTCATACTGGCGCTTGCCGGTATCATCCCAAGTAAGTGCTACCATTCTAGCTCCTTAAAAATAGCAATTGAACACGTCATGATGAAGGTTGTCGCTGACGAAATGCCGATCCATCGTGCACATCGGAAGTTCGGCAACCTTGCTCGGAATCAAACTATCCGGATTCTTATCGATTACGGTAATCTGATACCGGAGTTTGAAAATATACGGATTGTTATCCGCGAATTGCGTATCGCCGGTGTCCCGTTCATACACAATACACGGATACGTCATCTGGATATTCGACGGGGGCTGAAAATATACATGACCGGTCGCATAGGATGGATCGGTATCGGTCATGATCCCCACCAGAATATCATGGAGTTGCAGCCTCGTTCCCATCGTTGTATACGCCTCCAAGGGTAAGGATGAGACGGGGCCGCTGGACCTCGACGTTCGTGATGATCCAGCGAGTCCCCATCCACCATACGTACTTCATATCGAAGAAATGGTCATAGGCATACGCGTCGGCGAGGATCGAGATCGTATTGTTCGCGAGAATATCCATGTTGACGGAGTCGGAACCCTCAAGACGACGGGTGTTCCTTGTCACATCACCATAATATATCCGCTCATTGATCCGATCCTCGTAGACGCCAGGCGAGGTCTCCACCTGTTGACGGGAATATCCTATCTTTCCGCAGAACCTCGCCATGGCCGCGTCACTCCTTTGGCTCCAAGGTAAGACCCTTCAGAGAATACTTGACCGCGGTCGTTCCGGTGGAATCGGTGGATACCACCTCGATGCTCTGAGTGTTAGGATTGGTCACGCGGAAGACGCAGAAGGCATCACCATCCGTCAACGTCACCGGTCCCTTCTTTCCGCCCTTGAGCTCGACCGTGAACGTCGTCGGATCGGTATCGCCGAGCCAATTGTCCGAGAAATCAAGCGCAAGGTAATTACCTTCCTGCTCGGTTGGCTCGGAGCTATTGAATTCGGCATATCCGGTCACGTAATGGAGCGTGCCATCGATCTTCCGATTGGTGTTGATGACAACATCATCCTGAAGATCGGAGACCTTCTTACCATACTTGGTCTCGGTGCCCGCTACAGGCTCGACCAGAACGGTCGGACCCGACGGGCTCACGCTTTTGGGTGGGTCAGCACAACGGCGGACTTCGGCATGGTCAGCGCACCGGAGAGACGAGCCTCGATGAGGTACTTATGCTGGTTGTAGTCGATGTCGAAGTCGGAGAACTGGGTCAGCTCTCCGCCACGATCGGTACCGATGGTGTAGTCGCGCAGATTCACCATGACGCCATCAACAACCTTGCTCTCCTCGGTCATCTCGAAGCCTTCAAGCACGGGGACCTCGACGATGGCGGAAACACCCATGGCGGCCGCCAGCGAGGCGTCGGTGTCGTACAGACGACGGCCGACCTTATCACGCTGCACCATGAGCTCGCCGTGCAGGCTCGGGGACAGGAACAGGGTCGGCATACCGGAGCCCATATAGCCCACCTTCGCCTTACGGGCGCGATCGACGAACGCGGTCGGATCGGTGGCCGGATCGGCACCGTCGTTGTAAATGACGTACAGGTCGTCATCACCGACGATCGGACGGACGTTCTCGGTGTTGACGTGATCCTCGGCGGAGGCGGCGCGGCCGTCACCGATGAGAATATCACGGGCCATCTCCTCGCGGATCATGACCTTCATCTCGTTCCACAGGAAGTTGACCACGTTGAAATCAGTGATGTCGATCTCGTCATCGCGGTCCAGACGCTGCTTCTTGTAGATCGTCTGCGGGGTGGTCACGCGCTTGTAGACCTTGAACACCTCGTCCATCTTACGCTTGTTGTTCTCGCGGTCAAGCGTAAAGCCCTTCGCACGGGCCTCATCCTCGGTCAGATCCGCGTACGAGGTCTTGATACGGGTGAACGGGGTGTGACGTGTGCCATTGAGCACGACGTCGACCCAGTCGGTGTCGCGCTTATACAGGTACGGCTCATCGCCGACCTGACGCGCATCCGGGAAGAGCACCTCGATGTTCTCGATGCCATAGTTCTGGGCAGCGTGCTGCATCCACTTCTCGGAATAATCACGGAACGAGCCGTAGTCCTTAGCCTCAGTAAGGAATTCCTTCATGTCGTCGTGGGACAGGACCGGAACTTCATCCTCGGCACCGGCCTGTTCGAAGGCGTTCATATGCATAATATCTCCTTCTTCCTCCGAATGGGAGGCGCTATTGTTGTTCTCTCCGTCACTGTCCTCAGTGTCGGAGTCACCCTGCTCCACGGCGAGGCCGATCAGAGCATAGGCGACATTCTTCTGTTCCTCGTTCAGCGTGTCGAAGACATCCTGAACGGTCTCGCCGGAAGACGAATCGTCAGACTCGTCATCGGCATGTGAAATATCGGACTGCGCAACGCTCTCCTCGGCACCACCAATGGCCGCGCCGATAAGAGCATATACAGCGTCCTTCTGCTTGTCGGTAAAAGTGTCCCAGACCTGCTGGACCGTTTTGTCCGACGCTTTCTCGGACGAATCGTCCTCGGTCTTGGCGGTCGACGTTTTGGAATCGTCGGCATGCTGCATGTCATCCTCGCTTTCCTCATCGCCATGCTCAAGCACGATCTCCTCGCCGGAGTAGATCACGGCCTCGTCATCCAGAAGATCCTGAGTTCCGTCCGAATGCTGAAGCGTGACATTGTCGATGTAGGCGCCGGGATTGGCGCCGGCAAGGACCAGACTCACCTCGCGGATGTTACCGTGCATGACGTTCTTGTTGTGTTCGGTCAGATGGTTCGCGTAGATCGACAGTGCGGTGATGTCACCGTGCTTGACGAGCTCCTTGGCGTCGCGACCCATCGGCGTGCTGTTGAACGTGCCATAGCAGTAGACGCCGTCCTCACGGTTCTCCAGTACGGCATGGCCGAGCACGTTGTCGATGTCGCTATGGTTGTGCTGGTAGACCAGCGGCACCTTCTGACCGTCCTGATCGGCGAAGGCGTCCTTCAGAATGGTTCGCCCGTCGGAGCAACGGATGTTGTTCCGCGTGGCGTAACCACTGAAATCATACCCCATTTTGACTGTCTCCTTCCATTGGGGCATTCAGCACATCCTGAATGGAAGGCTGTGCTGAATCTTGGGTTGGTTCTTCTGTGGATTCCGGCTGCTGTGCGGTCACGTCGGTGCCGAGCGGGTTGATGTTGGCGTTGCGCAACTGATCCGCCTGAGGTTCTTCGGAACGGGCGAAACCAAGGACCGAACGGAACTCGTTCGACGACATGATCTCGTTGGACGTGAATGCCGCGGCGATGTTCGCCAGATCGGTGACCGGAACCAACCTGAACGGATCGCGGAAGAACTCGATGCTCTGTCCTTGACTTCGGGCGGTTTTGGTCAGAAAGGTTCGCTTCAGCGCATCACAGATGGCTGAGATCATCGGCTCCAAGGTGCGGTTATGGTAATTGAGCATCTCCTCCTGAGAGGCGGTGCCGTTCACCACGGCCTCGGAAAGGCCGAGCTGACCGTAGAGCTGGGTCGTCAGATTCTGGATCTGCTGAAGCATGTGATTATCCAGACTCCGATTGAGCTGGGTGATCTTCTCGGAACCGTCGGTGTACGCAACGCCATAGGCGGAATCCTTGAGCTGATCCTCCAGCTGCTGACGGCGGAGTTCGGCCTGTCGCTTCTTCTCCTCCGTGCGGATCTGGTACGGGAACTGGATGATAAGATCGAGTTTGCCGGACGCGGCCTTGTCGTCAATGGTATCGAGCTGATTGAGCTTTCGGATCAGACGCTGCAAGGTAGAGTTCGGCTCGTTCATCACCTGATAGAGCGGGTTCTGGACGATCGCCACCTTGCACTTCGGCATGACGATCTCTTCGCGCTGGCCGGCGTTCGGAGCATCATTATAGACCGAAAGTTTAACGGCCCGAGGATACCATTCAACAACACGACCGACGCGCATGGTCTGAATATCGAACGAATTCGAATTCATCGGATTCACCGTGGTATCGATCGGCACAATAGCCGCGGCACCATCATCGCACATCGTCATAACGACGTCCATGATGAAATCACGGCCTGATTGGTCGATATTGGCCTCGATGTTCAGACACTGATTGAGCCCGTCGTCGATCGTCTCCAGATATTGCTGCGTCGTCTTGTCGATACGGCAATGCCGGATCTCGATGGCGCTCACGTCGATGGCGATGCGGTTGTACAGCGAGGATATGATCGATCGGTCAACGCCTCGGGTGAAGACCCGCGCATCAGGACGACGCGCCGAGGAATATCCGACGGACAACTGGAAATCGGAGGACGGATTGACGAACGCGTTCCATGCGTGCGCCAATGCATCGGTAACGACATTCATTAGGCATCACCGACCGATCTGCCTGCGAGCGAAGTCGAATGAATATGACTGTCCGTTCCCACGGGTCCTGCTGGCCGCATAGGCTATTCCGGCTCCGAGGATAATCTTCCCCACATTCATCAACTGCTTCGACACCTCGTTGGCCGCGGTCTGCTTCATCTGGTTGCCAACCTTGTCGATAAACCGATTGCCTTTCTGCTTCTGAGTTGTCGTCAGATTCGAATACTGCTGCTCAAGATTGAGCCGTTCGTTGATCTTGCGGAGCTCGGCATTGGACAGCTTGTTCGGGGACTTCTTGAGAAGGTCTCGACTCTCCGTGTAATCCTCGTTGTCCGATCGGGAACGCTTGGAACTTACCGATCGCTTACGATCCTTGCGGACACCCCACTTCATGCCTTTGACGCCGAAGTGATAGAGCTCATTCATTGAAACCTCCTTCCCCTTGGATGTTAAGACGCCATTCATACTCCTCGATGTTCTTCCGGATCGATTGCTCAAGGAATGAATTGGTCGGCGGATCGAACTGAAGTCGAACCTTCTGTTGAATATACGGCTTTACGCCAGTAAGAAGTTGATCGTCATCAGTGAATTCGCTCCACGTGTCTTCGATTCCAGTGATCGAATATCCCTCTGAGGGACCAACTCCCAATTGTCTGAGATTGAAGAACGCAGAATTGATGAATACGACAAGATCGTCATCGAAATCGGATGAATCAGGATCCAGCCCAATCGCCTTCTTAATCGACTTAAGAATACTTTCATTCATCACGGTCCTCCAATCCGATAAAAATCTACCATTTTGAAGTTACCTCCATAGACATGTGTCGTTGGGTTTCCGTTCGACCAATGGACGAGCCCGTTCGTCGGTTCCGAAGTGCAGATCGTTGTGCGTCGCCAACGAACAACTAATCAGATTGTCCAGATCGAGCAGTAGATTGTCGCCGTGCTCTATGGAATCAGGAGTCAACGGCTCGATGTGATGTATCATGATCTTCCCGGCGATGGGATGATCGGGGCACCCGAGATCGAAACCGTTGTCCCGAGCGATCACCAAATCACGAACGTGTTTCCATTCGGGCGATCGATAGAACCGCTGGTTCATCCAACGTTCGGAACCGAATGTCGGTCCCCCGACGGATCCATGACATTGCAGGTAATGGAACCGGTCGAGAAAATCCGAACGCCGGATGAGCTCGTGATAGGATCGCATCACAGACCCATCTTTCGAAGGAACTGGGCGCCACGGGCTACGTTACGGGCCCTGTTGATTGCGTTCGAGGCTTTTTTGGCAATGTTGTTAACCATTAGCTTGGCTTCATCCGGATGGGAAATATAATACGAAGTCGCCACACCTGCTGCGGTCGTCGCGGCGAACGTTACAGCCTTGGTCCCCGCACGAACCGCCTTCTTCACGCCACGGCCGATTCCGGTCTTAACCGGTTCGACACGATCAGTGGTCTTGCGTTGCCGTTCGGCATCACGACGAGCCTTGCCCATATCCTGTTTTGAGTACTCTTCGTCAAAGGCCTTCTTGTAGGTTGGATCTTTTGAACGCTGCTTGACCACGGAATTAATGTTGCGTCGACGAACTCCGGCGCCTTCGCCATAATACATCTTGGATCGAGCGGTCTCCTGAGCGTCCTTCCTCGCCTGTTTACGTGTATTACGCTCGGCTCGTCGAACGCCCCACTTCATGCCTTTGACGCCATAATGATAAAGTTCGTTTTCCATGCTATTTATCTCTTCTTTGACTTCTGATTTATCTCTTCTTTGACTTCTGGTTACTTGAAAGGAGGGAACGGTATGCAACCTGATCGGCAATCCCCAGTCCGAGATTTGCAGATTGCATGCCAAGAGCGATCGTATTACTTAGAGCCATCTTTCGAAGCAAAACTTATTATCGCTTCTTAACCAGAGTTGTTACTTCAGCATAAGGATTAACATATGCTTCGTAACCGTGCTTTCGAGCCTCGGAAATAAGTTGAATGTATAAACGATCTCCCTGCTCGGCCATTTTCTCGAATTGTTTGGACTTAATCCGAAGCTTGTTAATCTTCTTCATGTTTCTATTAAAAGATGATTGACCTTTTGTTTTCGAAGATCGATAAAGGGCATCAGCTTTTCTGGAATATGTTTCCGATTTGCTCCAATTCTTATTGGATCTGGATTCCGCTTTATTGATTTGTTTCTGAGCTTTACGTACGCCCCATTTCATGCCTTTGACGCCGAAATGATAAAGTTCATCGGTCATGATTATTCCTACCTTGATGTCACAGTATTGACAATGATCTTATTACCAATCGCCTTCAAAGCTTCGTTCGCCGGAGAAGCCCAGGAATATCCAGCCCCATACCGAGCCCTCAGATAATTCATATACGGAGCGCTATGCCCGATGGCGCTCTTCAGCGTCCCGACACTGGCTTTCATGATGGCTCGACCCTCCGGAGTCGAAGCCACAGTCAGACCTCCAGCTGCAAGCGAAACCACAGACGTCTTCGCGGCTTGACTGATCATCTCGGTAGTCGCTGCACGAAAATGCGACTGCCCTTTGTTCATACGGCGATTGATGCGCTTAACACCCTTCTTGCCATAACTCGCCCGATCCGTTATACGCTGTCTGGAAGTGTAATTGGCATTCGGCTTGTTAAGCTGCGCCTTACTGGGCTTGTCACGTTTCTTGCGGACACCCCACTTCATGCCTTTGACGCCGAAGTGATAAAGTTCTTCGCTATGATTCATCGAAGTTCTCCAATTCTCTGGAAGCATGTCCTCGGCGTCAAGTTGCTTGGCACGCCTCTTGATCCACCGTTTGACATCGTCCTTGTTGTTACCGCGACCATAGGCCTGAATGGCGTTACGAAGATCCTTGCGATTCCTGATGGGATAACCGCCATCGGGCATGGCGAGACCACGCTTGACCAGCATGGCCCGTTGCTTATCGGAAAAATCCACCATTTTGAATCTCCCATCAGTCGAAGAGGTCGCGATTGTTCTTGTATGCGACGAACGCGTCCATCATGGCCGCAACGGCGTCGATCTTGTCCTCGCGCTTAGCCTTGTACAGCTTCTTGTTGTTGTTCGTGTCCTGAAGGACGATGCAGTTGCCCATGGTGAACGACATGAGTTCCTCGTCGAAGAGCAGACGACGATCCTCGGCCAGCTTCTTCAATTCGCCCAATGGAACGGATTCGGTCTTGGCACCCTGAATCACTTTCTCGATGCCGAACTCGCCGTAATCCATGGTGTATCGAGCCACGAAGTCCTTGGCGTTGTATGGATCGTAACCGAGGCATCGCACATCATACTCCGACTCGGTGATGTACTTGTCGAGATCCTCATACACCTGCACCATATCGAGCACCGTACCATCCATGACGAACAATGATCCCTCGTTCAGGAAATTCTCGTACTTCTGACGAGCCGCCGAAGGAAGATGCTGCATGGTATAGGCTGAAATATAGTTCCTCGTCTTGACGCCGAATGTCTCGTCGGACAGGGGAAACAGGAACGTGAACGAACAGAAGTCGTCGCCTTGGGACAGATCGGCACCGAGCGCACACGGCATGCCCCAGAAGTCCTTCTTCCGATGGGGAAGCGTCTCCTCGAAGGTGAAGAAGTAGGTATAGCCCTCCATCGGGATGCCGAATCGCTTCGCCAGAATGTCATTGCGGGTGGCGGGAGCCTTCTCTGCGCGTTCAACATCAAGCTGATAGGTCTCATAGGTAACCGTTTGTCCAAGATTAGGATTTGCCTTGACCCACATATCTGGATTGGCGACTTCCTTGGTATCATCAAGCCGATAATAGAATATGGCGACATGAGGATTGACGTATTCTCCTTTGAGAATATCCATCAACTCCATCTTGATGGTATCGCCTACTGAGTTTCGGACCGTTCCCTCGGACGAGGTGGCCACGATGAGATAGTCGTCCAGCTTCGAGGCGCCCTGTTCGATGGCTCCGATCACATCCTCGCGAATGTCGCCGGACAGCCATTCGTCGACGGTCGAGACCTTGGGGCGAAGGCCCTGGAGCTTGTCAATGGACATCGGTCTGACCTCAAGCAACGAACCGGTGAGGAAATTCTCGATGCCTTTCTTGGTCGAGGCGAGCTTGGCCTGAGTAGATTTCGGTCCGTTACCGGGAAGTGAACCTTCGGACAGGAACTTGATCAACGGACCGGGCGACCTGATGATGGCAGTACGGAAAGGCGCCATGGTTTCCTCGGCCTGCTTCATCGTCGGGGCCACCACGATCTGCGAAGTCGTCGATGTATCCATGATAAGGAAATACGCCTGGATGAATTCGGCGAACATGGTCTTGGCGGCGCCACGGGCGACGATCAAATATAGTTTGTTGATCAGACGTTTGCAGATCCGACGATTCTCGTATCGACCAGGACCTCCATGAGGATTCGGAATATAGACCGATCGTTCGACAAAGTAGTACCAACCAAATATCTGCTCGCCCCAGAGTTTGAAACTATCAAGAAGATGAACCGGAGATCCGTCGGTCAGGGTGAGTTCCTGCTCGCAGAACTTAACCCATCCCTCAACCTTGTCGGCGTCATAGTAGATCCCTGGATTACGAATGAGATCGTCGATGCGGTTCATCTCCATCTCGATCTCATGGCATACCGGGATCTCTCCGGCCATGACCCTATCACGGAACTGACCGTAATACTTCGGAACGGCTGTGTTTGACAGGGTCATGGTTTACCTCCTTATCGACTTGTCGTCGGTCCCGATTGATGCTGATAATGAGATCCAAGTTCGGTCAATCCGTAAGCTCGATCAACATCGTCATGAAGGTCGAAGAAACACAGCTGACCGATCTTCATTCCTGGAAATATGCGGATTGGATGGTTGTTGAGGTTTTTAATCTCAAGCGTGATGTCACCGGTAAACCCCGGATCGATGAAACCGGCGGTGACATGGGTGGCAAGACCAAGTCGGCCAAGTGATGACTTACCTTCGAAACGCGCGGCGATGTTCTTCGGGATCGTCACTCCCTCGTTCGTCGAACCAAGGATGAATTCGTTCGGATCAAGGACAAAACCTTCGTCATTCATGGAGAAACGAATATACTCCAGATCATGAAGTGTGTGATCCATGGCATTGATCTCACCACGACCGAAATATCGTACGATGCTCTTAGAGAGTGTGACGTCGTAACTGCATGGCTGAAGCTGGGACTCATTGAATGGCGTAATCATATGCCGGGTAATACAAAGATCTTTAATTTCGGTATCGTTAAGCATAGACCGTCCGATCTCTCATCTTCAGAATTTCATTATTGGACAACGTGCTCTCAGGATGTTGCTTGCGATAGTTTTCAACGAACTTTGTCTCATTGGATCGCTTAACAAGTTTCATCGCTCCTATGGAAGTCGCAAATGCGGCTCCAATAGGACCGTATTGGTTTGCCAATGTGTGAGCAGCGATCTTTCCCTGCTCTTTAGCGAACATGGAATCGATATGATCGTTCCCGAGCTTCGTGAATCCCTCGACATTGATCTTGTCGGTATCGAATACGATTAATGGATTCTTTGCAAAGTATCCGGAATTCTCTTTATCGTTCACATCGCGGATCGCACCATATCCGGCCTTCTTCATAGCCGAATAGAATTTATCATTGATCGGCTGTTGCTCCTTGGTATGAAGAACAAGCGTGGTGTTAAATGCCTTATAGGTATTATCACCGATCTTTCCGGAATCAAGTTCCCGTTTAGCCTTACGCCAAAGTTTTCCTTGCTTCGTTGTAGGAGGAACCACGGATGCCATCGCGTCTATGTTCTTCTTAAAAACATCGAAAGATTGCTTATCAGTGTCGAACATATTCTTAAGAACCTTTCGAGCGGATTCAGGGGATGCAACATTAATATCTCCTGCGGCTCGCATGGCCTTACGATACACGGTTCCATTCGCACCAAGTGTCTTGCCATAAAGACCTTCATACCGATCTTTGTCGTGCTTGTTGACGAAGCCATAAAACGCCCTATTGGTCGGTTCCGATCCGTCGTTCGTCAAACGACCGATCTCACTTCCCTTTTCGAATACCCGATCGGTGACTTTATCGTAATGCTTGTACGCAACATAGGCCGCTGCGGATGCTAAAGCAATACCTCCGGCAACCTTAAGGATTGTTTCTGTCTTAGCTCGATTATAAGCTTTGATCTCGGCCTCGTCCTTGGCGAATCCTTGATCGATGTATTTCTTTTCGAGATCCTGTTGACGCTTTGACTTTTTCTTCTGGTTTTCAAGTTTCAGTCGAGTCTTTGCATCTTCGAACTCTCGGCGAGAGTATTCGGCTTTAACGATGTTCGATGTCGTGGAATGCTTTTTGGCGGTCTTTCGATCAGACAGCATCTTATCGCGCTTCTTACCGAGCGAGGTAAGTGATCCATCTTCGTTCTGATACCTTCGAACACCCCACTTCATGCCTTTGACGCCGAAATGGTATAATTCATCGTCCATCAGATACCTCACCTTCTCCTGTGTTTCCGGAATACGAACGGAATGCCTCTAAAGCATTGTCCATGAGCTCCTGGAGCTGACCAGATTTGTTCAGCGCATCCTTCTTGGCCTGAAGCATAGCCGTCTCATACCTGATCTTCTCCTCTTCAAGCTTGTTTCGAGTCGAAGCGAGCTTGAGATAATGCACGATGACCTGAGATGAAGCCGTCCCCTCGCGAAGTTGCTGCTCGGCAAGGTTGACGGCGAGCGAAATCATCTGATTCTCGCGTTCCTCCGGATTGGAAGCGGGCGAGAACTGAGGGGAAGACGATCCATCGAGCTTCTTACGTCGCCCCATGAAAAATCGCCTCCAGTTCTGTAATGGTTTCAAAGAGTTCTGATGGGTTTGGTTCTCCAAAAGAGAGCACCGAATGGTTGTCCCTAATATCGAAAGGAGTTTCCTCCGGTTTTAACAACCGCCATGAGCGAGGAATTTTGCTTCGGACCCAAGCGGCGCTCCCATTTGAAGCCCCAAAACACGTGGTCTGGGTAATCGACTTCTCGAAAAATATCCCGTCGGGGAAAAATCGAGGAGGCGGGCGATGCGGGAGGGTGCCGGTTCGTTGCGACCCCTCCCCCTCCATCAAAATAATATGACTCCTTGGCTCAAATCATATTATTTTATCGACGAAGAGCGAGAGATCGCAACGAAATCGGTACTTTTCAGTTGAGTTTTCCCATTGGTGTAGGATCACTCTTCTTAATCTTTGCGTATTGACCGATCACATCGTACTTGATGATCTCGTCCATTGCAAACTCGTACTCACGATCTAGTTCAACATCAGTCATTGCATCAGTGACTGACATGACTCGTGCCAAATAGGAGCATGTGCAATAGTCCATACGCTGATCATAGTCATACCATTGATCCCAATTGGTCCATGGATTGTATGGATTGTCAATCGTGGTAAGCAGATAGTCCTTGGTACTAGCCATTGTCTGCCACCTTAGTCTTAGTAGTCACATTACGCTTCAGTGTATCTATTGATACACCAAGCCTATCGGCCACTTCAGCCTGTGTGTAACCACGATTGAGCATGGATCTTGCCCTAGCAATGAGGGACACTGACATAGCAACACCCTGTTTCGGAGTGGCTAATTGCTTGACTCTGTCAGGATCCGCGTTTTGCAGGATCTGCTGAAGGGTGTTCTTACTTACGGCCCTATGCTGAACGGCTTCCCATTCCTTATCAGTGATGTCGACCAATTGCTTCTTGGCGCCCACTGCAATACGGGCCTCATTAAGGCACCTGTTGGAAAGCTTTTTCAGATCGTCCTTTTCATATTCTGGATGAGCCGCCTTCTTGGCTTCGTACAAATTGTCCGAAAGAAGCTCGGCTTTTCGTTCCAAAGGAGCGTTCTTAAGAGCCGTATTGAGTTTGGCTTTCAAAGAACTGACCTCTGACGAATATGTTTTCGCAGCTTGTGGATCGTACTTGAACGAACCGGAATTCAAATACGATTTTCGGGCTTGGTTTGCTAGGGACTTCAGAGAATTTGCATAGTTAGCATAAACACCTTCCATTGCCGTTCCGGACGAAAGTTCGTAGGCATCCTTGGCAAGGTCCATCTTCACCGTTACCGATTCGGCTGGGACTTTCTTCCAAGAAATAACCTTTCCGTCCTTGTCCTTCTTAGCGGGAACGACCTTCTCTCGACCGGTTTCGACGTAGACTTTCTCACCTGTTTTAGGATCAATCCATCCGCCTTCCTTGGCCGAACGAAGCTTGCGTTCAGGAATGCGTTCGGTAGATGTGGATCTGGAAATAAGAGTGGATGCTCCACCATATTTTCCGTTTCCTCGGCTCTGCCACTTCTGTTTGAGAAGATCGATCTGATTGTCACGTTCGGACTGTTTCCAGTTCAGCTCGTGCTTCTCAGCATCGATGACTACCATCGAATGGCGGACCGCCTTCTCAATATCATCCCAAGGAGCACCCTTGATGGTCATGTCCGTAATAAGGTTGGAGACGATGCCCATCTCTCTTCCCTTTTCACGCTTCGTCATGACTCGCATACCTTCATACTTAGGATATGCAGTCTTGGGATCGAAGTTCTTCAGACCTTCAAGAGCGGATCGAGTCTTGACCTCGCCTCGGTTGTTTGGAATAACCAGAACGTTATCGCCATCAAAATCGGCGCCAGAGAGTCGTTCGGCCACCTTGGAATTGATACCGACACAATCCTTGGATCCGCTAAGAGCTGCCCGGGCTTCCTTGTTGTTATTATTGACCGTGAGCTCAGGAATTTCGAACTTTCCACCATGCGGGAAGCGAATAAGAATCACCTTCTCGCCAGGTCTGAAGTTCGGAGCGTAGATCTCATTGTCCTTCAAGGAAGGGATCGGTAAAATAACCTGAGTCCTCTGACGAGGCATGGCTGCGGCCTTCATATGAATTGCCGCTGAATCGCACTCATCGGAAAATGACTTGAGCAGATTGGCTTTGACCACTGGATTCTCCAAAGCCATGATCTCATCGTAGTCTTGCTTACGACGATCAAGGTCGATACCGAGCTGACGCTTGGCCAAGGAAATATCCTGCTTAGATAGCATCTGCGAAGGAAGACTTCGAGACCAATCATCCCAATCGCCTTCGTCATTGACCTTGTTGACCAACGACTGCTTCTTCTTTCCGGTCTTGGGATCATCGTACTCGTATTGGCCCTTGATGGGATCGATGGTGGCACCGAATGGATTGCTCCAATCGACATCGCCTTTGGTTCCATCAGGGTTAGTAACTCGTTTGAGCGGCTTCAATACCGAATTATCGCCGGTTCCCTCGATCGGGGTTCCCCGTTTCTTGTTCGTGTTGAATATGATGTCTACACCATCTGGGAACTGATCGGGATCACCGTACATGGCCATACCTTTGAGGTAATGGCTGTTGTCGACGTTGATTCGGACCTGCGCGTAATGTGAACCGCCAAGTTCGAGATCTGCCGCTCCCGGACGAATAAGCATAACGCCATCACGTTCGGTTCCTCCGTCCTCGGCGTACACAACACCAAGACGCTTAGAATCGAGGGATACCGGCTTCTTGATTCCAACGCCACCTTCGTGAGGCTCGTCGAGGGACATACCGATGTTCTTGATCTTACTTCGGTCATTGACCAGATCTCGAACAGTCACACCAGGAGCGGCAAGGACCTTGACCGTGGTGTGATTCGGACCACCCATCTTGGTGTAAATATAATGGGTGGTGTAGCCTTCCTCCTCAAGCATGGCCACGGCAACCTTGAGTTTGTCCTGAGAATATCCCAGATATTGCTCAACGCCTTTGCCGATGTCGACGGCTCCGTCTTTACCAATGGTCTCTTTGAGATTATTGGCGATGATGGTCGACGCATTGGCTCGAGCGCGACTCGAAGGATTGAGAAGGGACCGAACCGTGGATTCGTTCACACCCATGATCTCGCCGATCTTGGTGTTGGAATATCCCTTCTGCTTGAGCTCATAGGCGCGATGCTGACGCTGGGCAAGCTGCTCGTTATAGGCAATGGTCCTACGAGCACGAAGCTTCGTTGTAGTGATTCCCATGGAATCGGCGATCTCTTTCTCGGTGAGACCGGAATTCTTGAGATCTGAATATCGCTTGTAGAAGTCCTCGTGCTGGTAAGGGTCCTCACCAGATCCATAAGGGTACCTTCCGGAACGGCGCTTGACGCCGATGTGGGACAACGAGTTAGACTCGCCTTCCATCAACACGACCATGACGTTGCCTTTCCTGAAAATATCATCACCACTGCTCCGATTCCTCGGCACGCAGTTTGTTGATCAGTTGATCAAAGTGCTGGATTCGATCCATGATGTGGGCGATCTCATCCGGGCTGACCTCTTCGTAAATATCAGCGTTCGGTCCAAGCTTGATGTACTTAGGATCGGCGTTGGTGGCGATCTTGATGTGATCGTTCTGATAGAGACGAAGGTCGAACTGAAGGTTCATCGGCTTGACTTTGTATTCAAGACAGAACAGCGAAGCGTAAATATAAAGCTGATCGAAGTGTTTGACTTCGCCGCTTCCGGTCTTGAGGTCGAAGATGCGCAACAGCTTCTTCTTGTCGTCGTATCCGATGAGGTCTGCGGTGCCGAAACAGTTCGGCGAGAAATATAACACCACTTCGGGCGACATGCGATAATGCAAGCCATCATTGACGAAGTCGTTCAACGTCAGATGGGTCTTCGGCAGAGCCACACGATGTTTGTTAAGATCGGCAGCAAGAGCATGCAGCTCGGTTCCGCGTTGTGCCGCAAGGGACGATCGGAACATATCGGCCATATGATCGTCATCATAACGGAGCCATGAATGCTTGCTGGCTCCCATGAAGGCATGAAGGCCCTCAAGATTGTGATGATCATTGAAATGCATCATGATGCAACCTCCGTGGAAATATGGGACTTGGTCATGTGCTGTTGAAGCTTGTCGAGAATATATTCCTCGTTCTCGGGATAGATGAACGCCGCGAATGAGTCGGCATTCATCTGAGCCACGTAGTCATCCTGATTCGGCTGATGCTTAGCGTCAGCACTCTTCTTGACCTCAAGGGCGGCCCATCGATCCTTATACAAAACGAGAAGATCCGGGATCCCCTGAATGTAGTTGGGATCGTTCTTCAGCACACGCGATCCCGGAAGACGTTTACCGATCTCCTTGATGACCTTTCGTTGGAAGTCGCGTTCCAAACTCATGGTTCTCCTTTCGACAGAGAAAAATAAGAGTGGGGAACGGTACCGCCCGCAGAAAGGATTGCTCGGAAAATAAGGCAAACTCTTCCCCACTCTTACCTCTTTGTGCGATGTTTTTGTCGCGATGACAAACCTACTCGACATAGGTCGGTTCCGGTACGGTATCGACATGCTCGAGATGCCATCCATACCAGAATCCGTCGGGCTGCTTGAGTGCATCGTAGATCTCCTGATCCTTGCATCCATAATAGAAGGCCATATGGGTCACGCTGGGAAATATAAGATCCTTCTCGATGATGCAGACCGGTTTGTAGGCTTTGATGTTACGGGCGTCGTTCCAGCAAATATGCATGCCTCGGCATACGCCGTGGTTTCTTGGATGGGCAAGCGCCTTCAGAACATCGTCGACGCTCGTTTCGAGGAAGACGGCCACCCGCTCTGGAGACGGATGGATCTCGTTGAGTTCATAAATATAAACTTCCTGGTTCTTGTCATGATGTGACATGTGTTACTCCTTTACGTATTCGAGATGGACACCGCGAAAATGATGATCCCAAGTTCGCATAGCATATACTATGTCCCCTTGGGTTACATTCATTCGATAAGCTAGATGTTTTGAGCTCGGAAAAATCTCTCCGGTTTCTATGATTCGAATCGGACGCCAACGAGTTCTTCGAAGCCGACGATTTTCTGAAATATGCAGATCTTTAATAGTCGTATTGAGCATCAATGTTCGTATGATACTATGAGTATCGACATTCAAAAAACGAAGCTAGTTCATCCGGGTTCGCAAATGTTCGATCGAGTTCGTAAACGTAGATTGGTTCTTCGTAAATGTTTAGTTCATAGCGTGACATATTTCGTTCCTTTCTAAAAAAGTATGCAGGTATCAGGCCGCTGCATACTTTTGTCGCGCGTTTTCTCCGCCAGCATCTCCCGGTATTATTACCTCTTTTTTTCTTTTCAAATTTATAAGGAGATAAAGAAAACGCGCGAAAGTATGCAGGCACCCCGAAAACCCAATGATTCCAAGGCCTCAGGGCACATTGACCCTCAAAAAAGTATGCAGGTTTTTCTGCATACTTTGTGTAAAACCTGCATAGTTTACACCAAAAGTATGCAGGTCCAACCCTGCATAGTTTTTAAAAAAGTATGCAGGTTTGGAGGACATTTGCCTTGTCGTCATGTCCGAAATACCGAAAGATCGTATGCCAAAGGGATCCTATAGACCTTTCTACATGTCCGACAATAGAGCAGATGAAGGCGTTGGACGCGCGAATATGCGGCCATCCGATCTCCCTTCCTGCACAAAGCAGCCGTGATTTCCCACGAATGATAGTGCTCGCACGGCATGATTGACCGAATCTGGATCATCGCACTTGGCGGAATCTGAACCAGATCGTCAAAATATGCCCGCACAAGACCTCGCTTCTGGCATCGAATGCAATACGTTCCGAGGTCGAAACGAACCTCATTACCGTAGAAATCACGCAATGGCCTCCCCGATGTCTCGATCTGAACCGCGATCGGAACCTCCGAATCACAGTCACATGGGCTCATTTGCCTCGCCAGATCATAGACGTCGATCCTGTCCGGATCGCCTCCATCCATCACGTAGGTCATCCTAATCCTCCTTTCCGGAAATATCCTTCGAAGCGAATGTTCGCTCGTTGAAGGTTTCCTTGTTCGCGAGCGCCCTCAGGATCGCCGAATCGATCGGGGCGAAGCTGCGCAGAATATAATAGTTGAGTTCCTTGAACGGCGAGTTGATCCTGTCGATGCGACCCGCCGCCTGCTCCATAATCCTATAGGAGTAGTTGAGCGAATAGAACAGCATGGTGTCGGTCTGCGTGCAGTTCCACCCAGCGGCTCCTGATCCGTAGTTTACCAGATAGATCCAATTTCCATCCTGCGGAATATCATCGTGACGATGTCCGTTGTACTGATACACCGGTATGCCCGTCCGCCTCCGCAGGCTCAGCAGCTCCTCCAGTTCGAAATCGTAGTTGTAGAATATCACGATCTTCGGATGATGGATGCAAATATCCATCGTCTCCTTGATCCTGCTCGGATCCGAGTTCACCAGTTTCCTCTGGGCGAAGCAGTATTGCGATACGTTCTTGAGCGGCTCCCCCGTCCACGGATCCTTCCGTTCCCTTCTCAGGGTCTTCAGGGCCTGTTTGTCGTGATCCACGACAATCTGATAGACAGGATTGCGACTGGGACCACGGTCCTTCGGACGCTTCATCGGGATCATGATCCGTCGTTTGAGCTTCTCCAGAATATCGGTATGCCTCCAGTCGTTGACCTTCGGATACTTCGCCCATCGGTCATACACAGCGTGCATGGTCATGAATTGGGTCTTGTTCTTGTAGAACCCATTCGCCACGAATATGGGAATGAGATCCTCGTATGAATCCGCAGGGGTCGCCGAAAGCAGGATCCATTGATTGCCTTGCGCCTTGGCGATATGGATGAATTCCTTGCTCCAGACCCCGGTTCCGGTCGCATGCTGCTCATCGAATATGATCACGCCATGGAAATCGTGATAGGCCTTGATGCGCTGCCAGCTATCCACGGTGATCTCCACTCCCGACGGCTTGTTCGTACCGATATGCAGGCCGAATTTGATGAGATCCTCGCCCCATTCGGCCTTATCGCGCTTCTTCGCCTCGGTGATGATGAGCAGATCGGGCGAGCCCTTGAGCGGCATGAGCGTCCTTCCACTGTCAGACTCGCCCGAACGGGTCCGGCAGCACGTCCGAAGCCACCACATGATGGCCACGATCGACTTGCCGGACCCGACCTCGCCGACCAGAACGTTTCCGGATCGCAGTTGGCTCAGCGCCCGTTCCTGAAACGGTTCCAGAGTGACGGCCATTACTTGCTTACCTCCTCCGAGGATTTGAGTGTGGCCTTGAGGAGGTTGGCGAATATGCCGTCATCTCTGATGCAGAATATGATTCGTTCATCCGGGTTTGAGGCCGTATCGCTGGTGACGCAGTGCTCGTGATATCGGAGGTCGACCACGATCTCGCGAATTCGTATCTCGCCGAGAGATCCGACGACCGAGTTCCATGTCGCTTCATCGGGAATATCGTAGTATTTCATTGAGTTGTTCCTTCACCAGAAATATGATCGAGGCAGAAGCCTGTAACGATTCGCTTCACGCTTTCGCCTCCTTGTTGATATGCTCACCGACGTAGTAATACTCATGGGTTATCCGTATGTCGCAGAGATAAGGCCTCGGATCGTCTTTCTCGAAATATCGCTCCAGATACTTCGTCAGTACGTCAAGCTCATCTTGATCGAAGTCCCATGATGTATGCCAGTAGAAGATATGATCACCGTCACTGTCGTGACGGAGCTCATTTCCATCGTAAAATCGTGATCCGAGATATCCGTTGATCCACCCTTCCATGGCGATCGAGGCATCCGGACTCAATTTGCTGCTAACGGCGATGCCGACAGATACTTCATTATTTGCGATCATGATTCATCCTTTTCTTGTATGTTTTCCGGTTTCAAGTTTGGCATTGCGATGCCGAATATGATTCGATAATGGCAGTTGGGACACACTTTATAGTTTGATTCGATATGGCTATTGCAGTTGCCGCAGCACAGCCAGTCGCCATAGAGGCCGTGATGGATATAGCATGGCACACCTTTCCTAGCCTTGATCATGTCGGTGATGTCGTCGTATACCGTCAACTCCTCAATCAGGGAATTGACGATATAGGCACTTATCAGCAACATCGTAAAGATCATCATAAAGATCGCCAGGAGCAGTAAAACAGCAAATAAGATTTCAATCATTATTCCTCCTTAAATATCCAACGCGGTTTCGTCTTCTGGCGGATTGTCGTAATGATACGTGAACCCGAGATAGGTTGAGGATCCCGTACCATTGATGGCATTCCTGATTCGCTGGGCCACGTTCTCCACACGTCCGTTGCTATGCCCGTGTTCGACAAGCCATCGCGCGCAGTCGGCGGTTGTCGGGAATGTCAGGTCGAGTTCGTTGATCACGGTCCGATTCTCGGTGCGAAGCGTCGGCTCGACCACACGGAACATTCTGGCGAAGTTGTCGTTGCCGAGAATGCTATCCACGGCACCGAGCAGCTCCGGCTTGACCATCCTGGCGTACTCGCGCAGCCAGAGGTTGTAGTACTGGGCGTATGGACGCTCGGGCTGATGCTTGCCGTAGATGCTCTCGATGTCGCGTATTGCCTGGGCGCTGATGCCCATCATTTCCCGACAACGATACTGTGTAAGACCGAGCAGTGTTCGTGCAGCTCGGAATTGATCGGGTGTTGGCATCATTCATCCTCTTTCCGATAGAGACGCTGGCAATTGACGAATTTCCGTCGTGCGTATTGCCAGATTGTTGGTTTTTTATCGGGATCCATGAGGAGCCTCCTTATCGTCTGTGAAGGAAAACCAATTTCCCTGTGAGTCCTGAAGGATCCTCTTATTGCAGATCTTACATTTCGAGTGCATCGATGCTCCGTCAAAATCGACATGATTGTCAGGAACATGATAGTCCATGACATTGTGTATGAAATCTCGCATCGGCGATTCATTCCATCCGCGCTGAATGAAACATAACAAACAAAAGAACATCAATCCGATTACCAGAATCAGGATGATTAACAATATATTTTTTAAAAGCATGCTTACCTCCGAATATGTCGGCCTTGTAGATTCTGAATGCGCCGATTTTCGGCCCTGTGAGCCATTTTAAGGGCCCGTAGAGAGGCGAACACGATCGAAACGCTTAAAACTATGGGTATGACCAGAAGGGCCGAGAAAACGGCGATTATGGCGTCAATGAGACAGATCATCCGAACGCCTCCTTCTGGTCGTTTTGGTCTGAATATGGAACTTCGGGTCTTCCCTGACTGGCGTCCGATCCGATCCCTTCATGCAGTTCTGACATACCGCATTGACATAGATGTTTCGTCCATCACTCCATGCGTGGGTCGTATCGATCCAAATATACGGATCGTATTCCGATTCGCAATGAAGCTTGTGCTCGTCATGCAGTTCTTGTTTGATGGCGTCGAAGTCCGCGTCATGGATTTCCATCATCGGACCTGCGGAAATATGATTGTCGGTCATCATTTACTCCTTTGGTTCTGTCTTGTCACGGATCCACGTCAATCCTTTGTCGATCCATGCTGGAATATGGAACAGCCAGCAGAGGAACTCGACGATACAGAGCACTACGAACGTTCCTCCGATGACGAGAAGGACTGTTCTTGCGGGTTGGTCCCATTCGCCGACGAATACGCAGTATGATCCCATGGTGAGGACTCCTCCAACAAAGTTGAGTAGTAGATATACCGGCATCATACCCCAGTTAATCTCGTCCATGTTCACCCTCCTGTTCAAAGGTCCATTGCTTGCGATTGTCCATTTGTCGATACTCATTCCTGGAAATATCGAAGTGCGTCGATCGATTGCATCGACAGCACATCACTTCACATTCATGATGATCCGGTGTGATCTCCCATGCATCGGTGACGAGCAGCGATGCTCTTGGATGGCATCTAAGATATCGTCTAGCCCGATCAAACACGCTTGTTGGCGCCATAATATGCTCCTAAAAATAAGAGGGCATGACCGACGCGCGATGGCGCCGCCCATGCCCTATGATGGAAATATAGTTTACTCGATGGACTTCAGGTCCGCATCGACCTTCTGGAAGGTCATGGTATTGAGGGCCGTATCCGGTTCGTCATTATCATAGAACTCGTCCTCGAACGGATCCTCATGCTTGGTTGCGATGAGCATCTGCAAATATGCGGTGTTGTGATCCGACATCTTACCGCGGTATGCGGAAAACGACAGATTGATGTTCTCGATGTCGGCCCAGTCCAGAATATCAACCGGGCTGAGGTCGACCTCCTCGCCCTGCACCACGGCCTTCCTATGTTCGGCCCACAGGCGCTTGTTGCCGTACTGGGTCTTGAACAGGATCTTCGGATTCCTCGTATCGGCCGGATCGTCCTTGAATTTTACGTTGACCTTGAGCAGGAGCTGGGGATCAGCGTCGATCTTCTCACGCATGCGGGGACGGAATCCCTCGTCGGTAAGGAAATCGAATTCGTCCTGAGTCAGCTCAATGTTGAAGTTGCGATTGCCCTCGTCGTTGAACTGACCTCCGTTACCGGCGAAATTCGGATAGATGAGTTTCGCCTCACGAATGCGGTACGATACACGACCACGGGAATCCACATACTTTTCGACTGCCATTGCTTTGTTCCTTTCGTTAGTTTGGTTGAAAATATCAGTTGTTATAGATAGTCACCCGTTCAACAAATGGACGGTTGTCGGTCATCCGGTCTCGAGCAATGTTCTTTTTGTTGCACCGATCGATGGCCGAGGTGATTTCATTGTCGGTGATGCCTGAGTACTTGTAGAAGTTCGCCAGCGTCTGGAGGACGTCGGCGAATTCGTCGAGCATGTGCTCACGCGTGTCATGCTGTGACGCCACCATCAGCTCGGCGGCCTCCTCAAGGATTTTTTTTGGCCAGCTTCTTGCCGTCTTGGAGTTCACCGTCGTTGAAGGTCTCCATTGGCGGGAATTGGATCATAGCATTCCTTTCTGAAAAATATGGGCCCATGCGTCGGTCGCACAGGCCCATATGGTTTGATGGACAAATCAGTCGAGATTGATTCCATGATTGTCGGACTTCACGACGCGGTTCTCGAATCCGAGACCGGCGAATTCACGGAACACTCGTTTGGCGAATTCCCTTCGACTCATGTCCTTGTGTTCGAACCTGAGATCGAGAATATACCAGACGAGCGCACCGATGCATGCGCTGATCAGGATGAGGGCCACGACCTGATAGTCGAGCAGTTCAATAGTCATCGTTATTCCTTTCGTATGAATATCCTTCATTATAAGCGATGACCTTATCGCGAATTAATCACCCATGGCAGCGATGCGCATGACATCCATCATCGACTTGTTGCGGCCGATGTTGTATCCGACGTAGAAAATGGCGCCGGCGGCCACGAGCAGCGCTTCCGGATGTTGTTCGATGAAGTCCATGACAGTGCTTCCCGCCTTGTTGATCTCGTCGTTGACGTTAATGGTCTTGTCCTCCATGGTGGTCTCCTTCTTTGATTTGCGGAATTTCGGTGCAATATGAATGTTGAAGTCCATGATCAGTCCTTGCGCTTATGCCGGGTTACGGCGATGTCGTAGATGATTTCAATGGGACCTTCAACCATCACCTGTTTGCCGCAACCGGTGCAGATGAACACGGCAACGATCCTGTGGTCCTTGAAATATACATCATGGGGGCGAATGTCGTAGTCGCAGTCGCATCCCATGAGCTCGTTGAGTTCGTCCTCACGCATCAGTGGTCTCCTTCTGATAAGATCCAATTCGTTCGTTCCACAGTTATCGATTTCAAATGAAGATTATCGAGATTGGGAACGATCGATCCTGCAATGCGGATCGCTTCGTATGCGGATGGAGGTATCTGCGAATAAGTGCTATAGATCGTATCTTGATCGGTTTTGATGATAACACGATACATATTTATCATCATGGCCGACCCGGCTTCCTGTTGCGAACATGATCCATCACGGACCTGAACCGCTCGTTGGCTCCTGTGTTAAGTGCGACGAACGCGATGACCCCAGCCGCAGGGACGATGATGTCCCTGATCCAGAGTCTCGCCTCTCGGGCTGTATCGATGGTGCGCTGTTTCATGGTTTGCTCCTTTCGTAAAAATATAGGCCCATGCGTTGATGCACGGGCCTATAATGTTGATCAGTTCTTGCTCTGATCGGATTCCTTCTGGGTATCAAGATCGAGTTGGACCATCCACTTTAGGGTATCCTCCAGCTGCTGGATCCGTTCGTGATCATTCATGGTCGTCTTGTATTCCTTATAGGCTAAGGCGATGGTGATCACACCGGATGCAGCTGTGATGGCCGCACTGGCGATGGTGAACATGTCTTTCTTGTCCATGGTGGACTCCTTTCATACACTATAACTCTTCATTATAGCATATGTTTACATCGCGGATGCTCCGCCCACCAGATGGTCGGATGCGTCCATCGACGGGCATGACGACCGTGATGGAGTGAATTATCGATGATCCACAGCAGATATCGATACGGAGCGTCATTGACGCGTTCGTCGGTTGGTGTGATCAACCAGTCTACCAGGAGTCCGATAAGGGCAACGGCCACCGTTGATAGACATATTAAACAATTTGTCAAATTAATCATTACAATCACCCATGTCGGAGAAGTTTGGATCATCGTCGATATCGTATTCGGCATTAGGATCGCAACCGAGTTCATCGATCGATCCTGCGATCCTCAATCCCTGTGTATAAATATCATCGCTGATTCTGCGAAGCTCGTCGTATTCGTCATGCATCCGGAGAATATGATTTTGGATCCAGGTGATGCTACTGACGATCTTCATCAGAAGAATCATTGTCGTCGCGATCGTCATTCCGATCAACGTCTTCATCTTCCGGCTCATTGTTCTCCTCCTTGTGGAACTTTTTGTAAATATCAGTGGCGTCAGACGCACCGTTCTTGGTCACCAAATTCATCTTATCAGCGGTTTTGACCATGATGAAGACGATTCGATCATCATCCTTACAGAATTCCTGCGCATCGAGAATCACTTCATCATCAGTTAACTCCTCGGCGTTGATCTGAACCGCAGGAATATCTGGATCAAAGTCAACGATACGCCAATCCTTGAGATAGGTGTTCTTTTCACAGTGATTCCTTTTGCGAATATAACGGATTAAAAAGTCAGCTCCTTGGGTCGCCAGATAACTGATGATCGTTCCGATGACCATGGCTAGAATCAGTCCGAAAATAAAGTTGATACTCATGGATGAACTCCTTTATAGTGTTTAGAAATGATGATGATCGCAGAACCAGCTGATGACCAGCATGAGAGCGGCCAGAAATATAACGATGATCGCCTCGGGCCAGGTCATGCGGTCAGTTCCTTCATAAGATCGTTCGATGCCGGATTCGGCGAGGAATATGGACTACTCTCGTCGATCAGCCATTCGTATGATCCGTATTGTTCGATGGTATCGATCGCATCATCGGCCAATCGCTCATAATATTGTCGGTCAATCTCTGAAGATAGTCCATTGTCTCGGATGACCGAATATTCCTTCCAGCGATACCCTTTTGTTCCAGATACTGCATCATAACCCCCTCGATTGTTTTCACGAACCAATAGACCTCCTCCGCATCCCGCTTTGACGGGGGAAAAGGCCGATACTTTACCAACAAAGCTGTAATGATGCTCATCCGGTTCAAGTCCCTCATTGAAATCGAGGAAAATATTGGACTGAGCCGATTTAGTCTCTCGGAAATCCTCTAGACCGACAGGTTCTTTGGTAAACAGGGTCTTAAAGACATAAGGAACCTGGAACTGCAACCCAGTAGCGGTCCACTCACCACAGTGCTCGCCGTAGGCTGAATGAGCGATGTAGGTGGACTTATTGACGATGCACATCTTGTCATAAATGGACTCCAATTCGAAGTTGTATCCGTATTGTTTACCCATGGCGGTAACGAAGTCGATGATATCGCGGTCCACATCGGCGATCTTGATCGAATCGGTTTTGATGTGGACCACGGTGTATCCGAGTTCCTGTACCTTGTGCTTGAGCGCAATCATGAACAAGGCGCCTCGTTTGGCGACTTTGTTGTCGAGATTGCGGTTGTTCGGATTGGCAGCATCGTTGAATCGGGTGGGGAATGAGGCGCTGGTCAGGCCATAGACCGCATTGATGGCAATCTTCAGTGCCTGAGCCAGCGCCTTGGAATCCTCGCCCTTGAGCACGGGTTCGAGATCCTTGAGGCGTTCCTCGGGAACGAATTCCTTGAAAATATCAAGGCATCGATCGAAGTCCTTATGCTTGATGGCGATACGGGCCTGTCGGATGGCGTCGAACCTTTTGGTATACGGTCCGAAGAGATTCATGGCCACAATCGAACTAGGATGTTGGGAGGCAATATCGAGCAACCCGACATTGCCGAACATGCCTCCGAGATGTTCCTCTTTCTCTACCATCTATCGTCGCTCCCATGAACAAATAAGACGAGAATCACAATCGCGATGATTAGCCCTATACACGATCCGAAGATGGGCCATGCGTCTCCCATTGTGCATGCTCCTTTCCAAATATCATTAGCGGTTCATCATTGCCTTCAAGATGATGGTTATAGGCGTCGACAAGTTTCATGAGATCGATTTCATCGAGTCCTTCAGCATAGAAAGCTCGTTTCTTCGAATCTGGTTTTGTACTGACGATACCAAGTGCCATCAAATATCCGTGAAGGAACAATCGTGATAGATAACTTCCGCTGATGTGTGATGGATGCTTGTATTTGTTTTCATTGACGAACCGAACCGGTGATTCGGAGCTCGAAACCTTACCCATTGTTTTTTACCTCCCATGGATGTGGAATATCCTTGTAATCCTGATCGACATTACCGTTCCCCATGCCATACACCCAGACATAGCCGCCTTCTCCCGGATATTCGCCCATGTACTGGGACTTCTTATCCTTGAGTGCATATCGATCAAAGGCATATCCCGGGAACATCTCGGACAGTTCGGGGAAGTTGAACTCCGACTGCGGATGCTTGTTGTTCCCGAATATGATTTGTGCGGTATGGGTGTTGGTGGTGTCGTTGACTGTCAGGCCACTGAGCATTGCCAGCATCTGGCGTGCAGTGAAATCCTCCTTGAGGTGCTCGAACACGGCCTTGGTGGCCCTGACGTCATCCTCGCAATATGATTGCACCAACGGCCATTTGTCCTCGGGAACCGGCTGGTCCCATGGCATTCCAAGCTCATGATGGTCGATGCCCAATTCAATCTCCCACTTCTTCAACGACTGCTTCTTGGCGGAGAAGTCGTAAATATCAGTATAGGATGCGTTATAGGCCTGACCGAACATGGCGTTCTTGTTTCCGCTGACGATCCGCATCGACAGATCATACAACTGGGCGTTATTGTATCCCATGACACCCCACGCCCAGAGAATATGATTGTCGTACTTGCGGTTGTTGAATCCCACCAGATTCTCATCGAGTAGTGTCATGATGTTCTGCCGCTGAGGATTGATCCATGTCTTGACGACGTCCGAATCGCTTTTCATGAAGCAGACCATGAAGAGGTTCGGAAAGACCTCGACATCGAAGAATGTGAGAATATCGGCGTTCTTCGGATCACTTCCCTTCGGAATATCATCGGACTTGAACTTCATCTCGTTCACCAGAACGATACAATAATCCGACCAATGTGTCGACCGCAAAGCGAAATCAAATATCTCATTACGCATGTCGGTGACGTCGTATGGTTTACCGGACTCATACATCTCGTCCATGAGCTTCTTGATGAACTCGACGCTCGGCTTGGTCCCAGGACAACATTCCTTGCGCAAAGCCTTCTTGATGACGTTGCGTAGATGCTGTTCGTCCTTGAGTTCCTTCTGATTGATCACAGACTTCTCTCCTTTCAACGGAAGGCCACTTGAAATATGGGAGATCTCATGATCGTTGCACAATGAGAGCAGACGCCGTAGGGACGAATTGCCTCGGAAGACCTTGATCTCGACGTGGATGTCATAAAGGTTTTTGAGTCGGGATACGTCTCCATCGTAAATATAATGGAGGTGCAATCCCTGTCCGCTCTTGGACACCTCGGCATAGGTCGGAGGGAACTTGCGGGCCGCCTCGAGATTGGCCTGAAGCGATTTCTCGCCATCCTCTCCTCGAATATCGAAGTCGATGACGATGTGGTTTTCCGGAACCTTGACCCAATGAAGTCGACTGGTGTCGAGGTCTTTGAGTGTGGTGCTGACTTGGGCCCATTTGGCAACCGGGGATCCGCTTTCGTCGTCTCTAGCATATTGCGCAGGGCAATCATGGCAGAGTTCGTCGAATCGACTGTCCGTTTTAGCAAGTCGAAGCCACGAGACATAGTCATCGTCAGATGTTCGAGCATGCCGGTCAGAAGAGTCAACGATTCTCGATTCGAACTTGTTTCGTTGAAATCCATGATAGGTAACTGCCTTACTCGCTCCCCGGTTCATGGTTTCGAAATATGAAGCCAATTCGAACATGAACTCGGATCGTTTCATGACATCAGTGATGTGTGCTTCCTCACACCATTCCTTATAGGCACGCCACAGATCTGTCAGACGCACTGGCTCATCGATGTCCATGAGGTCGATGTTGTCCTGAACGAATGTGTAAACATCATTCGTCTTGGCGATCATCTCCGTTGGACGATACTGGGAATATCGGTTGACCCCGAGCTTCCTGTAGACCTCACGACAATGATAGGCAATGGCACCCAATTCGAATCCGATCTGCTTCATACAGTCGAAATAATCATCCGGTTCCAACGTGTTGCCGGTCGGATAAATATCAATCAGTCTCCTTGTGATGCCCGACTTGGCGTCAGTGATCTTCACCGGCTTATTCGTTGCCATGAACAGCATCGTCTTCAGCGGAACGGTGTACTGCTTGATACCCTTTTCGTTGACCACGATCTTCTCATGTGCAGCAATCTGATTAAGCAGGGTGTTGTCCCACATGTGACTCAGATCGCCATCGGTCTGGATACCGATGAGCGGAGAGTTCTTGAAGGACGCGGTACTGAATTGGTATCCCTTGCCGAGTTCCTCCGCATTGAAATATGCGATGTATCCAGGGAAGAGCATCTCGATGATATTGAGAATCGTCGACTTTCCGGTTCCCGGATCACCATAGATGACGAACATCTTCTGGATGCGTTGAATATCATTACCGTCGACTAAGGCGCCGATGCCCCATTCGAGCTTTTCACGTTCGGACGGGGCATATAGCGTATTCATGAGCCGGTCGTATGCCGAGGTGTCTCCCTCGGATATCGCATATTCCAGTTGCACGGTGGCATAGTCCTCGCGCTTCGGAGTGTCATTGGCGAATATGATTCGCTGATTGAGCACCGCATCACTGTCGGCCAGATTGCGCAGTCCGGAAATATACCTATTCCAGCAACCGTTGGAGGTGTTCTGCATAAGCATGCAGGTCACTTCATTACCGTCCGGAGACTCATACGAGTCAGCGAACTCCTGAATATCACGGTCGATCAGCTCACCAAGGCGTTGAAGGTTCTGCGACCAGAGATGACTATCTGGATCGAACACCGCATAAAACGATCCGCCCTTGATGAGCAGATCGTGATACCCTCGCATCTTCGGATCGGCGAATATGGATTCATGGCCCTTTGTTGCCTTTTTGACACGCACCTGCACTTGATCCATCTTCGCCTCCTTTACATGTCGGGAATATGCTGTTCGTTGAGCCAATACTGCATCTGCCACCACCATTCGGATGGGCGGATATCCTTGTCATCATGAACGATGAAGAGTCCACCACCCGATCCGTCAGGTCGGTACTGTCGATCCATCATGATGTCGCATCGGTCCTGAATATAGCACTCCGGATCTCTCTGGTCGAGAAACCAGTCATCCGAGCATCGTGTCAGATCCATGTTTTCAAGGAACATGGAGAACGCCTCGTCGACCGGGACGATGGCAAGAACATCGTTGACCCGTTCGGCCAAGGCGACGAGGAACTCAAGGACCGAGCATCCTCGCATACCGCCAACCAACGAATGTCCGGTTCGGCGTGTGTATGCATCACGTAACGACTCGCCGTCGGATATCCGATTCCGATCCATCATGACGCTGGAACGGAATGGTATGGCTGCAAGAGACATACTGAGATCAACGTATTCGTCGAAATTCACACGATGGCGTAGCCATTGAATATACGATGCGTTGAAAAATGGCGATGAATTACCGGTCATTGACCTCCTCCATTTCGGCCGCTATAGTGGAATTGAACCTCTTTTTGGGTCGGTATGACTCCTCTTCAGGAATACCTAGCACATCGTGCTGGTACGATCCGTCATGCCGGGTGATCTCGTAGTCGGTCTCCAGAATATCATTCCTGCACCACACAACGTTAGGATCACCACTCTGCGACAACCTTCCGAACCTGTTGAGCACGATGGTGTTGATGATGGCATCCGGGTCCTGAACAATCTCCATTCCTCGGGCAAGCACGTCATCGTCCACCCAGTAATCGAGATTCTCCGTATCGATGAACCACGGGGCGTTCTCGTGATCCTCTTCGGAGATCTGATAGCTCGGTTCGTCATCATCAATGGACTGATGCCAGCGACGCGCCTTGATCGTCATGAGGATTGATTGCTCAATGCGCTCGTCCCCGTTCGCCTCGTCATACTGACGCTGTTCGTCATCGGTAAGGGGGCCATCCCATCGCGGAACGCCGTCATCGATGATGAAATTATCCCGATCCGGTTCCTCGGCATCGATGCCTACGGGGTCATCGTCGAGCTCATCACCACGTTCATCGGAAATATCCTTTTGTTCGGTGACTTTGGGATCGCCATACGTCTTGGCGGCCTTGACGGCCTCCCATTCCTTCTTCACCTCGATGATCTGATCGTCGTAGAAGTCAAGCTCCTGCTCCTTGCGCCTAATGGCCTCGTCGGTTGACCGCTTGACGTTGACGAACTTCTCATGGTTGTCTTTGAATTGCTGGTTAAGTTCATGCTTCTTACGTTCCAGATCGGCGATCTCTTGCTCGAGGTCCTTCAGTGGAATATACCGCTTGTATATACCGAAGTAGAATACAGCGGTCGCCGTCGCGGCACCAGCGGCGAATCCGCCCACTACAAACCCAATGGTCTTGAGATTCATGGATACTCCTTGATTGAACGAACGGGACGGCCATCATGAAGACGACCGTCCCGAAAATGTCATCGATTAGATCTTATCGTAGATGATGCCATCCACGTTGAATGTCAGCAGGATGCCAAGTTTGCCGTCCCATGGTTCAGCGTTGCTATAATCCCACGGATCGTCGCTATTCACGCCGAACACACCGAAATCGACAAAGGGGCTCTGATGCTCATCATCGATGATCCATCCCAGGACTGCACCTTCCTTGCTATCCTCGATTCCAAGCATGCGATACACATCATTAAGGAATAGATGACCGTTGGCATAGAGCTGATCGTTCGCTTGGTGGAGAACCGAGCGAATATGCGCGATATTCTGATCGGGATTGGTCTTATCCCAATAGATCGAGTATTCGTCGAAATATCGGGACAGTCCGTCACGGTCGATCGTGTCTTTGTCGTAATGGCGAACGGTCTTTGTCTCTCCGGTCTCTTCGTCGGTGATTTCCTCTTCGACGACTCCCTGATAGATATCGCGCTCCTTGTCCTCGCCGAGCTGTTTGCGAACACGGCCTCGATAGTCGGAGAACTCCTTGGACACGGCCGTGAACGCCGAGGCAGCCGCCATGTACCGTCCATCCAGAATATGATGTGCGGACAGCACGCATCCGACGCTCAGGCCTGTCAGCAGGATCGTCGGCATATATAGACGGGCGATCTCTGCTCCGGTCTCGACATAGACCATCGTCTTGTCGTGTTTCTGCGCCTTGTTGTCGTAGACGATCTCGTCGTCGCTTTCGGCCTCCTTGGCCTTCTTGGAAATATCCACCATCTTGTTCTGATGATGATCCATAACGGTATCCAGCTTCATCGTGGAATATACCGCGAAGCCAGTGGCGGCCACGCCTGCGACGATGCCCGCGCCGATGAGAATCTGCGGGGAATGCTTGTCAAGTTGCAGCAACGCCTTGTTGCCGAAACGTACGATGGTTTCCTTTACGCTCATGTTTATTCCTTTACGTTGAAATATGATCTCGGGGATCTCCGGAACGTCTCCGAGAATATTGTTCAGTATTCGAACGACCACGGTTCGTCGCTGGGACAGAGACGCGCCGTGGCCACACTGGTGCCTTTGTCGATGGTGATCTCGAAGATCGTTCCATCGTCTTCCAGCACCTTGACGCCGGTATCGTCATCGTTTACTCGATAGTCGAGAGCCTCTTGATCGATCTTGGAAAAATATCGACGGACGCGATCCTTCCAGATACGGAGCGATTTTTGATCCTTATCCGAAATACATCGCTTTTTATCGATGGGAAACAAACCCGTCTTTTCGAAGGTGCTGAACTCAGCCATGGTGAGTCCTCCTGTATTCTCTGGCTCTGCGGAGAAGGTCGAGTTTTACGATGACCTGCTCGTCACTCATCTTATCGACCTTCATCTTCCACAAAGGATTGGAATGCCACGCTTCCAGAATATGCCGTTCTTCGGATGCGCTCATCGCAAGCTCTCGGTTCTCGGCATATTGAGGACATAGCCATCACGGCATCGTGCGATGCTCGCCCGTGCCAGATCGCTCCACCCAATGTCGTAATCGGTATATCTTGGGGATATACCGGATGCCTTGAGCAGATCCGCTACGCTGCATAGACCATACTGATCGATGGTGTCCCGCAACGTGTCCATGACCGCCTCGGCGTCACGACGATCCCGGAATGTAATATCATCGAAGTCGTTACGGTTTCGGGCTTCGATCGCACGTCTTCCTGTTGAACGATCTCGACTCATCGATGAATAGCTGGTATATCCTCGATTTGCCGAGTTGTTTCTCGGACGAATCTCACCGAAAATCAAACGACTGAATCCCTGGGATACGGTGTCATAGAGCATGTCCTTGGCAGCCGGAATTATGACATCTTTGACGACATATGATGCTACGTCTCGAAGATCGCCGCCGAAAAACGTCTCAGCGACCTTCTGGACCTTGTTTTTCTTCGTTTGGACGACTTCGCCTTTTACGACTTTGGCGACGGTATTTGCCTCGCCCGTGTCCTGTTCAATCCCCAACGCTTCTCTCGAAACGTCGAAGGTCTCCTTGTCTACTTCCGCCATATGGAACTCCTTTCGAAAAATATGAGGAGAGGATCTCATGTGGATCCCCTCCTCACTATAGTTTATGAGAATATCGCGATCAGCCCTTGGCGTTCTGTAGCAGCGTGGTTACGAACGAATCGGCCACTCCATCTTGGGTGTACATCGAGAGCATGAGTTCACCATGGGCTTCGCTCTTGTGGAACTCTTCCATCTCCTCGGGCGTGGCGTGACGGAATCGAGGCACCACGCGACGTTCTCCGGTCTCCTTGTCGATCTTTTCCTCCTCATAGCGGAAGCCGTACGTCATGTCGACGAAGTTCTCCAAAGCTGTGGTCTTCACCGACATGTCGTCGGAGGAAAGGTCATCCGATAGCTTCTGGAGCTTACCGTTCTTCAACATATCGACGATATCGTTATTGCTGAGATGGAAGAGCAAGGTCTTGCTCTGCTCGACGCCATCGATGTCGATGTAGGTGACGGTCTTCTTAATCATGATATGGTTCCTTTCTGGAATATATGGTTGTTATGGTTGAAAAATATAGGCCCATGTTTCCATGAGCCTATACGTCTATCAGTTTTCATCGGACGATTCGTCGTCCAATTCGAGAATGTCCTCGGTTTCGTTCTCGGTCTCCAACCTTCGGTCATTCGCCTTGCGGATCGCGTTTCCGACGATCTTCTGAGCCACCGATTTGGTCACCACGGTCAGCGCCGTTCCGGCTACCGTGACCACCAAACCAACGGCGATCTTCTTCGGATCGACATCGGCGTTCTTCGCAAGGTTCTTGACGATGGCATTACCAAGAGCGTCACCAAATGATTCCTTCATTGTAGTTCCTTTCGTTAATGAATCACTTCATTATATGACATGATTTCATCACGAATCAGTACCTGCGTGTCGTATCCGCCACCGGACTTGTGGAGAACCGCATGACCAGACACGGGATATTGTTATCGGAAAGCATCGATGAAAACGAAACATTGAGTCGGTCGTCAATGGTCCATCCGAGCTCCTCGCCGATCGGAGCAGGATCGAGACCGAGTTTGTCATAGAACTCATTGAGACTGACCCACAGGCCGGGACCGTTGATAAGCTCGTAGTTGAGATCATTCACGGCTTTGCGAATGGATTCCGGATCGGAATGGAAATATCGGTCCATGAGCTGATCGTAGCACAGAACATCACCGATTCCCGGAATCAGATCCTGATCGGATGGAGGGTTCTTGCAAATATGTTCCTTGGAGATCTCATCATCGATTTCCTGCGCCTTTTCTTTGCCGAGTTCCTCGACGATCTTGGTCCGGTATTCCGATGCGGCCTTGGTGGCCATGGTGTACGCCGATGCATAGGCGGCGATCTTTCCGGCCGAGATCTGATGATGGCCGATGACACATGCAATGGTCGCCCCGGCCATGAGGACCGTGGAAATATAGCACGGCACGACGTGCTTGACGACTTCGCTCTTCGGCATATCATCATGTTCCATCTCGATCTCCAGCATGACGTCGCGGGCCTTGACGGCGTCATGGGCAGCACATACGGCCGTACCTACAACACCGGCACAGGATACGACGGTCAGAATCGTACCCGCGTTGTGTTTGATGAAATCCTTGACGGATTCAAGATTCATTGGTTGCTCCTTTTGTTTTCATAAGTCATATCGCCGTAGAATGTTTTGGAAAATGATTCCTTGAGCATCGAACGAAACGCTTCTTTTCGTTCGCTTTTCGGAAGCGTTCTCAAATATCGACGATTCCTGAACAGCACCTGAACGGCTATGAATATGATCCAGGTCATGACGATAAAAGATCCGATCTTGGCTTTCATTGCAATCCTTTTAGAAAAATAAAGGCGCCACGTTTCCGCAGCGCCTTTACGGCATTGAAAAATGTCACTCCTCGACGGATGTGGAATCCACATCGTCGGAAGAGTCCTCGATGGCCTCCGGTTCGGTGACATCGATCAGTTCATCCGGTTCGCCGATGCACTTGACGACCGCCAAAGCCGTAACGGCTCCGACGACGATCGCGCCAACGGTGAACTCGTACTTATGATCGACCACGAACTTCTTGGCCTTCTCGAACTGTTCTTTCATGATATTATCCTTTCCTAGAGGTTTGACTCTTCATCATATGCCATGTTTTCGCCGCGAAATATCCGACTGCGGAACTCCCGGACATGGCCTTCGATCCGATCGGCTTCGATGTCCGGTCGTCGGACCATGCCGATCCGCATCTTGCAGACATCTCGGAAACACATGTCGATCGATGTGAAGTCCATCACATCGGCCTGCATGCGCCGATCAATCTCTTTGGGATCGTCTCCACGCACGAGCAGTCGCGCCTTTCTGACATCATTGGGCACGTCAAGATATATACCGAAGACGTTCTCGATCTGGTCATAGATGCGTAAATATGATTCTGGATCGATGACGGCGACACTATCCACCGCGCGATAAAGATCCGACCATGCGAATGCGTATTTCCACACGCCAAAGACGGTGGAATATGTCCGCACACAGGTCAGTTCCCCATCAAGAAACGCGTCCTCGAATTCGGCGTCGGTGACGAAATGATAGTCGACGCCTTCGATCTCGTTGTCCCGTGGAGGCCTGGTCGTATATGCGAGGATCTGTTCATACCCACGACACTCCAATTCCTTGGCAAGCGTGGTCTTTCCCGATCCCTGGGGACCGATGAGGAAAATATGGACACAATCGCTCATGATCGCCTTCTTTCTTTTCGGTCCGGTGTGTACGAAGAAATCGAAGTCCGCATCCGTTCCGCCGTAATAATGGTTGACGGTGAAATAACACAGCAGTCCGGATTTGGTCCCGACCACCATATGGTTCCATCCATCAATTCGGAAACATAGCCGTTCGCTCCAATATTGCGGAAAATATCGTTCGAAGACATAATCGATCCTATACACGCATGGAGTCATGAGTTTCTTCTAAGGAAACGGAACAAGATCCAGATAAGCCACAATCCTCCGGTGAGACCGGTCAGGACTAGGTCCAACAGGAAGTTGAAAATTCCATATTTCTTTTTCATAACATAATCCTTTCGAAAAATATAACCCCATGTTTCCATGAGGTTATATCGTTGGTGTAATCGACATTACTTGCTTAAAGTTGTTGATGCAGCGGCGTTGAAAGCGTTGATGACAGTCGTTTTCGTTTCATCATCGAGCGTCTTCAAGGCTTCATTAAATTGCATTGCGCATCCTATTGCGTCGGTGTTATACTGATCAATCCTTCCGGAACGATAGCCGGAACGATAGCAATATGCACCGAACGCAAGTGTGACGATTCCGCAAGCGCCGATAATCAAACCGGTCTTGTGCTCGTTGATGAACTGCTTGACGTTGTTCATCTTGTTTTCGTTGTCGTTCATGGTAACTCCTTACTATAATGAATTATCCTTCACTATAGTCCATGTTTCGGACGCGAGAAAATAAGAGCCCATGTTTCCATGGACCCTTATCCTGAATCTCCGTTCGTATTTGAACGTCTGTTGTCAGATCTTCGGCTTCGGAATGAAACTCAGCGCCTTTGTTGTAATGACGTGGTCGGTCTCGAATGCGAACATCAGTCCCAGACAAACCAACGTCCCTCCGACCCCGACGACCTTCGCGATCATGGCGTTGTGATCTTCGTTATACATCTTCTTCGCTTCTACCAAGACCTTGAGGTCATCGACGGCCATGCGGGCGTGATTGTCATCGACCGCTCCGTAAATATTGGCCAACGCTGCGTCGATATTATCATCGAACGCCTTGTTGATATTCCGATGCTGTGATTCGAACTTCATAGTGTTCTCCTTTGTTCGGTTGCTTCACTATAAGGCATGTTTTGGGCGCGAAGGCCAAAAATTAAGAGGCCATGATATGATCACGACCTCTTAACCTTATGGAAAGGAAATATCACTTATTGGCGATATACTTGTTGTACTGCTTCGTGCTGATGCCCAGGATGATACCCAGGAACCAGTCCACGGCCATCACGACCGCCAGCACGACCTCCGCGTACGGAAGTCCGGTTGCGCCGGCGATGATGGCGTACAGCACGCCGAGACCGGGCAGAATATACTGCACGATCCACTTCATGATGTCGTACGTCTTGTCCGACATGAGCAGCGGGATGATCTCCTGCTGGACGAAATCGGGATCGAAGACCTCGTCGGTCGACTCCGGAGGAGTCGGTTCGGTATTCTGATCTGTCATCTCTCCTCCTTTCTTGTTTCAACGATATCGAGCGGAAGCTTGTTGACCTCTTCGGCGACCTTCTTGGCGTAGCCGTTTCCACCCATGGCGCTGTATGGGTAATAGAGGTAGTGATTGAATTCATCGAGGTCATCGAGAGTGATGCGGTTCTGCTCCAGATAATGCTTGCCGACCTCCACGATCTTGGCGTGGGCAAGACCTCGCACCATCTTCTCGATGGCCTCGATGCGTTCGTCCTCCGAATCGTCCTTCTTCTTGCGATTGTTGATGACCGTGGTGACGAACGCCCAGAGTCCAGATGAAGCGAACACTGAGCATACGACGGTGACGATCGTCTGGACCCATGGGTTCATATCGATTCAGTCACCTCCGCATCAAACGGTCAACGTGGTCGACCACTTGGTGAGACTCTCCTTGATGCGCTTGCGTTGCTCTGGAGTGGCGTCCCTCCACATGGTCTCGACGTCCATCTTGAGATGGTTGAGCTGCTCGTCCGGGGTCATGGTCGTCATGTCGCCATGCTGGAGCGTACCGCCATCGGAGCCTATGTCACCGCCCCAGTCGCGACGTTCGTTGCCGGGATATCGGCGGCCCACCGTGTTCCTGCGACGAAAACGACCGGACGATGTGCGATTGCGGTTCGGCATGTCGTCATGCTCGATCCATTCCTCGTCATCGTCTTCGTCCTCGTCGCGGCCTTCTCGATCGTCGTCTTCCTTCATGGCCTTGACGACGGTCTTGTAGTAGCAGGCCTCCCAGCAACACTTCTCCGCTTCGGCCAGGTGATGGATCATGTTGATCATCATGTCCATGCCCTGGACGTCCTGGATGGTGCTGCGTTCGACGTCGAGATCGTCCATCTTCCCGCGGACCTTGCGCATGAGGGAGTCCTTCATGTCGCAGATGCCGTCGAGATCCTTAGTCATATGCGTCATGGCAGCCTCCTTATGCGATCCTGCGAGCGGTGAATGCCGCGTTCGCGTCGATGGTCACCGGTTCGGTTCCGGTGTTGGTCACGGACAGTGTGACGTCCTCGCCTGGGCACACCTTAAGATATGTCCGGGCTGCGAGGTTCTGGTACGAATTGGCGGTGCCGATGGTCTCAATCATCGCAGTCTCGGCCAACGGGGTGCCGTCGATGGTCATCGCCAGCTGAACCTCGGTTCCCGCGGTGCCGCTGGTGACGTTGCCGTTAAAGCTCAGATCGAAAATACTCGCCTGGCTGCATCGGTTCCCTCGGCCACGCAACCGAACGGCTCCGGACCCCTGGCGATGATACTCGGACCCGCCGCAGCCGTCGCGGTCGCATCCGGTGTGGATCACTGTCAGGTTGAAGGTAACAGTCCCGCCGACGGGGATGACCTCCACGGCGGAATTCGACAGAACAATCATCGGTTATACCTTCTTTCCGTGGCTCAGCAGCCGCAGGACTGATAGCAGTTCTGCTGGCAACCGTAGTAGCCGTTCGGGTTCGGCACCGTGTAGGCCGGAACCGGAGCCGGGGTCTTCAGCTGGGCGACCAGATATGCGTTCTGGTTGGACTGGGAGGCCGACAGGTTAAGGGCGTTCACCTGGGAACGCAGCTCCGCGATGGTGTTGTCCTTATCCTCCATACGGTAGGTTACCAGTTCGTCATGCAGCTGACGGTAATTGGTATTTTGATTCTCGGTGATATCGCGAGCCGCGTTGCAGATCGCCGTGGTGACCGCGTTGGTGCTGGTCGCCATGTTGTAGTTCACGCCTGAAATGGCCTCGCGGTTCTGGCAGCAGCAATCGGCCAGCTGCGCCTGAAGGGCGGCTGCGGACTGCTGCTGGGCGAACTGGGCCTGGGTGATCGCATTCGCGGTATTGTAGCTATTCTGCATGATGTTGGTGTTCACGCCGTTGATCTGGCTGGCCACATCATATCCGAGGGAACAGATACCCGAGTTGATGCCGTTAAGCATGGTGTTGACGGACTGGTTGTTGAAGCCCGCCTGAAGCCCGGCACAGGTCGCAGGGGCGCAACAGCTGCCATTACCGGAGCCGTAGCCTCCGCCGAACGCGCCGTTGCGTCCCCAGCCGAACAGCAGGGCCAGCAGGATGATCCACCAGCCATCACCGTCGCCGAAACCGTTGTTGCGGTTCCCGCCGGTGACTGCCGCAACGTCGGCGGCGCTGAGGTTATTCGAAGCGAACATGAGAGTTCCTCCTTATATATTGATTGGTTGTTATTTGTTTCCTTAGGGAAGTCCAAGGAAGGCCTTGGCTTGCTGGAGCGCGGTGTTCCAGTCCATCCCCAAAGTGTTGATGTAGTTCTGTGCCAACTGTTGCCCGGATTGGGCATCCCTACGTTCCAAGGCGTTGAGAATGGGCGCGTTGTTGGGATTGTTGCGAACGACGGGATTCTGCTGCAACATCCGTTGAAGAATATCATCGGGTCCAGGCATGACGTCCTCCATCAGTTCGTCAAGGATTCCGTAAGCTGCGTAATCTTGCCCTCCAAGGATTCGAGCCTTCTGAGGATCTCGTCCTGCTGCGAGGGTTCCTGAGGCTGAGACTGCTGGACCTCCGGAATATAACGGACCGTGGCGATGGTGCCATCCGGCTGCCACGACTTGGCAAGGATCGACGAACCATCCTGCATGGGGAAATATGCGGGAGTGCCGTTCTGAGGGACCTCGGAGACGGGGATCTGGTCGTTCGCCGTGACGATATGACCGACTAGAGGTGGGTTGGCCTGCGTCTGGACCTGCTGGACGGGCAACTGCGCCGTCTGCGGTTGCGTGTACGGCTGCGGGCCCTGCCACGGAGACTGTGGCAGATAGGTCTGGTACGGGTTGTATCCGTAGGTGGGGCCGTTGTATTGAGGCATGGGCATGATGGACTCCTTTCGATACATCCTTTATGTTTATAAAAGAACCATCTTCCGGGCCAATGACGACGGTAAAAGGATGGGAAACCCGTCATCGGAGCATCCGGAGGAGGGAAATATCATTCGACGAGCGTCCAGTACGCAGGATACGTGTCCGGATTCCACACGCACGCCGTGCCGACCGGAGCAACGCAACGGTAGTGCTGGCTGTTCCAGGTGATCTGGTCGCCATTGTGGTAGGCGTCGTGTGCGCCCGTCGGCTGCACGTACTCGGGCCACTCGTCGGCTGGTTCCTCGGGTTCACCGGGGTTGGTCGATGAGCCGGTTTCCAGCTTGCTCAAACGCTCCTCGACGGTCGTCATCCATTCCTCGATGGCCTTCACACGGTCGGCCAACGGAGCGTAGGAATCGTCGGGCTTGGCGTTGTCCTGCGCCTGTTCGAGGAGTTGCTTCATCTCGTCATCAGTGAGCTCGCCCATCGCGTACATGGTCTTGATGCGTTCGGTGAGATCGGCGAGGTCGTAGCCTCCGGCGTTGATGATGGTTTGGAATGTTTCGAACATTGGTTATGCTCCTTGCATGATGGTTTGATCGACTTCAAGCGATGCGATTTTCGCTTCCAACGCCTGTAGTACGAGATTCACGTCCCGCTCGTAATCCACATCCGCGGTCGGCTGGACGTACCCTCCGGTCGTATAGACGTTGAACGTCGGAGCGGGAAGTTTCGGCAGAGTCACGTTCTCCAGCACGGTCGGCTCGCCTTCCGCATGGACGATTCGCGTCGTACCGTCACGGTCGATGGTGAGCGTATCGCCGTCAGCGAGGCTGATACTTTGCGTAAAGTCCAAAGACTTAATGTTTGGAGTCTCGTATGATGTATCTGAGTCTCCCAATTCTATCTGTATTCCGTATACGGAATTTTCTAACGTAACCCCTGATGGTATTCGTACCGAACATTCAGTCAATACAATATCTTCATCTATATCGATATTCCTAACTGAATTCTGCTCGTTGAGCGATGTAAACCAAGCCGGTGCTTGTTTTTGACGAATGAATATTTGAATTCCGTTTTGTAAATCGCCAATTGCTTTTACAGTGTATTTACCTTTTGGAAGACTCCAACTACTACCAGCTGGAATAAAACAAATGTCTATTATATTTGTCGATGTTCCTGATACTGTAAAAGTTTTATCATCATTTGCTTTCCAATTGATACCGTTAGAGGAACTTGACGATTTGACTATAGGAATTAAATTCTTTCCTGCAACGATAAGTTCCGTCGGTTTCACGGTGTTCACGCCCGATGGAACAAACACATCGGGGACCATATCACCCTCGACAAGCATGACTCTGAATGAAGCTGTAACATTTGCTCCCGTTTTAAACTCAAAGCCACATCTGGTTGACGTAATATCGGAAGCTGTTACAAAAGTTTTAGTGGTATTACTTAACTGAGGGCCCACAGCGTTCCAATCTGTTGATTCAGAGCTCGAAACATGGCTCTCCACATATACTTGATTTATGCCGGTAAGATTTCCGCGTACAGAAAGAGTATATTTTGTGTTCGGTTTCAATATTATAGAAACACTTGGATATCCACCGCCTGTTGCCGTACCGCTAAAAGAGAAAAGACCACTCTCATCGCAATTGATAGTTACACCTCCCACGCTACGAGAGAAATTCTCGAACAAGTTCTCAATCGTCCGCCCATGCACCTGCACTTTGCGTGGCAGTGTCGGATACGCATCCGTAGCATGCGCCACGACGCCGGAGGTCGAGCCAAGTGGCACGTTCTCGTTCACGCCGGCAGGCCCGACATCACCGCGAGGAATGGTGAAATTCGCCGTATACTTGGTTCCGGTCTTCTGAATCTCAACCGCCGCATCCGTCCCCGGTTCGCCAGTGGTCGT
>ERZ779992.157-NODE-157-length-53958-cov-3.987255_pt1 | contig 53958 bp, 70 predicted proteins | sample MGYA00511934_ERZ779992 | MGnify/ENA primary metagenome ERZ779992 (study PRJEB29588, sample SAMEA2163248) | human gut metagenome | biome: human gut; feature: human-associated habitat; material: faeces | place: Denmark | collected 2008/2010 ...
ATCTCTCTTGCACCCATGACAGCATTTGCAGTCATGACTATATATGTACTCTTGCCACACAGGCTGTCGCGCATGAGCATAGCACGGTGAAATGTCTCCATGCCATCCATCTCAGGCATCATGTGATCCATAAGGATGATATCATACCTGTACTTTTTTATAAGCTCCAGACACTCGGCACCGCTGGCACAGGTCGAAACCTTCATACGTGTAGGCTTAAGCATCATCTTGATAACTTTCAGGTTCATGACATTGTCATCCACAACAAGAACCCTGACATCCGGGGCACACAATTTGCTCTTATACGTCTTTCTCTCCTTCATATACTGTCTGTGCCTGTCCTTAAAATCGCCTATTCTCTCATCGGACAGACGTTCCTGGCTGATTTTTACCACAAATGTAGTTCCATATCCATACTTACTATGGCAGGTTATACTTCCACCCATCATTTCCACAAGGTGATATGTGATGGCCAGCCCAAGTCCTGTCCCCTCTATGGATCGGTTATTCGACAGATCAAGCCGCTCAAAATCTTTGAAAAGTCTCTCCTGATCTTCCTCTTTTATTCCGATTCCAGTATCACGAACAGCCATGACCAGTTCCACATTATGGGGATCTGCACCATGATCCTCCATATGGACGGTCACTCTGACCGAACCTTTCTTCGTATACTTCACAGCATTTCCAATAAGATTTATCAGGATCCGGCATATTCTGGCGGAATCGCCTTTCAGATCATTGTACAAAGTCTCCTGAACCTCGGCATCAAGCTCCAGATTCTTCTGTCTTGCTCTGGACTCCATAACAGACAACACATTGCTGAGCAGCTGGCTGAAATGATATTCCTCATTAACTATCTCCATCCTGCCCGATTCTATCTTGGAGAAATCCAGCACATCCCTCACCAGATCTACCAGGATATCACTTGAGCTCTGTATATCCCTGGCACATTTCATGGTTTGTTCCTCGTGTGTCTCTCTCATTATTATCTCATTCATCCCCACTATGGTATTTAGCGGAGTCCTGATCTCATGGGACATATGCGCAAGGAACTCGGATTTGGCATGATTCGCCACATCAGCATCATCCTTCGCCCTGGTAAGCTCCTCATTTATCTGCTCTATCTCCTCTAGTTTACACTTGTATACGTCATTCTGGAATCTCACTATGGATCCGATAACTATGCTGAATATTATAAGACTCTGGAGCATGTCTACATACACACTTCTCTCATTTGCCAATGGGATCACCAGCTCTGGGTATTTATACGAGACTATGTAACATGCAACCACCATTATGATCTGGACGGCCAGCATGACATAGCAAAACATGCCATCTATCAGAAGGAACGAGAATATCATGCCTAAGCCAAACCAGAAACCCATACCGCTGTACGCTCCGCCCGAGGTGAAGAACATCATCGGGAATGCCATCAAAGTTATAACAAAAACGATCACTATAGCACTCTGTCTCACCATCTTTTTTGCATTTGCAAGGTAAATGCATATGCCGAGCACAGCCAACGCGGTCAATATGGCAACATCTTGTATAAGTGGAGTTTTGATGATCAGGCTCGCTATAAAGCTGATGATCCCGCCAATGGTGCCTCCACCTGTAATTATATTAAATAGAAGCAGCTGCATGTCCGTATCATTGTTGAGCATCTTCTTCCAAGGTACAGCCTTTGAACTTTTTTTATCTGATTTCTCATTTACTATCTTCCCCAAAGTGTCCCCCCATCTGTATTTAACCGATAACTCCGTACAAGGTCTCAAGGAAAACTATTGGAAGGAACGGCTTCGTAATATAATCCTCAACCCCCATCTGTCTCGCTCTCTCTATCAGCTTATAATCCTTATAAGCTGTTACGAATATGACCGGTACGTCTGTGATCTTTCGTATCTCTTCCAGCGTCTGGAATCCATCCATGTCTGGCATCTCGATATCGAGCAATACCAGGTCTATCTGCTGATTTCCCACTATGTCTATGGCCTGCTTTCCGCTCTCAGCCGCAATGACCTTGTAGAGAGGCTCGTTTTTGCAGATATTCTCTATAAGTCTGATATTTATCTTCTCGTCATCTACAACGAGGATATTGCTGACCATCTTCTCGACCTGTCTCATGTGGTAGTCTTCATCCTCATCAATCATACTGAGCATGACTTCTGCAATGTCCGGATCAAACTGACTGCCCTTGCCCTTCTCCATCTCATCGCGCACTATCTTCTGTGGCAGGGCGTATCTGTAGCTTCGGTTGGATGTCATGGCATCATAGCTGTCCGCCACCGCTATGATCCTTGCACACCTTGGTATATTTTCTCCCTTCAGCCCACTTGGATATCCTGTTCCATCGTACCTCTCGTGGTGATACTTTGCGCCCACCGCCAGTTCCGGAAATGCATTTATATTCTTGAGAATATGGTATCCATTTACACAGTGTAGCTTTATCATGGAGAATTCTTCATCCGTAAGTCTTCCCGGCTTGTTGATTATGTTGTCAGGAATACGTATCTTGCCCATATCATGAAGCAGTGCTATCTGATATATCTCGTCCTGCTCCCTGATTGTTCCGCCCATCCGCTTCACCAGCTCACGACTGTATCTGGCAACACGCACGGAGTGGCCTTTTGTGTATTTGTCCTTTGCATCTATCGTCTTGGCAAATGCCTGCATGACCATATTATTCAGGTCTGTGAGTTCGTTATTTGTCTCATCGAGCTTGCTCATGATTGCATCCGTACTATTCTTGGATCTGGTACAGAAGAACACTATAATTATATATAAAACTATTCCAACGCCTATATCGTAGCCTATCAGGTTTCTTATTCCGTGGTACAGCTTCTCATTTGTGATGACCATGACCACATACCATTCATCAACTATGGAACAGCTGAAAACCGTCACCTTCTTGTCATCAACAACCGCTTGAAATGGTTCGCCGTCATTGTCCGTTATGCCCTTCATGAGTACAGACATTTCACCCTGAGTATAGTCCTGTCCTACATCTTTCTTGTCTGAATGGGTTATCACCAAGCCTGACTTGTCGCAGACGAATGCATATCCCTGACCATTTAATTTGATTTTTTCCGTCTCAGCCTGTATTTGATCCAGAGTTACATCCAGAGATATTACGCTCACACCATCATAGAGTAACTGGCTGACTGACATCAGAATATCACCTGTCTGCGCATCGATGTACGGCTGGCCCAGGGTTGGCTGGCCGTCTGCCGCCACTGCTGCTTTGTACCATGCCCGCTCCCGAGGAACATAATCATCGTTGGGAACCCAGTCTGTGCCATCAAGGTATTCGCCGTTTATAAAGCCATATACACCTGTGAACGCCGCATCTATATCCTGGAGATAATAATCCGATTCATTCGTGAGAAAGTTCAGTATATCCTGCCCCGACTGGCCTTCTCTCATCATATGCTCCACAGTGATCTTCGTAACTTCCACCGCATCCACGGCTCGATTCAGATACGAATTCATATATTCCTGCTCCTGCTTAACAGTCTCTGCCGCCAAAGCCAGAGTATCATTCACTGACTTCCTATAAAATGTCATGATCGTACATAACGACAGTACCACAATCGCAACAAAACTCACTATCAGCGTCAGTATATACTGCCTCTTGCTTACATTCTTCATACCGAATTCCCCCATTTCACGTACATTATTCCGGTCCCAGATCAGCTCAAATCTATACTTACACATAAATATAATTGTAACACACTACCACCATTAATCAAATATTTAATGGGGACGGTGGTACCTGTCCCCTCCGTCCCCGGAGACGAAAGTGCAAAAAAACAACCTCCTGGCGGTTTCCCACCAGAAGGTCGTCAATTCCTACCCCGAAGAGGCAGGCCATTGCGTACATGTTGTCGAATGTCGGCAGGCATTCGCCTCGCTGCCATTTGTAGATCGACACGGGTTCGTTGAATCCCAAGAACATCTGCAATGTCTTTACTGTGATCCCTTTCTTCTCTCTCACTTCCTTGATCCTCCTGCCTGTAGCCTGAAGATCAATAACTGGAAATTCCATCTGTGCCATAATTATACCTCCCTGTTAAATATGAAATTTAAATGTGCTATAAACTAGGTTCCACCAATTTTTCCAACCTAATATGCCTATAGCAGGGTATGATATGTAAATATGTTTTGCTAATATAAATATTTCTTCGGTCAGAATGCCGTCGAAATCTTTCATGACACCTTTATTGAGTTTTAAAAGGAATCTTCATCTAATATAACACATATAAACTACTAGTTAAAAGTAAACCTGTAGTTTAATCTTGTAGTATTTCCTATTTTTATCAAATACGCTCAAAGTGGCTTAAATACTCACTTTTTTTGCCTTTGCAAATGTAGATCAATATCAAGTCAATTCTTATTTTTGCCCCTAAAATGCCCCTAAGAAATCATCACAATACTGATATCAGCGCCTGCAGCTAATTTGTTCGCAAACACTATTTTATAACCACTGCTTGTATTAGCAAGAGTAACATTATATTCATCCATTCTTAGCAACAGTCCATTTACATACACTTGCAGGTTCGTGTCAATGTTGTATCTATATGCTTCAGGAATTAACATTTCTTTGATTGTTTTTTTTGCAGTCGTCTCATGCCTTCTGTAATTCACTTTCGCAGCTGCCGGCAACACATATGCATATTCACGCAAATCTGTTATGTCTGCTGGGTCAATACTGCTTGAACTCGCACGTATTAACACATCCGCTAACGCGATCTCATATATATCATCAGTCTGTGTTATGCTCGGAGATACAGGATGGGCATCCTCCGTTCCATCAATTGCGGCTAATTCAATCGTTCTATTTGACTTGTCATACCTAATCACTATTTTGGTGTATCGATCTTTCACAGGATGTGCTTGCGATATATCGATATATTCTGTTTCATTGCTCGTCATCCAGTGTCCAGATACGAGCGCCTTACCGGAATCAATGCTGACTCTCATGCCTTCAGCAGAAACATGAAATGCATTCATATACCCACTGAATATTCCATCCGTTAGTATGCCATCGAAAAAACTATTAACATCATCACTGCTGTATACTCTGTCCGGCTCGCCGTAGTCATCCATCTTTGCGTCAAAAAAACCATATTTGATCATTTTTTTATTCTCCTATCCAGGTGCTTAATGAGGGTATTACCGTTTCGCCTTCATCGCTCACACTCTCTATCACTCTTAATATACGTGGGTTTGCTGTTATTCCGTACTTATTTGCAACTGTGACAACATCGCCCAGAAAGTAATCCGTGTTGTAGATATACATTCCGTTAGTTTCGATTGACCCCTCATAATTTTCAACGTAGGAATTTTCCGAGATATAATCTTTTCCATCTGAAACAAGTAGTGCTGTATATTCTTTTTCAGATATTTCTCCATCATTCGACGACACATTTCTTGAATCCGTGTAGCCTTCATATCTTTCAAGACCTTTCGCTGAGCCGCCGACCACGCTGCGCCGCCTGTTAAGACCTTCACCTTCTCCAGCCACAACCACTGTCGTTTTATAGTTCGTATAATCAACAGAATATGTATCATCTGTGATGTTCTCATTTCCTGCACTGAATACTATGTGTGGGTTTGTGTCCTGGTTAATTGATCTGTCTGTTCCTGCGTATAATGTCATTACATAATTGTTCGCCGCATCTATATATACATCCCACCCTGCCTGATAAGTTTGCAAAATATCAACGACTGTATCATACAGGTTATCACCCGTAATCTGTTGTTGATGCTTTTGCGTGTATATTCCAGGCAGCTTAAGCATAAAACCATCAATCTGTCTCGCCGGAATTGATGGTTTTATGGCATTTTCATCCACCAACTTTTCGATATCGGCTTCTACGCTTCCGGACAAATTAGTCTGCTGCCATACTATTCTCTGTCTCAATATGTCTTTAAGATCGTACCCAGTGATGATAAGATTGTCCCCCTCCTCGTCATCTGTGGTCAATTGTATCTTATTGATAGTCATAACATGATACATGGATCCATCTGGCATGATATCCTTGTCTCTGGCAAGTCGATTTCCGATTGCAAGAAGTGTTACAGCCTTCTGATCAGCTGCGATGTATAGTTCACATTCACCACGTTCATTATATTTCAGATCCCATATAGCGCTTTTATATGTATCTATCACATCTATCACTTCATTATTTTTGTTTAGAACATATATATCCATGTTACACACCCTCGTACTCATTTGAATATTTCAATTCTAACAGCACATACTCCGCCCCTGTTTCTGCTGAATATCCAACATGGTTAATGCCTCGTTTCAACTTTAGCCATTTGGATTTTGCAGACTTTCTGTTAATAATATTTTTTTCTTCTCCATGATATATTGCTTTTATAGACTTATGTCCAGCACGCGTGTCGATTTGTATAGTCTCATCCTTTCTATACATTCCCTGTATTTCAATATATTCATTGCTTTCCGTAATATATATTTTTGGGGATGATACCTTTTCATTAAAATGTATGCGACATATAAATCCAATATCATCGTCTGAATTATTATTTACTACTATTTCGGAGTCACTGCACATACCAAATATTATCGGCTTAACGATACTTTCTCCTTCATACTCAGCTGGTATATTTCCTTGATTAATCTGCAATTTGTATATTCTGTATTTTCCTTTGCCAAACTCAATATAGACCGGCCCAGGAGTCGACACTAATATAGTTAATAGCAGCCTGTTCCAGCCTGGAACTATGGCAGTATCACACTTAGTATTACCCAGTATGACAGATATCTGCATTGCGGTATCTGCATATATCCATCCTGATACCGTATATGTTCCGGCGGTTTCAATAATATTGTTAATTCTTAGCATCGCTGGTGACTCTATTATAAGTTCGCACATCATATCAGTTTTTCCGGCTGGATTCGTATCTACGCAGGTTCTTTTAATATTCACATCTTGCTCCTATCCTATGTCAATCCCAAACGCCTGTACTCCGCCCGGCTTGATCGTCACTGGTTGGTCGAGTACCTCTCTGGCTATCATTACTTTTATGCTTGCCGCAGTTTGTATTAGTGCCACCTCTTTGACTGTGATGTCTTCTGAGGTATCATTCGTTACAGTTCTTGTATATCGACACACCCAATTACCATTCCTGTTTACTATCTTGTGAGAATAACCAGAGTTAGTCAAAGTATCAATTCCATGCTCCCACTTGTAATCATCAAATGTAACTGGTGTGTCATCCGTACCAAGTGCCACACAGAAGTCTCCGCCTTCACTCTCATTCAAGTCGCGTGGTAGATATTTCATGTTTGAACAGAACCTTGTATTAGCGTAGCCCATACTAGCTGAACTTGACTTTCCTGTTATACTAATAGGACTAACTGGCATTTCTCTTGTATTTCCTGTATTTCCGCCTGTTGAATTTAGATACAAGACTTTCTTAAAATTGTTTAATATCATGCTGTTACCTCCTAATCTCCTAAATATACTGATGTCTTTAATGCCTGCACCGGCACGACAAAATCCACGCCGCGCGCTGCTTTTTCGGATATGAACTGCACTGGTACGACATAGCCACCAGTTGGGATTTTCTCTGCATTATCAATCACTGTATCCCAATCGTCACCACTTGCGGTCTCAACTCCCTTTTCAGTGATGACCGCCGCAAGCCTTTCCTTGACATCACTGCCACGTTTTTTTACATTTTCTAACTCCTGCTGTACATTTTCCTCAATTTGCACAATCCCATCTTCTATGTGATTCAGCTGTGCTGCGGACAGAACCTGTTCAGGTTTAAAATTTTGCTTTTCGTACATAAATACCTCTCTTCCGTTGCACCGGTGCAACTTTCTATTATTTCAGACAAGTGTCCCAATACCAAGCAAGCCTTTGTTGAGAATCAGCGACTTGTCTGATATCGGGGATATCAGCTCGCACCTGGTGTCTTCAAGTCCCTGTCCTCCTGGAACCAAGTTGTGTGCCAGAAGCGTATAAAACGGGAAGTAAAACTCCGGTTTTGAATTTGATATCATAGTCACATTTTCATGTGTATCTATAAATGCAGGAAGCGGACATATAATGCTGAGCTGTATGGCCTGCATACTTGCGAACAAATCTGCCTCAAGAGATTCAACATATCCATCTATATATACATCTCGTTCGTCATTTTTAAAACATACCCTCAACTGGTTCTTTGTCGGGCAGAATCTATACAAGCGAATTCTATTAGCTTCTATATTCCGAAGAGGATATATCATCAATACTATATTCCGTTTATCTCGTTTAGCACTCACGTAGCGGACTCCATCGGTTGCCGCTACGGTCGATGTCACTATATTTGTAGCCGTCGGTGACAACCCTGATGCTGTCGTTTCAAAATCACGGCCGTCTGTCACATCTAATCTGTCGCCTTTTGAGTTTTGAAGTACTATCTGATACATCAGGTCACCTCCGGTCTTAATTTAATAAGATTTTTCGTCTGTCTGTATATCTCCAATCTGCTAAGCGCCTTCGGAGAATTGTTGTTCTGCACAAAGTTATACGTGTTATTATTATTTGTTGTGGATCCGCCAGTTCCGCCACCTCCCGGATTAGGCTTTGGCATATGTTTTTTTACATCATCAATAATGTCAATGTCATCGATGTCTGATACATCCTGGGCCTCGGTTGCCAGCCTCTTCATAGCTGCGTGTACTTTGTCCTTATACATGTCAACACCTTCGGCCACACCAAGAACAAGATACTTTCCGATCTGATCTCGCATCACTCTCGACGGGGAGTGTATGCCGAAAAAGCTCTTAAGCTTGTCTGTTACGCCGTTGGCAAATTCTTTAATCTTTCCTGTTAACCAATCGAGCTTATCATTTATTCCATTCCAGAAACCATCAATAATATGATTGCCTATTTCTCTGATATCTGATGGAAGTCCTTTTATCGCGTCTTTCAGATTGTTTACAAGTTTCTCTCCGGCGTTCTTAGCTGCGTTTTTGATGTCACTTCCGAATTCGATTACTTTTTTTATGCCATTTACTAGGATATTTCCAAGTTCTTTCGGAAGATTCTTGACCTTTTCAATGAGACCATCAACAAATTTTTGTCCATACTCAGCCGCCTTGCTTATCATATCGCCAAACCACGATATTACTTTTGCAAGGATGTTCCCCCCAAAAGTTGCGAGCTTAGGTCCCAGCTTTGCCAGCGCCTTCATTATTGATGCAATTATCTGTGGCATCGACTGTCTTAGCTCAGATGCAATCTTGGGGACCGCTTGAACCAATGTCATGAAAAGTTCAATTGCACAGTCAAGCAGCAAAGGTATATTGTCGGCCAGTACATCTACGATGGTAGTTATGATTTCAGGAAGCGCATCCATCAGTGCAACTGTAATCTGAGGTATAGCATCGACTACGGCCATCCAGAATGATATGCAGGCCTGCAAGAGCTGAGGTATCGCTCCAAGTAATCCAGATATCACGGAATCAAGTATCTGCGGCAGCGCAGCTATGAGCGAATCAAGTATTTGTGGGATAGCATCAACTATAGCCATAAGCAGAGTGATCGCACCATCTGCCAGCGCCTGATAACCGGAAACGAGTCCGTCAATCAGAGCCTGTATAATATCCGGCATAGCGGAAACCAAAGCATCGATGATATCCGGTAAAGCTGCTACTATTCCATTGACAAGCGATATTGCTGCCTCTATCAATTCTGGCAATCTGGACAGTATCTCGGTTATAATCTGAGGTATCACCTCTGCTGCCTTAGTCGCTATCTCTGGGAGCTGCGTGGATAATCCGGATAGTAACTCTGTTGCTATATCAACCGCTGCCCCTGCTATGTCTGGCAACGAGTCAAGGACTCCCTGCGCGAGGCTTCCCACAAGTGACACTCCAACAGTCGCTACATCAGGCAGCTTTGCTGTTACTTCATCGAGTGCTTTCACTACTATGTTGCTGAGTGCTTCTCCAAGCTGTTCGTCAGCACCATCTACACCTGTTATTGCATTCTTTATCGCAGGCATAAGATCGTTTGTGACTTCCTGTACGAGTTCCCTCATAGGGCTTGTAGCAGATTCGTATATTGTTATGCCCAAGTCTTCGTATGCGCTGTTCAGGGCCTTCAGGTCGCCTTCGAGGTTGTCATTCATGACATTTGCCATGTCTTCGGCTGAACCGCTGCAACTTCTGAGCTGTTCCTCAAAGTCTGCCGCGTTACTTACTCCGGCGTTCAGTATAAGGTTCAGACCCTTGATAGAGTCTGATGTGAATGTTGAGGATAATGCTGTCGCCTTCTGAGCATCACCCATGCCATCTGTTGCCTTTTCAACGTCTGCCAGAATGTCAGTAAGGTCTCTGTAGTTTCCTTCCGCATCCATAACCTGAACATTCGTGTCGCCAATAGCAATAGCTCCGTCCTTCATCTTTGCAGTCATATCACGCATGACCGCAGTAAGAGCCGTTCCACCTTCAGAGCCCTTAAGTCCCTGATTTGCCATCATTGCAAGCAGGCTTGTCGTAGTCTCTATGTCCTGCCCGGCGGCGTTTAAGTTTGCCGCGCAATTCTTGTACGCCTCGCCCAGTTGTTCCGCAGAGGTGTTTGAATTACTCTGAGAATATGCGAGCAAATCAGCAAAATAAGCGCTGTCTTTTGCCTGCATTCCAAATGCCGAGAGATAATCTGTCACCATGTCAGATGCCTTGGCCAGATCCATACCTGATGCCGCCGCAAGGTTAAGTACACCTCCCAGTGCATCTGTACTCTGGTGTGCATCCCAGCCGGCGAGAGCCATATACTTTAATGCGTCCGCTGACTCGCTTGCGCTAAATACCGTAGATGCTCCGAATTCTTTTGCTGTGTCCGACAAGAGTTTCAGGTCTTCACCTGTCGCCCCGGATATAGCCTGGACTTCACTCATAGATGATTCAAAAGTTCTTCCGGTCTCAAGTGCATCTGCAGCAAGATCCTTAAGTCCATCAAGAGCCTTGCGGATTCCTTCAGCTACAAGGTTCGCCAGCACGCCCTTCATCACCGTGAATCCTTCGCTGGATTCCTCTGCCGCTGCTCCTGCATCTCTGGCACCATCTTCAAGATCATCATAACTGTTGTCGAGTGCGTCTGCCGCATCATTAGCATCTTTTAATGCTTTCTTATTGTCTGACAGATCTGTTGACAGATCATCTATCTGCTTTGCAAGATTCTTTGCCGCTTCCGAATTCTTACCCTGTGTCAATACTACAGATGCATATTCTTTCTTGATATCAGTAAGGCTCTTCTCCTGAGCGTTGATTGTATCTGAGAGATGATCTGTTGCAGATACAGTCTTGTTCTGCTCCTGCGTAAGCTCGGCAAGCACATTATTGTACTTATCAATACTTTTTTCAGTAGTCTTAATCGCTGCTTCCTGATTCTCGATCTTGATCTTAAGATCGACTGCAGCCTTCGAGTTCTCTCCGTACTGATTCTTAGTGAGCTCGTACTGCTTGCGATAGTCCGTTAATATGCTTCTCTGCGACTGCAGATTCTTACCGAGCTGAGTCAGCTTACTGCTCACCCCATCGGCGCTTTTAGACCAGTTGTCAAGTCCTGCTGTAGAGTTCTTGAACTCTGCCGATGCAAGAGCCATCTGTTTCTTTGCTGCTGTGATATTTTTAGTCAGATCACTGATGTCTACTTTAAATTTAGTTGTCGCTTCGTCTGTCTTCTTTGCCAATCATTGCATTACCACCAGCCTGCATCGTCACTCGCTCTGCGTCGTCTCGGCTTGTCCTTTGTCTGTGCCTCCCGGATTTGCATCCGTCTCACGTCTGCATACATCACAAGTACATCGTGATATGATGTTTTACTGAGCGTCAGCGGATTAAGCCCTGGATATAATACGCACAAATTATTTATGATCAAAAAAAGTGTCTCATCAAGGGGGATATCTTCCCCCTCATCTAGTTTTTTGGGTCTGTCGGGATACTGAGCATGTCCTTTACGGCAGCTACAGCTATATTCTTAATTACGATAAGGAGCTCCTTCATCTTGACATGATCCCAGTCATCATTTTCCATGTCTGGAAAAGCTTCAGAAAGGATTGATACAAGATCATTCCATTCCTCAAATATCATTGAGAGCAGTGTAGCATTATCGAGATTCTTGTAATCAAACAGGGCCATGAGCCTTCTGACAGTGCCAAACTCCAGGTCAACGGTATCTGCCTTGCACTCCTTCTTTACTGTCTTTTTATCTTTCTCATATACTTTAATGGTTATATCCATCTTATCCTCCTATTAATAAGCGTGAAGAGCATACCCCTCCACGCCGTTTGTAAACATGATTTACTGATGTGAATCCGCCTGATCTGCTGTCGCCTGAGAAGCCTCAATCCAACTGTCCGGGGTATGTACTTTCTTGAAGAACTCATCCTCGTCAACATCCTTGTACCGGTCATCGATAACTATTCCCTTGACAGAGCACTTCTTCCACTTGCCATCCTCAAGCTTTCCATGGTCAAACCTATGTTTCGTCCTAATTGCGGTAAATGTAAGTGACTGATTATTTGACGTTGTGCCATTGTCCTCTGTCTGGGAAGTCTCGTCAGGGATCGCAAATGTGCCCTTATGTCGTACTACATACCTGTACTTACCATCTGTACCCTTCGTCCTGTAGCCAAGCGCATAATATGTTGTATCTCTATCACCTTCTACGAGCATCCCTGAATCCTTGTCAAAGGACTTGCCTGTTATCTTTGCATACATATCAAGCTCGGGAACTGAAGTTGTCAAAGTGATCGTATCAGGTCCCTCCGAGCTTATGACGAGCATAGGCTGATTGTCATAATACTTTGGCTCTGAGCTCGTCTCCACCGTCTTGCTGACTTCTGCAACCGGAGCAAGCGGCTCCCAGTCGCCTGTCACATAGCCATGGTCAGGCTCTGCGCTGTTGTCGTCACACTTAACCTCCGCTATGCAGAGCATGTCAACTCCACGGAATTCTATTACCTTATCTTTCATCGCTTAATCCTCCATGTATAAGACTCCGATACCTCTTCCTGTGTGTGTCGGCCTGTCACTGCCTACATCATGCCCGGAGTCATAAATTATAAAACCATTTTCCTTAAGTTTCTTTTTTGTTTCACGCAGGACTGAGTATGTTTTTGCAGGGTCAACTGAATAAAAATTGACATCAAAGTCCTGTATTTCCATTGTTGCCGTGTTGTCATAATAACCAGACTCTTCCGACGAGTTATTCCAAAATGTGAAAAAATGCTCCGGGTATTCATCGCTATCAGTGAAACTCCCCTGTCTGTATGACTCATACCCTACGTTTTCGAGAATGCTTATCAATGTATCTTCCATGTATCAACCTCCCATTCTCTTATGTATGGCTTCTGAAAAGATTTTTTTCTGCTCCTCAGCTATCATATTCTTTGTTTTTCTGCCATACACAGCATTTTTCAAACCCTGCACCGGGCGCATCGTCGGTGTACCATACATCAGGAATATTGACGTAAGCCCGCCTTCCGCAAAATCAAATCCAACCTTGGTTGATGCTGTTAACCCCTCCCACTCAATAGGATAGTTATCACGGATTGAGCCAAGGGTTCTACCTGTCTGCTTATGTTTTTCCATGATGGGTTCAAGTCTTTCTGCTACTACCTTATTTGCTGCCTTGAGACTATCCTCTGTTGCTTTTTCTACATCGCCTTCAAGACCTTCAAGCTGCGCAACTATATCCTCAAAGCCTTCAAACTCAAGCCCTATCCGGTTTTTGCTCTTTGCCATCACGCACCACCTTTCACAGCTTTTACCTTGATCTTCAAGTATATATTCGCCATGTTGATGTTTTCAGGCGTTCCAAGGATTTCATAATCCTTGCCATCCACCCTTATCATTGATGCAGATGTAATGTCAGGTCTATACCAGGTTTCCACCGTAGCGGTATCTTCTACAGCAAGAATTCCATTATTCTGTGTTTCAGTGCCGCCGAAGGTCTTGAAACTGATATATATATCATCAGTTTTTTTGAATATTTTTTTATTCGTGCCTTTTATCTTTTCATAAGATGTTGTCAAAAGTTCTGCCGGCACCGTGTACGGCAGATTTGGCGTATATACTTTCACGTCTCCGCCTTTCTGCATGTCTTTCTGCAGCCAAGATTCACTATACGCATATGCGTGTATTCACTCAATTTTTTGTAGTTAAAAAGATCATTGACAGCGCAGCATATGGTTCCAATAGCCTCATCCGAATTAACAAGATTCTCCGATGCACCAGCATCAACCAGCATCTGCTTGACTTCATCAAGTAGTCTGCCTATGCGGGCATCCTGGTATGATCCTGTTATATTCATTGATTCTTTACAAGCGGTAAGCTGGTCTTCTCTGGTCATCGTTACTCCTTATTCATTCTTATTCTCTGTTGTCTGTGTTGATGATGCCGGCTCCTCACCCTTCTTGACGACAAGCACACCATTTGGATCAATGAGCTTTCCATCAACTATCATGATGCACTTGTTCTTCACCTCGTTAGTGTCATGATCAACCCACTTGACTGTTGTCATCTGCATGTTTGTGTTGACTGCATAGTCTGTGCCCTTGAAGAATACTGCAACAACGTCACCCTTAGCAGCATCGTCCCATGATGCAATCATGTCATCCTCTACAGTTTCAACGTCTTTGCCCATGAAACGATAAGTTTCTTCGCCATTGATGCCATAGTTCGTTCTTCCGAGAGGCTGTCCATTCTTATCAACCATGCCGTCTATATATCCGTCAAAGGTTGACTGATTCATGAAGAATGCACCATTTCTATATGCCTTCTTCATCTTTGCCTTAACCTTCTTATGCCATCCATCCCAGGATGCAAACTCAGATGGAGTCATAGTTATGATATTCTCCTTCGGGATCCTCTTGTCTGTAGTAATACCCTGAGGCTGTGATGTTCCGTTGCCCTTAAATATCGCTATCTCTACTGCCTTAACAATAGCCTCAGTAGCAAGAGGTACAAACAGTGCCTGGAATGCCTCAAGGGTAACTACGTTAGCAAGAAGTGTCTGAGCAATCTTACACTCCACACCAAAATAAGAGAATGTAATCTTCTCATCAGCCTTGATTTTCTGTGAATCAGACTTTCCCTCTCCAACCCATGCAGCCTCCGGTTTCAGAGAAAGAATAGGTATCGCAATACCTCCCTGAACATTTAGCTTGCGAATAAGCTTGTATACGTTGCCATATGTGTCCATCTTTGTGATGATTTCATTCATCAAAGATGTTGGTATCACCGCGCTGGCATCTGCCACACCTGTCACCACATCAGTCCTGAGTTCCGCTGGAATCTCTACGCCTCTACACACATATTCCATGAACGCACTACGATACTCAGGTGTATCATGTCTATCTGTTTTTTTATCTGACCTCTTTACTGTAGCAAATGCAGCAAATGGAGTACCTCCGCGGAGTTCAGCGCTAACAGGTATCTGCGCTCTGGAATTGTCGTCATCATCACCGGTGGTGTCATCATCTCCCTCATCATCAAGCTCTGCAAGCTGTGCCTTTGCATCCTCAAGCTCTGTAAGTACTTCATCTAAAGTATCTCCAAGACTGCGGACTTCATCAGCTGTAGTAGCTGTCTTGATACGATCCTTGAGTTCTGTAGCTCTCTTGTTCTTCGCATCAATAGTCTTCTGTAAGTAATTTCTTAACTTTTTCTTCATCTTTGCCTCCTTATTTGTAAAGAATCTCTGCTTTCAACTTTGCAAGCTCCAAATCCGTGTCGGACTCCTCCGACTTAGCTCTCACGCTGTCCAGCGTGGATTTGACACTATCCAGTGTTTCCTTCGCTCTTGCCGAGATTTCGGTTGCTTCGTACGCTGGGAAGGTTACTGCTGATACTTCAAACACACTGCTCACCTTCCTGATGTGTCTGAGAGGATGATCACTATCAAGATCCTCCCACTCCTCATCATCTATGGTAAACATAAACGACATGCCGCTTATGTCTCCTCTCTCTACTGCGCTATAAAGATTTGCTGCATCAGTATTTCTCTCAATATCGAGATTGACTCTGATATGCATTCCTCTATCGTCAACACTCATCTGCATAGTCGAATTCTTATTGTTACGTCTTGATCTCGCCAAAGGAATCATATTTGTATTGTGATTTACAAGAAATCTGACATCTCTAAGATCGGCTCCATCGAGTGCACCAGGCTCTATGATTTCATCGAAGAATCCGAGGTCTGTTCTGCTGCCATATACAATCGGGCGTCCTTCGAGATAATATCCATGCTCGTCATCATGCTTAGCCCGAACCTCAAAATCATATGCTCTTGTTACTGTCATTTTTTCAGTATCATTTTTTCTCATCGCTCTGTCCTCCAAGTTTCTTCTGCTGATATATCCATGCTTTGTTGACATCGATATAGTTAAGCGACTGCATCCTCTTTCCTTTGAGTTCTGCAAGCGGCTCAAAACCAAACGCATTTCTCTTCTCGTTAGCATAAAGATCACCAGAGTCACCTAATATTCGCACCATTTCAATCACCTGGTCTGTCGTCATAAACTCAAGAGTTTTTGTATAAAACCGGATCTCATGCCCTCTTGCTTTTTCTCCAGGAGTGAAAATGGTTTTAGTAAATGCCTGCCCTACTTTTACAACAATAGGTTCTATAGCTTTTTGAAAAAAAGCCTCATATTGAGCTTTTGTGTAATCGCCTGTAAGGATTGGGATAGATGTTCCATAATTTCTTAGTATCTTCTCATCAACGAATTTTAAGGTATCAGGATCAATGAGCTTAATGTCCGGTGTAATAGGTGTATATTCTGTCTTCAGATCGAGCGGGAGAAAGCCGCTCATGCTCTGATTGATCTTCTTCTCAAAATTCTTCAATGCCGTCTCTGTTGCATTATCATCATCCATGTATGTATTGAACTTAACTATTCCTGTTATGTTCATCCCTCTCTTGGCGGCCCTGCTCACACTTTCAAGAAGGTCCTGATTGATCTGCAGAGTCTTCAGCAAACTTTGATTATCCGGCTGTCCAGCTTCATTTCCTCCCATAAGCTCATTGACACTATATCTATATCTGATATGTATCACCTCACTGTATGGCAATGTCATCTCATATCCGTTCGCAAATCCAAGCTTGACATACAGTTTGTTGTCCTTGTCCTGCTGCCATTCAACGCTAGTCGGAAGCACCGGATATAAACCTGTGTACTTTCTCTGCTCTTTTCCATTCGCATCCTTCCAGGTGTAGAATGTCGGGATTATCCAGCTGTTATAATTCAGCATCAGATTCCACATGAACTTTTCGATAAAATCTGCTGTAGTCATCAATTCATTTGGCTGCTTTAACAGTCGCTGTATGTCACTGTTCACAGGGATGATATCTGATCCCTTGGTCTTTATGTGCTTTGGGATCAGCTTAATGCATTCTTGCACAATGCAGCTCACAGCCTGCTGTACTACGTCACTGGCATATATATCCTGTCCAAACTGGCTATATATAGGTGCATATCCATTCAACATATCTGCAAGATATGTATTTGTTTTTTTCTTTCTAATCAGGTTATTAAACCAGCCCATACTACTTACCTTTCTTATTTACCCTTGACAGAAATTCACTCTTATGCCTGCGAAACATCTCATATACACCTATGAGTGTTACCGAACCGTCTATTTTGTTTTCGTCATTCATCTTTATACAAAGTGCCTGTCGCTTGTCGTCCATCTTCAGGCATGAATTTTTGAAATTCCATCGATCTACTGGATTCTCGTTATAATTGATCAGACGGCTCTTCAGGTCAGCCTCGACAAGTCTCAGTGCATTGTTCAGCGTCGCCGCATTCTGCAGTACCATCTCAAGCTCTTTGCCTTCTCTTGTCCAACCGTACATAGACATTCTCTCGATCCAGTCCTTAGAAAACCTCTGATCGTATCCACAATATAACAGCTTTATCTTGTAATCCTTATACAGCTGATAAAACCAGTCTGCTACAACCGCAAGATCTATCTCATTATCCTGGCATACTGCAATATATCCGGCGTCAGCCCATTCCTTATAACGGGCGTCCGCATTATGATCGTCCTTATCGACATCCAGCTTTTGCCGTGGGATGAAATACTTTGTATATATATACTTTGTATCGTCACCTGGTCTCATCATGAGCACCTTCGCACAGCACAGATCTGTTGTCTCCGCAAGATCGACCATTCCAAGGGCAATAGCTCCTCGCATATCTTCAATGTCATATACCGCCTTATATGTGTAGTCCTCAATATTGAGCCAGCTCTCTGTACCGTTCTGCTTGATGTTAAAATCCTTCGACAGCACGAATATACGGTCTGCCTTTGACATCTTTGCAAGTTCAACCTGTTCCTCAAGATATTCAAGCTTTTTTACTACTCCAAGGGTAGGGTTCGATTTGTACCAGCTCTTTGGATTTGTCCAGATCTCCATTTCCGAATCCTGTGTGTATAGCCAGTCAAGTCTTCGCTTGCTTGCCATCGAATCATCTTCACGGTATATAGCTGCATGAGCTTTCTTCAGCTCATCATCAAGGAATCCCTCAAATACAAATCCATCAGTTGTGATCAACCATAGTTTTGGATTATCCTTAATACTCTGGGACTGTTCTATTGACTTCACAATGACATTCTGTTTCATCTCATGGACTTCATCGACCACAGCAAAATCAATGTTTCGGCCCTCTTTATTCCTTGTACGGTCCGTGAGCTTGGTCATCTTTGATCCATTGTTCAGATTAGATATTCCAAACTGATTTTTCCAGGTGTCCTGGCTCTTAGGATCGACAAGCAGCCGCATAACGTCCACGGCATTATATGTAATATTTGCCTGGGCATCATCGTTTGAGGATGCGACTATATCTGATCCGGGATTTCCAACTATAAGTTCCGCAAATGCCAGGCCTGCACATGTCTCTGTTTTGCCGTTTTTTCTTGCTATCTCAAGCAGTACTCGTTTAAACCGATCAAAACCGGTATCAGGCATCTTGAAGCTATATGCAGCTTCGATGAGTGCCTTCTGCCAGTCCATCAAGACCATGGGCTGATTATAAAATGGTGATTTTGTAAGCCGGACACAATGCTCCATGAAATTTATTCTAAGGAGAGCAGCTTCTGTATCATATATATACTCACTTGTCTTCAGATCTTCCGACAGATTCGCAAGCTGTGTCTTCAGATCCTCGCCGATAATATATGTCCCCAGCTCGCAAAGTTCTTTGTACCGAAGCATATTACTGTTGTCCGGCGTCCATATTGTTTTATTCTGTATTAGCATTCAGGAACTTTCTCGCCCACGCTCTAAGTGGGGATTCTTCGTCATCAGCATCAATTCCGGCACATTTTGCTATGATCTTGATGCAATTTGTATACTGCTGCAATGTCTCTTTGTAGAGTTTTGCCGCAGGAGTTGCCCGCTGTCTCTCTGGTCGTTCTTTATCAACTCGTATCTGAGGCAGTGATCTGTAATGCTTCAGCTGTGTTTCCATGTAAACCACCTCATCGACCAGCTGTAACATGAGTTCACTATTATTACCGACTATTTTTAATAGCGCTTCTCGTCTATCCATTTTTTTCTCCAAGCATCAGAACATTAAAACTCATTACTGTCTGCGCTGTGATTGCCTGCTTACCAACGTTATAAAGTCTAACAGTCAGCTGCGCCTTCGACAGATCTGCGCCTTTATAGGTAATTCCCGTTTCTGCTGTAACCGGACATGCCTCCAGCTTAGATGTCGACACTGCAAAAGCCTTAACAAGCTCTGGGTTCTTATACATGTTTAAACTTATGTCTTTTTCTATGTATCCCCCAACAGGTATATCTTCCATGACAGTCAATATCTGACTCATTGCATAGACTCTTAATTTTGGCGGTATTACAAATTCAGTAATATCGTCTCCATTCACCACCGCAAATGTATCTACTGATGGCACCTCAACCTTATTTTTGGTTTCATCAAAACCGTATACAGCCATTTTTTCTCCTTTTCACGATTTTATTTAATTTCAAAATCAAAAATCTCATTTTTCGACTTTCGGTGAAAATTACCACCCCCCAACAGTCCCCGTCAGGGTGCCAATCACGGCTCAAGTGGGGGGGAGTATTTTTCCCACCAATCGCTTATATATTTCTGCCACAACTCCGTATTTCTGTTACCATCTGAATACAAGCGTGACAAGCATTCCTTTTTGTTTGTGTCTATAAATATTTCCTGGGCTCCAAGCTCACGGCACAGGCGGTCTCGCTCGCTTATAAGTGGATATCCTCCAACTATATACGCATTCTGCCATTTGCCTGTCCTGTACTTAACACAGTCAAGAAGATAATCTCTCATGCCAAACACAACAGCGTTAAGTCGTGCCGGCTTAACATATGGCTCACATCCCGAAACGCACAACCAGATGCGGTCCATGTCTATGATAAGATCACCAGCAGACTTAACACTATCGACGTAGGAGGTCTTGCCCGCAAGTGGCGATCCATATACCAAATATACAGACCGCCTGCTGGCAAGTTTATCGTGAATCACATTATGGCATCTGTGATGCACAAGCATTATGTTGTCCGGATTCAGAGATACTGACACATCCCTGTAGTTATCTTCGGTCAGATATATCTTGTGATGGCAGATACAGTCATAAGCCTTCGTGATCGGCTTGTGACAGTATTCACATATGATCTGTCCTTTATCATCTACTCTTTCACTTCTAACTACATGTGTAAACTTCTGCCACTCTCTCGAGTGATAGAAGTCTGATAATGTTTTAGAATTCATCAAATCCTCCTATGCTTTTAGCTAAAAGCTCTGATGCTCTCAGCCTGTCTTTAATGTCATACCTGTTTGAGTCCATTACGTTCGTCCAGAACCCCTGAATCTCATTGATAGTAGCTATATGCAAGATAGGGCTTGTAGGATTAACACTCTGCAGATATCTGAGATATGCTATGTACTGCTGCACATCCTGTCTCGCTATAAGCTTATATGCATTACCTCTTGCATACTTCTTCGAATAACCGGCACGAATCGCAGACTGTTCTGCGTTGCCGGCACACTCACCAATGTAGTATGTGGCCATCAGCTTGAGCTGCGGCTTGAGCTTTGGCTCGTCCATGGCCTCACCCCTTTATATCTTCCGTGTATAATCGAGGGCAATCCAGCCGGCTTTACTCTTAAGCTGTCCCCACTTCTTCGCTCCTGTTCCACTTTTTTCAGCGATTATCGTATACACGCCCATATCTGTTATCATTCCATTCACCTTGTAATTAGTTCCGGCACCAGCACGGATATTAAGAGCCGGATCCGTAACCTTTACCCTGTACGACTTAAACGATGATGTCTTCTTCACGGTTGAGGTTGTAGGCTTTTTCATAGTTGTATTTGTAAGCCCTTTCTTGACCTGCTGCCTGAACCAGTCCATATCTTTTCCAAACTTAGCAAGCCAGTGATTGCAATCCACATGATCGGATGCATATCCTCTATCATGTGCCTCCTTGTGCGATATGACGTTGTTGATACTGATGTTGTACTGTTTCATCAAATATCTTGTGACTTCCACGGCAACTGCAAAAGCCTTCTCAAAATACTTCTCGTCTGTGAGATCATCCTCACATACCTCGATCTGTATATATCCTCTGTTGTAACTTCCTCTCCATCCACTACCACAGCCCCAGCACTGAAAGTTCCACGGCAATGTCTGTACAAATCTAACATCACCTTTCTGTGTCTTGCCGACGAACCCATGTACACATACGTCCGTCTCAGGATGATTCCAGTCATTCTGATATATGTTGTATCCGATGATGCCATCATCCGGCTGCACATATCTTCTGAGGTTTGGATTGTTACACCCTGTAGAATGTATGATGATTCCCACAGGAGTCATCCTCTTCGCCTCTTTATAGCAGCCATTATTTGTTAATAAGCATTTAAGCATGTTCATTCTTATTCTCCTCATGTCTTTCAAGATCTTTTATTCGATTGTTTGCAACCTCTATCTTTTCCTCTAGGACTGGGATGCGCTCCGCGAAGTTATTATGCTTATCAACTTTCTTTTCGAGCTGCTCTATCCGATAGCTTGTCATCCTCAGTCCACCAAGTGATCCTATACATGTACCAGCCAGGCTAAGCAGGCCGACGATGATTGTATCTGTCATCCCTACTCCTTATTCTGCTTTACAAGCTGATTCACATATACTGCTGCCCCCGCTACAAGTATTCCCTGCGTTATTGCCGTAAACACGCTCATGAGACATATGCCGCTGACTGCTGCCACATATATTGCGCTGAGGACTATGCCTATAATGCCGATCATCGCTGGGATATACTTATCATTGATCTTCTCCGTCTTCTTAAGCATCAAACCTAAGATATAAAGCACCGGTATCAATACCAGGAGCTCCGGCTTGATGTAATCCTGTAACTTGTCCATCTAACCACCTCCGCATAGTGTGGACATGCACCTGATACTTGTCAGGTGTCATGCCCCGTTTTTCACATTTTCACGCATTTACAAATAAAACACCAGTGCGCCCATAGGCACACAAAAAGAGCCGGTAATAATACCGACTCTATAAAATGTTGCACCGGTGCAACTGTATATTATTTTTGTAAACACTCCATTAGATCATTATCCCACCTCAATTATATCTGGGTATTTGTTATAAAACTCAAGACAAAGCTTTCTCTTGTTGCGGCGAACTGTGCTTACATCAACATTATATTTTTCAGCGATGACTTCCAGTGTCATATGATCCCGATAATACATTGTCAAAATATCGCTGTAGGTATGATCACTCAGTTTTTCAAGAGTGTCCTTGATTGTTATATCTTTTATATCGTCATCATAGTATCTCGTAAGGATATTTCCAACTGAGGATAGTATCATGTTGTCATTATAGCGCAGCATATTCTTCCGCAGCATAGAATCAATTGTAGCATTTACCACTTTCTTGATATCCGCATCTGTCACCTGCCACACCTCCTACATATCGTCTACATGACTTGCAAGCATATCTGCCATGTGAGTAAGTAGCACTCCAGAGCACTCACGAACAGCATTACCATAATAACTCCATTCCTTTTTATCCGTGTACGCTCCCATGTGGTATCTTATACACATTTTTTCTTCCTCCGTAAGATCCGCATGCCCCATGAGTATTATGAGGCTCTTATCACCATGTCCCAAATACCTTGTTTCGTTGTTCCTTTCGTACCCTTCTTTTGTTGCCTTGTATTCGTCGCACTTGCACACATCATGCAGTAACCCTATGATAAAAGGTGACTGCCATCTGTTCCACTTGTATCCCAGAGCACTTGATATTTCACTGAGATATTCAGCCACACGCCATGAATGCTCATACAAACCGCCCTCATGGGATCCATGATACTGTGCAGATGCTGGCGCATTAAAATATCCTATTGACTCAAGCCAGGGTACTATCTCTGGCATATTTATTGAGTCAAATATTCTTTTCCGATCCTTTAACACCATATCTTTTATAACGTCCACGCTTACGTAGTTACTCATATTTATCTTCTTCACTTGTACCGCCTCTTTCCTTGTCTTTTTTTCTGTAGATATTCTCCGTATTCCTTCGGTGTTTTATTTTTCATAGATATAACAGCCAACAAGTCGTTATAGATTTCCAGCATTTTACCACAGTCATGCAATGCTTTATTCACTACTTTTGTAACCTCCTCTAATGCATGTTTTATCTCATCACATCCAGTAACTACTGTCACATCCAATCCGCCACCTGACACATTTTGCATTGTCTATTTCCTCCCTTGTTGTATTTTGCCTTGTAGCTCTATTTTGCAGCGCACTTATTTTTCATATATCTAACCGCAAATCTGCTGCTCCCTTTCTCAAGCTCTCTCTGTCCATGGTATATAAGATCTGCAACATACTGTTCAGCCTCTCTGTAACTGACCGGTTCGGTGAAGTCTATGTATACTGATACCTTATGTGTACTCATACAGTCCTCGCACTCTACGGCTAGGCTATTCATTTCAATGTCCTTTGTCTCTCTCATTTATTGCTCCTTATCTATTTTTTTGATGTGTAATATATAATACTTCTTCCCTGGTTCAGCTCCCCACTCTGGCTTGCCTGTGCCTATACTAAGCGTACACATCGCTTTTATCTGTCGACTGGCCGCTGAATACCCATTACGGAACACAATTGGTACTGGCCACTCCACCCGATCAGCCTCTGGTAAAGCATTGTGCAATACCTCATCACCTACACATATTGCACAGAAAGCATTTAAGAGTCTGCTATCGTAGTAGTCTTTTATCTCCCTGTATTCCTCTTTCTTTTCTCCGGAGACGATCATATCAAACCACTTACGTTTTATCGGTAATATCAACATTTTTCATTATCCTCCAATAACCATACATGGAGCTACAGCAAGTGAACTATTTCCAGTCTGCCTGCGGTAGTAACCACCACCGCAGCACCAAGTACCGGTCTCCGCCCAAGCAGATGGACACCTGAGCCAATATGCAGTATATTCTCCATCTCCATTTGTCTTGATCGTTCTTTCCTGTATCCTGTAATAATCATATCCGTTTACCATTTCATCAACAGACGGTATAAAAGCTCTGTCAAGGGTATCTCCTCCTATGGTATTTGTACTTTTTCGTACTGTCAGAAGTTTCTTAAAATCATCATCCAGCCCTGGAAGGAAAACATGGTGCAGGTACTTGCGGATATCTGATGATTCCCATGCAAGCGTACCTTTCTCACTATATTTCATAATGTCATCTAATGTGTAATGAGTCTGAACCGTTACCGTTCCATCCCCATCCTTGTTCATATCTATAACATCGAGCAGTAACAATCTGCCCCTATACTCAACAGTCAACTGATCCCCCACGCTGAGTATTTTTGCAAGTCTTCCCTTTTGGACCATATCAGCAAACTCTGACATCGACATATCAGACTCTCTTTTCGCTATAATCTTCATATTATCCCTTTCTTATTTTCTTATCGTTGGCACTCCGGTACTGCTTGTATGCCTGTTTGATATGTAATTCATGTCTCGTGTGAGTGGTATCTTCTTTGCAAGACGCCTTATACCAGTTCGGTCAACCGCACATCCTCCGCACCTTTTACATACAAAGCTTAATGGAGCATGCTTTGATTCAACTTTCCCATCATCAATGCCTTCCTCAACATAAAACTGGTATATCTTTCCACAATGAATGCACGTATAGCAGATACGTGCATATACGTATTTCTGTTTTTTCATGTGCACCTCCAGCTTATATAAAAGCATCCTTTTCCAAGAAACTTGTATCTTTGGTAAACTTTAAAAGTTCCACTTCCAGCTGTGTCTGTCCACTGTACTTATGGCAATATAATGTCATTACATTATTTGCCCTAAACAGATAACTTCCGCCGCCTGCTCTCCATCCCTCTGGCTGTATCTCTCCGCGCCCACCTTCAACATTCATAGCCGATATAAGGGTTTCAAACACAGAATTGACATATACCTTGTTCATATCAGGACCTTCGTACACCTGGTATGTACCCTGAAATGTAGACACATACACATTTGTTGCCTGGTATACATCACCTGGTTTAAATGTGAATGACTCCTCTACCGATTCAAATATTTCCTGCTGCCTGTCTGTATTCTTACCGTCTTTAGTGTAAGTCCACGCTTCACCAACTTCCGGAAGATCTCCGATATATTCCATAAGTGCAGCCTTGACCTTATTATGCAGGAAATTTCTTTTAACACTTATTCCCCATCTGCTACTCTGTATCATAACCAGCTCATGTGTACAAGCAACTGTAATGCCATCGCCTTCATACGCTCTCTTTATCATTTTTTTGAGCATTGAATAATTAACAAACATAAACTACCTCAATTTTCTGTAATACAATTCTTCTTCGTTCCAGTTATCATAGTGAATCTGTAAGTACCCTTTAAACATCTCAAGCATTTCTGCCCGTCTGCCCTGATAACCGTTGTCCAGCATCGTGTGATGATACTGGCACCCCAGGGCACCATTCTGTTCTATTCCAAGGCCGCCCTTTGACCTTGGAATGTAATGCATTATCGACATTATCTGTGAATCAAACCAGTTGATGCTATCCATTTGATAGTTCATCCTGCAGAAGATGCAGCCTCCATCTCTTCTCTTAATAACTTCTCTGACCTTTGGTGAAAACTCCTTTGCCCTTGCCTGCTTACTCGCCATTTTCCGACTCCTTACCGACTAATGTCTCTACAGGTGTTGTCATCTTTTTAAGTGTAATAAGCACTTTTGACCAGTCTCCTCTATCTATGGCTATCTGCAGATCAAATATTAGTGTACTAAGGTGCGTCTTCAGTCTGTTTTCATCTTCCGAACCTGCTGCCGTGTTCTGCTCTGTCTGTTCTCCTGGCAGTTCTGGCGGTGTCATTATGTCCTTGTCACTGACATGTGCATCATTTTCCTTTATTTCCTCTGCATCTACTTCGACTGATGCCTTTTCCGGTTGTACCGGTGCAACTGCCTTTTTTTCAGTTTTCCGCACTCTGCTGACTGCTTTCTGGGTAGTCTTTGATGGTTTCTGAGCACTTTTTTCCTTTTTCTGCTCATTTTTCGCCGAAGATGTATTGCCTGATCTCTTTTTATATAGCTTCACAACTTCCAAAAACGTTGAATTTACTTCGGCTGACGGGTATTTCCAGTATTCACCTGTTCTGATATTTGTCAGAGTTACCTCGTCCTTTCCATCCATTATCGTCATGCCAAGTTTGCCTACGCCCGGAACTCTTGCAGACACATATCCATCGCCCTGTGGAGCAAGCAACTCTATTGCCGTGTAATTCTCATCATCCCATTTATCTGGCATGTCAATAGCTTTCAGGAATGCAAGGAGGTGGTCGTCTGTCTGTGGGTGTTCCATCTCGTCAATCATGACCTCAATGTCACTCACCTGTTTCTCTGTATCAACATCTTCCTTGATCTGCTGTATGTCCGCTTTGCTGTAGGCCGGTGTAAGAGTTTCGTTTATTGCGTCCGGGATCTGCAGCATGAGTGACAGCTTTGCATAGCCAAATCCTCTATACTGCTCAAGTAGCTGATCGCTGTACCCGCCTTCTGAGAATTTGTCATTGATGCGCATCCACCTGCTTACGGTAGTCTTATCAATGCCATATTCAGCCTGGGCAAATTCCGTCACACTCGAATATCGTCCTGCAAGCACTTCTGTATCTCTTGCCAACTTCAGTAAATAGCCTATCCGGACAAATCCCTCAGCGCTCTTGCTAAGTTCCGTATCAAGCTCTGTCTTGAAATCTTCGTAGGTTGTGCTTGGCGTCATCCTTGTCACATTCGTTATATCTAACATATTTCCTCCAGTCCTAAGAAGTCAGCCTCAAGCACATCTGCAAGTAGCTGCCCCTGCAGTTTTCCATGCCATACCTTCTTTTTTTCTTCCCTGATCTTCTTATAATTTTCTTTTCTCTTCTTCTCACTGATCTTTGCAAGTTTCTTATCTTCTTCGCTGAGGATCTTCTGAAGCCACTGCTGCCACTCGTGAAGGAATGGGACTGCTGCCTTCAGGTCGTCATTTTGATTGTCACCAACCGTTCGTTTCTGCCGGATGTTGCCAGATGGTTCAACCTCCAACGTGTACCATGGTTTTTCTGGATCATCATTTTTCCGGAGGAACATGATAAATGATTCTTTCGTTTCAATGCGCTGATAGTAGAAATCACATGTATGGATACAGTGTCCAAGCAAGGATCCCTCGCGGACTATATCTGTTATCGTCCGTGGTGCCACTATTTGATAGGCAGAACCCTTGTACTCGTACTTTAATAATCGTGGCAATTCTTCATTGACCTTGGGGAACTTTTTTGAGGCATCCTGTGCTGTCTTTTCCCAGCCCGCCTGACTTAATAAATCGATCACTTTTGTGTGTGCTTTTTTTAAATCTTTCGGCTTATAAATTTGTTCTGATGATGTATCCATCTTCAACCTCTCAGCCATGTTCATGTAGTCGTTATATGTTGTAAGTACTTGACTCATCGGATTTTTGTCAGATTGATCGCTCTGCCTGACAAGATAGTTGTATGCCTTGACCAGAGTCATATGATCAAGCATGTTTTTCAAGTATGATAAAGTAATATGTTTTTCAACCAGATCAAGCAAAATATCATCTGGATATATTGTATTGTCTACCTTCTCTCTCTGCAGATATGACAGATATAACGAGCCTCCGTCATGTGCCACTAATCTTGACAGTCTCATGCGGTCGATTCCAAGAGCCTTTGTGAGTTCTGTCGCTCTCCTGTCTTTTATCAGTCCGTTGTTCTTCGCAAGCTCGCCGGCAAGCCTATATAACCCGGCTTTTGCACACCTTTCTATATTGGGATCATACCTTTCAGCGTCAAGCCAATCTGCTACTGCGTTTGTTAGCTTTTTATTATGGTTAAGCACCGCTGGGAGTGAACTATGTACCAGCCCGGTCTTACTGAGGTGATACATATTGCCGGTATATATACGCCCTCTTTGCCAGTTTCCATAGTCTCTATAGTCTGACCGACACCACCTATGCTCTATATTCTTGTATAGTTCCCAGGAATACTGCCATTTTGTGCCACCCATAATAAGTGTTCTTGTATCTTCACGCAGATACAACTCTGCGTTTATTGTCCCTTTCCAGCATTTTTTTGCCTCAAAGTGTCTAACTACGATGCCTCCATCTATGTTCTGTACAAGCTGTACCTTGTACCAGTCTGTTGCAAGTGTATTTATTTTGCCCGAGGACTTGTATGTTATCTCTCGTTTACATCGAGGGCATATTCCAATCTTGCCATGTAGAGGTTTTTCCTTGAGCTGTACCGTTCTCTCGCAGTACGTGCACCAGCCTTCTTTCGCACCTGTTTTGCTGTATGTATATATCATGTAATTCTCAGATACAGCCTCATGGAACACCCAGCGTTTAAATGCCTTGGGTTCTTCTGGTACTCTTGCCATATCGTCATCCCAAGGGGCTGTCTCCCGGCGGCGCATTTCTGCAAGATCCTGCTGCCGGCATTTACGCTGATATTCAACGATAGCAGCATACCCGCTCTTATTCGTCTGCAACGTTTTCTTGATATACGCTGCCTGGTGCTCGTCCATCCATGGATCTTCAGCTCCACCTGACAACAGACCGTCATACCAATATTTCGCAAGTTTCACGTCTTCGACATTCTTCAGGTTGTCGATCATTGCCCTTGTCCAGCCTGTTTCTGTATAGGTTTTATCAAGTCTTCTTGTTATGAACTGTTCATTTTCATGGTCTATAAATATCTCATAGCATGGTGTACTTATCCCCTGGCGCATCCATTCCGTTGCGTACACCGCAACTTTAAGAAATCCTTTCAGATGTTGTGCCCTAAGATATACCCCGTACTTGTAAGGGTATTTAATCTCTGACTTCCACCATTTGTTGCTATTCGTCGGCTTGTCTGCTTTTGCCTTACGCATCATTTCCTTTGTTGCATTGAGCTGTCTAAGGGCTCTAAGTGTCTTTTTGATCATCACTCCACCGCCCTTCTGTCAATGTCGTAGTACACCATCGGTACATACTTTTTTCCATCAATGTGAATTAACTGCAATGCCTGTATCTCTTTCGAGTCTGCTGCCTCCTGAAGAAGTACCACATAGTCGCCTTTTTTACCTGCTCCGCATGGATTTTTGCCACGTACAAAAACAAATAATTCCCGGCCTGTAGTGCTGCTCCTGTCCTCATGCACCCTATGACAAGCTACCTTCGGATGTTTTAATAGATACTGTGCAGATGCAAGGATAAAACTCTGCAGATCAAGCTGTTTAAGCAATCGTATTTTTGTACAACATATTCTGCTCGCATCATCTTCATCTACATCACCGGCCACCTCTACCGCATAGAACACATTGTTGCTGTTCCAGCTGTAGTAACTAAGACATTCGAGTGGATTTTCACAGCAATGAAAACCTGTACTTGCTGTCTGAGCGCCCTCAGTCTCATACCATTTACCTACTTCATATGTCATCGTGCCGGATCCAAGTATTGCCTCAGGGCCTGTCTTTCCCTTCCGGAATCCCTTATATGCGATCATCACCGGGCACCTCCGTAGTATTTATGTACTATCTTCTGCAGCTCTGCCCGGCTTGGTACTCCAAGATAGAGAGGTCCACGGAGTATCTCTTTTTTTCCGTTGTGCGTGATCATCGTTACGTCTACTATCTTGCTATCCACCTGTGCCTTATTCTCAAACGAAAAACTGATAATCTCTGCAAGGCAGTGAGTGAGGTCCTTATCATCATGCTCTATGATATTGTTCGCAAGGGCCGTGTCATTCTGTGCCATCTGAGTGATAGTCTGTATCCAGTCCTTTACCACTCCCTTGCATGCAAGAGTTTTTCCCTGAGTCTCTATAATAGATCCGGCCAGATATGTAGCTGTCGCCAGCTCTTCGACCATGCCGTCAATATAGTCCTCTGCATCATCTTCTGTGAGCCCGATCTTCTTTGCATACTCGCAAAGTTCATTTGTCTTTCCTGCAGCTTTAAGCTCTGCTGCCCTGGTGTTAATCTCGCTTAATTTCATTTCTTTCTCTTCTCCTTCCGTGCAAGTTCGTCCGCCATCCAGCGGCTGTATTCATGTGATATATCAAAAACTACTGTGCATTGATGCCCTGAAAGTAAATACATGAGCTGCTGCCATAATTCTTTATTAGCAACTTCCTTGTTCTTCTTTGTTCGCCAGTCGTTCTTCATCCAGTCGCCCACATAGTTCTTAGAAATAGCAGTTGCAACATATGGCTCTGATACATGCATAGTCAGTTCACAAGGCTCTGTGATCCTTTCAAGTGCCTTGATTGCTGTAGTGAGAGTTGCACTCCTGGCATTGCACTCTGTCAGCTCTACCATATCTGTGAGTGTTGCCTTGCCCTTAGGACTTATCCACTCTATGCAGTACACTCCATATCCTGATACCGGTGTCACCGCCCGGATATCAGTCATCATGTATATGTCCATCTTCTTCATGTCGCAATCCCCCATTCTTTCCAGTGTGGTGCGCTCCTCGTCCCTGCCCTTATCTCTGTGTACTTGATATAACTCAAGCCACTGTACAGGTTCACACCCATCTTCAACGAGTTCTTGTCTATGTAATAGCCCTCAGTCGGTTTCGGTCCTGTATCAATGATCTTTCTCACCGTCCTGCGGGTGTAGATCTTCGTCTCCGGTTCTGGTCTAATCAGATTCCGGCTTGATGAGTAACTAGTAAGCACTTTTTGATCCTCGTCATCGAACATTGACAGCTGTGTACCAGTCTCATATTCCTTGACAAGATACTCTGCAAGCTTGCCATAATCCTCATCCTTATAGAGCTGTGTGTAGTTCACTTTGTGAGGTTTCCACTTTTCTCTTATGAGTTTGTCCGTGGGTGGTCCTTCTCTTATCCTGTTGATAACCATGTGTATATGTACACCGCCGTGTTTACCGACTTCTATGCGGCGTACCCATTTGTACTGCTCTCCATATCGGATATATTGATACCTCATGCGGTCATTGAAGTTCTTCAGGTCTTTCTTGACCTGATCTATGCTCGGTCTTGCTCCTGCTGGGTACTTAAGTGTCACCCAGTAATCATCCTCGGTAAAGTTCGCTTTTAGAAGTCGTCTAACCTTGATCGCCTTATTGGTTTGATTCTGTCTCCTGATAGTCTCCGGTGATGCCTTGTTTCTCTTCGCCCTCTTCTCTCCCTTGGCTCCGTACTTACCCATGTATTTGATCTCCACCTCATTGCTCTGTGGAAACCTGTATATATATTCCTTGTATGCCATGCAACCTTATCTCCTGTCCGTCTATGTTTAATATAGTTAAGAGTGTTTTCTTCCGCCCTTTCGGGCGGCTCAAATTGACATATGTAAGGCCTTATGCTATACTAAATATGGTGTTAATAAAGCTTAAGGCTTAAGCGGCTCTGTTCCTTGCAGAGTCGCTATTTTTATGCCATGATCTGCATCTTGTAACAGCCTTTTCTTCAAGCTTGTCTGCCAGTGTTCCGCATAGCAGTCCGGCAACAGCTATGGCTGTCATAAGTGTCCACTTCACGGCGCCGGGTGTCATGATGATAAGCATCATGAACACAGCTCCATACGCCCCGCCCGCCATGAGCATGGACACGTTATATGCAATTCTCAGATCTCTGTTTCTTTTGTCTTTCAGTTCTTTCCTCATTTTTCATCCTTTCGGGTGGTCCTCTTGCAATGATTGCCACCTCCTACTGCATCTCTCTTGTCATCGTTCCCCAGGCTATCGCGTCCGCCACCTTCTTAGGGTTGTATGGCGGCACCCTCCGGCCATCATGCAACTTCTTGTAGTATTTCAAGAAATCAATGTATGCGAGATAGTTGATATATGTCACACCTCCGCCATCCAGGATGGTGTACTCGTTATACCGGCCTTTCTCGACCAGCTCATCCAGCTCGCTCACTCGTCTGTTGATCGTTGACTTGGAGCAGTGCATCTTCTCTGCAAGCTCTGCTTTTGACAGGTACGGAGTTGCAGTCACGTACCTGATGCTTGTTATTTCCATTGTTTTTGGCATATTATGGAGCCCTCCTATTCGTTTATTCCGTATCGCTGTTTCCTATCGGTTTTGCCTCGGTATATCGAGGCATTTCTATCAGCGGTTTCTGGCTGACTATGCGGCTCATGATATGTTCAAGAGCCCAATTCGCCTCTACTGGTGTCTTGTACGCTCCCAGTTCCTCCACTGTGTTTCCTGTAACCGTCTCGATACGATGTCCCTGTATGCGAATCTTCGCAACGTAGTCAAGGTTGTATATCTTTGTTTTGTCTTTGTTTACTATGAATATTTTTCTTACACCTCTCTTTTCTGATTGCTGTCTTCACTCTGCACATCAACTCAGCTACTGCCCAAGTGACTATACACACGATTACTGCTATAGTACTGATTAACATAAAAAGGATTTTTAAATTTGCATATATCTCTACTGAATTACCCATATTCTTATTACCCTCTATTTCTCTGAATCTTTGGGCGCATATGTAAAATATGCCACCTGAGAATCAACATAATCTGATACGATCTGCTTGAGCTGTTTTGCTTTTTCTTCAAAAAGATGTTTTCTATGGTTGTTCTGCTCTGATCTGAGAGCTGTCTGCACAGCTATACATCTTTCACCGCTAAGCAAATAGTTCCTATACTCTATGTGTTCCGCCTGACAATTATCATCTAGTGCCAAAAACGCCTCGCATATGCTCAACCTGATGTCGTTGTATACTATTTCATCAAATCTTTTCTCTTCGATCGGGAGAATTCCGCTTTCAAAATCGTATATCTTATTCATCAGTTCACTCCTTTCAACTATTTCTAATCGTTACATTGTGTTATACTCCCCTTACAGGTCCCCGCCAGAGCCGAGTATGTATGAAAGGAGTAATCACATGAAAATAGAGCTTACATTCACTATTACCGCTATCATTGCCTTATGCTCAACAATTTCACCAATTCTAACCGCAATCATAAACAACCGATATTTAAGAAAGATGAAAGAACTTGAATTAAAACACGAGGCATATAAAGAAGCATTATTTTACAAGCGTGAAATCTATGAGGAATATCTTCGCCAAGCCAGCAGCATGATCGCTACCCACGAAGAAACCGTCATGCTAGCATATTCAAAGGTATATCCATTGGTCTTAGCATATTCCCCAGAGGAAATGCACAATGATTTAATAAACCTCAATAATTTTCTTATGCATATAAACAATTCAAGTCGGGACGAAGCAATGGCTCTCCTCAACAACATCACACCTAAAATTAAGAAGATAATTGAAGCAATGTAATATTCTGATAATGCCGTGCCTTTTGGTGTGGCATTATTTTTTATCTACTGATTACCTGTATAAGCATTATTGATATCAACATGCTCACAACCATTTCATATATGGAATACCACCACAATTCATGATCAAGCCCCTCCATCACTCTTGATCCGACTGCAAAAACCAAATTTATGAAAATCATCAAGCCATTACTACTCAGGTTGTATTCATTTATGGTTGTACAGTCCAAAGTCACAAATACAGACATAATACCGCACATGGCTATAACAACTGTGGAGTACCATTCCACCAACGGATCCAGAACATAAACCGCTATTATACTGACTATTCCCAAACTATATATAATCATCAGCCCAATAATTACTGATGACACTGTCTCACCTCCGTTATTCTTGTGCTATGCATTGTTAAGTTTCTCTTTCTATTTGCTTGTGCTATAATCTGACAAAAGGTTAACTTCGAATCTATACGAAAGGAGGTAAATATTTTGGCTTTATATAGCATGTTCGATATGCTCAAACAAATCTCAGACATAATCGCTGATGGATATGATTTTGCTGATGTATCCATCCTTGAACCCGATGAAGATGACGAACTGCCTGAGCATATGTGTTTTGAGGTTTACGACCCTTATGATGGTGGTATTGAATACGAAGGTGTTGATGCCATTGACGAATCATCAAGTGAAAAGTCACTCAATATCAGCGAGGACTCACCTTGTATGGCCTTTTCTCTCAATGAACTTTCATTGATTAAAGAGGCCCTGTTATGCAGTATCAGCAGCAACAACAATCAGTTAAAAAAACCACCTTCCAAGTTATCTCGTGATGATATTTCAAAAATTAAGTCATCATCAGCACAGATGAGAAACCTATCTGTTCAAATTGAACAAATACTTAAGGAACGCAAATGATTTAGCCCTTTTGCGGTCCACGGATGTAACTGCACATCCAAGCTCATGTTTGTGTATCAGTTTTCTGATAACCGGCATGAGCTCTTCTTTTATCTGCATATTCTTATCGTCATCATTTCCGCTGATAAAAATAATTAGATTTGTTGCACCAATACGTTTGGTGTGAAAATCTATTGCTTTCCCATCCGGCTTTAAATTTACTTTCTTATTCACCTTCTCACCTCCGTTGTTCTAGCCTTCACTCGCATTATGCGAGTATGTGCTTAAAAAAAATATCCTGCACTGTTGTATTGTAGTAAGCTGCTATTTTTATTTTTATTTCGTCGGTTGGTACTCTTTTACCCGTCTCGTACATTGCATATGTAGACTGGCTTATACCTAACGCTTTCGCAACATCTACCTGCGTTTTATCGCCCCTGAGACTTATCAGCCTTTTTGCGATGACTTCCTTGTCCACTTGTCATCCCCCTTTCTGTGTTTAGATTATCGCTTTTTGCGATTTTGTGAGTTTATAATATCGCTTTTTGCGAGTGTTGTCAATCACTTTTTGCGATATTTTTCTTGACTTTATCGCATAATGTGATATTCTGATGATACAGGGAGGTGATAAGATGGCTGAATTAAAAGATATACTAAAAAAATTGCGTGCTGAAAAGAATATGAGCCAAGCAGCTCTTGCGAGTGAATTAAATGCAGGAGTAAGCACTGTGGCATCCTGGGAAGTTGGTAAGCGTTTTCCTAGTAGAGATAATATGGAGCAATTAGCTGATATATTCAATGTCGATTTAGCTTATTTATATGGAGAGTCTGAAGTGCGCCAACGTGTTCATATAGATAATGACGGTAACGCAATGGTACCATTAGGGACATCCGCAAAGGTTATCCCAGTTCTCGGTCGTGTTGCCGCTGGTATCCCAATAAATGCAATCACTGAAATTATAGATACTGAAGAAATATCAGAGGACATGGCAAAGACTGGTGACTTCTTTGCTCTGCAGATCCAGGGTGACAGTATGGAGCCTAAGATCAGCAATGGTGATGTTGTAATTGTAAGGCAACAGGATGACGCTGAAACTGGCGATACTGTTATCGCTCTGATAAACGGAGACGATGCAGTCTGCAAACGTCTCCGTAAATATAAAGAAGGTCTGGAACTTATCTCTACAAACCCAAGCTATGCCCCACTCTATTTTGACGAGGAAACTATAAAGAATAAACCCGTCAAGATTATCGGCAAGGTCGTGGAGCTGAGGGCAAAATTTTAGTAATACCATATGGTGGAGGGGATTTTATATGAGAAAGTTTATATACGAACACTTGATAACTGGTGGTGAAGAAAAAATATTTAATACTGAGACATCTGCTATTGATTATGCAATAATCAAACACTCTAACGAATCTGGAGATATGGTTGTTGTAGAGGTAGACATCACTGAAAAGCAATTACGCGACTACCTTAATGAACACATTGAAATTCCCTGCCCCGCATGGCGCAGGGATGTTTGGAAGTCTTAACAGTAAGCAACAATTTTAAATTAAATACAAATGAAGGGAGAAAGCCTATGAGTAAAAAGAATACAAAATCAGATGTCATTAGAAATAAAAAATACAGCATCAAATTGCTCAACAATTTACTTGAAAAATATATTACTGATGAATCTACTCTACGAAAAGCCGACTTAATGTCTAAATGGATCGTTGATTATGTACGATATATCGACTTCGAGGGAACATTTGATCCGCGAAAAAACATTTCATATAGTCGTGGCGATATCGTTAAGGTCAATTTTGGGTTTAACATCGGCTCCGAACTTGGCGGTGTTCATTATGCAGTTGTAATTGATAATAAAAACAATCAATCTAGTGATTCCATAACCGTAGTTCCTATGAGCTCCATAAAAGAAGATACAGTCATCAAAACATATGATTTAAACATTGGCAACGAATTCTATAATATTATGAATGCCAAATATAACAACTTGCTTAAGGAACATACAACACATCGTGATGAACTTACTCAAATACTTACAGAAATACGTGATTTAATTTTTAATGCACCTTGTGATAATGATGATTTGGAATCATCCTCAACTCCAGAAAACACGACTGACATAACAATCGGTTCATTAACTAAAAAAATAGAAAAAATGAATGACGAAATTGACATATTAAAAAAGAACAAAGCTGAAATCGATCTTATGAAAACAGGAAGTCTATTAAAACCATGTCAAATTCGAACAATAAGCAAAATACGAATATGGTACCCAAAAACTCCAAGAGATCCTCTCTATGGCGTTAAGCTATCAGATGCTACAATGGATAAACTTACAAAAAAACTTATAGAATATTTTATAAAATAGAATATTTTCCTTGACTGCGAATACAATATAGTATAAAATTCAATTATATTTGAATTACGCCTATAGGGCACTAATTATTATTATTTACGAATTTGGACCTCGCAGAAATGCGAGGTCTTTTACGTTTTACATATTCATATAGCTATCAATGGCAGAATTGATATATTCATTAACACTTTGACCTGCTGCCTTGGCGGCGGCTTTGATCTTCTCCTTTTTGCCCTTTTGCACTGTGAGATTAACACGATCGTATTTTTGTTTGATGAATTCATTCTGATATTTTATTTGATTGAACTTCTCTTCTTCCATTGTTGTTATACCTCCGTTTTATAAAGGAGAACCCGGTTGACCTTAGCCATCATCTGTGATAAATTGTAATCAAGCAAGAGGTGGTTTACTGGTTGCTTATCGGGTATGTCTTAGGTGGGCTACCCGATTTTTTATTTTAAGCTCTTAATAATATATATGATGATGATTGTTATAAGTATTATCTTGATGATTATTGTAGCTATTGTCATTTGGGTTCTCCTTTCAATGAACCCCTTGCTTGATTACATTATTAGTATACCGCATATTGCGCAATATGTCAACACATATTACGCAATATTTAAAAAATACTTTTGTTGAACCAGTACAACTATCCCATTTTTGCTCTGCAAGGCTTTTATGGGATAAAGAAAGAGCCTGAGTGCTGCAACACCCAGACTCCATAATATACCAAATACACCGCCATCAGAGGGACTGAAGAACGGCATACAAGGAAATAACACTATAAGTATACCATTCTACCCTCTTTTTGGCAAACCATTAAGGAGGGATTTTTTATGTGGTGTGAATTACAGAAGAATGGAACTGTTAAGTATTGTGAGCGGTACACAGATCCCCTCACAGATAAAGTGAAGAAAGTTACAGTGACGATGCCTAAGGCATCACCGCAGAATAAGAACAAGGCGGCGAGGATCCTGGCCGGGAAGATCGAAAAAGCCGAGACTGCCTCTCCTGTCCGATCTGATACAACGCTAGGGGAACTGGCGGACGCTTACATCAAATCTCTGAGATTGAGAAAGAGGAAGGAAAGCACTGTGAGCACTGAATCTAATGTAATTTATTCTTGCGTTTCGATCGTAGGCGAAGATGTTCTTGTTGACAAGCTTTCCGCCAAATATGTATATGATGCATTGCTTGGCAGTGGCAAGAACATAAAAACTGTCAACATGTATATTAAGTTTCTTAAATTCGCAATAAAATGGGGAATCAAGAACGATTACCACAGAAACAATGATATTCTTATTAAGCTCGATTATGTTCACGAGGAGAGCTCGGGGACAATAGCGGAAAGCTCGGATATAACTGCTTTATATCTGGAACGAAGCGAGATAACAGAATTACTTGATTATTTTTCTGATAATGGCAAGTGGCAGGATTATTACATCACTTATTTTCTTATCCTCACCGGATTGCGGATAGGCGAACTTATTGCATTGAATGATTCTGATGTCGATATTGTCGGCAAGGTCATTCATGTATCTAAGACATTTTATCCGCGGACCGGATATGTCACGTCTGCCAAGACAAAAGATTCTATAAGGGATATTCATATTCAACCGGAATTGATCACTCTTATCAGGAAGATTCGGTTATGGCGAAGAGAAGCACTCTTTGAACATGGCACTATGAGTGGTCTTTTTATTCCTAATGTGCACACCGGTGGATATTTATCATATCAGACATACCTGTGTCATATTAAAGGGGCATCCTGCACTACCTTACACAAAGAGATTACACCGCACAAGCTAAGGCATACACACGCTTCACTTCTGGCTGAGACTATGACACCCGAGCAGATCTCCCGGCGGCTTGGACACCATGATGACGAGATTACTAAGAAGATATATATTCATGTTACTCAGCGAATGAAGGATAAGGATAATGCGGATGTAGATTCTATATCTTTTATTTCATAAGTAGCAAAAGGAAGGTACTCAAAATCATTACTTGAACACCTTCCTTATTTTTTGCCCCTAAGCTGCCCCTAAGCGGATTTCTAAGGCTTTCAAAAGTGGCTTAAACCCTTGATTTTCTTGCATTCTTGTAAATTGTATCAATAAACCTGTAGTTTAATTTTTAATTTCTTTGCCAACTTCCAATACATCTCCGAGTACAGTGAATATGCGTTCCAAATCCACAGGCTTTACGACGTGTCCATTCATCCCTGCAGAAAATGCCTTCTTCTTGTCCTCGTCAAATGCATTTGCAGTCATGGCAATGACTGGGATCTTCGCCCGGGCATCTCCCAGGCCCCTGATTATCTCTGTCGCCTGATATCCATCCATGTTTGGCATCTGTATATCCATAAGCACTGCAATATAATAATCGGAAGGTCTGCTTCTAAGCATCTCAATACACTGGACTCCATCAACCGCACGATCAACCAGAATCCCCCTTTCTCCAAGTAGTGTAACCGCAAGTTCGGCGTTGAGATCATTGTCCTCCGCCATCAGAATCCTCATGCCGCAAAGCCTGTCCGCTATGTTCTCCCAGCTCTGATCCATGCTCGTGAGCACTTCGGTGTTGGTTGCCACCGCAAACGTCAGCACGATTGTTGTGGTAGTTCCAACTCCCACTTTACTCTGCACATCTATGCTGCCTCCCATCATATCTACAAGCGACTTCACGATTGGAAGTCCAAGTCCTGTACCCTCCACTCTCGTCTCTGTGCTTGTTCTCTCTCTGGTAAACTCTTCAAATATGTGAGGCAGATACTCTTCGCTCATGCCGATTCCCGTGTCCGCTACCGTAAATCTGTACGATGCACTGCCCTGATCTCCCTTAGATATTTGTTCAACCCTCACCGATATGTTGCCTCCATCCGGAGTGTACTTCACCGAGTTTCCAATTATATTGAGTAAAATCTCACGAACCTTCGTCTCATCATAACTTACAAACTCTTCAGTAACCTTGACAAGATAATCGCAGGACAGCTTTTTCCTGCTGATCTCCGGTTCAAATACCGCCTTGATAGACTCTGTGAGTTCCCGCAGATTTCCCACTTCTTCATTCAGTTCCGCTTCTCCGCTCTCTATCCTTGCCATCTCCAACACCTGATTGATGATCGACAACAGAACAGATCCCGATGCACTTATCTTGGATGTATATTCATTCACCTTATCCTTATCATCCGCATGATCCTTGAGCAGCTGTGCAAATCCTATGATGGCATTCATCGGGGTTCTTATATCGTGACTCATATTGAACAGAAACCTGGTTTTTGCTTCATTTGCAAGTCTGGCATTCTCCGCTGTCTTCTCTATTTCTGCCATATATGACTGTTCTTTCCTGTGTCTTATGGCGAACTGCCAGTACACCAACCCTATGAGCAATGCAACGACTAAGCAAAGTACATTTCCGAGCAGCAGCTGGTTCCCGGATACCCAGCCTTTTACCGGAACAATATCAAAATACCATGTATCATTTGGAACATCACAGTCTACCTCGATGTCATTCTTCAGCGATTCATCCTGGCAGCTGGCTATCATCGTCCTCTGCCCCTCTTCGTCCAGCTTCCTCCACACCTGATAGTGATAGCCGGCATCCTCCAGCTTCGATATCTCTGTCTCATCTATAAATCTGTCCCAATTCACAATAAGAATGGCAAATCCCCAGAATTCCTTGTCCTTCTGATCACCTGTCACATATATCGGATCAAACAGCAGCGCTCCCACGCCGCCCTGCGCAAGTTCGAACGGCCCCGCAATGGTATAATTGCCGCTTTCCCTGGCCAGCCTTGCTTCCCTGCTTCTTCTAGGATTGTTCAGCATATCAAGTCCAATCGCAGCCTCATTTCCTGCCATCGGGTACACCATATTCACAACCCCATCCTTTGCCAGTTCCACTGCACCAATGACATCATCATCATCCAACAGAAAACCGCCCAGTCTGTTAAATTCTTCTTCTTTTATATCATATCCCGACTCTATCATACTCTTTAACATATCAGTCTTGGACAGATACTTGTCTATCTGCGAACCTAGACGCCTTATGGTAGACTCTGCTGTATAAGTCGCCTTGAGTTTCTCCTGATTCTCCGTGTTCAGGAGCTGAAGATGTACTACAGCGTTAACCACTATAAACGTCAGTACAGCTACCAAAAAAGTCCGCACCTTTATATTCGAATGGAACGAATGTTTTTTTTGTGTTTTTTTATTTTCTTTTGTGTTCTCTGCCTTTTTATCTTTTGAGCTGCCATGTGCACTCATATCAGAATCTGCCTGCGCATGTATACGTTGTGTCTTATCCATTCTATGTCCTCATGATCTTATAATTTGTATTATATCAAACGTTCACTTGTGCCAATTATATCACCTGCAAGCGCCCACACACAACAAAAGGATTAGTTGCCTCCAGTATATACTCTGGCTGTGTCCATCGAGAAAACTGCTCTACAACAATCCAGTTGAATGCTTTTCTGTTAACTGCATACCGCTTACCACCCTATAAACTCTGCCGTGCACAACACACATTTGGTTTACAAATGCGCCAAGCCGTGATAACATCAAAAAAAATATCAGGGAGGGTTACGTATGCCAAATATCGTATGGAAAGACAGAAAACGGACTTTATTCGGACTGCCTTGGTCATTCACCAAATACAGCCTGTCCGATGACAGACTATTTATAAGCACCGGATTCTTAAGCACCAAGGAGGATGAAGTCCGCCTCTACAGGATCATGGATATCTCACTTAAGCGTACACTCGGTCAGAGAATCTTCGGTCTCGGAACCATCAAGTGCTGTTCAGCAGACAAGACGCTCGGAGATTTTGAGATTAAGAACATCAAGAAGTCCAAGGATGTTAAAGAGCTTTTATCCGAGATGGTTGAAAATGAAAGAAATCGCAAGAAAGTCACAAGCCGCGAATTCATTGACCATGAAGATAGCGAATTCGATGACGGACACGACGACATGTAAATAAAAACAACTCACAAAAGCCGGGTATCCCTATTTTATAGAGATATCCGGCTTTTCTTCTGGCCCTTATTCTGATTACTTTTTAGTTACGGAAGCCAGCTTATTCTGACCTCTTTGAGCTGTCCTGTTGTATCGTCAAATTCAAATGTATAGCCGCTGCTTCCCATATAAACCTCAGAATCTACACTGTACTTGACTATCTTGCCATCTACTTCTGCATTCTCGCTGCACTTTTCAAGCAACTGATCCTTGGTGATAGTTGTAGGGAATGAGAAGTTCACCTGCTTTGCACCGTCAAGCATCATCTCACTGATCTCTGCATTCATGCTGGCATCATAATCCGGGTTTGGCACAAAAAGGTGTGAATACCTTACATATGAGAGAACGCAATCCTCCGCCTTCTGCTCACTGTCAGTAAAGTTGCCAAACATAAACTGCATCGTTACGTAGTCATTTATGTCTGCTGTGTATCTGTCAGTTTCGTAATTTTTATTTACATTGTTGCCACTGTTATTGAGTGAATTCTGCTCAAATGGTATACCGCCGTCTATAAGATCCTTCAAGGTGGACTCACCTAAAGTGAATTTCTTTCCATTATATACAAATGACCTATTGTCAAGATCTGCGTAATTCTCGCTGAGTCCCGATGCCAATGTGAAATCCTCATATACAGGCATCGTAAATTCTGTGGATTCCTCACTGTCATCACTGTAATCGGTTTCATCTGCATATGAACCATCAGATTCAGTATCACCTATATCCTCAGCCTCAGATTCCTTCTCCGTTGCCATTTCCATTTCGGTTACCTGCTCTGTTGACTCCGTCTCTCTGGTGGATTTACCATCATTTCCACATCCCACTATAGAAATTCCCATCACCACCGTGATAAGTCCTGCGATCAGCATTTTCTTGTTCCTCATATAATAATCCTCCTTAAAACCTAGTGGCTTTATTATTAAGAATGTCACTATATTTTATCAAGCCGTAATCGGTTGCAACGGGGCAACTATGGGTAGCAAACCGAAATCATAGGTGTTTTCGTCACTTTTTTGTAATCTATAGTGTTTATTTCTCCGTAATGTTCATGAAACTATAATAAGTGCCTCTGTCCATGGCATCCGGATTATCATCGGCAAATCCGCTGACTGTATATATGTTCCCATCCTTCAGATCAGCATATGCATTAAAATAGTATGTGATATTTTTCTTGCCGTCCTTTATATATAAGGTTGAATATGTGTAGTAATAAAATGTCACACCATTTACCTCACACTGACCTTCCTCTGTCACCTTTGATATTCCGGCCCTTGTCTTTCTATCTGCCATATCAGATGCTGTCATCCAGCTATACGGTACGATCGATGTCACGACCGTGATCTTATCACTGTCTGAATAGTATGTCTTACCTGACAAACCCTCATTCTGAAGGCTGTAATTTTCAGGGATTTCATATGACACGGTAGTATCTCCATTCACGACACTGTCCACTACTCCCGTCTCCATAGCATCGTCCTCCTGCCAGTATGCGCCTGTCATATCATTTGTCTCATCTGTGGGAACGGCCCCCACAACAATGGCCACAGCTTCATCGGCAGCCTTCTCATATACCTCAGCTCTCTCCGACCCGCTCAGCGCATCTATATCTATCTCATCAAATCTTATCGAAGTAAAGAAACGCTGACCTTCCCCGGCATCACATATAAGCTGATAGAAATATGATCTATCGAACTTCGCACCTCGTTCATTTGCAAGACTTGCTATGTATCTGATATATTCCTTCCCCTGTATCTCGAACTTCTCAGGCTCCAGCTCCATCACATAACCTGCGTCCTCAATATTTTTCTTGCGCTGCTCTCTGTTGTCCCAGAAGTCCGCAATCGTCTTATCCTCCACATCGATCTGTATCAGATAATCATCACAGCTTCTTATGTTAAGGCAGCCACTGTCATGTATGATCGCCAGTCCTACCGGCTTCACAGAGAAGGCATATCCCTTGAACACTATATGCCATGGCTCTGTCTTATCGTCAACTATTTTATTTCCATCCTGTTCAGTTTCACTTTTTTCTTCCGTCTTCTGCGCACTGTTCAGATCAATAACGCCCATAAACTCAAGAGCGACAAATGCAGCTCCCCCCAGTATGCATGCTATTACGATCGCGCAGACAATTTTTTTACATTTTTTCATCGGCTGTCTTATCCTCAAGTATGATCTGAAGTGTATCTTCTTTCTTCATCCTTCTTATCTCAAGCCCAATGAGGATCAGAAGAATAATAAACACCAGCACGACAAATGCTGCGGCAATTATGGTTGATGTCTTGTAATTCAGAAACAGACCATCACCGTCCGCCCCTGTGTACAACTGTATGTAATCTCCATCCCGTACCCCCGGTACATCAAGCCACACAGTATCCATGATCTTTCGGCCATTGTCATCAAAATATGCCAGATCAGCTTTTGTATACTGCTGATACACCTTCTCCACGCGCACATTTCCGTTCTTATCTGAATGGCTGGTCCACTCGTTCCTCACAAACAGCACCGCCACCACAATTACACAGAAAACGCATATGGCCGCCATCACGCAAAATAATATTTTCAATCTGGCAAGCCTGCCTTTTCCCCTGAGATTCTTCAGATGGACAGCATTATTCGCTGAAGTCCCATCCCTGGACACCTCTTCCGGCGTCTCCGACTCCTCACCCTTTCCATATACAAGTTCTCCAACCTGTACATCCAGAATCTCACATATACACACAAGCCTGTCCAGATCAGGATACGCCTTATCCCTCTCCCACTTGGACACAGCCTGTCTGCTGACTCCCATCTTTTCCGCAAATTCCTCCTGATTCAGCCCGGCTTTCTTCCGGTACTCCTGAATCCTGGATCCTATAAGCAGCATTTGTTTTTCTCCTTTTCCCGAATATTCGGATTGACATTCATATTGTTAATAAGTTCTTTTAGAGAATTGGCAATTGGCTTATCTTCCACTTCTCCATCTACATCCATATTTTCCAAAAAAATGTTATGACTACTCACTTCATAGAGGACGTATCCGCCAGAATAACCAAGCCATCCTATAGGAATAAATTTTTTAATATCGCCTATCTCTTCCCAATCTTTAGCCATTGAAATCAAACTATTTTCATAGAATAATATCTCATCACTAGAATCTCCTTCCTTTTTCAAAACGGAAAATAATACAATAGATTCTTTAGTATTACAATATCCTCTAATACAAGGATGCCAAAACAGATTAATATCCATATTTTTCTTCAAACACAGACAGATCTGTTTCATCTTTCCTCTTAACAAGAAATGCACCCTCATCAATTTCTTTTTTAATATCATCACAAATAGTACTAAAATCTTCATTTGAATAATAATTAGGATATTGCTTCGTTTTTTCAAAATAATTTTGAATAGCTCCTCTCATGTCTACATACCTCAATTTAATAAATTTTGTGATAATTCTTGTAGAATATTTCTTGCATTCATGGCACAGTAAAAGGTGTCAGGTGTTACAGATCCGCCATAAGAAGCCATTTCCAGATTGGTATGACCTCTATATCTATACCATCATATTCAAGATTTGTCTCTTCACTGTTGGTGATAAGGATGCATTTGGAATCAGGAATAAAATTGTTTAATTTGGCAAATGCACGGGTTTCGCGTTCTTTTGTGTCTATATCATCTAAAACTTGCAGGCTTACCTGTATGGCAAGGCGTTCAGAAGGTATATAGAAGTCTATTTCTACATTGTTTTCAAAGAAAAAAACATTTTCTACGCCATAGCGTCTGATAAGTTCAATCGCAACAAGGTTCTCCAATTGGGCCGATTTTGAATCCAGCAGCATAAGACCAAGAAGACCTGTGTCCATAAAATAGTATTTTGGCGATGTCTCTTTATCAACAAGCTTGGCTGCATAATTTTGCAGGGTAAAGAGAAGATAAGAGTCGGTCATGTAGCCAACGTAGTTTATGACTGTCTGCTTTCCTATGGCCATGCCGGTGCTCTTTAATATGTTTGTCAATCTGCTGAAAGACAGAGGTTTGGTAACTGATTCGGCTATTTTTTTGAGTATCAGTTTTATGGCAAAATCATTGGATATCTTATTTCTCGTTATTATATCCCCAAGATAGATAGTTTGATAAATGCTACTAAGAAATGCGCGTTTGTTCTTTATATCAACCAATTCGGGAAAAGCACCAAAGGTGACATATTCGTTGTACAGACTTAATACATCGGCTCTATCCTGGGTGCTGATCACATCAAGATAGTTTTTTTCTCTGTGATTGGCGGTAAGATATTCTGTAAATGAATATGGATAAACATTCATGATGATAAATCTTCCGCCGAGAGTAGAAGCAATTTCGCTGCTGAGCATTTTGCTGTTGCTTCCTGTGATGTTGATTCGGTATTTCATATCAGCTATCCGACGCACAAATTTTTCCCAACCGTTTATGTTTTGGATTTCATCAAGAAACAAATACGGCTTGTTAGCTGAGCCAGACATTTCAAGACCTATTTCTAAGATAGTATTTAGATCTGTAACCTTAATTTCTAAAAGACGCTCATCTTCAAAATTTACGTATACTATCTGTGAAAGGGGGACACCTTTTGATTCAAGTTGTTTTATCTGTTGGTACATCAAATATGATTTACCAGTTCTTCTGATCCCAACAAAGCAATAATTAACATTTTCTTCCAAAAGGTATTGTCTGGTTATAATGGTATTGTTAAGATAGGTCTCTTTCTGATCTATCATTATCTGTTTTAAGGTGTCTCTATTCATGGCACAGTCCTCCCTTATCTAGAACAATCGTATAACATTTTTGTCTTATGTGCAAGACAAAAATACAGCAAAATTGTTTCCTATTAAAGATAGTATATACTGTTGAGAGGGAAATATTAAAAAAATCATACCCACAATGTTAAACCATACCGATAGTGTCAAATGAGCTACGAAAAGATTCCTTCCTTCTATTTATTTGAATTTACTTTGCAAGTGCCGCATCGACTTCATCTGCAGAATATACCGTTCGTGCCTTGATGGAATCAACACCCTTCTGGAATTCTGCATCAAACAGGCAGTGGAGGCCTTTGGGGAATTAAAACAGGACATGCTTCCATTACTACATCCTCCGCCCATGTCATTATCATTTTGTCCGTATTATAAACATCTGATTCTCTTTAGTCATTTTGATTTTGTCATGTTGTATCATTTTTTTAATAATATTTATAAAATTAAGTAACATATACTATGTGTACAAAAAATCCGGCAGGTAAACTACTTGTTCACCTGCCGGATTTTTGACGTTATACTATATTCATTATTTTATTAACTTGTCATATCAGAATAATAACAATCTCCAAGACCTAAAACACCTATAAAAATCGGGTTTAACACCAGGAAACCTATCAGGAACATCAAACCATAGCCAAAGCTCTGGCACAGTTTGAAGTATAAATACAAAGTAAATATAGTTCCAACTATCGGAATAAATGTAAGAATACACATCCATCCTTTGTGTGCCCCGATCAAATATTCACACATTAAGTAAACATCGTACACGGGAATAAATGCCTTCCAGCCTTCTATTCCCATTTTTTCAAAGATCTTATACCAGCATATACAACTGAAAATTATAAGTATGATTGATAAAGATATGATGATAAAACCTGAACTGTCCCCGTACGCCATAATAAAATTCCCCCTATGTACTTATTTAGTCTTTCTCCCTTAGACGTATAAACACAGTTTATGCGACGTCAATATAAAAGTCAATAAGTTATCATTGAAACACTATATCCTCTGCATTTTCACGATTGTCTCCACATGAACAGTCCCCGGAAACTGATCGACAGCGCAGGCCTTAGTCACATAATATCCATTCTCCTGAAGTGTCACCAGATCCCTTGCAAGTGAAGTCGGTTTGCAGCTAATGTACACAAGTTCATTCACTCCATAGTTGATGATCTTCGTAAGAGCCTTTGGATTGATTCCATCCCTTGGTGGATCAAGGACTATGAAGTCCGGCTTTTCTTCGATCTCATCTATGACCTTAAGGACATCCCCTGCGATGAACTCGCAGTTATCAAGACCATTGAGTTCAGCATTTACACGAGCTGCCTCAACGGCCTCCTCCACGATCTCCACTCCTATCACCTTCTTTGCGACTGGTGCAAGGAGCTGTGCTATCGTTCCGGTTCCACTGTAGAGATCGAATATGACTGCATCCTTTGTATCACCCACATAGGAACGCGCCTTGTCGTAGAGTCTCTCCGCGCTCTTGGTATTTGTCTGGAAGAATGAGAACGGTGATATCTTGAACTGAAGCCCAAGGACCGTCTCATATATATACTCTGTTCCGTAGAGCAGATTTGTCCTGTCGCTGATGACCGCATCTGCCATGGAGTCATTTTCTGTGTGGAGGATTCCCGCGATCTTTCCCTCAAGAGGCAGATCAAGAAGTCCTCTCACAAATGCATCGAGGTCAAGAGCATCAAGATTCTGTGTCGATGTCACGAGATTTACAAGCAGATTACCATTTGTGGCAGAGCGTCTGATCACCAAATGTCGGAGCAATCCTGTGTGCTGCATCTTTTTATAATAAGGAAGTCCTGCTGCCCTGCAGAATTCCACTGTATATTTCACAATCTTGTTCAGGTCGTCATTTACTATATAGCAGTCGTCCATCTGAACGATGTCGTACGTGCTGTTCTTCTTGTGAAGTCCAAGCGCCAGCGGGCCATCCTTGTACTCGTCGCCAAATGAGAATTCCATCTTATTTCTGTAGCCCTGAGTTACCGGTGACGCAAGTATCCCCTGCCACTCATAAGGATGCGTCTCACCATCGATAACGCCATCCAGAAGTCCCTTCACCAGTTCCTCTTTCACCTTCAGCTGATTCTCATAGCTGAGTGTCTGGTAACTACATCCACCGCACACACCAAAATGAGAACAAACCGGTGATGAATCCTCAAGCTCCGATTTCTCCAGAACCTCAAGGAGCCTTCCGTCTGCCTTGCCCTTCTTTAGCTTTGTGATGCGGCACGAAACCTTTTGCCCCTTTATCGCACCCTTGACGGTCACCTTCCTGTCGTCCATATGAAAACTTCCTTTGTTCGGGAACTCATATGTATCTATCACACCTTCAACTATATCATGTTTCTTCATATCATTTTACCTGCCATTTTAATCTCTCAAATATGCCCTACTCTCAAATGTTCTCCCAGAAACTCTTTCTCTTCTTCTCCTCCGGTATGGAACATCAGCCATTTAAAGCTGCCTTCGGCAGGGCTGATGCTACATGTCAAATTTTCTTCGAAAACTTGACACATTCGACTCCAGCCTGGGCAGCTCATTCTCCGCAAAGAAAGGCGTTCCGTGCTGGTCAAAATCCAGCAGCATGTATGTTCCTACTCTGTTATCCCTCGGCAGTGCCAGACTTCCCGGATTCACGATATATGAATTCTTATAAGTCGTCAGATCCCGCCTATGGGTATGTCCATACATCACGAAGTCATATCCCTCCAGATCTATGAGTTCCTCCAGGTATGCTGTTCCGCTGTTCACTCCATACCTGTGTCCATGGGTTATAAATGCTCTCTTGTCTCCAATATTGAACTCATCATATATCGGGAGTTCTGCATTGTAGTCGCAGTTTCCCCTCACCATGTGGATCTCGCAATTAAACAGATCATATATGAGTTCTTCATCGCCTTCAACATCTCCCAGATGTATCAGCATATCCACATCTCCAACTATATCGTATATCTGCTCTATGCAGCTGCTTTTGCCATGGGTATCACTTATTATCAGGACTTTCATCTCTGCCCCCCTTGTTTAAAATCTAACAAACACAGTGATTCGCAATCATCTGCCATCAATTATTCTCTCTATGCTTTCTGATGACGTCCTTCATCAGTCTGAGTGCATTTCCGCGGTGGCTTATCTCGTTCTTCTCCTCCGGGTCAAGCTCCGCCGTGGTCTTGCCCTTTTCAGGCAGGAAGAATATCGGATCATATCCAAATCCATTCTCGCCACGCTCCTCATATCCGATTATTCCCTCAATGGTTCCGCGTGTCGTATACTCACTTCCATCTGGAAATACCGCTGCTATTGCACACACAAATCTTGCTGTCCTCTCAGGATCCGGAACACCTGCCAGCTTGTCTATTATGTACTGGTTCTTTATCCTGTATGATGTGTCCTCGCCGAGGAATCTCGCGCTGTATATACCAGGCGCCTTGTCCATGTAGTCGACCTCCAGGCCTGAATCATCGGCAAGCACCAGACATCCAGTCTCCTTGCTGATCGCCCTTGCCTTGATAAGGGCATTCTCCTCAAATGTCTTTCCATCCTCGACTATATCAACATTGATCCCAGCCTCCTTCATGGACTGTATCTCATAGCCAAGATCCGCAAGTATCATGCGGACCTCCTTCATCTTGCCCTCATTGCCAGTTGCAAATATAAGCTTATCCATATATACGACTCCTTTCCTACTCCACTGTTCTCGTAAATGCCTTCAGGCACACATTACATTTCCTATCCTTCTCCGCGCTGTACCACTGCTTGCCATACAGACTCAGATATCCCTCACCGTCTTTTATGTCGAAACTGTCAGTCAGCGAGTCCGCATCATACTCTATGGCTATCGGATATTTCGTATCCGGCGTAGTTATATGAACCACAACTGCGAATTTCTTTCCATCAGCAAGTTTCTCCGCCTGCTCCAGATCCACAGTATAATAACCTGCATACTCGACTTCGCCTGATGCCACAAGCTTTCGATCAGCCAGACTGTCCTCGTCCTGAAAATCCGTCACAACATAGACTTCATATGTGGTCTTGGCGCCTGTTGCATAGAACGACACCGCAGCGAGTTCCTCATTCTTGCCCGCCTTGTACACATTTGCAAAATATGCCTCTTCATTGTCAAATCCTAACACGCCGACCCAGCCAAGCTTGTCCGCCTGATAAATCTTGTCATAATTGTCCGCCGGCTCCAGCTTCGTGTACACAACGCTTGTCTCGCATATATGTGCATCATAATAGGAAATATAGAAATATCCCTCATCGCCAAAGTCTGTTCCCCAGCTGTTCTTACAGATAAATGCGCCATCCTTCTTCGGCGTTTTGTTGAAGTTGTTCCTGCTGTAATTGTCATCCCAGCCCACTATGACAACATCGTGGTTGATTCCCTCCGTGCCGTCATAATAATATGAGCTGTGGTCTCTGTTGTAATATTCAGAATCGCTGTCGGCGTCCACCATGTCACTGTATATCGCGGTCTCAACTCCGCCCTTCTTATACACAGCTTCCTTGACCGCCTCAAGATCCTTGTCCTCTATTATCTCAGCTTCCTGGAGGTGCTTCACCGCCTTAAGTTTTGAATTGGTCTCGTCATCGCCGTATGGATCATCCTTTTCAAGCACAGGCCCCTTCCACGATGCCAGATAGGCTATACTCATTCTGTACTGTCCGCCCTCAAACTGCTCTATGCCAAATCCGTTGTTCTTCGTCATGTTGTCCACAGAGAACTGAAGATTCTCATCCGGCATGAGCGTTGTCTCAAGAGCTGCCAGAGACGCAAATGCCCAGCACGTGCCAGAATCGCCCTGATCTCTGACCTCTGTGACACGTCCCTCTTTTCTCATATCATACGCTGCAGGAAGTGTTGTATCCTCGCCCTTTTTCTGCAGTGATATCTGACCGGTGGAATAGTTGTACTCACAGGTGTAATCTATGGCATCGCTTATATACTCTATAGGCACATACAACTTGTCATTATTTTTCACCGGCTGCGTCTGCAGCGTTACCTTCTCTTCGTCAAAGCTTGCATCTGCGGAACCAGCCACGATCCTGACCGTATGGTCGTTTCTCTTTATGATGATACCGCCATTTGCATATTCATCGACAGTGCATCCCATCTTGTCCTTCACAGCATCGATCGGCAGCATGACGTGAAGGTCAGAACCTATATATGGAAGGTACTGCTCATCCGGAACATCACTGCCATTTATCTTGAGTTTCAGTCCCTCTAAATTGTAGTTTTCTGCAAGCTTGCCTGACAGAACCTGCGCCGCATGCTGTTCTTCATCGTTCTTTTCAAGTCTTCCAACGGGATTCTGCATTCCATAATACGCCAGTATTCCAATGGCGCATATAAGGACTATATATACCAGCTTTTTCAACTGTCTTCTCTCCTTCTTTTAGGTGGCTTCGGTCCCATAAACTGATAGAAATAGGACTTTATCATGCCGTTGTATATCTTGCGGTTCCTGTCCGCCTTTCTTCCAATATATTTCTCTGCGTCCGCATATGACGTTATGAGGAACATCGACCAGTCATCCAGATTCCTGTAGCTCTCGCCTATAGTTCTGTACAGCTCCGGAAGAGCCTCCTTCTCCTCAAGTCTCTCTCCATACGGCGGATTTGTTATGATGAAACCGTACTTCTTTGGATTTCTGAGGTCCTTCACATCCCTCTGCTGGAAATGTATGTGCTGATCAACCCCTGCTGCCTTCGCATTTTCCATGGCACACTTTACCATGTCTGAGTCAAGATCATATCCCTGAATATTCATCTTTACATCCCGGTCTATCAGATCATTTGCCTCGTCGACCGCGCTGTACCAGATCTTCTTGTCACACACTTTTCCCCACTCTTGGGCAGTGAATTCCCTGTCCATTCCCGGTGCAATATGTGCTCCTATCATGGCAGCCTCTATAGGGAATGTACCACTGCCACAGAAAGGATCTACCAGAACACGGTCCTTGTTCCACGGCGTGAGCATGATGAGCGCCGAAGCCAGTGTCTCCGATATAGGCGCCTTGCCAACAAGCTTTCTGTAGCCTCTCTTGTGAAGTGATACCCCTGAGGTGTCAAGTGCTATGGTTACTATATCCTTAAATATAAACACACGCACAGGATAGCTTGCTCCGTCCTCTGTGAACCAAGATACCCTGTATGTCTTCTTCATCCTCTCAACCATAGCCTTCTTTACTATGGACTGTATATCCGAAGGGCTGAACAGCGCACTCTTGTTTGATGTCGCCTTTGATACCCAGAACTTCGCATCTCTGGTGAGATACTTCTCCCAGGCGATCGCCTTTGTCCCCTCAAAAAGCTCGTCAAATGTGGTGGCTTTGAAGCTGCCACATTTGAGCATTATCCTCTCTGCCGTTCTTATAAATACATTTGCCCTGGCTATTGCGTCCTCATCACCAGCAAATGTTATTCTTCCGTCCTCGACCTGGACTATCTCATATCCAAGATCCTGTATCTCTCTTTTCAGTACAGACTCCAGTCCAAAATGGCATGGAGCAATCAGTTCAACTCTGCTCATCTATCGTCCTTTCCTTATATCAGCTATTCTGTCATCTCTGTCTTGTGAGCGGTCCCTTATACTGTGCAAGACCACCTATCGTGTTGATTACTTTGTAGCCATCCTCACCCATGGCAAGGGCTGCCCTCATACTGCTTATACCGCGCTCACAATATACGATCAGGTACTTACTCTTTGGAAGTGAATAAGCCCCCTCCTCGATCTGTTCCAGCGGTACATTGATCGCCATCGGAATGTGCCCGGATGCAAACTCCTCACGGCTTCTGACATCCACTATTATACCACCCCTGGCGACCGCTTCGTGGATAATGTTGCGAATAGGAATACTTGTGAACCCCACTCATTCCACCTCCCTCATACATATAGAAAATCCTTTCTGTTATATGATATGAGGCAGATATATTTGCGGTCACAAACAAATCCGCAAAACCTATACTGCTTTTTCAAGCCAAGAAGTCCCGGCAGGCGCAGCTACCGTCTGTCGGGA
>ERZ779992.168-NODE-168-length-52274-cov-4.106111_pt1 | contig 52274 bp, 52 predicted proteins | sample MGYA00511934_ERZ779992 | MGnify/ENA primary metagenome ERZ779992 (study PRJEB29588, sample SAMEA2163248) | human gut metagenome | biome: human gut; feature: human-associated habitat; material: faeces | place: Denmark | collected 2008/2010 ...
AAAAATGTTGAATACTATAATTGCAATATTAATTTTTGTATTATTTCCAAGTTTTGTTTTAGCAGAAAATGTTCAAGTAAAGGAAATAAAACAAATAGAAAAAAGTGAAGGTGTAGAAATAGTATCAGAACCAAAGGTAAGTGATACGACTATAAAATTTGATATAAAGTTAAAATCTATTGGAGATTATGTAAAATATAAATTAGTAATAGATAACAAAGATGATATAGAATATGAAATAGATAAAAAGAGTTTTGAAAATAATGAATACATAACTTATGAAGTAGAATCTGATAATTTAGAAAAGTTAGAAGCAAATAAGGAAAAAGAGATATATTTAACAATAAAATATAATAAAGAAGTACCGGAAAATGAATTTAAAGATAATGTATATGTGTTAAATAATAATTTTTCACTTGCAATAGGAAATAAAGATGAAGAAATAAGAAATCCTCAAACAGGAATAGAAGATTATAGTTTGGCAATATTAACAATAATAGTAGTGTTATCAGTTGCAGTTTATGGATTTAGAAAAAATAAAAAGCAATTTAAAACATTGATGTTAATAATTGGAATAGCAATTAGTATTCCATTAACATGTATAGCAGCGAATATATTAAAATTAAATATAGAAACAAATGTTACGATCATAGGTGTTGATAAATGTTTGGAAAATAGATTTGCAATAGATAATTGGGAAACTATAGCAACGAATGTAAAGAATGGAAATATGTGTGGATATCATGTTGGAGATGAAAAAGAAATTGAGTTAGCTGGATTTGGAAAACATAATGTAAGAATATCCAATATGAGTAAGTGTACAAATGGAGAAACAAGTGAAACAGCATGTGGATTTGTAGTAGAATTTGCTGATATAATAACAACACATGAATTTAAATGCGGAAGGAATGTAGGTGGATGGAAAGATTCAAAATTACGTACATATGTAAATGGAACAATATATAATGCTCTTCCAGGTGAATTACAAAATGTAATAACAACAACAAAAGTAATATCAGGACATGGAAATAGAACAGGAGAAATAGACTTTGAAACAACAGGAGAAACAAACTTTGAAACACAAGATAAGTTATATCTGTTAAGTGGACACGAAGTATATGAAGATGGAGAATATTATCAAATAAGTACAGATGACACAGCATATAGTAATACAAAACAATTAGATTATTATAAAAATCATGGAGTAACAACAAGCAATTATGCAGGAGCAAACAAACAATATAATGGATATAATTCAATTTGGTGGTTACGTTCGGCTTCTTATAGCTATGCCGACGACTTCCTTCTTGTTCTTGACTCTGGCCTTTGGGACACCGACGGTTCGTGCAACTCTGATGGGGTCTCTCCAGCTTTCCGAATTGCATAAACAATGCAGATATAGAAAACTGTAAAATTAGATAAAAGTAAGAAAAGATGGACAAACAATTGTGATAGGTTATTTAAAAAGTACTACTAATGATAAAGTTTTGATAATAATGATTTTATAATAAAAATATATATGCACGTGTGTATTTTTTATGAAAAAGTAAATTTTAATCATAATAAAGCAAAAAAATGTTAATTGCTTTCAAGAAAATAGTTGACAAGTGCATAAAATTTGATATAATGAATATGTTTTAAAAAGGAAAGCGATGTATCCACATCCACCTGAGCTGCTAATATGGTGCTAGGTAAAAAGCTAAAAATAGAAAAAATTATTTGTTTATAATTATACTATAATTAGGTTTTTAAGTGGATACAAATGTATTCACTTTTTAATTTGAATTTGGAGGTGCTTATCATAGCAAATATGAACAAAAAGAATGATGATTTACTTATCAATGAAAGAATTAAGGTTCCAGAACTTATGGTAATTGGACCAAATGGAGAACAAATGGGAACTAAAAAACTTGCTGATGCTTTAACAATTGCAAATTTTGCAGGTTTAGATCTTGTTTTGATGAATCCTGGGAATGCTCGTCCAGTTGCTAAAATAATGGATTATAACAAATTCAAGTATGAAAAAAATAAAAAGGCAAAAGATGCTTTAAAGAAACAAAAAGAAGGTGCTAAAGAAACTAAAGAGTATCGTTTATCACCTAATATTGATGTTGGAGACTTTGAAACAAGAAAGAAAAGCGCTCAAAAGTATCTTGAAAAAGGTCATAAGATCAAAGTGTCTATTAGATTTAGAGGACGCGAAATGGCTCATACTGAAATCGGTAGAGAAGTAATGATGCGTTTTTATGAATCACTTAAAGACATTAGTGAAATTGAAAGTGAACCAAAACTTGAAGGTCGTAATATGACTATGATGTTAGCCCCAAAGAAAGAAATGTAGGAGGAAATTATGGCAAAACAAAAAACACATAAAGCAACTAGTAAAATATTGAAAAAACATAAAAGTGGCTTAATTACTTATAAGAAGAGTAATGGAAACCATAAAACAGCTAAAGATACTTCTAAAGCTGTTAGACAAAGAAGAAATAAAGGACAATTAGCGAAAGGAATAGCTGACAGATTAAAAAATGTCATCTAGTAGGTGGAAATAATGACAAGAGTTAAAGGTGGATCTGTTGCTAAAAACAGACGTAGAAAAGTATTAAAAAGTGCAAAAGGATATTTTGGATCTAAACATAGATTATTCAAAACTGCACAAGAACAAACATTCCATAGTGGAGCTTATGCTTATAGAGATAGAAAACAAAATAAGAGAAACTTCAGAAAATTATGGATTACAAGAATCAATGCTGCATGCCGTATGAATGATATTAGTTATTCTAAATTCATTAATGGTTTATCAAAAGCAGGTATTGAAATCAATAGAAAGATGTTAAGTGAAGTTGCTATCGATAATCCAGCATTATTCACTTCATATGTTAATATTGCTAAAGATGCTTTAGCTGGTAAAACAGTTAAAACTGAAACTAAAAAAGCTACAACTAAAGAAGTAAAAGAAGTTAAATCTGAAGAAAAAACTGATTTATCTAAATTAACTGTAGCTGAATTAAAAGAAATGGCTAAAGAACAAAATATTGAAGGATATACTTCAATGAAAAAAGCTGAATTAGTTGCTGCTTTATCTAAATAGTCATTTTTGGATTATTATATGTAAAAAAATTGGTATTATTTACCAATTTTTTTATTAATTTATTGCAACTTTAATTATATTACTTTATAATTAATATAGAAAATTATAGTCAATTTTATATTCTCTTTATAATTTTAATGACAGGAGTGATTTAAATGCTAGGAGCTGGATTCATAACTCGTACGCTTGGTAGTATTTTTGTTGGTATGTTTGACGCTGTTGCTTATACACTAGTAAGTATGAGTTATCGTATATTTTTAGCTGTAAGCGAACTTGATCTATTTGGCGGTGGAACAGCTGGAGCTGCTTTATATGAAATGTTTACTAAAAAAATGTACTTAGTTTTGTCGGTTGTAATGCTTTTTATTTTTGCTTATGAACTAATTTTACTACTTATTAATCCTGATGGTGATGGAACGAAAAAAACAACTGGATTACTTAAAGATTTTGTTATTTCAATTGCCTTAGTAGTTGTTTTACCTGTTGTGTTTAAATATATGACGGTTTTTCAATTACATGTCATAAAAAACAACACCATTGGAGCTTTAGTTTTAGGTACTGCACCAACTTCGAGCAATACTGATGAAACTGCTTATGGTGACTCGATTGGAATGGTTGTTTTAATGGCTTTTTATCATCCACAAGGTGCTGGATATGACTCCTTCTTTGAAACAACTGGTGAGTTTAAGGGAATAGACCAAGCTGTGGCGGATTGCGAAGCTGGAGGAGAAGCAAGCCACGATACTTGTCAATTATGGGCTGAAGCACTTGATAAATGGAATACGAAAATGCAAAACTCTGGGCTTGCTTTTGCTGGACGTAACGATATTACAAACAATAATGACTTAATTAATACTTTAGGAGATTCCGATGGATCAGAATATATGTGGATATTATGTACTGGTTGTGGAATCCTAGTTGCTTGGTTCTTTATAAGCTATGCAATTGACTTAGGTACGCGTGCAGTTAAACTTGGTGTTTTAGAAATTATTTCACCAATACCGGTTATGTTTAATGCTATACCTAAAATGAAAAAGTCTTTTGAAACATGGAAAGGCGAACTAATAAAAACTTACGTAGAACTTTTTGTTAGATTAGCAATTATTTTCTTTATAGTAAAATTATGTACACTGGTTCCGGAGTTTGTAGAAATAATATTCAAGGATTCAATGACTGGTGTAAAAGGAGATTTCTTAGTTAAAGCAATAACGATGGTTGTATTAATACTTGGTCTTCTTAAATTTGCTAAAGAAGCACCTGAATTATTTAAATCATTATTTGATAATGGTGGCGGATTATTCAAAGGTCTTAATTTTAAACCTGGTGTTAAAGGAAGAATTGAATCTAATGAATATGCAATGAAAGGAATGTCAGCTGTAACTGGTGCTGCATTAGGAGCTTTCGGAAATTTTGCTCAACGATATAGACAAGCTCAATTTGACAAAGATGGAAATAGACTTGAAAATTCCCATAAAACATTTAGCGCATTAACTGCTTTAACGGCTGCACCTCGTGGTTTAATAACTGGTGCTAGATCGGGATTAAAAAACAGTTCTAGTACACTTAAAGGTTTAAAAGATACTGGATATTCTGCAATAGCTGATGCTCATACTTCAGAAGAAAATGCATTTAACAGAGACTTTAGAACTGCTGTTAGACAAACCTACAGAGATAATCGTGACGATGGAAGAACAAATGCCGAAGATTCTATGCTATTAGATCATATTAAAAATAACGGTGGAGAATGGTTTAATAAGAAAAAAGCTTTCTTTGGCAATGTAGGTGGTGGACTAAATAATTTTGTTGATGAACTATCTGGAAAAAATCAAACATTCTCTAGTCGTGAGGTAGAAAATTTAAATAAAATATCTGGCAGTTTGTCTTCATTAGAAAATTATGTTAAGTCTGGATTTGACAAGGTAACAGACAGCATTATTAAGGCTAAAACTGAAGCATTAAAGAAGACTTATGAAAAAGGTAGATTAGCAGGTAGAACTGCTGAACAAATAAACGATGATATTAAAAGAATTAACGAAAAATATACTGAACTTATAAATCAAGCAAAAACAACTTATCTTTCTAAAAATGCTAATCAAGTTGAGGTACTTGCTTCTAGTTATAAACAATTGGATAAAGATATTAGAAATGCTAATATTGATTCTAGAACTATGAGAGCTATTAATGAAAAAATATATGAAAAAGTTGGCGTTAGCAGTGTTAGTGAACTTGTAGCTAAGGCAAATAATGCTGCTGAAGCCAAGGACTATACACAATTCTTAAAAGCTATGGATACAATGAAAGATATTCATAAGATAGTCGATGATGCTAAGGCGGCAGATGCATTATTCAAGAAACAAGAAGAAGATAAGAAAAAAGATAAGAAATAGGGTGACTAGAAAATGCAAAATTCTATATTAGAACAACAAAAGGAAATTTGTGAGTCAATAATTGATGGATATGAAACTATTATAGCAACTGATGCACCAGTTTTTGAAACGCTGGAAAAGGCTAAAAAAGATAGTTTAGGCAATTGTATAATGGAAAACATTCATGATTTTGAACGTTCTCAAAGATTGCAAAATGAAATTAAATTGTATTATTTAAGTAGGGAATATGCCTTATTCTTAAAATCTTTTGAAAAGAATTTATATTCAAAAAAAATACTTCATAAGGTAAAGTTGGATATTACGTCTGGTAGAAAATATCAATACTTTGATACTTTAGGATTAGATGTAAACTCTAATTTTGAAGAAGATTTAAGAGCATTCTTTGCTAACTATAAGATAGCAGCAAAAAAAATAAAAGAACTTGAAAGTTTAATTGAACTTTCACAAAAGAATAGAGGGATTCATTTATGAAAAATACTTATTTGATTCCAGCCAATTCAAAAAGATCTATGTTAATATTTGGACTTTTTGCTCCAATAGATTTGATTATCTTTTCAGTTGGAGCTGGATTGACTGTTATATTGATGCTTTCTTTTCAAGCATCAACAATAAATGATGTATTTATGGTATTAACTCCTTTACTAATAAGTACAGCTTTGGTGCTTCCTGTTCCTAATCATCGTAATGTGTGGACACTTGCATCAAATGTATATCATTTTTTATCAAATAGAAGAACGTATTTTTGGAGAGGTTGGTGTATGATAAATGGCGAAGAAAATAAAAATAGAACAAAGTAAATATACTGAAGATTGGTTACCTATTAAAGATATAAAAAATGGCATGATTGAGGTAGAAGGAAAAATTGGAGAAGGAACTCAGTTGGTCGTGGGTGTTAGGATAGAACCTAAAAACATATTTATATCCGAGCAATCTATTCAAGATCGAACAATAGCTGCATTAAGAAATTTTTATAACACGTTGGATTATGAGTTTTGGCTTGTTTGTTGTGATAGACCGGTTGATATAAATCTATATAGGTCTGAGCTTGAAATTATGTATAATGATGCTCAAAGTCAACAAATAAGAAAAATGATTCTTGAAGATATTCAAAAGTGTGAAAAATTTATTGGCCCTGAAATAAATGCAGTTGATACTGAATTCTACTTGTTATTCAAAGATAGTCCAAAAAATATGGAGCGTATTCAAAAACGTATTCATAATATTATTTCGGGACTTGCAACTGCAGGACTTAATTCAAGACAATTAACTGATGATGATGTAAGAGTATTGTTGGATAGTTTCTTTAATGATTCAAAAAGAGTAGAATATGGGACGGTGATGGCAAGTGTCTAAATTAACGATGAAAAGTGAAATTTCTCCAAAAGGATTGAATTTTAAAATTAATGAATTCATGATAAGTGATAAATATGCAACTATTTTAACTGTTTTAGAGTATCCAAAAGCAATTGGTCCAGGTTGGTTAAGCAATGTTACTTCTATTCCTGGAGTTAAACTATGTGTCAAACATATTCCAATTGAACTATCAACAATGCAAAAAACTATAAACAAGGAAATTGCTGAATTAAAAGAAGCATATCAAAGAGAAAATGATCATACTTTAAAGGAAAGAATTCGTCTAGATTATGAGTCAATGGAAAATTTTGTTTCAATGCTTGCTGCTACTCAATCAAAGATATTTGATTTTCAAATGCATATCATGATTATGGCAGATACACAAGATGAACTTGATTCAAAAAAAATGCAAATAAAAAACTTCTTAACATCTTTAGGAATGCGTGCTATTCCGATGATGTTTGAACAAGAAAAAGTTTTAAAGTCTATGATTCCAATATTTCCTAAACAAGATGTTGAAAGTAGAATTGGTATACCTGTACCAGCACCAACTGTTGCAGCGATGTATCCTTTTGTATTTGATTCAATCAAGGATCCTGGTAAATCAACTTTATTTGGTATAGATTTTTCTGGTGGAGTTGTTTTATTTAATCAATTTTTATATCAAATTAGAAAAGAGTTTAATCGTAACAATGCTAATATGATTATTCTTGGAACAAGTGGTAGTGGTAAATCTACTGCTGGTAAATTGCTTTTAAGAAATCACATTAGAAATGGATATCAAATAGTTTGTATTGATCCTGAGGGTGAATTGAAAACTATAACTGAAGCTTGTGGAGGATCATTTGTCGATTTAGGAAAAGGTGGAAACTTTGGTTTAATTAATCCCCTTGAAGTGGTTGTTGATTCTGATAGAGAAGAATTGGAACAAGGACTTGGATATACTGTACTTACTCGTACATTACAATCTTTAAAAGCATTTATGAAATACTATAGTCCAAGTATTGAAGAAGACGTACTTGCAATGTTTTCAGAAGTTGTTCAAGATACATATAAACGTTTTGGAATAGACTTTGATACTAATTTCGCGTATTTTACTCCTGATAAGTATCCAACATTTGATGATGTTTATGCAACTATAAAAGGAAGATTACTTTCTATGCCGGAAGCAACTCGAGAACGAGATATAATGGAAAGACTTGAAATAAAAGTAAGACCATTTATTAATGAATTAAGATATTATTTTAATGGTCATACAACAATAAATGCAAATGAAGATTTCATTGTGTTTAATATAAAAGAAGTTATGAATGGAGACGTTAATATTCGTAATGCATTATTCTTTAACATATTGAAGTATGCTTGGGGTTTATGTTTGGATAAAAACAAAAATACAGTTATGATGGTTGATGAAGCTCATATTTTATTATCAGGTGATAATGAATTAGGTGCTGAATACTTAGCTCAAATGCAAAGACGTGCTAGAAAATACAATACTGGTACTATAATTATTACTCAACAACCAACTGACTTTGCTTCCGAAAAAATTATAAGTCATGGTAAAGCTATTTTTGATAATGCATCTTATTATTTGATAATGGGATTGAAAAAACAAGCAGTTGATGATCTTTCAAAATTGATAGATTTAAATGATAATGAAAAGGAGAGCATTAAGACATATACTCAAGGTGAGGCTTTGTTTGTGTGTGGATCTAGAAGAATGCGTATTAATGTAATTCTAACTCAAGATGAACTAGATTCCTTTGGTTCAGGCGGAGGTCTATAGTATTAGGCGGTGATATAATGGAAAAAGTGTTAGACATAATAAATATGTTATTCAAAAAAAGTAAATATGTTGTTGCTTTTTTTGCAATAACACTTTTTTCAGTTGTATTAATAAATAATGATGTTTATTCAGCATCTTTTAACTATAGTGATTTTGATTTTGATAAATATTTTGAAGAAAAGGGTAATTATTGGACTAGTGGTTGTAAAGAAAATGAAAAATGTATTGATGAGATTGTAAAAAAGCAAAGAAAATTTTATACTAAACTTTATAAATTACTAGCTAAATATGCGGAAAAAGGTATAATTGCTCAAGATAGTTATGTTGATAATATTATTCTTGAAACAGTGTTTATAAATATGAATCCAGGTTTGTTTACTGATGATGGTACTGAGTATAAAAATATGTGGGGAGGTAGTGGAAGTCCATATAAGATTGATGAATCAGAAATGGATGATGTTGAGATAGATCCGGATGTTGATTATAGCAAAATATCTGAAGAATATGCTAATTACTACAGTGAAGAAAAGGATACTTTGAAACTATTGGTATCTAATTTATTCTCTTATACAACAAGATGTTATGGTGTATATGGTAGTCCAAGAATTGTTAGAAATGCTGATGGAACTACTAGTAAAATATGTGACAGTGGAAACTTAGAGGATATTCCTAGTAGTGGCCTTATCGGTGGAAAAGTTTCTAAATGTGTTGATAAAACTGTTAATAGTCTTGGTTTTTATAAATATTATATAAGTAAATTACAACATGATCATTTCATAGCAAAATATTTCACTTCACTTTCGATCCTTGGACATATTCCCGTTGATGAATATTATCAACAATGCATGGATATGAGTGGAAATTATCCAGCTGGAACCGTTTATGGATATATGGATAGTGGAGAACTTCCTAAACTTGATACGAATAAATATTTTGACTTCTTAAGTTATAACTCATATTTTGATGGAAAAAGTCATTTACAAGAATATTTTGAGGATAAGGTTTTAAAACCTGCTAAAGTTGATTGTATGACTAAAGATTTATGTGATAATTCTTTAGAAAAAGCTGGTTTGTATGATCAATATGAAGAAGAAATAATAAAATCTAGAAGAACCATAATAAAAGATATTATTTGGATATTAAACAATTATGGTATTAAAGTCGCTTATTCTGGAGTAGGTATTGAATATGGTGAAGGAGCATATGATTCCGATAATACTGGTTGGTGGTGGCCAATTGGAAGTGATACATATTATTCTAGCGAACCAATTCCTACTAAAATTACGAGTTATTTTGGAGTTCGTTCTTCTCCTACTGCTGGAGCTAGTACAAACCATCAAGGTTTGGATATTGCACCTACTGTTGAAGCATATCGTACAAGTGGTGGTGATAGGGATCTTCCAATTATTGCTACAAGAGATGGTACTGTAGTAATGGCAACTGAAAGTATAAGTGGATATGGAAAATATATAAAAATACAACATGATAATGGAATGTATTCTGGTTATGGTCATATCAAAACTATTTTAGTTACAAATGGTCAAACGGTAAAACAAGGAGATATAATCGCTTATATGGGTAATGAAGGTCGATCTACTGGTAAACATTTACACTTTGAAATATTTACTGATAGCTCAACAAGAGTTGATCCTCTTAGCTATGTAAATCAACTTTCTCCAAGACCTGTTTCGTCTTCAGGTAAATTTACTGCTGGTAGTGAAAACAAACAATCAGTTTGTTTAACTTTAAAAAATTCTGGTTATAGTGATGCTGGAATTGCGGCTTTACTTGGAAATATTCAAGCTGAAAGTTCATTTAATCCAGCTGCTGATAATGGAAGTCATGGTGGTATTTGTCAATGGGGATATACAGGAAGATATTTGAATCTAAAGAATTTTAGACCTTATGATTATACAACCCTTGAAGGTCAGGTTTTATTTATGATTCATGAACTTGGATCGTCTTACTCCTCATTAGATGAAAAACTTCGAAATGGTGTGGGTACAGCAAATGATCTTGGTGATGCTGTTTGTATGAAATATGAAGCTCCAGGTAGAAAATATTGTAATGACCGTTATGAAAATCCTGAAAAAGTTTTATCATATGTTCAAAATGGATGTAATTAGAAAGGGGATAAAGTATGAAAGATTTGTTGAATCATAAAAATATTATGTATGTTTTGATAATCTTGGTTTTGTATACGGCTATTGCATTACTTTATAGTCGAGTAAAATATGTAAACGAAAAAATTATAGAGGTTAGTAATTATTCAAAATTTTATACTTTAGCTAATTCAGCAAATATGTATGTTTCTTATGTAGGAATAGAAGATTCAAAAAGTGTTTTAACTTTATTAAATGATGATTACGTTAAAGAACATGAACTAACCTTTAGTAATGTAATATCTAAGGTAAAAGATTTTGATACTTCACTGCCTTCTTTTAGAGTAACAAAAATGTTGGAACAAATAACTGGAAAATCAACAAAAAGATATTATTTAAAAGGAAATTTAGTAGATCTTTCAGAAGATGTTTATAATGTGTTAAAAGATTATTATTTGATTATGGATCTTGATGAGAATAATAACACATATCAAATAACTCCATATAATGGAGAAATATTTGTGGAGGGACAATATGAACAAAAGTGATAGATTGATAGATATTTTGTTTAAAATTGTTATTTCTATTGAAATAATAGTTCTTATAATTTTAATAATTGCTAATATTACTACTCCAAGAGGAAAATTAAAACAAAAAAGTTTTTATGAAAACAAAAAAATTAATGAATTAATTCCGGTAAGTCCAACAGATGAACTTGTAGCTAAAAAGTATTTTTCTGATTTTGTAAATTTAACATTTTATAATCCAGAGATAGCTTATGAACATTTAGCTGATTATTATAAAAAGAAAGTGTATCCATCATATGATTATTTCAAAAAAAATATTATGAATGATGTTACTGATGGTTTTAAAACTGCAAGTGTTTCATCATATAAAGTAACTGAAAAATCAAAATATAGAGTAATTTATATAAAAGATTCTAGTAATCATGAATATTTGATACGCGAAGATGGAATAATGAATTATAAAATTTATTTAGATATTAATAATGTAGATATTTAAATTAGAAAGGAATGATATTATGAATCCAAAATTTAATCTTAATAATATTGGAAATATAGAAGGGTCTAACGCACTTAAACCTAATGTTGAAAATGTAGTTAGCCCAAAGATAAATGAATTAGAAGACAATGTCATTCCTTTTCCTAGTGATAAAAAAAATGATAACAAATTAGATGAAATTGTTCAAGGAATTCCTCAAGATAAAGAAAATAGCAATAATGCTAAAGTAGATTTAACAGGTAAACAAATAAGTGAAGATGGACAAGTAGAAGATTCGGCAACTAAAAAGACTTTAAAAGCAGTTGGTAGAGGAGCAGCTGCCTACTTCTCTGGTGGACAGTCACTAAAATATGATCAACAGATAACAAATAATAGAGCAAGTGATAAATTAATTGGCGTTGTTTCTGATGGACTTGATAAAGTTCCGGGAGTAAACTCTGTTACTGAGGGTTTAGATGAACTAAATATTGCTGATACGGCAAATGCTCTTATGGATACCGCTGGAAATGCAATGAATGGTGATGTTGCTGGTGCTGTTGAATCTGGAGCAAAAACAGTTAAAGAAACAAAAAAAACTGTAAAGAAGACTGAAAAGGCTTTAATTTCTAAAATATTGATGATAGCAACTCCGGTTTTAATTTTCTTTGTTATTCTTGTTGTTATATTGTCTCCAGAATTAGGAGGATTTGTGGATTTGACGGATAATGGGGCAACAAATAGTTCAAGTTCTTCAGGTACTTCTTCTTCTAGTTATGTTAAACCTGGACCAGCAAGTAATGGAAGTTATGTTAGCCCTTCTGCTGTTTCTAATATGAATATTCAAATTACTGAGGCTCAAATAGAATATTTAAAAACGAATATTCCGAGTTGGAGTAGTTTAAACAACTTTCAAAAAAACGCGATAATGGCGGCTTATTCAGCGATTGGTGTGGTTGATTATGTATGGGGAAGTAAACCATCATCTGCCGGTCTTGGTGGGATAAATGGTGGCCTTGATTGCTCTGGTTTTGTTTCTTGGGTTATATGGACTGCTAGTGGAAATGCTTTTAATCAAAGTACTGATGCACTTGCAAGTCAACTTGGTTCAAATGGATTAACTGAGATAGCTAAAGCTGATTTATTGCCAGGTGATATTGTAGTTATGCGTCGACCTAATAATACGGGTCATGCCTTACTATATGCAGGTAATAATCAATACATTCATCTTGCCGGCAAAGGTCAAAAGGTTAAGATGAGTACTTATAGTTTTAAACCAGAAAATACAGTATATTATGCAAGATATACAGGATAGGAGTTCATATGATGAAAAAATTAATAATTTTTATAATATGTTTATTTAGTTTTCCAACTTTTTGTTTTGCTGAAAATAAAAAAGTAGAGTTTTTTGTTAAATTTGCTGATGATGTTAATTCAGCTTCTATTGAAAATATTTATGTTTATTATACGGATAAATCTGAAAATGAATATTCCGTTACATTAAAAAAAGAAAATAATTATGCTTATAGTTATAGTCTATATGATGGAAGTGATATCACTAGAGTAAAAGTTACTTTTGATCAAAATGATGTGGATGGAGAATCAAGTATTTTAAAAACAAATGATGGTTATAATATATATATTGACATAGTTAGTAAAGGCAATAGCCAAATAATAATTCAAAACGATGATAAAACAACGACAACAACTACTCAAGTTATTAGTACTCAGGCTACAACAACTGCTGCATTAGGAACCACACAAAATAACGAAACTAAAACAACTGTGACAACAAGCAGTAAGATTTATCAAGAAACCAAACAAAATAAGGTGATAAGAAGTATTTATATTATTATTGCTGCTATATTATGTTTTTTTGCTGCTATATTTGTTATAGTGGGAATAATAAAAATTGTAAACGCGAATAAATAATATAGAAAAATTATGTTATATATATTATAATGATTTATAGAGAAGGTAGGGTTAAATATGAAATTTAAAGTATCACCAAAAGATATGGTTATTTTTAGTGTTTTTTGTATTTTTTTACTTTACTTTAGTTCAATTGCGGTATTGAATGTATTTACATTGCTTAATGATGGTGAATTCTATGGATTAAATCCAATAGAGGGTTTTACTTCAAAATATATTATTGGGACATTACTAGTATTTTTTATTGTTTTGGCTACAATATTTTTCAGTGTTTCATCATCCATTTTTGAAAGAGGAAAAGGATTTGGACTTAGTTTTGGAGAAAAAGAAGAAAAAGGGTATTCACGTTGGTGTAAAGAAAAAGAAATGAAAAAAGCCTATAAAATATTTGAGGTAGGTGTAAAAGACGTTACTGCATCTGCTGGTGGAGTTGTGTTTATAAATAATGGTAAAAGAATGTGGGTAGATGACAGTGAAAACCATACATTAGTAATTGGAGTTACAGGTTCAGGTAAAACAACAGCAGTAGTTGACCCTTTGATTTATAGTTTGTGTAAACATGGGGAATCAATGGTTATAACTGACCCAAAAGGTGAGATTTATAAAAATCATGCTGAGTTATTAAAGGCTCGTGGATATAAAATCGTTGTACTTAATTTCCGTGATCCAACAAGAGGTAATGCTTGGAATCCGTTAACTTTACCTTATAAGCTATATAAAGCCGGAAATATTGATAAAGCTGTTGAGTTAGTTGATGACGTTGCTTTAAATATTTTACAGGATAAAAAAGCACAAGACCCATTCTGGGAGAAAAGTGCATCAGACTATTTTTCTGGTTGTGCATTAGGATTGCTTGAAGATGCAAAAGAAGAAGAGGTAAACTTAAATTCCATAAGTTATATGACAACGATTGGTGAAGAAAAACTTCCTGGTAATTCGACATATATTAAAGAGTATTTTACTTTAAAAGGTGAATCATCAAGTCCATATGTATTTGCAAGTAACACGATTAATTCTCCAACGGACACAAGAGGTGGTATTCTTTCTGTATTCCGTCAAAAGATTCGTCTTTTTGCTTCTCGTGAACAATTATCGGAAATGCTTGCTTATTCAGATTTTAATATGCGAGATATTGGTCAAGAGAAGACAGCAGTATTTATGATTATACATGATGAAAAAACAACTTATCATGCTTTAGCAACAATTTTTATAAAACAATGTTATGAAACTTTAATTGATGTTGCTCAAGCAAATGGTGGAAAACTTCCTTATAGAACAAATTTTATATTGGATGAATTTGCTAATATGCCACCTTTGAAAGATGTTACAACAATGGTTACTGCTGCTCGTTCTAGAGCAATAAGATTTACATTTATTATTCAAAACTTTGCTCAATTAAATGAAGTTTATGGAAAAGAAGATGCGGAAACTATTCGTTCTAACTGTGGTAATTTGATGTATCTTTTAACAACTGAATTGGCTGCATTAGAAGAAATTTCTAAGTTATGTGGAGAAGTTAAATCTAAAAAAGATGATAAAACGGCTTCACAACCATTAGTTACCGTATCTGATTTACAAAAGTTGAAAATGAATGAAGTTATAATTTTAAGAAATCGTATGAATCCTTTTAGAACTAAACTAAAACAAGGATTTGATACTGACTGGGGGGATTCGGAATTTGGTAAAGCTGAGTTTCCAACTAGAGAAATAAAAGAAATAAAATTATTTGATGTAAAAGAATTCGTTAAAAAGAGAAAAAATATTAAAGATGATGGTAAAAGTGGTGCTTTTAATAACCCTTTTGGAAATCCGTTTGGTGGAGGAGATGCTCCAAAAATTCCAACATTTGAAGAGTTTATGGCTGCAAGAAATGCTAAAAAAGCTGAAGAAGAAAAAGCAAAAGAAGCATCAGCTACTACAGCAACAAAACCAGCTGAATTGAAAACAGAAGAGCCTGTTAAACCAAAACTTCCAACATTTGATGTTGATGAAATGGTTAAGCGAATAGATGCTAAACTAGCAGAACTTGAAGCTCAAGAAAAACAAGAAAACTCTATAGGAGGAAACACTCCTTCAATTAATGATAATAAGGAAGTGTTTAATCCATTTGCAGCACCTGTTCAAAATCCATTTGAAAAGAAAGAAGAAGTTATTTCAAATCCGTTTGAAAACTCAAATAAATCAACAACCGAAAAGAGTGAAGATGTTTCTGTAGTTAACTCGGTTGAAGAAATTCATTTGGATGATGAAACTAAAGATATAAAACCGATGGCTTCAGAACCTGTTAAATCATTTGATGAATTAATGAATGAAAATAAACAATTAACGGGAATTATTGATCCAACAAAAGTAACAAAAATGGATAATAATGAAGTTAAGGACCAAAAGAAAGAAGAGCCATCAATAACTGTAGATACTTCGGCAAAAGTAATACCTGATAGTGATGTTTCAGATGATGCATTCTTTGATGATTTTTTTGAAGAATAGCAAGATATAATATCTCGCTATTTTTATTTTGTTAATGTAAAAAGAGCCGTTTGGCTCCTTTATAATGTCTTTTATTTGAATAAATTTTTAAATAATGAGTTACCAAGTTTTCTTCCAAATGATGAAGCTGTGTTAGTAATAACTCTTTCTGTTGCTTTTTCCATTGTTGATTTTTTTGCTTTTGCTCTAGTTTTTTTTAATGGTTCTTCTTTTTCTTTCTTTAATTTTTCATTTAATATGTCTTTTGTTGAAGTGAGGTTAAGTTTTTCTTCATACTTTCCATACAACCAAGTTGATTTAATGTAGTTATCTCTTTCTATATCAGTGATTGTTCCTATCATACTTTGAGGTGGTACTATAATGTATTTATCGACTATAGTTGGTTCTCCATCTTCATTTTGAAGAGATATAAGAGCTTCTCCGGTTTTTAATGTGCTTATAACTTCAGCAGTGTTGAAGTTTGGATTTTTTCTAAATGAATCAGAAGCAGCTTTAATTGCTTTTTCATCAGTTGGAGTATAACTCTTTAAGACGTGTTGTATTCTATTTCCAAGTTGAGATAAGATTTCTGTTGGTATATCGCTTGGGCTTTGACTAATGAAATAAATTCCTACACCTTTTGAACGAATAAGTTTAACTATTTGAATTATTTGTTTTGTTAAGTATTCTGGCATTTCATTAAATATTAGATGAGATTCGTCAAAAAATAAAACAAGTTTTGGTTTTTCAGTATCTCCGATTTCTGGAAATTCATTATAAATTGTAGTTAATATCCATAGCATGATTGTTGCATATAAAGTTGGCTTTTGAAATAATGTTTGAGCATCAAATATGTTAATATTTCCAAAACCAGTGTTAACATCAAAGTGAATCAGATCTTTTATATTAAAAGCAGGAAGACCAAAGAAAAAATCCCCGCCTTCTTCTTGAAGAGATAAAATATTTCTTTGAATTGAACCAATACTTTGCAAAGTAACATTTCCATATGTAAGTGAATATTCTTTTCTTTTTTCACCAATATAGGTTAATATTGCTTTTAAATCATTTAAATCTATTAAGTCTAATTCTTCATCTTTAGCTATTTTAAAAGCTATAGCTAAAACACCTCCTTGAGTATCCGTTAAATTAAGCATTTTTGATAAAAGTTTTGAACCGATATCTTTAATTGTAGTTCGAATATTACATCCGTTTTTTCCATATACGTCTAAAAATGCAACTGGAAATTTTTGAGTTTTAAAGTCTTCAATATTTAAAGTGTTAATTCTTGATTTTATATTATCATTAATTATTCCTTCTTTTATAGTTCCAGCCAAATCACCTTTAACATCACTTAAAAATACCGGAACTCCAGCTTCTGAAAAACCTTCTGCTAAAACTTTTAAAGTAATTGTTTTACCACTTCCACTTGCACCAGTAATAAGCCCATGTCTATTTGCTTTGCTTAAAAGTAAAGTTGCTTCATTTGATTCATTTTTTCCAATCAATATGTTTCCAAATTTATACATAAATAACCTCCAAATGCTTACAATAATTATAGCATAAGTAAGCTCTTAAACATATAATATACTATGAAAAGATTAAGATTAAATGATTATAAGGGAGATGGAATACTTATTGATTTGGATATAGAATATATTCCTTATCAAAAGCTAATCTATGAACCGGAAAAGTATTTAAGCAAGCATAAAAGATATTTTTTTAAATGTAAACATGGTATTAAAAGTAAGGAAGTAGTGAGTGTTTTAGAACTTAAAGGTTATGATGTAACTCAATTGATTTAAATGTTGTTTTATTATATAATGGGTGTGTGATTAAAATGGATATAGTTTTGATGAGTGTAAACGAAATATTAACCAACTTAGATTCATGGATTGAAGTATTTTTATCCAATTTAGGTATATGGGGAGCATTGATAAGCTGTTTACTTATAACAGTTGAGTCAATTCTTCCTGTTTTGCCGTTGTGTGTATTTGTAACTTTAGTTTTTTATGCATTTGGTTCCTTTTTTGGCTTTTTTATAAGTTGGATATTTACTCTTTTAGGTTGTTTCTTGTCATTTTCTTTAATTAGAAGTGGATTTAGAAAATGGTTTGTTGATAAATTTTTAAATAAGAAGGAGAAGGGAAAACTGGATAAACTCATGGAATATGTTGATACTATGAGTACTTCATCTCTTGCTATGCTTGTTGCTATTCCTTTTACACCTGCATTTGCTGTAAATATAGCAGCAGGATTATCCAACATGAGTAGAAAAAAATATATGATAAGTATGATGATAGGAAAAGTATTTATGGTTTATTTCTGGGGTTATATTGGAACAACTCTAATAGAATGTTTAACTCATCCAGAATATTTACTTAAAATAGTTATAATGATGGGACTTGCATTTATTATAAGTAAAATTGTTAATAAATATTTAAATTTAGATTAAGAGGTGTATTATGGAATATGTAATAATTGGTTTATTAGTTGTTTTAATAGTTCTTGTTATAGTTAGTTTAATAATTTCTAAGAAGGATAAAACAAACGAAGTTAATTTAGTTGGTGAACTTGCGAACTTTAAAAATGATTTAACTAAAAATATGGGAGATTTTAAATATGATTTAGCTCGTGAGTTGATTAAAGATTTTTCTGAGTTGAATGAAAAGGTTGAAAATAAGCTTAATCACATTAATGATAAAGTAAATGAAAAGTTGGATGAGAACTTAGAAAAAACTAATAAAACGTTTACATCAGTTCTTGAACGTCTTTCTAAAATTGATGAAGCTCAAAAAAACATTGATGATTTATCAAAGGATATAATAAGTTTACAAAGTGTTTTAACTGACAAAAAGACACGTGGTACTTTTGGAGAAGTAAATTTAAATTATATATTGACTAATATATTTGGAGAAAAAAGAAGTGTTTATGATATTCAATATCATTTACCAAATGGATATATAAGTGATGCAGTTATTTTTGCACCATCTCCTTTAGGCACAATATGTATAGATTCTAAATTTCCTTTAGAAAACTATGAAAAGATGACAAATACTAGCAATTCTAAACAAGAAAGAGAACTTGCTTTTAAACAATTTAAGGCTGATGTAAAAAAACATATTGATGATATATCTAATAAGTATATTATAAATGGTGTGACTTCTGATGAAGCTATAATGTTTTTACCGGCTGAAGCTATTTTCGCTGAAATAAATGCATATCATTCTGATCTTTTAAACTATGCATACAATAAAAAAGTATGGATTTGTGGTCCAACAACATTAATGTCCACTTTATCTACGATTAGTATGATTTTAAAGAATATTGAAAGAGATAAATATACAAAAGTAATTCATGAAGAGTTAAATAAATTGGGGATTGAATTTAAAAGATATAAAGAACGTTGGGATAAACTTTCTAAGAGTATTGATTCTGTTTCTAATGAAGTTAAAGATATTCATACTACTACAGATAAAATAAGTAAAAAGTTTGAATCGATTAGTAATGTTGACGATCATTTAATTGAATATAAGGAAAATGATGTCAACCAGTTGTAATTTATTGACATTGGTATGTAAAATATAATATTATTTAGTTGAGGAAGTGATAATATGGATCCATTTACTGCAACAGTTCTTGGAATGGTAGCAATTGCTGGTGGATTATTTGTTTTAAAAAATGTTCCATATTTTATTGCAGCACATTATGAAAAAATAAGAAATGAACAACGTGCAAGACAAGATGAGTTAGAGCGTTCACCAGAATATCAAGAAGAGGCAGCAAAAAAACGTAATTTAGCAAACATGATTGATAAGAAAAAAAGAATTTCTTTTGTTGGTTTAAAAAATAAGAATAAAGTTTTTGAATTAAATTTACGTGAAGAGTTTCAATTTGATATTAATAAAGATGTTGTATTAAAAGGAACTTTGAGATGTTTTGATGAAAATCATAAAATGGTTGTAAAGCCTATATATCTATATCAACCTAGATTGTTTGCTTCAAAAGCAAATGGTTCTGGGGAAATCTGTATTGGACCTAAATTAAAAGATGGCAAATTAAATAAAAACTATATGTATATGACAAAAAGACCTGGAGAACAAGACGAGATATATTATGGATATGTTCCTAAAGCAGAAATTTCATCTGGTTTGGAATATGATTTCGATAAAGATAATCCATACAATGCAAATTATCGTATTTTTGATTATATTAATATAACTTTTGATTATGATAAAGATGGTAATGTTGTTCCTGTCGATTTATCTAAAAAAGAAGAGAGAGATGCTTTGCTTGCGTATATTAGAGAAAATCAAAATAATTATGCGTTTTATGAATATTCGAAAATTGCATCTAAAAGTTTAGATGATGAATTAGAAAAAGAAAAAATGCAACGATATAGAGAAGATGCTGAGTATAAAAGTAGTCAAAGAGCAGCTGAGAAAAGCCAAACTGATGCTAACAAAACTGATAAACAACCTGATAAGGAACAAGAAGAGTATCGTAAATACTATGATTATATGTATGGACATTATGGAACAAAAAGCTTTTATAACAAGTTTGATGACGTTCGAAGAGTAAATGGAGAACCACCATTTGCTCCACCTCATGATGAACCTCATGAACCTCATGAACCTCATGGACCAAGAAGATAAAATTATCTTCTTTTTTTTTGCTGTTTTGACAATATATTTAGATTGTTTAATATAAAATTAAATTGGTGATGATATGAAAGTGTATATTGATTTAATAATTTTAATAAATTTTATATATGATTTTCTAATATTAACTTCAACATCTATTCTTTTAAAAAGAAATACCCCTTTAATAAAAATTATTATAGGTTCTTTTATAGGTATCTTTAGTATATGTACATTGTTTATTCGGCTTAATAATATAGTTCTTTTATTTTTTAAATTTATCTTAAGTCTAATTATGATTATATTTACTTTTGGAAATAAAAACATTGTTGAAAATACTTTTTATTTTTATGTAATTACAATAATTATTGGAGGATGTCAATATATGTTAACTGGAAGTGCTTATAAAGTTAACATTGTTATGATGATTATAATATCTCCAATAATTTTAGGAATATATATATATGCAATGAGAAAGTACAAAGTTGATTTAAAAAAAATATATGATTGCATAATTATTGATAAAGATAACACATATAATTTAAAAGGTTATATGGATACTGGAAATAATTTAATTGATCCTATAACAAATTTACCTGTAATTATGGTTAATAATAAAATTAATTTTAAGAGTCATAAAATATTTTATGTACCATATAAAGTAATAAATAATGAAGCAATTTTAAAATGTGTAAAGGTTGATAAGGTTTATATTAATTCTAAGGAAGTTAATGTTTTATTGGGATTAATTGATGAATCAGTGTTAAAAAATAGTATTGATATTATTTTGAATGAGAATATAAGAGGAGAGATAACATGTTAAAAAGTATTATAAATAGAATATTGAGGTTTTTAAAAAGAGCAGATTCTTGCTTATTTGTTGGAAGTACGGATATTTTGCCACCACCACTTAGTAAAGAAGAGGAATATGAACTTGCTCTTAGAAGCAGCGAGGGTGATAAAGTTGCTCGAGATAAACTTATAGAACATAATCTTCGTCTAGTTGTTTTTCTTGCTAAAAAGTATGAAAATACCGGTTATGATATAGAGGATTTGGTATCTATTGGTTCAATTGGGTTAATCAAAGGAATTAACACTTATAAAGTAGATAAGAATATTAAACTGGCTACATATGTATCTCGTTGTATATCGAATGAAATACTCATGTTTTTAAGAAAAAATAAGAAGAAAAAGGTAGAAGTTAGTTTGGAAGAAACCTTAAACTATGATGCTGAAGGAAATACTTTAGCTTTAGAAGATGTTTTGGGAACAGATGAAGATATAGTTTTAGAAAATGTTAGTAAAAAACAAGATGCAAAATATTTGGCTAGTGAACTTAATATGTTAAATGACCGAGAAAAACTTATTATGACATTAAGATATGGACTTAATAATACTAAAGAATATACTCAAAAAGAGGTTGCAACAATGTTAGGCATATCTCAAAGTTATATTTCAAGAATAGAAAAAAAAGTTATAAGAAGAATCAAAGAAACAATTAACTAAGTGTAAATAAATTATCAATCTTGTATGGTTATTATAATATAAAAAAAATTATATGTTAAAATTAGTAAGAGGTGTAGAATTGTGGAAAAAGTAGAGTTAAATGATTCTTCTGAAAAAAGAGAAGTTAAAAAAAAGAAAAACAAGCGTCATCCGTTATTTTATAAGATATTTTCTTTTATATTTATTGTTTTAACAGTTGTGGCTTTTTCTTTTGCAATATATAATGATATATTTCCTTTAAATATTTTATTAATTTCAGGATTTTTTATTGTTTTTATTGTTTTATTTATAACATTTTTGTTAAATAGTAGATTAAGGATTTGGTTAAAGAGGGTATTACTTTTATTTACTATTTTAATAATGATTTTAGAAGTAATATTTTTGCAATATGGTGCAAATACGATTGAGTTTATAAAGAATATTAATGATAATGGTAAAAGAATTGATGAATATGGTATCTACGTTTTAAAAAGTAGTAAATATAATAGTTTAAAAGATTTAAGTGAGAAATCTTTTGGATATTTAGCAGCAGAAGATGAAAATAAAATAGGTCAAGTTCTTGATAAAATGGATAAAGAGATTGATTTTTCTTATCATAAAGTAGATGAACAAAATGAGTTGTTAAGTAAATTTAAAAACGGAACATATGATGCAATTATCATGCAAATTTCTAGAGAAGATATTTTGAAAGAAGAAGATAATGATGCTTATAATCAATTAAAAAAGATTGAGTCTTTTAAAATAGAGACAACTGTAAAAACCATTAAAAGTAATAAAGATATTACTAAAGACACATTCTTTATGTATATAAGTGGAATAGATACAAGTGGTTCAGTACAAAATAAAGCTCGAAGTGATGTTAACTTGATAATTGGTGTTAATCCAAGAACTAAAAATATATTAATGGTTTCTACTCCTAGAGATTATTATGTACGTCTTCATTCTAAAGGTCAAATGGATAAACTTACTCATTCAGGTATATATGGTGTAGAAGAATCTTTACATACTTTAGAGGATTTATATGATGAAAAAATTGATTATTATGCGAGAGTTAATTTTACCTCTTTTGTAAGTATTGTTAATTCTTTAAATGGAATTGAAGTTGATGTTCCTAAAAATTTCTGTGAACAAAATTCTAAAAGAGAATTTGGTGATAAATTAATTTGTTTACAAAAAGGAAAACAAAAACTTAATGGTGAACAAGCTTTAGCGCTTGCAAGACATAGACATACATTTGCAGCTGGTGATCGAGCAAGAGGAGAAAATCAAATGATGATTCTTGAAGCGATAATTAATAAAGCTATGAGTCCAAGTATTATTACAAAATATAATTCTTTGTTAAATTCTCTTGATAAAAAAGTGAGCACTAATATGACTAGTGATGAAATGATTAAATTTATAAAAAAACAAATGAATAGAACAAGTGGATGGAAATTTACTAAGTTAAGTGCAAATGGAACTGATTCTAGAGGGGCTTGCTATTCATCAGGATCTGCAATTGCTTATGTTATGGCTCCTGAGGAATCGACAGTTACAACAATTAAAAATGCGATGAATTCTTTAGTCGCTGGAGAAGATATAGTTACAGGATAATGCTTACTATGTCTTTTTTTTGTAAATAAATGTAAAATAGCAGTAAGTTGGTAAATTTTATAAATCCTAGATAATAAAATGTTGTAAAATTATAAAGTAGGAAGGGAAAAATTATGAAGAAAAAAAGTTTATTGATAGCAACCATTATTTTAATGAGTATTGGATTTGCAGCAATTTCAACAACATTGATAATAAACGGAAGTACAACTATTTCAGAAAATAATGATGATTTTGATGTTATATTTACAGCAGCAAGTAGAGATGGAAAAGATGTTTATAATTCTGTTGTTGATTCAACAAAGAAAACATTAACATTTGAAACAAAGGAGTTAAAGACTTTAAATCAAGTCAATTTGTTTGGATACAAAATAACAAACAATTCAAGCAATTATGATGCAGAAGTTAAGGTTGTTTGTGGACCAAAAGCCAATACAACTACTAAATATACAACTATTGAAAATGATTTAGATGGAAATACAAATGTAATAAAAGCTAAGGAATCTATGACAGGAACTTTTGTAATTAAACTTATTAAAACAGCAACGAAAAATGCAACTGAGGAATATACTTGTACACTTCAAGTTAATGCTGTAGAAAGAAATTCTTTAGGAACTGATAATAATTCAACTATTACAAAAACAGGAACAAATATTGGAGATCAAATATGCTTAAATACTGAATGTTTCTATATCATTAATAATACTGGTGATAACTATACAATGCTTGCTAAATACAACCTATATGTTGGTGGTCGTTATGACGGTGATTTAGAGGAATATGTACCTTATGGAAATGAACAAACAGGATTGCAAGATGCATCTATGACTGGACATAATGGTGTAGTTGCTTATTCTGAAAATGGTAATAGTTATGGAACTAGTAGTGCTAAAGACAATTATATTACAGGGTATATTGGAAAGCTCGAAAATTTAAAATATAATGGTGTTGATTTCAATCATGATACTGTTAGATTAATCACTAAAGATGAGCTTACATCTTTAGGCTGTTCAGTTGATGATGCAACATGTACTGGAAGCAAGTATTCTTGGGTATACTCAACATCTTATTGGACGATGACTCCATTTGAAAATGGTTCTGAAACAGTTTATACAGTTAGCTCAGATGGTGAATTATCTGCTGAAATTCCAACTACCAATTTTATGAGATTTGGTATAAGACCAGTAGTTGTTATTCCAAAATCAATTGTTAAGTAGGAAAGTATATCAACGTTATGGTTGATATATTTTTTTCACTATGGTAATATACATCAAACAATTGTTATAACATAGAAACTAAAAATTATTCTTATAAATTTAACTATTTTTCTTGACTTGGCAGTCAACTGCTCTGTTAATATTTAAATTGGGAGGAGGAGTTGGAATTAAGGGAGTTGATAAAAATGTATAAAATAGGTGAGTTTTCAAAAATTGTTGATATTCCGGTTAGAACTTTGAGATATTATGCTGAGTATGGTGTTTTAGTTCCAAGTGAAACTGATAAATACACTGGTTATAAATACTATAGTGATGCAAATGTTGAAGAAGCAAAGCTTATTAAACTACTTAAGTCTTTGGATTTTTCACTGGATGAAATTATTGATTGTAAAGATGATATTAATGCTGATGTCTTAGAAAAGAAAAAATCCGAGATAAAAGAAAAAATCAAATTGCTAAAATTGAAATATCAAAAGTTATCGTTTATGCAGGACGAACTTGAAGTAAATGAAAAAGAAACAAATGGTAAAGTGTTAAGAAGAGAGGAAAAAAATGATGATAGATAAAATATATAATTTTAATAGAAATTTAATAGTGGACGGAAAGCTTTCGGCTGGAAAAACTACTAATGTTATGTTTCCTTTAGTGGAAAAAATGATTGATAATTCTGAAAGTCTATTTATTTTAGATTCTAAAGAGGAATATTTAAATAAATATTATAATACTCTAAAATCAAATAACTATAATGTTATTACTATAAATTTAAGAAATATGGATAAAAGTGAGGGATGGAATCCATTAGAATATCCTTATCAACTTTATAAATGTGGGGATAAAGATGGGGCAATAGAACATATAGAAAGATTGGCAAAAACAATATATTATAAATCTTTTAATGAAGATCCATTTTGGTCAATGACAGCAGGAGATTTATTTAAAGGTTTAGTTCTTTCTTTATTTGAAGATGGAAAAGAAAATGAAATCAATTTAACTAGTATTAATTCAATGTTAGATAAAGGTATGAATAGATTTGGAGCAAAAGATTATTTAACAGAATATTTTAATGATAAAAATCCTGATTCAAAAGCATATACTTTTGCTTCTACAACTGTTTTAGCGCCAAATGATACTAAAGGAGGAATTTTATCAGTTGCAAAACAACGATTAAGATTATTTATTGGAAGAGAAAAATTAAATGTATTAACTAATAAAACAACATTTGATTTTAATAATGTACTTGCAAAAAAGACAGCACTATTCTTTATAGTGAAAGATGAAGAAACATCTCTTTCTAGATATGCAACAATGTTTATCAATCAATTATATACAATTTTGGTAAGTAAAAGGTTGACAAACAAATTTAATTTCATTTTAGATAACTTTGATTTAATAAAAGAATGTGACAATTTAATTGATATGTTAAGTTCTTGTATTTCTAGAAAGATGAAAGTATGTATTTGTACAAGAGACCTTGAGGCATTACTTGAAAAAACTGATAAGTACTTGCTTAAATTAAGCGATGTTCTTAAAGTTGATGCTAGTGGTATTAAATTGATTAGCGATAATGGTTATGAAACTATTAAAGATAATATTGATGAAGTAGAAGTACCAACTTATTTTTCTGAATATCCAAAATTGGAAGAATCCAAAGTTAATATTTTTGATTTACAAAGATTTGTTATCAATAATAATATAAAAAAGTTTAATTTGGATTTAGATACAAATGATTTTATTTCTACAGAAGACTTAATTAAAAGTATAGATAAAAAAATTGCTGAATTAGATGCTGAAAACAAATAGCCAAAATTTATGTCAACCAAAAAAGGTTGACATGCTTTTTTACTTGTGATAATATACTTATAGAAAAAGGAGGCATAAAAGATGGCTGTTAAATTAAGATTAAAAAGAATGGGATCTAAACAAAAACCTTTTTATAGAGTTGTAGCTGCTGATTCAAGAAGTCCAAGAGATGGTAGATTTATCGAAACTGTTGGAACTTATGATCCAGTTAAAAAAGAAGAAAGCATCATGATTGATGAAGAAAAAGCTCTTAAATGGTTAAATAATGGAGCTCAACCAACTGATACTGTTAAAAATCTATTAACTAAAAAAGGTATCTGGGCTAAATACAAAAATACTAAAAAAGAAGGTAAATAATTTATGCATAGTGAATTAATTACTTTTACTGAGAATTTAGTTAAGTCTTTAGTTAAAGAACCAGACTTAGTTAAAGTTCAAGAATTTTTAGGAGATGAAGATATTATTCAACTTGAAATTATTGTACCTGAAAGTGATATGGGAGTGGTTATTGGTCGAGGTGGAAAAATGGCTTCAGCTATTCGTACACTTATTCAAGCTGCTGCATATAATATGGGAATTAATCGCGTTAGAATTAATATTGATTCATTTTAATGTAAACACATGGTTATGTTTTGATAATCGTGTGTTTTTTCTTGCTATATTTTAAACTTAATTGATATAATTAAGGAGTATAGGAAAGGATATGGATATGAAATACGTATATTTATTTACTGAAGGTAATGCTGATATGCGAAATTTACTTGGTGGTAAAGGTGCTAATTTAGCCGAAATGACTAATATAGGTTTACCTGTTCCTCAAGGTTTCACAATCACAACCGAAGCATGTACTCAATATTATGAGGATGGAAAAGAAATTAATGATGAAATCCAAGCTCAAATAAATGAGTATATTGCAAAAATGGAAGAGATAACAGGAAAGAAATTTGGAGATTTAGAAAATCCGTTGCTTGTTTCTGTTAGATCTGGAGCGAGAGCTTCAATGCCAGGTATGATGGATACTATTCTTAATTTAGGTTTAAATGAAGATGTTGTTAATGTACTTGCAGAAAAATCTGGAAACCCTCGTTGGGCATGGGATTGCTATAGAAGATTTATTCAAATGTATTCTGATGTAGTTATGGAAGTAGGGAAAAAATACTTCGAAGAATTAATTGATCAAATGAAAGAAAAGAAAGGTGTTAAATTAGATGTAGAACTTACTGCCGAAGATTTACATGAACTTGCTGATCAATTTAAAGCTGAATATAAATCAAAAATTGGTGAAGATTTCCCAAGTGATCCTAAAGTTCAATTAATGGGAGCAATTAAAGCTGTATTCCGTTCATGGGATAATCCAAGAGCAAATGTTTATAGAAGAGATAATGACATTCCTTATTCATGGGGAACTGCTGTAAATGTTCAATCTATGGCATTTGGTAATATGGGTGATGATTGTGGTACAGGTGTTGCATTTACTCGTGACCCAGCTACTGGAGAAAAAGGTTTATTTGGTGAATTCTTAACAAATGCACAAGGTGAAGATGTTGTTGCTGGTGTTAGAACTCCAATGCATATTTCTGAAATGGAAGAAAAATTCCCAGAAGCATTTAAACAATTTAAAGAAGTTTGTGCAACTCTTGAAAGTCATTATAGAGACATGCAAGATATGGAATTTACTGTTGAACATGGTAAACTTTATATGTTACAAACTAGAAATGGTAAACGTACAGCTAAAGCTGCCTTAAAAATCGCTTGTGATTTAGTTGATGAAGGAATGCGTACTGAAGAAGAGGCTGTTGCAATGATAGATCCTCGTAATTTAGATACATTATTACATCCACAATTTGATACTGATGCATTAAAGAAAGCAACTCCAATTGGTAAAGGTTTAGGTGCATCTCCTGGTGCTGCATGCGGAAAAATTGTCTTTACTGCTGAAGATGCTGAAAGAGAAGGTATCGGTGGAAAAGGAGAAAAAGTTGTACTTGTTAGACTTGAAACTTCTCCAGAGGATATTACTGGTATGAAAGCAAGCCAAGGAATTTTAACAGTTCGTGGTGGTATGACAAGTCATGCTGCAGTTGTTGCTCGTGGTATGGGAACTTGCTGCGTTTCTGGTTGTGGAGATATTGCGATGGATGAAGAAAACAAGAAATTTACTCTTGCTGGAAAAACATTCCATGAAGGAGATTATATCTCAATTGATGGAACTACTGGATGCATTTATGATGGAATCATTCCAACAGTTGATGCTACAATCGTAGGTGAATTTGAAAGAGTTATGTCTTGGGCAGATAAATTTAGAAGACTTCGTGTTAGAACTAATGCTGATACTCCAAGAGATGCTAAAAAAGCACATGAACTTGGTGCTGAAGGTATTGGACTTTGCCGTACTGAGCATATGTTCTTCGAAGAAGATAGAATTGCTGCATTTAGGGAAATGATTTGTGCTGATACTTTAGAAGAAAGAGAAGCTGCACTTGATAAAATTTTACCTTATCAACAAAGTGACTTTGAAGCTTTATATGAAGCTCTAGAAGGTGATTCAGTAGTGGTTCGTTACTTAGATCCACCTCTACATGAATTCGTTCCAACTGAAGAAGCAGATATTAAAAAACTTGCTGATGCTCAAGGTAAATCAATTGAAAGAATTAAAGAGATTATTGCATCTTTACATGAATTTAATCCAATGATGGGACATCGTGGATGTAGACTTGCAGTAACATATCCTGAAATTGCAAAAATGCAAACCAAAGCAGTTATAAGAGCAGCAATTAATACTAAGAAAAAACATGCTGACTGGAATGTTGTTCCTGAAATAATGATTCCATTAGTTGGTGAAGTTAAAGAGTTAAAATATGTTAAAGATGTAGTTACTCAAACTGCTGATGAAGAAATAGCAGCAGCTGGTATTGAACTTGAATACAAAGTTGGTACTATGATTGAAATTCCAAGAGCTGCATTAACTGCAGATGAAATTGCTGAACAAGCTGAATTCTTCTCATTTGGAACAAACGATTTAACTCAAATGACATTTGGATTCTCAAGAGATGATGCTGGTAAATTCTTACCTTCATATTATGACAAAAAGATTTATGAAGAAGATCCATTTAAAACACTTGATCAAAAAGGTGTTGGAAAACTAATTGAAACAGCTGTTAAATTAGGAAAATCTACAAGACCTGATATTCATTTAGGAGTATGTGGAGAAACTGGTGGAGATCCTAAATCAATAGAATTCTATCACAATGTTGGACTTGATTATGTTTCATGTTCACCATTTAGAGTTCCAGTAGCGCGTCTTGCTGCTGCACAAGCTGCTATTAAAGAAAAAAGTAATAATTAGTAGAAATTAACTAAGATATTTTGTATCTTAGTTTTTTCGTGGTAAAATTAATATATAAAGTGATATTATGCCATCTGCAAGAATACATGAGGCTATAGCTAAAGAGATAAATAAAGATAAACATTTCGATGAATTAATACTTAGAATAGGTACGGTTTCACCTGATAGTTGGAGAAACTTAGAAGTAGAAAGTGGTATAAAAGATAAATATTTGACTCATTTTTGGGATTTTAGGATAAAAGAAGAACAAGCAAATGATTATCAATAATTTTATCTAAAATATTATAATAAACTTGATAATCTATTTTATTTTGGATATCTAATTCATTTAATGGGTGACCAATACTGGAAGACATATATAGATCCTAAATTCGAAACTGAAGAAAACGGAGTTAAAGGATTTAGATTAAAAAATGGCAAATTTCATGTTAATGAAAACTGGTGGGGATATTTTGATTCTTTAAAAATGCAAAAGCAAATTGCAAGAATTTATGGCTTAACTGAATTCCCAATTAATATTGAAGATTTAGTAAATTTTGAATGCAATATTGATGAATTAAACTTAAATGGTTTATTTGGAAATAAAGGTACATTAAATTATCTTAATACCGATATTATGCCAGGAGAAAAAGATGAAGAATCAGAAATTTATGATATTAATCAAGTTATTGCTTTTATAAAAGAAACCGCTGAATTTATAAAACAGGAATTAAATAGACTTGAAGTAGTTAAGCAACAAACTGATGGAACGATTAAAATAGCTGTTGATATTGATGATACAATTCTTTGTACAAAAGAATTAGAAGAATTTTATTGACAAGAGTTTTTGAATGATAATCCTAATATTGATAAAAATAAACAATATGTATGGGGAAATCCAGAACTTTCTATATTTTGGAAAATATATAGAGAAAAGATGGCATTTGGAAAGGTAAAACCAGGAGTGAAAGATGCTTTATCTAAATTAATGAATGAAAATTTTGAGGTTGATTTACTATTGGCTAGACCACTAGAAAAATATGTATCATTAAAAAGAAGACTTGTTGAATATTTTGAATTAAATGGTATTAAGTACAATTATATGAATTTAGGATTTCACTCTAAAAAAGAATTCTTGGAAGAACATAAATATGATATATTAATTGATAATGATATGCGTTATGTGAAAGAAGCTGGGGAAGTTGGTGTGATTCCAATTTTATTCGGTAGAGATGCAAATTATAAAGGTTATCAAACTGATAACTGGGATGAAATACCATTATTAGTTAGTGAAATTATAGATGCGAAAAAAAGATGGTACTTTGAGATTCAAAAAGGTAAATTTTATTTCATGAATTTGGAAAAATATACATTTAGACATGAATCAATATTTTATTTGATTAAACTTTTTTATTATATAGCTGCAGTTAAAGCAAAAAATTAATAAAAGATTAGACGAGTTCATCATTGTTTTTGTATGATTAATTATCTAATTTACAAATAGTAATAAAAAAGTGATTCAAAAAAAATTTGGTGAAAATATATTAAAAATTGTGTGGTAAGTAATTTTTTGCTATACTATTATTGATAGGGTGTTAACGTATGAGAATAATAGGAATGCAAACTAGATATTTAAAAATTTTAATTATAGTTATTCTTTTTTTTATGATTATAGGATATGCGTATATAAATGCTGCATTATTTGTTAAAAGCGGTGTTACTCTAGGTTTTAATTTTGACGAAGCAAGTGTTTATTTGTCTAATTTAAATGTTAATGGTATTAATAAATATAGTTCTTTGAGTGATGATAAAAATAGTTTCTCTATTGATGTTGAAAATGGAATAAGTTCGATAGATTATTATGTAGCTAACAACTCTACACAATATGATGAATTTATAACTTTATCTTGTGATAATGGTACTTTAAATGGAGTTTTATTAACTTTTGATGATAATAATGTAGATAAAATTAATCCCCAATCAATAATAAAAAATTCATTTATTGTTACTAATAAAGGAAAAACTCAAAAGATGACTTGCGTATTATCACATATTGAGAACGAGATTGATTATGAAGTTAGTTCAGTAAAAAAAGTAACTTTTGCAAGTGATGGTTATAAAAATGATGTAGTATTTAAATATATAACTGAATCAACATATGGTAATTTGCCAGAGTTAATATCTACTGATGATTACTCTTTTGATGGCTGGTATAATCAATTAGGAAATAAAATTGAAGCAACGACAAAAATATCTTCTTTAAGTGATGAAGTGTTATATGCAAAATTTTCAATGAAAAATTATAATGTTAATTATGTTTATAATATAAATTCAACTTTTGTTGATTATGATTTTGCGGAAACAGGATATTTTATTGATTGGGACAGAAGTTTTTCAATCGAAGAAGAATTTATGATAACTAGTACAAATGAAAGAAAATTTTTAATTGGTTCTTATACTGCTACTGATACTTCCAAAGCTTTGAATATTGAAATAACAGATTTAAATGAATTTAGAGTATGGATGAAAAATGGAAAAACTGATATAAAAGAGGGTTACGTGTATCCTAATGAAAAAGTTCATTTAAAATATGTTTGGAACGCTACTAAATCTATGTGGGAAGCATCACTTACAGGTAATAAAACAAATATTAACATTTCTGGAAATCTTGATATGTCTGGAATAGATTTATATAGCCTTAGAATAGGAAACCAAGATTATAGATCTGATTTTACATCTGAAGGTATTGCTTTTGGCTCATCAGCTATAACAATATATGGTTTGGAAGTAAATGAAACATATGAAAAAAAAGAAAGTATTAGAACTTTACCTGTTCCAAACTATATTGGACATAATTTTAAAAATTGGTTATATGATAATGAAAAAGTTTCTTCTTTAAATATAAGTAATTATAAAGAACATAATATAATTTTTAATGCTGAATATGATTTTAGTATTGATGCATCAAATCTTATATTATATTATGATGCATCTCAACCTGGATATAGAAAAAATTCAAAAAATCAAGTTAAAGATTTAAGTGGAAATGAAATAAATGGACTATATACTGGTACTCTCAAAGTGGTTGATAATTATTTTAATTATGAAGATTCAAACTATCGTGATGGTATTTATATTGAAAGCGGATTAAAAAATTTATGGAAAAGTAATTTTACTATAATAACTACTATATATTTTACTTGTGCAAATAATAGAGATATAATTTTAGGTAATTTTAATGCTAATAATAATATGAGTATAGAAAAACATCCTTATAATAGTTTTTCAAATTCATCAAGAATATGGTGGAATAATGGTGAATTTGGAAGCTTTTCTAATAAAGAAGCTTATGAATGCAATAAGATAAATTATTTGTATTATATTTTTGATAAAGATAATATAACTTTTAAGACAGGATTAAATAAAATTGAAACGATGTCAATATCGAGTTCAAAATTTGCAAATAACTATGATTTTCTTTCAGCATATATTGGTAGAGATTATAGAAATGAATTAGTTACGCTTGGTGGTAAATTATATTCTTTTAAGATATATAATAAAGTTTTAAATCAAGGTGAAATAGAAAATGAATATAATTTTGAGGTTTCTAGGTTTAAAAAATAAGATAAAAATTGATTAAGAGGTTTATATGAAAGTAATAACGTTATGTGGTAGCTTAAAATTTAAAAATGAAATGATGAGAGTTGCTGAGAAGTTGAATCTTGAAGGAAAATGTGTTATTACTCCAGTTTATCCAGTTGGTGATAATTATATTAGAACTGACGAACAATTAGAAGCAATAAAAAATGCTCATTAAGGGCTTTATTCATTTATAAAGTGTATACAATATAAGTAGCACTTGAGTTGTGGCTTGTTTTGATCGACATATATACTAAACTCAAGTGTTTTTTTGTAAATGAAAATTTACTCAAAACTAAAGACTTTTCATCAGAAATTTTGTTATAATATTTTTAGTGAAAAAAATTATTATGATGTAAGGAGAGTATTTCATGAGCCATTTAGGAGTTAGAAAATTAATACGAAACTATAATTTTTATAATGATTCAAATAAAAAAGCAAAACATAAATGTGATTTTTGCATTCCTTGTATTCTTAAAGTAACTACTTTGGATGGTAAATGTGTTAATTATGACGTTTTAAAGTGTAAAGATTGTCTTTCTTTTATTAAACAAAAAGAAAATGTAGAAGGTACTGTTTTTAACAAATTAAATGATAAACCTATTATCATAACTGCTACTACTAGAGGAAGAAATCCAATACCAGCATTTAAAGATTTACGTGATGTAAAGGTTTGTTACAAATAAGAAGTACAATTGTACTTTTTTATTTGCAATAGATATGTTAAAATATCTCTCAAAAGGAAGATTTATATGTTGGAAAGTGAAATAGCAGAAATTAATAGAAGACTTAATCCGTATTATGCTATAAATGAGTTAACTTTTTATAATATGTTTGAAGATGAAATTGATTCTATATCTTTATTATATGAACCAGCTTTAGGCAAAAAACTTTATAAATCTTTAGAAGATTTAAATGAATTTAAAAGAGAAAACAACTTGATCTAATGCTGTTTTTCTTTTTTTTATACTTAATTAATGGTAGAATTAATTTGGTGATAAAATGGAAATCTTAATAACTATAGGCATTATTCTTTTATGTATCTTTATTGTGCTTGGTATAATATTCTTATATTTATATTTTAAATTGAAAGCTAGTATAAAAGGTCTTGGAATATCTAAGAGTGAGTTTATGAATATGATTAAAGAGGGAGAAGAGGATAGTAAATATCGTCACAAATCTATTTCGGGAATGAGCAATTTACTGCTTCCAAGAATTATTAAAGACTTTCCAAACTTTAGTGAATCGGAATTATATAGTAAAGTTGAAACATCTTTGCTTGCTATTTTTCATTCTTTAGAGGATGGTTATGTTCAAAAGAAAGTCGAACTTAATATAATAAAAAGTAATTTAGAAAGTAAAATTTTGGATTTAAAAAATAGTAACATGAAGGTAAGATTCGAAGATATTGTATTTCATAAACATGCTATAAAAGGATATGAGAAAACTGATGGAGTTTTAATTATTACAGTAGCAACTTCATTGGAATACTATTATTCTTGTAAAAAAGATGATAAAGTAGTGGATGAATATCGAGAATATAAAAAACAAACTTCATACACAACTAGGTTTATATATGTTTATGATCCTGAAAAATATGAAAAAACATCATCTTTAGTTGGAATACATTGTCCAAACTGTGGTTCACCAGTTAAAGAGCTTTCTAATAAGCATTGTTCTTATTGTGGAAGTGGATTAGAAGATATTAATTTAAAATCTTGGTTTATAAGTGAATATAAAGAGGATAAATAGTTTAATTCTCTTTTTTTGTGATATAATACTTTCATGGATAAAATTACTGGAAAATTCAAAAAAATTATTTATGATGGAAACAATGGATATAAAGTCCTTCTTTTTCGCGTGAAAACAGCTAACGAGGAAATAAAAGATATTATAAATACAACAATAACTATTAATGGTTATTTTCATGAGACTAATATGGATGAATCATATGAACTAATGGGAAATTATATTCTTAACGAAAAATATGGATATCAATTTCAAGTAAGTAGTTATAAAAAAGAGGAAATCGTTGGAGTCAATAAAGTAGAGGAGTTCTTATCATCACCATTTATTAAAGGTTGTGGTGAAAAAACAGCTAAAAAGATAGTTGAAGTTTTAGGAGAAAATGCAATTACGTTAATCAAAGAGGATAAAAACAATCTATATAAGGTTGGCATTCCGGAATCTACCGTTGAAAAAATATACAAATCTATCATGGATTATTATGATTCTGATGAAACAATTATGTTTTTAAAAAGTTTAGATTTTTCAAATAAAGAAGTTATGAAAATATTAAATAAATATGGTAATAAAGCTCGTGAAATTGCTAAGAATAATTTGTACGCTTTAATTGAATTTGTAGATTTTCCGTCTTTAGATAAAGCATATTTTAAAATATATGATGAAACAAATGATATGCGTATCAGTGCTTGTATTATTGAAGCTATGAAAAGAGCTACGTTTTCATCAGGGGATACTTATTCTTTTAAAGACGAAATCCTTGCCATTTTAAATCAAGATTTTGATATTGAGATAAATGAACACATAGATGATATCTTCGAAAAATTAATCTTTAGTGGAGATGTAAAAATAATAGATGATAAGTATTATTTAATGGATTCGTATCTTGATGAAAAGAATATTGCAGATACATTATCGAAAATGCTAAATAATGAAGAAAGTAATGTTAATGGCTTTGATAAATTCTTTGAGTTTGTTGAAAGTGAATTTAATATCAAGTATGATGATAATCAAAGAAACGCCATTAAAGAAGTGTTAAGGCAACCTGTATCAATTATTACTGGTGGTCCAGGAACTGGTAAAACAACGATTATAAAAGGATTACTTAGAATGTATCAATATGTAAATAATTTAACTGATTTACAAATGAGTACCCATGTTGCCCTTTTAGCTCCAACAGGAAGAGCTAGCAAACGCATGAGTGAAACAACTAATTTTGGTTCTTCTACTATACATAGATATTTAAAATGGAATAAAGAAAGCAATGAATTTGGAGTAAATGAATTCAATAAAGAAGTTCATAAATTTATTATTATTGATGAAACAAGTATGATTGATAATTTTTTAATGAGTTCACTTCTTAAAGGGATTACACCAAAAACGAAAATCTGCTTTGTGGGTGATGAATATCAACTTCCATCAGTAAACTCTGGAAATGTCTTAAGGGATTTAATTAAAAGTGGTATGTTTCCTCATATAAGATTAACTGAGATATATCGTCAAAGTGATAATTCATTTATTCCTATACTTGCAAATGAAGTAAAAAATATGGAGCTTGATTATGATGTACAAGAGAAAAAAGATGATTATAATTTTTTACCATGTGATAAAGAAAATATTAAAGATATGATTGGAATGATTATTAGAAAATCGTTAGAAAAAGGTATTGATGAAAAGAAAATTCAAGTACTTATTCCAATGTATAAAGGTGCAAATGGAATAGATGAAGTTAATAAAGTATTACAAACCATTTTTAATCCATATAATCCTCATCTAGATGAAGTTGAAATTGGTCCAGTTACGTTTAGAGTGGGGGATAAAATTATAAACCTTGTTAATAACGTTGAAGAAAATATCTTTAATGGAGATATTGGCTATATAAGTGAGATAAATAAATCTAAACCTTCTGAATTTATGAAAATTGATTTTTATGGTAATAAAGTTACTTTTAAAAGAGAAGAGATTCAAACGATTAAACATGCTTATGCGATGAGTATTCATAAAAGTCAAGGTAGTGAATTTGATCATGTTATATTGCCGGTTTCTAATGAGTATATGCGTATGCTTTATAATAAACTTATTTATACAGGTATATCTAGAGCCAAGAAATCTTTGGTAATTATTGGAGATATGCGAGCGTTTGTATATGGGGTAAATAATAATTATAGTAAAGAAAGAAAAACTTCATTAGTGGAACTTATTATGAATAATTTTAATTCATAAAACCATACTAAAAATGGAGGTATTTTATGAAAAAGATGATGAATATTGTTGGTCCATTGTTCTCTCTTTCTTGTCTTATGTTAACAGGTTATCTTTTATATAAACAAAATGGGAGAAATATGCTAGATATAATAATAGAAGAAATTGATACAATAAAATAGAACTTCGAGTTTGAAGTTCTATTTTAATTCTACATAAATTGATTTATCAAAAGAATGATCTTTTATATCAAATGATTCAAGAGTAGGTGTATCTATAAGATAAAATTTGTGAAGTAAGTTGTTGACTGAATGATCTATACTTACTGGGTCATCCCAAGTAAGATCGATGTGTTTCCATTCATTATTTATTTTTACAGCATTCCACACATGAGTTTTACTGGCAACCTTATAGTTATCCAGTCCAAGCTTATCAAGAACGATACTTAAAACATCTGTATATCCAGAACAAATACCGAAGCCCTCAAATAAAGGACCATTTGCTTTAGCAGAGTTATGAGTAGATTTACCGTTTTTTATTTCCTTTTCATAAGTTTCATCATATTTTGTAGTATTTATAATATAGTCATGGAAAGCATAGATAACATCTTCAGTACTCATATCTTGAGTTACAATATCTTTCCATATGGAATCAATTTTATTGCTGATATTTATAATATCTTCACTTGAGTAAAGTCTTTTGATATCCAATGTTACTTCTCCAGAGGTATCAAATTGAACTTTTAAACTGGTAAAATTGTTATACGGAGATACAAAATTTCCAATTGTTGTTAAAATATCAACATTTTCCGGATTGCTTATCTTTTTTACGTCATCTATACAATCTAAATATTCACTTGGACAATAGAAAGTAAAGTTTTCATAACCAGAATCCAAAACTGTATAAAATACATTTAAAAGTTCTTGATAATTATAGGGTTTATAATCTTTACTTATTTGTACAAAATCATAATCTTTATTTTTAGAAAATTGGTTTTTCTTTTCTATACTTAAAGTAGGGGTGTTATTAAAAAATTTTTTGGCAATGTTTACAATGCTATCCAATTTGTAAATCGTAAATCCTAGTATGCATATACATAGTAGAAGAGTTAATAATCTTTTTTTCATGTGACCACCTATTTAATATAATAACATATATGCAATACAAAAAAAAGAAATGAAATTAATTATTCATTTCTTTTACTTTTTTATTTAATCTTGATTTTTGTCTAGCACAAGTATTCTTCTTAACTAATCCTTTAGAACAAGCTTTGTCAATATTTGCTATAACGTTTTTAAGTTCTTTATTAGCAGTTTCAGAATCATTATTCTTAATAGCTTTTTCACATTTCTTCATAGAATTTTTAACTCTAGCAGTATATTCATTATTTGCAGCAGTTTGAACTCTATCAGTTTTTACAGATTTTTTAGAACTTTTAATATTAGGCATTATAATTCGCTCCTTCCTTAAATACATATTAGATTTTATCAAAAAAATATGCATTTTGCAAACAAATTCGGCAAATATTTGTAAATATTATAAAAAAAGTTAAAAAGTGATAGTTAATCATGCTAAAATTATGTTAAATGGATGGTGATATTATGCAAAATATTAAGACAGATATAGAAGAGTTAAAAGCACTTGTCAATTCTAAAGAAATGACTAATGAAGAAAAAAGAATTATTAAAAAACTTTTAAATTATATTAGATTGAATGTTAAGTTAAGTATATTCCATAAAGTTATATCTAATAAAGATGAAATTACAGAGTTAATTGCTTCAATCGACAATTTAATTTCAAATTATGAACAAACATTAAACAATAGTATCGAAGATATTGGGTATAGTTTTAAAATAAAAAGGCTTAAAGCAATGAGAGAAAGTATTTTAGCAAATGATTATGAGTATTTTGTACAAGATATAATAAAAGATTTTCAAGATGAACAAGAACTTATAGATATGTGTAGTTTATCATTATCTTCGGATTATCAAAGATTTGAAACTTATTTTGGGAAGCCAATAGTTACAAATGAGGGAAGAGGTATTCATGGATATAAAGTAGATGAAGAAACTATTGATTGTATATTTGATATTATTATGAATAGATCTCTCAATAAGAGTATTAATGATTATGTTTTAACATTAAAGGGTTCTCAAAAATTTGATTTTAAATTACAACAATTGAGAAATAGAAGAAAATTATTTGAAAAATGTATTGAAAATCATGATTTATTAGAGGGATTTATAAAGGTACTTATGGAACTAGTAAAAGTAGATGATGAATATAAAGACTTTGAAAATACTTATATAAGAAATAAAAACGTAATTGAAGTTATTGATTCAGGTTCTTTTGTTGAAAGACTTAGTAAAAAATATGAGAAAGCTAAGAGAATAGAAGAAAATGAGATAATTGATAAGAATTATCTTCAAGTAAAAAATGCGAGAATAGAGAGTTTGGAAGAAACAAGAAACGAATTGTTTGAAAAGTTAGCTGCTGTTGGATTAGAATTTGTTTTAGTTCAATTACAAAATAAAATAAAAATTGAAAATTCAAAAATAGTTTATGACTATTCTTCAAAAAATGTTGATAATTATGAACATGTTGCTTATACTTTATATAATGAATTGATTGCTTTTCATAATAGAACTATTTCTTCAAAAGATATGAAGTGTCAAAGAGAAATTGAATTGATTGATGATCTTTATAGTATTATCCTTGAAGAAAAACAAAAATATTTAAATAAAAAAGATGATATTTATTCTAAAATGGATATTACTGGTAAATCTTTAATAGATAAACATTTAAGTGATTGTATTAAAATATCTGAATTAGAAAACTCTAGTAGAAGATATTGTGTTTCACCGATGTTAAGTGCATTTATGTTAAGAGTTATTTCTAAATTAAAGCATATTGACTTTGAAAAGTTAAGTGAAACATTCTTAAAAGAAAGTGATGAAAATAGTCTTAAAAAGGATTATGATGAATTTATAAATAGAAAAATCGGTGAAATATATGATCAAATAAGTCGATTAAAAGATGATGATGTTCCTATAAATAATTTATAGGAATTTTTTGTATAAAAGTTAAAAAATAAACCCATATATATAGTAGGTGATGATATGGATTTATTAGTTGTAATGTCAAGAACAATATTTTTCTATTTTTTGATTTTAATATGTTATCGAGTAATGGGAAAACGTGAGATAGCTCAACTTTCGGTAAGTGATTTAACTATTTCAATACTTATAGCAGAACTTGTTGCAATCAGTATTGAAAATAAAGATGAATCTACTTTTCTAACTATTCTTCCAATTCTACTTTTAGTTTTTTTAGAGATATTACTTGCATTTATACAGCTTAAATGTAATGGTTTAAGAAGACTTGTTGATGGTAAACCTAGTATGATAATTGATAATGGTAAACTCAATATAAAAGAAATGGTTCGTCAACGTTATAGTGTTGATGATTTGGTTTTAGCTTTAAGAACCAATAAAGTAAAAAATATAAAAGATGTTGATTATGCAATACTAGAAACAGATGGAAGTCTATCAGTGTTTAAAAAAAGTGTTGATTCGAGTTATCCACTTCCAATTATTGTTGATGGTAAAATAGATGAAAATGTTTTAAAAAAATATCATAAAAGTAAGGAGTGGTTAATTAAAAAATTAGAGGAAAATAATTTAACTTTAAAAACAACTTTATATGCTTTTTATAAAGGAAATACCATGTACGTTGTAAGAAAATAAAAAGTATGCTATAATACATCTCACAAAAAGAGGTTGAATTTATGGTTTATTATGATAGTGCTTCTAAAGTTTGTAAGTTTGAAGAAACAAAGAGATTTTCCCACGGAACACAAGCGGATGTTTTTCTATATAATGATGTTGTGTTAAAAGTCTATTATGAAGAAGTTTTATGTCGAATTGATCCAAGAACATTTGATATTTTAAAAAGAATAAAATCAAGACACTTTATTAATTTGATAAAAAGGTATTCAAAAGAAAAAAATAGTGGAGTAGTTGATGCTTATACAGCAACTTTTATAAAAGATGAAAACAATTTAGGTGAGTATACAGTTGAGCAATTTTTATCGGAAGTTCATGGTTTAATTAAACTTGTTGACTTTTTATCAAGCAATGGCATATTAATGAGTGATGTTCATAAAGATAGTTTGATTGTAAGTGAGCATATCAAGTTGATTGATCCTGATAAATATATTTTATGTAAAATGCCAAAAAATGTTTTGATGGGGGAAAATCGTTGTCAAGTTTTAAATGCCTTAAAAAACTATTTAAAAGAATATATAGATTATACTAGTGATGAAAGAGTTTATGATTTATTCAGTATTGATAAAAAGGGCAAAGTAGAAGATGAAATGAAAGAAAGAATAGGTTCTAAAAAATATATAATGGATTATTTAGTTAAATAATGTAAAACAAAAATGTAAAAATAAATGTAAATAGATATAATATTTACATTTTTTAATTGAACAAAAAAACTCTTCATTTTATAATTTTATTATAGGTGAGGCATATGAAAGGTAAAACATCTGGAATAATAGAATTATTGCTAAGTATATTAGTTATTGTTTTATTTCATTTCTTTTATTTTAAGTTTTTAGGCCTTTTTGGTTTACACTTAAAAGGTATAGCTTATTTAATTGCAGATACAATAAAATATGCATTGATGTCAGTAATAATTTTCTTTATCTATTATAAATATATTGTTCATGGACATAGACAATATAATAAGACGTTTTTAAATAATCTTATTTATTCCGTAGCAACATTTATCTTTTTAATAGTTATTACAATTGTTTTACATGATTTACTTAATTCGATAGGAGCATCTAAAGGATTAAAAGTCGGTTATTATTTTGTTGATTATTTTCATCAAAAGTTTACTTTAACTTTTATTCTTAATTTCCTAAAGAATGTAATTTTTATACCATTCCTATTATGTGTAATATTTCCTCTAGGGTTTTCAAGCATATTCAAGAAAAATTTTACAGCTTCGATATTATGCGGGTTAACATATGGAATATTATATGGTTTAAGTCGAGGAGGTACGTTTGAAAGTGCACTTTTCTATAGTATTACTCCTGGAGTTATTATGATGACTCTTACATATTTATATAAAGCAAATAAAAATATATTTGCTGTTATTGTAACGTATATAATATATGTATTATTTGGAGTTTTCTTAATAAACTATATAATATAGGTGAAAATATGGATAACTTAAAGAAATCTTTATTGAGAATATTACTGGCAATTGTAGTGTTCTTTTATACTTCAATACCGGTTTTAGTTATTTTAAGAACTATTGGTATGAATATAAGTTCAACAAATTATAAATCACTTGTTGTTTATGATTTTATATCTTCTTTTATTGTTTCGATACTGATAAGTTTTATTTATTTCGATTTGCTTAAAAGTGATTTAAAAAAGATAAAGGAAAAATGTGATAATAAATTTGTTAACTATTTAAAGAATATTATGGTTGGATTTCTAGGTTTGCTTGCTATTAAGTATATAAGTGCAGTAGTTGTAACTATTGTAAGTACAATACTTGGTGTTGAAGTTAGTGCTTCAGATAATCAAGCAATAATAGAAAAGATGGTAAATAGTTTACCATTATTGATTACTTTGTCTGCCTCTTTCTTTGCTCCTGTGAGCGAGGAAGTGTTATTTAGAGGTGGTATAAGAAAGCTTATGAATAATAAAGGGGTATTTATAACTGTAAGTGGACTTATCTTTGGACTGATGCATGTAACGGATAATATTGTTTTTATTTTAGAAATATTATTTATAGGTATGATTGTTAATTATATCTTAAATAATAAATCTAACGATCGATTAGTCAAATTATCCGTTATGGCAATAGTTCTAGTACTTGTTCTAAGTGGTGTTATTTATTGCTTGGAATTTGGAAATTTGATTATAAAAATTACAAGCTTAAATATAAATGAAATTATTAATAGTATTTCTTATATAGCCATGGGAATGTATTTAGCATATATTTATGCTAAAGAAAATAATATATATATAAATATTGGAATTCATTCACTTAATAATATATTATCAATGATAGCGTTATTGCTTTTCGTATAATAATAATTTATAATATATCGAAAAAAGAAGTGTGATTAATATGTTAACTATCGATGATTTGTTATTTATTGCAATCGTAGTATGGTTACTTCTTATTTCGGTAATAGTGTTAAGAGCATTAAAGAATAAGGAGGAAATCATGAGTAGTGAAGCAAAATCAAGAAGAGATATGATTGATTTAGAAAAAATAACAAAAAATATAGAAAGAGATTATAAACCAGCTAATATAAATTTAACTAGTTATGAGCAAGAACAAGAGGATAACGCTATAATTAGTTATCAAGAATTATTGAATAGTAAGGATAAAAATCATGTTAATTATGATGGATCTTTTAATAATAAAACCGATATAGATATAAAGAAAGTTGATTTAAGCAATAATGAAAAAAATGCTTATGATGAGCATAATCAAATAAATATAACTTTAATGAGTTATGAAAAAGAAGAAGCTTTTTTAAAAGCTTTAAAACAATTAAAAATTGATTTAGCAAGATAATAAAAAAGTGTTAAAACTATCAAACTTAAAATTTGGTAGCTTTTTTTTGACAAATTTTAATGATTTACTTAATCGCTTTTATATTGTTAGCAATAATTTAAAAATTATTTATACATTTAAGTAAAATAAATTACAATGATAATATAAAGAAAAACTTTACACATACTAAAATAGAATATTTACTATACAACAGATAAATTGTATAATTTAAGTATAATAAGTGTGCAAAAAAAGAATGGTGTGTGTAATTTATGAAAAAGAAAAGTGCAATAATAGTTGCAATTATTTTGATGTCCATTGGATTTGCAGCAGTAAGTACAACATTAATAATAAATGGAAATGCAAAAGTAAGTGAAAACAATGAAGATTTTAGTGTAATTTTCACAGCTGCAAGTATAGATGGGAAGGATGTATACTCAACAGTCGTTGATGATACAAAAAAGATAATAACATTTGAAACACCAAAATTAAAGACATTAAATCAAACTAGCATACTTACATATGAGGTTACTAATGATTCAAATCAATATGATGCAGAAGTAAATGTAACATGTGTACCAAAGACTGGTATAACAGCAAAATATACAAGTATCAAAAATAAACTAGATAATGATGCAACAAAAGTGTTAGCAAAAGAGAGTTTAAACGGAACATTAACAATAACACTATATAAATTACCAACCAAAGAAGTAACTGAAGAATATACTTGCACACTTGAAGTTAATGCAATTGAAAGAGACAAAGCAGGTTACGCAGGATCAACAGAATGGACTTATGATTATACTGGAGGAGAACAAACATTCACGGCTCCAATTAGAGGAAAATACAAAATAGAAATTTGGGGAGCACAAGGCGGAAGTTCATCTAATAATTCTACATATGGAGGATACAATGGTTCTCAAGCGATAGGTGGCTATGGCGGATATTCAGAAGGAATGGTAACACTATCTAAAAATCAAAAGTTAAATATTGTAGTTGGCGGTGGCGGAACTTCGTCAGGAATGAATGAATTCTCAGTTGCTAAAGGAGGCTATAATGGTGGAGGAAATGGAGGGAAAGGAAACACTTCGTTTTATTCAATAGGATGTTATTCTGGAGCAGGCGGTGGAGGAGCGACTCATGTAGCATTTTCCACAGGACTTTTATCAGGATTTAAAGATAATCTAAGCGAGTTATTAATAGTAGCTGGTGGAGGCGGAGGAGCAATAAATCACAATATAGAAAATAACAATGGTGGCTCTGCCGGAGGAATTTACGGAAATGCGGGAAGTTTTCTTAAGATTACAACCTGTAATACAAACTTGCCTAAAATTAGCGGAGGAACACAAAATTCAGGATATCTTTTTGGTATGGGACAAACAGGTCGTGATGCAGTCAATGTGAGTTGTGGTCAATCAGGAGCAGCAGGAGGTGGAGGCGGTTTTTATGGCGGAATGAGTCAAACCGAAAATTACGATACATCAACAGGCGGAGGCGGTTCTGGATATATAAGCAATACACTTTTAACGGAAAAATCAATGTATTGCTATAATTGTACAGAATCAAGCGAAGAATCCACTAAAACCATAAGTACAACATGTGTAAATTCAACACCAACGGAAAATTGTACAAAACAAGGTAATGGTTATGCTCGTATAACTTTAATAAATTAAAAAAGCATCTTCAATTCGAAGATGTTTTTAGTTTATATTAAAATTCTTTAAATATTCATGATATGCTTTATAATCAACTAATTTAGTATTCACTTTATCAATACCAATATACTTTAATAAAGCATCTTTAAAATATGGATTTCTTATTAATATTGGTCCAAGTAAGTAAGTACCAAAGAAATTATTTTTATGAATTCCTTCAACTTTGCTTTCTAAATCATTTCCAGTTCCTTTAATAACTTCAAATAGAAAATCATCTTTTATATTGTTTGAGCTAAATCTATTTTGAAATCCTATTATAGTTTCTTTAATAATATCACATTTTAAAACTTGTTCTCCAACAATTCTATCAGTAGTTCTAGATTCAAAATTAAATACTCCAAGACATTTTTTATCATCAATTTTTTTACCAAATAATTCATAAGAATTACCAGTCATAATAAACATTTTTTTATCTATTACATTTTCAATTTTATCTTTATACTTTAAGATATCTTTTCTAACAATCTCTTGATTTCTTTTTGTTCCCATACCCATATAAAATATATCGTATTTCTCAAAATCAATTTCATCATCAACCGATAAAGTTTTAACGTTTACTTTAAAACCAGCATATTCAATTGCAGTTTTTAAAGCAAGAACATTTCCTTGTTCACCATAATAATTCATTAAATCATAATATAAGTGTGCAATTTTAATTGTTTTCATACATACCTCTTATCAACATATCTTTTATTTTTGCTGTCATATCAAAGCATACCATTGTAATAATTTTTCCTTTAGAATTCTTTTCTACATCGTATAAAAGATTATCTATATCTTCAACTAAAACTAATTTCTTTTTATCAATACCGGCATAAATTAATCTAGAGTATACATCATATTTAAATCTACCTATACAAAATATTTTATCTATTGAATCTATATTTAAAAGTTCAAAATCAACGTCATATAACCAACTTAAATCATTATATGAATACCTTCTTGAAACATTATCAAATCCAATTATTATAGTTTTTAAATCATCACTTTCACGAATATAATTAATTGTTTGTAAATATGAAAGGGCATTTTCATTTTTAGATTCTACCATTTCAATTTCACGTTTACCAAGTTTATAAGTTTTCATTCTTTTTGAAGGAATGATATCTTCATTAAGTTCTCTAATGATATCTTCATCTTTTACATCTATTGTTTTACATAAGGTATAAGCAGCTAATGTATAATAGCAACAGAAAAATACATTTCTATTTAAATGAACCAAAGTATCATTTATTAACATAAAATTCTTATCCAAATCAATATCAGTTGCTAAATAGTCAACAGGTCTTGAAGAAAAATCACATTTAGGACAAGAGTAGGAACCAATATGTCCATAATGATAAAAACTATATTTTAATTTTGTATCACATTTAGGACAATAAGCTGCATCAACATTATTGCTTATTGGCTTTTTTAAATCATATTTTGTTTTATCAATTCCATATGTTGTTATATTTTTATGGGTTAATTTTAATCTTGAAACTATAGGATCGTCGGCATTAATAACTAAATGAGTTGAATCATCAATAGAAGATGCAATCTTATCAAATATTATATCTGGACTACCATTTCTTGCAGGTTGATCTCTTGTAACATTAGTGACTACTAAATGAGTCAATTTTTGTTTCTTAAATATTTTTGAAATAAACGATTCATCTAATTCCATAAGCAACACATCAGCATTAACCTTTTTAGTAAATGGATTAGTATGATTAAGTATTAAAGTAATAGCTGCATTATAAAGGTTTGAACCATTTTTATTCCATACAACTTTATATCCTGACTTTGAAAGTATATGAGCAATCATTGAAGTTGTTGAACCTTTACCACTTGATCCAGTAACTCCAATAACATACTTTGGATATTTTAAATCATCTAAGATATCTTTATTTAATTTAGATGCATAATATCCTGGGGTAACTGATCCATCTTTTTTAAAAATGGGCTTTAAAATATAACATCCCAAAGATAAACATTTATTAAGTATAATAGCAAAAAAATATTTCATAACATCACCACTTAAATTATACCATAAAACTTTACTTTTATAAGTAAATGTATTAGAATAGATGTACTTTTTTTAGTGAGGGGTATTTATGGTTATTAAAGATTATTGTGAACTAGTAAAATGTAATAAAGAAATTAAAAAGTTTGAGGTATCAGTATGCTAGTAAAATGTAAAGATATAAAAGAAATAACTGATCTTTATCAAGATGGAATTGTTTTAGGAAAAGGTACTACAGCTATAGTGTATTTAAAAAATAATAAAACTATAAAGGTGTATCAAGATTCTAAAGCAAAAAAACTGATATTTCAAGAATTTGAAATGAAAACTCATTTGGAAGAATTGTGTCAAGTAAAAGTGAAAAATATATGGACTCCAAATGAGGTGTATCTTGTTGATGAGGAAGTAAAAGCAACAGGTCTTAATTATATTGATGGTAAAACCTTATGGGAAGAAATACCTGATATTAGTATGGATTTATTTTTAGAATATTTAGAAGTTTTAAAAGAAAGTGTATATAAATTAAGCGAAAATAATATTTGGGTTAGAGATTTCTTTTCTGGAAATGCTGTTATTAATAAAAATGGTATAAATATAATAGATACAGATGAATTTTACTTTAGTTGTCTAGGTAAAGAAATGTGTTTAGAACATAATATAATTGAAATACTTCATGATATTTTTGATGTGACTTTTGGCCTTGAAGAAAATTTTCATTTTAGTTCAAAAAGTTTAGATTTATTGTTAAGTGATTATTCGGATATATTTGCTCCAATAGAAGCTGATTTTAATTTATATAATGCTTTAAGAAGTGAATTAGGAGGAAATACTTCAGTAAAAAATTTAAAAAATTTAATTAAAACATTAGGAAATGTGAAACAATAAAATATTTTTCATAATGTAATGTTACAACGTTTATATATTTTTAGGAGACAAGTATGATAATAGAAAATAAAAATATTGCAACAGAAATAGCTTTAAGACCTGTTTTAGGAATAGGCACTACGGCTATTACATTTTTAACAAGAGATAAACAAGTATTAAAAGTGTTTTTAGATACTGAAAGAAAAGATCGCTTATTTAAAGAATATGATATGTTAGAACATCTTCAAGAACTTGGAAACATTAAAGTAAAAAACATTTATACTCCCAATGATATATATGTGAAAAATGGGAAAGTAGTTGCAACAAAACTTGATTATATAAAAGGAAATGTGTTAGAAAAACATATACCTAATATAACATTAAAAGTTTTTACAGAAATGATTTTAGAACTTATTGAAGAAACTCATGAGTTAAGCAAGCTAGGAGTTTATGTAAGAGATTTTCATAGCAGAAATGTTATTATAAATAGAAATGGTATAAATATATTTGATACTGATCAATTTGATTTAACATATTTCAATGAAGATGTTTGCTTGGAACATAATTTAAATGAGTTCATTCATGAAATTCTTATGAGTGTATTTAAAATACCTTATGGATTTACTTTTGATAGCAAATACTTAAATCAAGTTTTATCTAAATTCTATTCAGCAATTGGAACTTATGAAGATGATTTAACTTTATACTATGCTTTATGTAAAGAATTTGGAGAAGATGAATCAATAAAAAATGTAAATAGACTTATAAAAGAAATAGGAAGATATTAAAAAATAAAATCTTTCCTTTTTTTTTAGTTTTTTTTATAGTATAATGAAAGCATGATAGGCAGGTTTTATTATGAGAGAAATCATAGCTAGTATTGATGTTGGTAGTCATCTTATAAAACTTATAGTTGCTGAAATTCTTAATAATAAGATGAATATTTTATGTGCTTTAGAAGAAGAATCACGTGGTGTAAAAAATGGCATGATTGTTGAACCTGTAGAAGTTGAATATGCTTTAAAACGTTTGCTTAATCAAGCAGAAGAAAAACTTAATACTACGATAACAAAAGCGATTGTAGATGTTCCTGAAGGAGAAACAATTTTTAAAATAGGAGAAGCAAGTTTAACGATAACTGATGAAGATAAAGAAGTAACAGGTGAATATATTCAAAAAGTTTTACAAATGAGTGTAAAAGGAAATGTTGACGAAGGTTCTGATTTAGTTACTGTTATACCCATAATGTTTAAAGTAGATGACCGAAAAACAAAGATTCCAAAGGGAATGAAAGGAAATAGCTTGTCAGTAAAATCGGTAGTTATTTCATCTCCTAAAAAAGATATTTGCCTTATTGCTAAAAGCTTAGAAAAATGCGGAGTAGAAGTAAGTGATATTATGATACCTAGTATTGGAACCTATTTTGCACATAAAACGGAAAATATGGAAAATAATACTGGTGCTGTAATTGATATTGGTTATGATACAACTAAAGTAGCAATTATAAATAAGGGTATAATAATTAATAACTTAGTAATAGATACAGGAACTAAAAATATAGATAATGATATTTCTTTTGTTTATAAATTAAGTTTAAAAGATGCTAGTAAAGTAAGAGAAGAACTTGGACTTGCTAGTAGAAAAAATGCTAGGGCTCAAGAAACTATGGAAGTTGTTAACAATTTAGGGGAAAAAATCAAGATTGATCAATATGAACTTTCAAGTTTAATGATGAGCAGACTTCATGAAATGTTAAATATTGTCAAGAACGAGATAAATTACTTAACAAAGAAAGAAATAAGTTATATAATAGTATCTGGAGGATTATCTGAACAACGTGACTTTGATATCGAAGTTGAAAGCGTGTTTGGACCAATTGCTTTTATAGGAAAAAACAATTATATAGGAGCAAGGAATAATAAGTTTGCTAGTGCAATTGGAATGATAAAATACTTTGATTCTAAATTGAAATTAAGAGATAAAGATTTTAGTGTATTTTCAGATGATGACTTAGATAGTCTAGTTAGCAACGGCAATAAAAAAGCGATAACAGGAGATTCCATACTAGGAAAAGTATTTGGAATATTCTTTGATAATTAAGGAGAGTGTATTTATGGACGGAGTAAAAATGAATCAGATAGCAAAAATTAAAGTTGTCGGTGTAGGTGGCGGCGGAATGAACGCGGTTAATAGAATGATTAAAGCTGGTGTTCAAGGTGTTGAATTCGTTGTTATCAATACTGATAAACAAGTACTTGATGATTCGCCAGCAAGTATAAAACTACAAATTGGTAAAAACGTTACAAATGGTTTAGGAGCAGGAGCAAATCCAGAAATCGGTAGAGAAGCAGCAGTAGAAAGCAAGGATGAAATTCGTAAATCATTAGAAGGTGCTGATATGGTTTTCGTAACTTGTGGAATGGGTGGAGGAACAGGAACTGGAGCTAGTCCAATTGTTGCTGAAATCGCTCAAGAAATTGGTGCTTTAACAGTTGGTATTGTAACAAAACCATTTAGATTTGAAGGAAATAGAAGAATGGAACAAGCTATCATTGGTGTTGATGAATTAAAAAAACATGTTGACTCTTTAATAGTTATTCCAAATGATAAATTAAGAGATATAATTGATAAGAGTACTTCAATGCCAGATGCATTCAGAGAAGTAGATAATGTATTACATAGAGGAGTTCAATCAATATCTGACTTAATTGCAGTTTCAGGTTTAATCAATCTAGACTTTGCAGATGTAAAAGCCGTAATGGAAAAACGTGGAAACGCTTTAATTGGAATTGGACTTGCTACTGGTGAAAATAGAGCAATTGAAGCGGCTAAACAAGCAGTATCTAGTCCACTTCTTGAAACAAGTATTGTTGGTGCAACAGATGCAATTATAAATGTCACTGGTGGTAAATCTTTAACTTTATTTGAAGCTGAAGATGCTGCTGAAGTTGTAAGAGCTAGTGCTAATACAGATATTAATATTATATTTGGTGCTGTAATTAATGAAAACTTAGATGATGAAGTAATCGTTACTGTTATCGCAACAGGATTTGATGACGATAAACCTGCAACATCAGGAACAGGAGAAGAACCAAAAAAATCAATTAACATGATGGATGATGAATTTGATATTCCACCATTCTTAAGAGATAGAGATAATATTTAGATACACGATTGTGTATCTTTTTTTATAATATATCATCTTGCTTTACACATACTTAAAAATAGACTATATAGTTACTATAAAAAATAGTATAATATTAATGATAGGTTGTGAATGAACTATGAAAAAAAGAAATGTAATAATCGGAATAATATTGCTGATGA
>ERZ779992.169-NODE-169-length-52226-cov-3.141075_pt1 | contig 52226 bp, 46 predicted proteins | sample MGYA00511934_ERZ779992 | MGnify/ENA primary metagenome ERZ779992 (study PRJEB29588, sample SAMEA2163248) | human gut metagenome | biome: human gut; feature: human-associated habitat; material: faeces | place: Denmark | collected 2008/2010 ...
GCTAAAGCAAATAATATAAGCCCATATCACATTGCATCAAGAATAAGAACGGAGCAAGGACCTGGCAAAAATCCTTCCTCAACTGCAACAGGTAAATACTCAGGTTATGTTGGATATTATAATTTTTATAATATTAATGCAAGTGGAGGTACAGGTGAAGAAATTATACAAAATGCTTTAAAATATGCTAAAAGCAAAAAATGGACGGACCCTGAAAAAGCAATAAAAGGTGGAGCAAAGGCATTAACAGAAGTTGCAACAAGACTTCAAAAGACACTATACAGTTTTGGTGTACAAGCAAAAGTAGAAAATGTAACAGTAGGACCAGCAATAACAAGATATGAATTAAAACCTGCAGAGGGTGTTCGTGTAAGTAAAATTGCAAATCTTGCAGATGATATTGCTTTAAATTTGGCTGCTAAATCAATAAGAATTGAAGCACCAATCCCAGGAAAACAAGCTGTTGGTATAGAAGTTCCAAATGAAGAAAGTGAAGTTGTACACATAAGAGATATTTTACAAACAGATGAATTTAAAGAACACAAGTCGAAACTCGCATTTGCTCTTGGAAAAGATGTTTCTGGTGATGCAATTGTAACAGATATTGCAAAAATGCCACACGTTTTAATTGCTGGTGCAACTGGTTCTGGAAAGAGTGTATGTATAAATACTCTAATTGCAAGCATAATATATAAGGCAAAACCAAGTGAAGCAAAGCTTGTTATGATTGACCCTAAAATAGTTGAATTATCTGTATATAATGGAATTCCACATCTATTAATTCCGGTAGTAACAGATCCTAAAAAGGCTGCAGGAGCATTGGCATGGGCTGTTCAAGAAATGGAGAACAGATACACAATGTTTGCATCAAAAGGAGTAAGAGACTTAAAAGGCTATAACGAAGTGATAGAAAAAGAAGATAATTTTGGAAAACTACCACACATAGTTATAATCGTAGACGAGTTGGCAGACTTGATGATGGTTGCAAAAGGTGATGTTGAAGATGCAATTTGTAGATTGGCACAAAAAGCAAGAGCCGCTGGAATGCACTTAGTAATTGCTACACAGCGTCCATCTGTTGATGTTGTAACAGGTTTAATTAAGGCAAATATTCCATCAAGAATTGCATTTGCGGTATCTTCTCAAGTAGACTCGAGAACAATTCTAGACCAAGTTGGTGCAGAAAAATTGCTTGGAAAAGGAGATATGTTATTCTTCCCAACAGGAGCTCCAAAGCCAGTAAGAATTCAAGGAGCATTCATATCTGATAAAGAGGTTGAAAAACTTGTAAATTTCGTAAAGGCAAATGGAGAAACAACATATAGAGATGATATTACAGAATACATAGAAAAGGCTAATACAACAGATAAAGAAATTGACGAAGGAGCCTTAGACGATGATGAGACAGACCCGCTTTTAAATGATGCGATAGAGACTGTAATAGAAACAGGACAAGCGTCAACATCGTATATTCAAAGAAAATTTAAGGTTGGATATGCAAGAGCTGGTAGAATAATAGACCAAATGGAAGAAAGAGGTATTATTTCAGGCTACCAAGGAAGTAAGCCAAGAGAAGTTCTTATGACGAAAGAGAGATGGGCCGAATTAAACTCATAATAGGAGAAACAAATGAAACTATTTTCAAAATTAAACTCCAATGAATATAATAACCAATTGGAAAAAATATTGGAAAATAAGACATTCGATGAGAGTGTAAAAAATTTATTATTAAGTATGTTATATAAAATTGAGAATGGATATGCGGATTATTCTATAGTAAAATTTAATGCACTTCCAAAAGCAGATTTTATGGAGAAAATATTAAATATAATAGATAAACAATGTTTCGAAATAAAACTAGTAACACCAGAAACAGAAGAGAGTAAGCCTCTAGAACACGATAACGTGGTTTGCCAAATAGATGCAGATAGAGGCTCTATTTTGGTATATGCAAATGAGGAGGCTATTCTATATTCTTTAATTCAGATGAATTTGTTACAAGAAGAGTGTGACAAAAATCAATCGGAAACAACCGGAAATAAGTATTATAGAGATGCAATAAATAAGTTTTTACTTAAAGCAAAAAGTATTAATGGAAGTGAGGTTATACGCGATTTTGATGGTTGGTCTTGGAACAATAATATGAAAAAGCAGAATGAGTTTGAATATAATTTAATATTCCAAAATATGATGCTTTTAAACTTGAGATTAGATGATAATTTTAAAGAAAAAATCTATGAACAAAATTTCCAAAGTCCTAACTTATTTTTTCAACGACTGTATACTATAATTTTGTCTATTATTGCAAAAAAAGACGAACAAATCAAAAATGAAATTACAGCAAGACTAAACGAGTTAATAAGATTATTGCTTTTAATGGAAGATAAAGTGAATTTTCTAAATAAGATTACAGAAGAAAAAAAATTGATTTCATACAAAATTAGAGAGATAGATGAGACTCTAAATGATAAAGAAAAATTGAAGAAAGAGTATATTAGCAGAAACTCTAAACTTCCAAATAAAGATAAGATATTTAGCGTAAGTTTTTTGTGTGACATACTCAAAAATGAGAGAAAAGCAGAAGTTGAAAAATTAAAAAATATGAATGATTACTTGGACCCTAGAAATTTTTCTAAACAAAAAACAAACATGGAAAATGAATGCTCATTGTTAAAAAATGTATTAGAATTGGCTGAAAATGCAGATTTTAGGGAACAAGCAATAATAGAATTTCAAAAAGAATTCTTAAAACATTATCAACAAAAATTAGAAGAAAATCTGGAAAATAAAGATTTTCTAGAAAAAGTGCTGTATGAATTTAGATATTACTGTATGATTCCAATTGCAAAAAATGAAGTAATCGGAAAAGAGCCGGAGCTACAAGAACCAATTGAAAAAGTAATGAATATTATAATAGATAATTGTATAGATAAAGAAATAATAACTAATTTTTCTAATAGTGCAAGCATATGCTATGCAATTTTGAAATATGTATTTATAACAAAGATAATAGATTTAAGGGAAATACAAATAAAGATAAATAAGATAAAAGAAATACAGTATGTAAATGAAGTACAAAGCCAAATTGCAGTTAGTATATATGATGAAAAAGAAGCAGAAAGTATATATAGTGAGACTGTGTATAATTTAAAATCACTAAACGTAAAACTAAACAAAAAAATTCCGTTATTTTTGAAATAATAGAAGGTTTGGATGAAAATATCCAAAACATGAAGGGAGAAAAACGAATGAATATAACTTTTTTAGGAGCAACAAAAATGGTTACAGGCTCTAACTTTTTGGTGGAAGGAGCTGGCAAGAGATTTTTAGTTGATTGTGGAATGTACCAGGGAAAAGCAACAGATGAAATGGAGAATGAAGCACCATTTTTGTATAATCCAGCTGACATAGATTTCATGCTTTTAACACATGCACATATAGACCACTCTGGTCGTATTCCCAAATTATATAATGAAGGTTTTAGAGGGCCAGTGTATGCTACAAAAGCAACATGTGAGCTATGTTCGATAATGCTACCAGATAGTGGACACATTCAAGAACAAGAAAATGAGTGGAAGAATAATAAGAGAAAAAGAAAAGGATTAAAACAACAGCCACCACTTTACACTGCAGAAGAGGCTACAAAATGTTTGGAAATATTTAAACCAATAAAATATGATGAAATTATTGATATTGATGAACATATTCATGTTAGATTTAACGATGCTGGGCATATGCTTGGGTCTGCAATAATTGAAGTTTGGGTAGATGAAGACGGAAAGACTACAAAAACAGTATTTTCTGGAGATTTAGGAAATAACGATATTCCACTACTTTCAGAACCAACCATGATAGAAGATGCAGATTATTTAGTAATGGAATCTACATATGGAGATAGATTGCATGTTGGAACACATGACAAGGCAAAAGTGTTTCTAGATATTGTATCAGAGACACTTGACAATGGAGGAACAGTTGTAATTCCCTCATTTGCTGTTGGAAGAACTCAAGAAATTTTATATGAATTAAACATAATAAAAGAAGAGAGAAGTAAAGATGAAGCTTTCCAAAAAGAGTATGAGACATTGATGAGAGCACCTGTTTATGTTGATAGTCCGCTTGCAATATCTGCAACAGAAGTATTCAAAAATAATGAGGATTTATTTGATGATGAAACAAAAGCTATTATGGAAAGAGGAGACAATCCACTGGAATTTCCTGGGCTAAAATTTACAAGAACAGCAGATGAATCTAAGGCATTAAATGAGAGTGATGAACCATCAATAATAATTTCTGCCAGTGGTATGTGTGAAGTTGGAAGAATAAAACATCACTTAAAACACAATATTTGGAATCCAAACAGCACAATATTATTTGTTGGATATCAAGCACCAGGAACACTTGGAAGAAGCATAGTAGATGGAGCAAAAAAAGTTAAAATATTCGGAGAAGAGTTTAGCGTAAAAGCTAGAATAGAATATATCGAAGGATATTCTGGTCACGCTGACCAAGAATGGTTACTAAATTTCGTATATTCATTCATAAAAAAGCCAAAACACATATTCCTAGTTCATGGTGAACCTAATGGACAACTGGTTCTAAAAAATAAAATTGTAGATACAACACAGATTCCAGTCACGATACCTGGATATGGAGAAAAATATACGCTAGATGACAATCTAACAGTAGAAAAGAAGTACAAAGATCCAATAGATAAACGTTATTTAAGATTAGAAGTATTAGACAGAATAGAGACCTTGCAAGAAGAAATCGAAGATATGAAAAATATCATCAAAGAAGACCTTCTATCAAAAGAAAGAAGCGATGATGATGTAAAAAGAGTTAATGAAAAGGTTAAAGAGTTGGAGCAGAAAATTGTTGATATTATAGAGAACAGTTAAAGGAGAAAACCAATGAGTAATAAATTTTTTAATGATGCGGTTATTGGAAACAAAAATGTAAGAGCAACCTTTAGTAGCACAGGAGAGCTACTAAGGGCTTACTATCCGAGTGTGGATTTTAAGCAATTTGTGGACTTTTTCCATGTGGGAATGAAGGTAAATGATTCTGCAATTATTTATTTTCATCAAGACATAAATAACAGATACAACCAGTATTACACAGAGAATACGAATATATTAAATACTGAAATTGAAAATACATATTTTAATTTAAAAATAAGACAGACTGACTTTGCTCTTGTTAAGGAGAATATAATTGCAAAGAGATACACGATAGTAAATGGCAATAAGCTTGACCTAGATTTAAGCTTTTTGGTACGCTCAAAATTATATTCAAATGATAATAATATGGTGTCTGGCAAAGTAATAGATAATGGTTTAATTCAATACAATCATGATTTTTCTTTCGGAATATTTGCGAATAAAGACATATCAGGACACAGAATTAATGATGTAGAGAGTTGTTTTAGAGAAGCTGTACTAACAGACAAGGATTATATAGGAATGTCTAATGATTCTGCTATAAGCTATAATCTTGGAACTTTGAAATCTGGAGACCAGATAGATTTTACATTGTATATATATATTGAGGATAATTGCAATATAAAAAACATGGAAGAACTCGAAGAAAGAATAGAAAATTATAAGAGAATAGATGTAAACAAAGAATATAGTCAGGCAAAAAAATATTGGACAAACTATTTGGACAAACATGATGGATTGAATTTGAAAGAAGATAGCAATAAACTTGTGAATGACAAAGTGAAAGATATCTATAAGCGTACAATATTGTTGTTTCCTTTGTTGCAAAATGAGGAATCAGGTGGAATATCTGCGACTGTTGAAATAGATGAGAACAGAGAAAAGAGTGGAAGATATTCGTATTGTTGGCCAAGAGATGCCGTGTTTATTGCTAAGGCATTTGACTATTTGAATATGAAAAAAGAAACAGACAAGTTCTATGAAAATTTCTGCAAGAAAACTCAAAGCAAGAATGGAATGTGGGAGCAAAGATTTTATACAGATGGCACATTAGCACCTTGTTGGGGATATCAAATTGATGAGACAGCAAGTGTAATTTATGGTGTTTATGAACATTATCAAAACACTAAAGAATTGAAATTTTTACAAAGTAATATGAAAATGTGTGAAAATGCATTACATTTCTTATTCAAATATTTAGAAAATGTTTTTGATGAAAAAGAAGAAAAAGACTTGGTAAAAAAAGAGATAGAAGAGCATGTAATAAAAGAAGGAAGACAAAAAGATCAAATCTACAAGCATGTAAGTTATGATTTGTGGGAGATGAATGAAGGAGTTCATTTGTATTCACTAGCAAGCATTTATGCCGCATTTAATGCTATGATTGGTATTTATGAGGAGATAAAGCCTAAATACGAAAATAATAGATTGAAACTTGAAAAAATAGCAAAAGACATACAGAAAATAAAAGATGAAATAGAAAATATAAGAAAGTATGTTGAAAATAATTTGTATGATGAAAATACAAAGGTATTACGTAGAAATACAGAAGATAATAGAATGGATATTAGTATAATGGGCGCTGTTTATCCATTCGAATTGTTTGGAACTGATGAGAAAAAAGTTTTAAATACTGTTGAAAAGATAAATATGACATTACGTACATATACAGGAGGATATTTAAGATTTGAACAAGATAGTTACATGGGTGGAAAATATCCATGGCCAGTTACAACATTGTGGATGGCAATGTATTATTTAAAGGCAGGCAACAAAGAAAGGGCTCAAGAATGTTTCAATTTTGTTGTAAATAGTACATCTTCATTAGGATTTATATCAGAACAAGTTGATAATAGTTCAATGAAGCCAAGTTGGGTAATTGGTCTGGGCTGGTCTCATGCAATGTTTATAATAACATTAGCAGAATTATTGAAATAATAATAAAAAAATGTTAAAATAAATATGAAAGTGTAAAATAGTATAACACAAGAAAGGAATATGAAAACTATGGCAAAGAAAAAACATGAGGCAGGAAAAATATTTGTAAAAGTAATGGCAGCACTTCTAGCTTTATTAATGGTATTGGCAGTGTCTGCAACACTTATATTTTACCTAATGCAATAATAAAATTTGACGTTGATTAAATTCTAGAAATAGAGTTTAACAACGTCTAAATGTTTTATAATGATGGACTTATTTTTCACGAAGAAAGGACAGCAAAAAATGAAGGAAAATTTCATAACAAGTATAGTATCAACATGGAGCAATAGTATATTTGAATATTTTAAGCTATTACAAGAATATCCGATTAAACTAGTATCATTAATTTTGGATTTAGCAATAGTCATATTTATTGTAGTAAAAATGTTTCAAATAGCGAAAGGTTCAAGAGCATTGCAATTAATAAAGGGAATAATTTTGTTCATTCTTATAACATGGCTTAGTGGAATACTTAATTTAACAATAGTACACTCCGTTTTGACGGCATTTTTGCCTTCTGGAGTAATCGCGCTTGTTGTAATATTCCAACCAGAAATAAGAAGAGGATTAGAACAAATTGGAACAAACAAGTTTACAAATTTATTTGGAATGGATAAAAGTATAGAAACTAAAACGAGAGAAGACATCTACAAGATTGTAATTGCAGTAGAAGAGCTTGCAAAAACAAAAACAGGAGCTTTAATCGTAATTCAAAGAGATATCAGCTTGAGTGACATTATATCAACTGGTATAGAGATGAATTCTGAAATATCTCCACAATTATTGGTAAATATATTCGTTCCAAAGACTCCGTTACATGATGGCGCAGTTGTAATTAATAATAACAGAATTGCTGCAGCCGCATGTATATTACCACTTGCAAACAACACAGATATTTCAAAAGAACTAGGAACAAGACACAGAGCAGCAGTAGGAATTTCTAAAGAATATGATGCAATAGCAATAGTAGTATCAGAAGAATCTGGCAAAATATCTATTGCAAAAGATGGAACTCTAATTGTGGATGTTAAAGAAGAGGCTTTGAAAAAAATATTAATAAAAAATATCATAACAAATAGATTAGACGATAAAGAAAAGAACAAATTAGCAAGATTGAAGAATATTCAAGAGTTAAAGAAAAAAGATAAAGAAGAGAGCAAAGAGAATACAGAGAATAAGGAAGCAGACAAATAATATGAGAAATATAAGACTTACCATAGAATATGATGGAAAATGCTATAATGGATGGCAGAAACAACCGGATAAACTAAACATTCAGGGTGAAATAGAAAGAGCAATATTTAATATAACAAAAGAGGAAGTGGACCTTATAGGCTCGGGGAGAACCGATGCTGGGGTTCATGCATTAGGTCAAATTGCAAACTTCAAAACAAATTCTAATATGCCAATAGAAAAGATGGCAATAGCAATAAATTCTCAATTAAAAAATAGCATTATAATAAAAAAGGCAGAAGAAGTCGATGAAAGATTCCATAGCAGATATAATGCAAAGCAAAAAACATACAGATATATTATAAATAATTCCGAATATGGAACAGCAATATATAGAAATTTACAATACTGTTTTCCGATAAAATTAGATGAAGAAAAGATGAAAGAAGCGGCAAAATATTTTGAAGGAGAACACGATTTCAAGGCATTTAAATCTAGCGGAACCAGTGGAAAAAATAGTGTAAGAACAATATACAAGGCAGAAGTAAGAAAAGAAGAAGATAACATAATAATAGAGTTAACTGGAAATGGATTTTTGTACAACATGGTAAGAATAATTTCAGGAACATTATTGGATGTTGGCCTTGGAAAAATTAAACCAGAAGAAATACCAGAAATAATAGAATCAAAAGATAGACAAAGAGCGGGAAGAACACTTCCTGCACACGGATTGTATTTAGTACAGGTTGTATATAATTAAATTTGTAACGAATAATAGTAAGAACCCATATTATATATAAAACATAAACTTAGAGAGGAATGTGATATAATATGGATTTATTACTATTATTTTTTGCTATACCACTTGCTGTTATTATATTATCTATTGTCCTACAGAAAATACTTAAGTGTCCATGGCTTGTAGCGGCAACTTTTTTTGCAATATTTTTAATAGTTACATTTGCGGTAGGAGACATTAGATTACTAATATTTACGGTGGTATACACAATAATTTCATATATTACGGCTTTAATATTTAGAGCAGTATGCAACCTTATGTGTAATGGAATAACATTAAGAAACATAAATGCGCGAAACATTAATACGAATACATTAAATGCAAATCAAGTAATAGACAACGGAGATAACGGTATAGATGAAAATAATAATGGGTGTGGTTGCTCATGTGGCAACTGTTGTAGAGGAAATTGCAGTTATAATTTAAACAGAAATTGCAATGGATATAATTATAGATGTAGAAGATAAGAAGTGTAGTTACAAGTATTTTTAATTTTGTGCTTTTTCAAGAAGGACCTAAAACTTATTTTAAAAACGAGAACGGAAGCTCGCCTTTTGAGGAGTTCGATAGGAGCTCCGACCAAGAGCGACGTTTCGAGGCTTTATAAAATAAGTTTTGGTCTTTTAATTAATTGTACAATATTACAAAAATATTACAATACAATTAAACTTAAATTACAACAAAAAAACGTATTGTTTTTACCTCTAATTTGTTGTACAATTATATAAGTAATAATTTTGTCAAAATATTGACTTTTAGGAGGAAAAAAGTATGGCTACAAATCCAATGCAAAAAAAAGCTAGAAATTCATTTATATTAGGAGTATTAATAACTTTTATAATTATGGCGCTAATCGTTGCGTATCTATTTTTGCAAATGAAAAAATTGCAAGATGAGCAGGCAAAGATGACTGCAAACTATGTTAAGGTGTGCGTGTTGAAAAGTGATGTTGTATCTGGTCAAATTTTAACAAGTGATTTAGTAACGACTAAAGATGTTGATAAGAATACAGTTCCATCAAACGGCACTCAGAATATAACAAATCTAACTAATTATTTTCTAGAGGATAAGAGTGGAAACCCTGTAATAACGAATAATGGAAAAACTTATCTTCAAAGAGATGGTAAAAACATTGAATTGCAAACAGAAGATGCAACAGGAGAGTATTACATTGAGGACAATGGAAATAAAGAATATATTGAACTTACGACTCCACCTTTAATTGCAAAAATAGATATGAAAGCAAATACAGTTTTAACATCTTCTATGATTGCAAAATCAGATGAAAAAACAACAGATGGCTTAAGAATACAAGAATATAATATGTTAAGACTTTCAAGTCAAATTGCACCAGAAGATTATATAGACATTAGATTAAGACTTCCTTCTGGATTAGATTATATAGTTGTATCTAAGAAAAAAGTTGAAATACCACAAATAGATGGTGTCGATTCAGCAAATACTATTTGGCTTCAATTAACAGAGGATGAAATTCTTACGATGAGTAATGCAATAGTTGAAAATTATTTAGTTGATGGCTCTGTTCTTTATACAGCTAAATATGTTGAACCAGGAACACAAGAAAAGGCAATACCAACATATGTACCAAGTGCAGAAGTTCAGGAATTGATGATAAATAATGATTCGAATATTTTAGATACAGCTAAAGTTGCATTACTAACAAGATATAATTCAAATACAAGTGTAAGAAACTATATTAATAATGCAAAAAGTTCTGTAGACCCAGATGATGCAACATCAAACATAAGTAGTGGAGTTAAACAAGAAGTGTCAACAGCACAAGAACAAAGACAAGATTACTTAGATGCTTTATCTGGTAATAATTAATAATACATAAAACTTCTAGGAGGAGACAATGGAAAAGATAGGCTTTATAGGTGCATATGATAAAACAGATACAATAATGTATATTGCAAAAATTTTAACAGAAATGGGAAAAAAAGTTTTGATCGTTGATGCAACGATAAGCCAAAAGGCTAAATATGTTATTCCAACAATAGAAAGTAAAAGTGAATATATAACAAATTTTGCAAATATTGATTTTGCTATAGGTTTTAAAAATTATAGTGATATGAAAACATATCTTGGAATGCCACAATCAGCAGTATTTACGTATGATTACATGCTTATAGATATAGATGATGCAAGTTTGATAAATCAATTTGATATATATGATGCAAAAAATAAATATTTCGTTACATCATTTGATTTATATGCTTTGAGGAAAGGCATAGAGGTTTTAAAAACTTTTTCTATGCCAGTAAGCATTACAAAAGTATATTTTTCAAATTTGATGTCACAAGATGAAGATGAGTATTTTAATTATATTGCAAAGGGATGCAGAGTTAAATGGAATACAGGAAAAATATATTTTCCACTTTTAAATTCTGATCTGGATATCATAAAAGAAAATCAGAGATTGGGAAGGATTAGATTTAAAGGATTAAGCAACGAGTATAAAGATTCACTTCTTGCATGGACTCAAGATATATGTGGAGACCAATCAGGAATAAAGAAAGCTTTTAGACAGATAGAAAGAGGAGTATAGGGAGAAGAATATGGCAGTAGTATCTTTTTGGGGAAATAACACAAAAGAAACGGGGCAAACATTATCAGTAGTAGCTCTAGGAACTGAAATGGCAATAGATCACAATAATAAGATCCTTATAGTTTCTACAGGTTTTAGGGAAGAAACTATGCTTGATTGTTTTTGGGAGAAAAGAAAAAACGGTATAGTTCAATCGCAAGGTGGCTTTACTAATGGATTAGAAGGATTAATAAAGGTAATACAAAGTAATAGAACATCATCTAACATAATTAGAGATTATACAAAAGTTGTTTTTAGGGACAGACTAGATATCTTACCAGCTCCAATGACAAGTGACCCAAAGATTTATAATACAATAACTTCGTATTACAAAGATGTATTAAAATTTGCAGATAAAGAATATGATTATGTTTTGGTAGATGTGGATAAGAGAATAAGTGTGAAAGATAAAGCTGCAATATTACAAGCTTCTGATGCTTTGATGGTTACTTTTAAACAGGGAATGGATGATATAGAAGTAGTTAAGAAAATTAGAGAGCAATATCCTGACACCAAAAAAACGAAAGTTATGTTTATGATAGGCAAATATGATTTTGATTCAAAATATAATACTAAAAATATAACTAGACTTTTGAAGGAAACGAGAGAGATAGCAACTGTACCATATAATGTAAGCTTTTACGAGGCTGCTATGGAGGGAAAGGTTGCAGACTTCTTCCTTAATAATAGAACATTAACAGATAATTCAGACGTAAACGCAAAATTTTTGCGAGAATGCAAAAGAGGATGCGATAATATTTTATCAAAACTAGAAGAACTAAAAATGAGGATGTAAACCTAACGAAAGGAGAAAAATATGGTTGGGAATCTAATACTGATAGTAGTTGTTTTAGGAGTAGCCTTTGCAATAGTTCGTAGGTTTATTACCAAAAGACAAAACGAAGAATCAGACGAAAAAATGCAAGTTGATGATAGAACATATACATTAGAGATGATGATAAGCTTCGTAAAAAGAAGATTGGATGAAATTACTAAAATCAACTTATATGATATTGGTCTTTCTGAAGAAGAGTTAAAAAGAAGAAAGAATAAAAAGTACGAATTGAAAAAGGCTTTAAAAGGCTGTACATATGGTGACGTAAACGACAAAAAATACATTAAGGAATTGATTTACGATATGTTGTACAATGAGTATGGGGTAAATGAAACGAATGTATCGAAGGCTATACCTTTTGATGTACCATCACTTTTAACAGCTCAAGATAAATTCGATATTATATTATATATGTATAAATCAGAATTTGGTTATGAAGCTTTTGCTGAAATTATGAAAAAATATAACCTTGATGATTTAAAATATATAGAGGGTGAGTCAAAACCTTCATATGTTATAACACCTGAAGAAATTGATGATATTTATGAAAAAGAAAATTTTGCATTAACATTCCAAGATAAATTGAATGTTGTTGTACAAAGAATATATCAACAATATAAGGGATACAGCAGTATAGATGAAATAAGAGATATGAATATAGATGGTATCTCTGGAGGTGTATCTGGTTTGCCAGAAAGCTTCTTAAGCCAGGTTGCTCAAACTGAAGGAGATTATTTAAGCCAAATTGCTGATCATAAAGTACCACGTGCTTGTGATAGTATTTGGATAATGTTCCATGGTAAATCTATACGTTTAGCATTCCTTTCATTTGGAACAGAAGCAGAACTTAAGAGAGTTTGCCAGAATATATACAAATTTAACAATCCAGGACAGTTGTCAGATACAAATGGTTACAAGATTAATGAAATGAAAGATGGTTCTCGTGTCGTTGTTGTTAGACCAAGTATGTCTGAAACATGGGCATTCTTCGTAAGAAAGTTCGATGTTAAGCGTGCAACACTAGAACAAATAGTAAAATTTCCTGGAAAAGAAGATACAATCGATTTATTAAAATACTTAGTAAAAGGAGCAAGAATTATTTCTCTTACTGGTGAGCAGGGGTGTGGTAAAACAACAATGCTTATGGCCATGATAGAAAACATATACGAAACAATGAACCTTCGTATTACAGAAACTGCATTCGAGCTTCACTTAAGAAAAATATATCCAACAAGAAACATATTATCAATGCGTGAAACAGAGACAATTTCTGGACAGGCCTGCTTGGATGTTCAGAAAAAGACCGATGGTTCTGTTAACATCATCGGTGAGGTTGCAACGGACCCCGTTGCATCTTGGATGATCCAATCTGCACAGGTTGCTTCTAAATTTACATTATTTACTCACCACGCTAAAACATTCCCAGACTTGGTAACAGCACTTCGTAACTCAATGCTTAGAGCTGGTGTGTTCAAAGATGAGAGAACAGCAGAGGAACAGGTCGTTTCAGTATTGAACTTCGATATTCACTTAGTAAAAGACTTTAGAGGTAGAAGATATATCGAAAGAATAACAGAATGTATTCCAGTAGAAGAAAAGAACGAGTATACATTTGATTACAGAAAAGAGAAGACACTTGAAGGAAAACTAGACAAATTTATGGATAATGCAACAAATTTCTTCACGAAAACAACAAATAGAGAATTATATAAATATAGAAATGTGCTAGAATATCATGATGGAACTTATGTATTAACCAATCCAATAAGTGATAAAAACATTAAAGAAATGTTAAACAATATGGATGATAGAGATGCAGAAGAATTCAAAAAATTTGTTAAGAGAAATTATGGAATTGATGCACATAGAGACTCAGACGATATAGAAGAAGAAACTAAATAAATATCATTAAAGGAGGTGCAAAACCAACAGAATGAATAGCAAATTAATATTATATTTGATGGCTGGCATAGGTGTACTCTTTATGGCGATTGTTGTTGCATATGTTGTCTTAAGCAAAAAGCTAAAATCGTCTGACACAATGCAAATAAAACAGTTAAGAGAAGGTACAAAAGAAAAGACTTTCTCATCTGAAATACTTTTTCAAAAATTGTATACCATATACATACGTAATCCTTTTACCAAAAGATATTTGTTTAAGATAAGAAGAAGACTGGAAATTATAAATATCGATGATGAGTATCTAACAAGAAAACAAACATCAACAATATTAACAAAAGCGCTTGCAGCAATTATTCCAATTACTCTAATAATAATTCTTATAACCAAGAGTAATACTCTATTAATGTCTATTTTATTGTTATTTGAATTGTTTATGATAGATACATTAGTAGATGGAATGGTTGATAAAATAGATAATAAACTGCTTATTCAACAGGTAGATTTCTTTGCAGAAATAAGACATGCATACCATGAATTTAATATGGTTGAGGAGGCTATTTACCAAGTAGCACAAGGTGATAGTGCTCCGGAAATGTCTAGACAAGCAGAGAAAATATATGAGATACTTATTTCTAATGACCCGGAGAGTGAGTTGGAAAAATACTATGATGTTGCACCAAACAGTTACTTAAAAGAGTTTGCTGGTATTTCTTATTTAACAAAGGAATTTGGTGATAGAACGGTTGATAAAACATCATTGTATTTGAAAAACTTAAACAATATAAGCCAGGAAATGCAACTTGAAATACTGAAGAGAGACAAGCTTGATTATGTATTCCAAAGTTTGTCGGTAATTGCAATATTACCATTACTATGCTTAGAGCCAATTAAGAGCTGGGCTGTATCGGAGTTCAATTTTACAAAGTCATTTTATTATGGGAAAAATGGAATGATTGTCCAGCTATTGTTAGTTATATTAACATTTGTATGTTATATATTAACTAGAAAGCTTAAAGACAATGGCTCTACAACGATAAATTCGAAGCCAGAACATCCTTGGGAGGAAAAAGTATATAACATTCCGTTTATAAAGAAAATTGTAGATATGTTTATTCCTAAAGATGGAACAAAAGAAAGAAGAAAGCTGAAAAATTTAATAAAAGATTCAGCATCAAAAGATAAGATTGAATGGATATATGTAAAAAGATTGTTATTAACAGTTGTAACATTCTTTGCATCACTTGTTATTTTCATGCAATTGCACAAAATACAAATAAATTACATTTATACAGAACCTACATCAACATATAACATAGTTGGTGAAATGTCTGGTAAGGATTTAAAGAAAGCCGAGGAATTAACAGAAAGCGATAATAAATTCTTAAATCAATTTAAGGGAAAGACAGATACAACACAGCAAGACATTGAAAAGGCAATGAAAAAATCAGCCGACTATAAGAATAGTACAGATGAGGAAATTGCAACTGCAGCAGAAAGAGTTTTAGGAAAACTAAGACAAATAAATAGTGAATACTTAAGCTGGTTTGAAATGGTACTTGCAATGGTATTCGCAATAGTAGGATATAATTTACCAATATGGCTATTGTTCTTCCAGACAAAGATGAGAAAAATGGAAATGGAAAACGAAGTAATGCAGTTCCAAACTATTATACTTATGCTTATGAGAATAGAGAGAGTTAACGTAGAAATGATTTTGGAATGGCTAGAAAGATATTCAAATATATTCAGAGAGCCAATTGCAAAGTGTGTTAACAACTACGAAAGTGGTCCATGGGAAGCACTTGAAGAAATGAAGGATGACGTTAATTATAAAGAATTTATAAGGCTTATAGAGAGTATGCAGGCAGCAGTTGAAAAGATTCCAATTGCAGAAGCTTTTGACGAATTAGATTCAGAAAGAGACTACTACCAAGAAAGAAGAAAAGAATCAAATGCAAGATTAATTCAGAAAAAAGGTATGATAGGAAAAGTAATTGGATTTGCGCCTATGGTTGGATTATTTGTTGGCTATTTGATTGTACCATTAGTATTCATCGGATTGATGAGCATGATGTCATCAATGAATGATATGTCTTCGATGGCAGCTTAGAAAGGCGGTGTGACACTATGGAAAATGCAACAAAAGCGTTAGAGATGGCAGGCAGTGTTCTGATAGGAGTTCTATTACTAGGTTGTATTCTATTTGCTTATTCTCAAATGAGTGAATTAAAAGATACAGAGCACAAGAGTGAGGTTGCAGAACAGGCTAAGGATTTTAATCAGGATTATGAAGCTTATAATAGAAATAATCTATATGGAAGTGATATGTTTTCACTAACGAATATGATAGAAGACTATAATAAGAAAGAAGCTGATGGGAAAGCATATGGAAAAATTGAAATGAAAATAACTTTGAAAACTCAAATAATAAATGCTAGCTTTTTTACAAGTACAACATATGATGGAGATAGTCTAAATCAAAAATATGATTCTTTATCAAGTGAAATAAATAAATTGAATGGCAAAAGTAATTATTTTAATGGAAAAGCAATTTCGTACTGGGCAAACTATGGTACTGGAGCAAGGCTGGAAAGCCAATTGTTACAGGAACTGCGGTAAAGATAAGTATGATAGACTAACAGATGCAAAAAAGAATGATCTTATAGATAAAATTACAAAATATAAAGACTATACGAGTGAACAAAAGGACATGGCAAGGAAGAGTTTTAAATGTGTTTCTGTTGATTATTATGATGATACAGGAAGAATAAAATATATGGAATTTGTGGAAAAATAAAGGTTGGGAGGAGAAAATAGTGGAGAATGCAAGTAGAGCTTTGTTAATAGCTGCTGGTGTATTAGTCGGTGTATTATTACTATCTTTAGCTGTGTATTTATTCACTATTTTCGGAAATTTTGGCTCTGAAATGTCAATAAAAATGAACCAAAAAAATATTTCTGAATTTAATTCACAATTTACTAAATACGAGAGCTATCAAGATGAAAATGGAGATTGGCAGAATCTATGCAGGGCACAAGATGTTGTAACGATTGCAAATTTGGCAAAAGAGAATAATGGGCAATATGACTATACATCAAGTGACGAAGGTACAGGTTATTACTATGTAAGAGTAATTGTAAAGACTGGACATAATACAAGAAATAATTATGAAACAGCTTCTATAGATGATTATACTAATTTTTTAAAACAGTTTTCTGGTAGCATTCAAAATGGAGTTTTTAATGTTACATATTTTAAATGTACAAATATTAAAATAAATGAAAATAGTAAACGAGTATGTAGCATAACTTTTGAACAAATGTAAAATGAATTATGACGAACGAAAAAAATAAAAATAAAATATTGCATATTAAAATCTTAAATGTTATAATTAGGAAGATAGAAATGAAAAAAATAATAATTTGTATAGTATCAATTTTTTTAATAATAATTTGTATTATAGGTTATAGTGTTTATCAAAAAAATGAAAATATTGCACAAATAAGTGTAGACAATAAAACTTATGAAAGCTATTCTAATAAAGAAGTTCTTGGAACCGACATTATATCGCTAATTAATAAAGCGACTGATAGCAATAAAAAAAATGATATAAAAGTCGGAGAAGATGGAAATTATATAGAAAATGATAAAAATTCTATAAGAATAGATGTTAAATTTCAAGATCTAGATAAAGTAATTTCTATGGAAAGAATAAACAGTGTAGGAATAGAAAAATTTTGGAGCAATTATGGTGCTCTAAGTTTCAAATGTACAAAAATTGAATACCATGAAAAAACACACAGGGTAAAATATATGTACTTTGAAGAAATATAAAATTGTTATTATCATTTAAAAAATATATATAAATCTAAGGAGGAAAAAATTTATGGAAAATGCAAGTAAAGCATTAATTATAGCAGGAGCTATACTTTTATCAATTTTAATTATAGGATTAGGTATGTTTATATACCAACAAGCAGCAGGAGCTATGAATGGAGCTAATTTGGACCCACAAAAAGTAAGTGCATACAACTCAGAATTTGAAAATTATGAAGGAACAAAATCTGGAACACAAGTAAGAGCTTTATTAGACGCTGTAAGAGCTCACAATAATGCTAATACAGATGATCCATCATTAAATATCGCTGTAATGACTTCTTCAGCAGCAGCAACAACAGCTGCTCCAACAGCAGTAGTTACTGCATCAGCTGTAAACGATGTAAAGAAAACTATAAATGCTGGAAAAACATATACAGTAGACTTTGGATATGATGCAAATTCTGGATATATAGTTGCAGTTGGAATAGTTGCAAAATAAATAAATTGAAAGGTTATGGTTTATGGAAAACGCAGTAGAAGGTTTAAAATTAGCATTTGCAGTTCTATTATTGACTATGGCATTATCTTTAACTATAGCCTTTTTTTCTAAGGCAAGAACTACTGGCGAAATGGTATTGCAAAGTTCTGACAAAACTGCATATTATGATTACACAAGATACTCGATTCCACAAGATACGTCCGGTAACAGGATTGTTGGATATGAAACAATAATTCCAACATTATATAAATATGATAAGGAAAGATATAAAGTTACGTTTAAGAGTGGAACATATGATTCGGGTACTGGAGATGTAACTATTACAGGTCCTTTATCAATTTATAAAACTTCATCTACTAGAGCAAATTGGAATAAAAACTATACTAATGATTACGATGGAAGGACAACTAATTCTAGTGTATATAATACATTAGATATTTGTTCATTTGATATAATTGAAGAAACTCAAAGAAACGAACCATGGGTTGGTAGTACAGAACAAGTAAAGTTACATTTGGATGCGATTTTTGGTGGAACAAGCTATAAATTACCGCAAAATCCACTAGAATCGATTTCGTATGCGGGTAATCCATTAAGTAAAAGAAACAATAAATTTGTAGAGCAAATTGGTGAATTTACAACTACAAGTAGTGAAGATGACGATGGTACAGAGTCAATTACAGGAAATAAAACAACGAAAAAAAGAATAATTACTTATATTTTAATAAACTAAAGAAGTAGAATATTAAAGTTAGGAAGGAAATGAAAAATGGGAGACAGTTTTGTTACAATAATTGCTATATTTTTAGCAGCAATATTAATGTTTATCTTTCCTTTAATGTCAATTTCGGAAAGAACTGACGACGTATCACAGTTATCAGTGCAAACAGCAACTACAGAGTTTGTAGACAAAGTAAGAACAACAGGAAAACTAACATTAGATGATTATGATAAATATATTCAAACAATAACATCAACAGGTAACTCTTTTGAAGTATCTATGCAAGCTCAAATATTGGATGAAAATCCAGGGGTAAAGACTACTCAAGCTGAGACAACAAAGATTGGTAAAAATGTATATTACAATTTATATACTAGCCAGTTAGAGGATAGATTAAATAGTAATTCTACAAATAATAGAATTACATTCAAAGAGGGAGATAGATTTTCTGTAACTGTAAAAAATACAAACACTACAATTGCTCAAATAATAAGAAATTTCTTGTACAGAATTGCAGGAAATGATACATATCAAATTGCTGCACAACATGCAGGAATAGTTACTGTAAATGGTACAAAATAGTTATTAAAAATATGGCAGCTTAAAGGACTATTTAAAATTGGTTCTAAGCTGCTTTTTTAGTAGAAAGGTAAAGATAATGAAATTACAACACATAATTATAATATTTGTTATAATAGTTGTTCCTATAGCATTAGTATTGTCTATGTATGTAAATGCACAAATAAAAACCATAAACAATCAAACTAGATATGATAATATGCTAATAAACGCAACTTATGACGGTGTAAAGGCATTTCAACTAAATACTGCGAATAATATGTATTCGACTATTTCAAACTCTAAAATAAGAGATATTGAGGCTGGAATAAGTGTATTCTTTAGTTCACTTGCAACTAATATGGGAACCTCCGGATATAGTAAAGAAGAATTGCAACCATATATACCAGCAATAATGGTAAATTTATATGATGGATATTATATATATTCAAACTATTATGATACTGAATATGATGGAAATGGAGATGGAATAAAAGGCGAATACAGATATGGCCTAAAGCCTTTTGTATATTATTCATGTAGATATAAAAAAGGAGCCAATACAGATTTTGTAGTAAACTATACCTTGGACAATACAATTACAGTAATAGGAACAATAGATGGAAAATATGCTGTAAAAACGGGACACCTGCTTACTGGAAACGATGATGTAGCAGACGAAATATTAAATGAAAATCTAATAATATTAAGTGATGATAGTACTCAAAATGTAAATCCACAAGCAGAAAATTTTCAATATACAGTGTATAATAGCCAAAAAATATATAAAGATAATAATGATGCAGCATTTGTAAATGGTCAAAATGATACGGGTGCTTTAGGAAGACAGAGGTATTTTTACTATAGTAGTGAATATAAAAAAGACTATGTTACGAATCCGGAAATGATAGCATATTTAAATCAACATTTAGTAAATTTGAATGGAAAATGGAATTTAGTAAGTGATAATGCAAGAAAATACTACTCGGAATCTCTAGACGATATAACAACAGACTTTAACGGAAATTCTATTAGCTTTACAAATTGGGTAAAAAAATATCTAGGAAACATTACAGCAAAAGATGCTGTTGATTCAGATGGAAACCCAATAAAAACTGTAGATGATGAGACAAATGGTAATTCAACAGTAGGTTTTTCTTCTGATTTGGGAGATACTAAGATATTTGATATAAGTGAAACAAATAATCCATTAGATTCTGGCTCGGCTTTTAATGAGCATAGAAGAAATGTAATAAGAAGAACAGTAGAAACAAATTTAGTTTCTGCAATTGCTACATTTACAGCACATACAGTAATAGGGTATGAATTTGCAATGCCTACACTTTCTGAAGAAGAATGGAACAAAATAGAAAACAATGTGTGTATGCTTACTTTCCTTGAAGGAATACCAATAGGAGCTAAAGTATATAACAACTACTGTGTTGTTTCAAATAATACTAACCAAGAGACTGTAGGGAATGATTCAATCTACATTGTTGATAGTAATGGAGAGTATCACAAACCAGGGTGCTTGAAATTAATAGAAAATTTGAAAAATGGCAGTGTAACTATTAATGGAGCATATGCAAGTAGCGAATTTGAAAGAAAAACAGTATCAATTACGGGAGAAGATTCTAATGCTCATAGCCAATTAATGGGCACAGATGCAGGAAAATATGCTTACTATTATCCAGAAGCATACACACCTTGTTATTATTGCATGGTGTCTGCTTCACAGACGTACTCGACGGATAATATAATAGTTGATAATATAAAAGATGAGAATGGAAACAAAGTGAATATTACAAATTTAGGCGGGACAAATCTAAGAAGAATATATTTGACTGCATTAGCACGTTCAAAATACAATTTGTATGTTACAAATGGATATTTTGGATACTAAAGAAAAAAGTAGAATAAATTTAGAAATACTGAAAGGAACAACATATGAAGCAAGAGATAAAAGAACCAGTTGTAAAAGTAACATTTAAACGTTTACTAGCATATTTTGCGGTGTATAGCTTTTTAGGATTTATAGTAGAAACAATATTTGGAATATTAACAAAAGGAGTACTAGAAAGCAGACAGAGCTGTTTGTTTGGTCCGTTCTGTTGTATATATGGAATTGGTGCGGCTATAATGATACCAGGCCTGAAACCGTTTAAGAAAAGTAACTGGGCAATATTTATTGCTGGAGCAGTGGAAGGTTCGATTATTGAGTATGTAATAAGCTGGATAGGAGAAGTTATATTCCAAATAAAATGGTGGGATTATTCCAATATGCCATTTAACATAAATGGAAGAATAACGTTAACATTTTCGGTATTCTGGGGACTATTGGCTTTATGCTTGGTAAGATTTATAAATCCATACATTGAAATGGGTATAAATAAATTATCAAAGAAATGGTATAATATATTGACTATTGGTTTTACGATTTTTCTTGTATTAGATTTATTAATAACCGCATTTGGATTAAAAGTGTTTTACACAAGATTAATAAAAGAACATAATCTAGAAGTCAAAGATAGCCAAGCGTTAATGGTAAGCGATGAAATAATGGAAAGTAAGATAATAAAGGCAACGTCGAAAACGATTTTCTCCAATGAGAAAGTATTGAAGACATTTCCAAATATAAAATACGAAGATAAAAATGGTAATATAGTTTGGATAAAAGATATATTAACAGACATACAGCCATATTACTTTAAATTTAGTAACAAATTTAGATTAAAGTAAATTATATACTTGAGGGATAAAAATGAGAGAAAATGGGAAGATAAAAAATAAGGGATTTGTTTGCTTGATAAATGATCCGCAAGGATTACATGTAAATGTGGATAAAAATAAACTTGATGCAATGAAAGTGCAGGGAAAGTTTGTGTATAAATTAGCCAATCAACCTGGCGTAATATGGATGGCGGAAGAGGCAAAAGACGAACTTTATTCTGAATTCGAAAGGGTTCAACCAGAGGAAAGAAATTATGCAACATATTATAAAGTAAGTCCTACAACATTTATAATTAGACCAAGAGATGTATTAAAATATAGCAAACAAATACAGTTATCTGCAAAAAATGGAGAATGGGACAAAATAAAGAGAAAAATAACTGAGTATATTAGAGTATCAACAAAAAATGAAAGAGTACAAAATGTTATATGCGAAATAGATAGCAAAAGGGATGTAAGTGATTTACATAGATTATTTGGTACAAATTCAGTACAGGATGTTGTGAAGGGATATGCGAAGTCTTTTAGTGGCGTTTTTTGGAACTATCTTGGAAAAGGTGATCCGTCATTTTTTCAAGTGCCAACACTGATGATTACGGATAAAACAGCTGTTACAGAGCCAAAACTAATTCCAACGGTATCATATTTAAGAAGAAAGAATGGAGTAAATAAATATACTGGGAAAAATTCAATGCAAATTAGCAAATGGGAGTTGTGTGATGCACTTAACCAGAAACTAGATGTGGATTTGCTAGTAGATTTATTAAAAGTAAGAGAAATATTTGCTGATGATAAAGGAATTGTACAAGCAATAGATAGAAAAATTTGTAATTCACCTTTAATGCAAACGGCTATAAAAATTAAGGAACAAGATAGAGATTTAATTCAGATAGCAAGAATAATAGATAAGAAAGAAAAAACTAAAATAAGAAAAGAAATAGCCCAAAATAAGAATTTACAACAAGGATTAAGAAGTGAAAGATTATCACAACAACGAATGGATGATAAATATTTATCTGTATATACCGAAATGCTAGAAGAGAGTAGAATTGGTAGAATGCTGGAGCCTAAAAGAAGAGAAAAATGGTTTTTTAGGAGACAAAAAGCAAAAGCATTGCCAGAGCCAACAATACAAAAAATACAGCCAGCACAGGCGGTACAGACGAAAGAAAAAGTACATCAAGCACCAATTTTAGAGAAAAAGAAAGAAGAGCCAAGATATCCATTTAATTCTCTAGAATGGGCAATACAGGAATTTTTATATTCATATTTATATGAGAATGAAACTGGATATTGTAATGAATATTCTGCTTTAGTAAATTTATGTGGAAAAAATGCACCAGAATATGAACGTGGAGATAAAGTGGCAGAAAGCAATCTTCTAAGTGAGTTGAATAACGATCCACAGTATACAGTATTGAATCAGAATAATGTATTTCGTCATGTAATGACAAAGGCATGGGATCAGAGCAAATTAAAAATAGATACAAGGTTTTATTTAAATCCTAAAAGGGAAAATCTTATTCCACTAGTTAAAGAAATATTAAAAAGAAATGAAGGTAAGCCATTGTACTTAAAATTTGAAACTGAAGATCTAATGGAAAAAAAGTTGCAACAAAGAAAAGGGAGAAGTGAGAAAATAGTTATTTATACTAACAAAGGGGAAAGCGGAAATGCAGGAAGAATTGCGGAAATGATTAGTCAAATAAAACAAGAACAACCTCAATTATTTGTAGATGCACAATATATGAATCCGTTTATGAAATCGTTAGATAATGGCATTGCATATTCAAATAGTTCATATATAAAACAATATACGCGAATAAATGGAAGAAGGTCGGAAGTTTCAAATTCATATAATTCTATTTTGGCTGAGGCTTTAGGAGAGAGTATGAATGCAGCACTACATGAAATAGCCACTTCAGGGAGAAGACCAGGGTTTGAACAACTAGATAAATTTAAACAATTAAGCATATTACTAGAAGAATCACCAAGAGAAATAGTAGAACCCATGAAAAGATATTTAACAATATGCCAAAGAAATAACCCTGTATTAAATATAAAAGGCATAGATGATGAAAAAGATATAGAAAATAGACCACAGAGTATAGAAAGATAAGACTAGTAAATCCCATTATTGATAAAATCAATAGTGGGATTAAATCATAATTATCTTAACAAGTTAAACCATTTAGAGAAAACTAATTTAAAAATTGAAGAAAAATTTAATTTGTTGACTGTTTTATTTGAAACTAGATTTACGGTAAGAATAACACTTCCGTCCATAGAAAATTCTACTTCGCCTATTTTTTGACCGTCTAAAATAGGAGCATTTAAAGTATCAGATAGCTTTATTTCTTGAGTTATATCATTACTGCTACCGTTCAAAGTAAGAATATCTGCATCGTTTTCCAGTATTGCATCAATTGAAGAAATAGTCCCCTTTTTTATCGTTACAGATTTTATTACATCTCCTTTTTTTCCAAAAGAAGTAACAGAATAATTACTAAAGCCATAATCCAATAGCTTTTGAGCATTCGAAAATCTTATTGCAGGGGTTGGAGCTTTTAAGACGACTGCTATTAGAGAAAGATTGTTTCTGGTTGCTGATGCGGATAAATTGTATAAAGCGATAGAAGTAGAACCTGTTTTTAGCCCTGTACAGCCATTATAATTTCTAACTAATTTATTTGTATTTACAAGACTAGATTTACCGTCTCTTAAAGAATCCATCCAAATAGTTGTATATTTTGTAATAGAAGGGTGATTCATTAGTAGCTCTCTAGACATTATTGCGATATCATAGGCAGAGGTTAAGTGACCGTCTTCATCTATTCCATGACAGTTCTTAAATGTTGTATCATTCATTCCTAATTCTTGAGCCTTTTGGTTCATCTTTTTTACAAAGGCATCCTGACTTCCATCAAGATAATCGGCCATTGCAACAACGCAATCATTAGCAGAAACAACACAAATTGCCTTAAGCATTTCTTCAACTGTCAAAGTCTCTCTAACATCAAGCCAAATTTGTGAACCTCCCATTTTAGCTGCATCTTCAGTGCATGGAATATTATCTGTTAATTGAATTCTCCCAGAATCAAGAGCTTCCATAATTAATAAAAGACTCATAATTTTTGTAACACTTGCAGGTCTTAACTTCTCATGCATATTATAATCGTAAATAATAAGTCCGGAACTTTGTTCTATAAGGCATGCTGCTCCGCAATCTAAGGCGAGCGGATTATTTGTAACAGTTGCAGCAGAAGAGTTTAAGCCAGTACTGGTTTCAGCGGTTTCTAACTTTTTAGATTGATTAGACCACACATATGCTGTAGCATCTGAAACAGCAAGTGCAAATGTATTAAAAAGCATAAAATTACAAAGTAAAACAATGCAAGCAATATATATAAATTTATTTTTATGAGACATAAAAAATCCTCCTTGTCATAATATTAGTAAAATAATATTCTTAACCGGAGAAAATATTCGTCTAAACTAACTTTACAATTTTAACGGTAAGAGTAACATCATCCGTTTCAAAATAGAGTTTAATATTATTCGCAGTATTATTTTTAAATTTAAAATCAATAGAACCATATGAAACGGCAGCATCCTTACCATCAGGAACATAAGATACATCTTTTCCGTGCTCATGACGTTCGATAACTTTTAAATCTGGAACATCAAGCACGGCATTATATAGAGTACTACTTACTTGACAATTACCACCACCTAAAGATTGAACCTCTTTACCATTTAAAAACATAGTTGCTTCTTTATAACCTTCTTCGGCTGTTGATGGACCGGTTTTATCACAGAAGGAAAATGTTTCGCCCGTATTTACTGTTGTACCATTTAATTTTTCACATGTAATTCTAATATTAGTTAATCTATTTGGAGTACTGCCAGAAACCTTTGTGAAATACGAAGAGAGTTCTTCTTCTTTCACAGTAGATTTGACTTCAACATTGGAAAGAGCATTTTCAATTCTATTATTAACTTTAGTTAATTCTTCTGTATTGCCAAGAACATTACTATTCTGTGCAAGTCTGGAAGTATTGGTATTACTGTTGTAATTTTGATTTTCTTTTTTGCTAAATAAATTATCTTTAAAAAAGAAAAACAGAATGGCAACAATAATAATAAAAATAATTATATATATAATTGTATAATTTTTACTTTTGAAACTCATAAAATACACCTCGAAATTAGTATGCAAAAAAAAAAGAATATTATTCAAAATTATTAAAAACTAAATTATTACAAAAAGATTAAATTTTTGATAAAATGTTGTAAAATAATGTATGGTGTTATAAAATTAAATGAAAGGAAAAGAAAATAAAGGGAGTTACTAATGAAGATAAGAAAAACTATAAAAAACAAATTAAAAATTTCAATTATTATTGTTATGATGGCAGGCCTATTGTTTGCAAAAACAGTAAGTGCTAAAACTTTCTTAGAAGAAGCAGGCGGAGTATTAATGAAACCGGTATTAAGCTTTACAATGTTTATAGGAGATACAATAGAAAATGCATTAGATGGAAGCTTATATGCCGAAGCAAATAGACCATCTTCTTACAAAGCAATAATGCATGTAGATGCTGATGCTGGTAAGTATAGAGTACCACTGGATTATGAACAATCTATATTAAAAAAAGACAATATTATCGAAATGGACACATTATATCAAAAATTAGATATGAATTTTTTTACAAAAGATGGTATTGATATGCCATGGGGAACAATATATTCACCATATGAAATTTTTTCGAATAAAATTCCATTAATGGATGTAAATTTTTTATCACCTCATGTGTATAAAAGCAAGGATATTATATACGAAGAAGGTGAGCATGTGATTAGAGAGGGGGATGAAGAAATAGATTCATCAGCTGGGGCACTACAAAAAGTAGTAAGTAGTTGGTATGTTACATTGAGAAATATAGCGATAGTTGCACTGTTATCAATACTTTTGTATTTAGGAATAAGAATTGTTATTTCATCAAGCTCAGCTGAAAAGGCAACATATAAACAAACTTTATTTGATTGGCTAATTGCACTAATATTAGTATTTGGAATGCATTATATAATGAGTTTTGCTCTTACAATGACTGAAAACATTTCTGGAATTTTAGATAACGTTACGAATACGCTTATTAAAGTGCCAATACAAGTTGATTCTCAGTTAACAGACTGGGCAAATAATTTTACCGCAGTTACTAACCTGCAAGGATATGTTAGACTAGTAGCGGGAATTGCAAATTCAAGTGGAAATACACTTGTTGCAGTAGAATATGCAATTATCTATCTAATAATGATTGCTTATACGGTAATGTTTACTATAATTTACCTAAAAAGGGTGATTTATATGGCTTTTTTAACCGTAATTGCACCTATAACAGCTGTTACATACCCTTTCAGAAGAAAAAAAGTGGCTGGCGGAAATGCTTTTTCTATATGGCTTAGAGAATATATTGTAAATTTGCTAATACAACCAATCCATTTACTATTGTATACAGTAACAGTTGGTGCAACAATGGATCTTGCGGCGGAACATCCTATATATGCAATTATAGTGCTAGCATGTTTAATACCAGCAGAAAAAATGTTTATTGAAATATTCGGAATGAGGGCTCCACACTATGCTGATACATCAAGTACAATGTCTTCGGAGAAGAGAATGGCAAGAATGACTGCTTATACCGCTGGAAGAGTTGTAGGAGGAATAAGAAGGTTAGGAAACTCGCTATTAAGTGCCCCAGGTACTGTAGCTCTTAGCAATACTTTAAAAGGCAATGGTAATGATAATGTAAGAGTGGAAAGTGGAGACTTTGAAGCAAACGAAACATTAGACGCACCAACAATTACAGCAGCTGGTGGAAGTACAGTTTCTAACTCAGGAAAAAAATCAGGAATACTTGGTAGTACTAATACAGATAATAAAAATACTCAAGAAAACAAAAGAAATAGATTTAATTTATTGCAAAAGATTGATAATGTTTCTATAAATGATACACAGAATGCGAACACAGTTGAAGAAGAAGAAAAAACTGTATCAGGGTCATTAATTAGTATGGCTGCAGGACTAGTAAGTGAATATTCAAAAAATGACATAGAGGATATCCTAGGAGGCAAAGTAACGGGAGCAGAAATAAAAAAACAATCTGATATAAGTCCATCAGAAATACTAGTAAATGGTAATATTAATGTTTCAAATATGAATTTTTCACAAGTTATGAAGAATGTATATCCTGATTATGAAAAAGAAGGAATTACATCAATGAGAGAGTTTAAGGCAGCATATGCAATTGAAAAATCTGGGGCAAGTAGAGAAGAAGCAATTGCCACATATAAAGTAGCACAAGAAACTGGAGACATAAGAGGTAATGCAGAATTAGAAGAAAGCTGGCGAAATGAATTAAGTGAAAGACTTTCTAAAACAAAAGAAATGCAACAATTAATTTCAACGCAAAGCAATAAAATAATTGAAAAATACAAGAATATGGAAAAAACAGAAAATAATAGTGAAAACTATAAAGACTTAACTAGAAAAGTAGAAAGAATAAGTGATGAAATAGCGAAAAATAAAGACAAAGAACTTGAACAGGTAAGAAATATACCAATTAGATATGCTGATAAAGTTATTTCCAAAATAGAGACATATTATGACAATTTAGATTAATAGTACGGAGGGGCTATGAATAAAAAAACGAGAGAAAGTATTATACCTGTTGCCATTACTATTGCCATTATAATCATTATAAGAATAGTTATACAAATATGGAACAATCAAATAAGAAATTCAAAAGATGATTATAAACAATATAATAATATTGAAATTACAGATGGAATACATAGAGAAAATGTCGGAATAGAAGTTGATGATAAAAATAGAAGAGTAATAAAATTTATAGAGTATTGCAACGACCAAAAACCTGAAAAAGCCTATGATTTACTTACAGATGATTGTAAAAATGAGATGTATCCTACTTTACAGGACTTTGTGGATAAATATTATAAAGAAAAGTTTTGCAATAAAATGTTATATACTTTAATGCAATGGAAGGATAATACATACAAAGTAGATTTAAAGAAAAGTGCAATTTATACAGGAAAGATAGCTGACTCTACTATTCAAGATTTTATTACTGTAGTAAATATGGGAATTAATATAAATAGTTATGTAGGAAGATATGACATTAATATTAATACAAATGAAAACAATATAGAAATAACAGCATTATATAAAAATGTATATTTAGATTATGAAGAGTACACATTCTTAATAAAAAATGATAATTATGATTCTATATGTTTGAACGACAAGAATACCGATAAAATATATATGACCGATGAGAATGATCTAAAATATAATGCATACATGAATGAATTGAGACAAACACAATTAAATGTAGATGGAAAGAATAGTTCTAAAATTACAATCAAATTTCCAAAGATATACAATACAGATATAAAAATAAAAAATATTGTGTTTCCAGACATAACAATTGGAGAGAAAAAAATAACAATTATATTAGGAGAATAATATGGGAGAAAAAAATAGTAATGGACAAGACGTTACAAAAAAGACTGTTAAAATACTAATGAAAATCATAGGAACTGTTGTGACTGTTGTAGTGCATTTGTTAGGACCAATTTTAATTGTAATTTTAATACTAACGGTCATATCATCAATAATACATTTAATAACTACGAATGATGGTTCGTACAGTGAAGGAGATACTACAAATGTAGGATATGTAGTATCACAAAAAGTTGGAACTGGTGCAACAGTTTCGAGCATAGAAAAAAAGGAAAATGGTTATGGATATAATTTGGATTTAGATAAAGCTGTTAAAGAGATAAAAGAACAATTAAAGGATGAAGAGATATTAGATAGATATATAAGTAAAGAAAAACAAGACGAATATTTAAAGAATTTTATAAGAGCTGACATAAAAACTAAATATCCAGACTTAAGAAGCAAAGATAAGATAGGAACAGAATTGGGAGATAATGAATTACAGGGAGCTATTCAAATCTTTAGGTCTACTAGTGATGAAAAAAAGAATATGCTCGAATATATTGACAGTGAAACATTTGAAAATTATGTGAAGTCAAACGATAAAAGAGCAATAGATTATTTTACATTGAATGACTATGGAAATTTAGTTATATCAACATGGAGCAGAACAATATCGGATGATGGTACTGAGACATACAATTTAGGGAAAGATATACTTGATTATAGAGATCTTGTAAAAAGATATGATATGCCATTTGATTTTTTGTGGGCACTTACTGTAATGGGTGAAGATGCAGAGTTGGCTAATGAAGTTTCAGAACTCGCAAAAAACACCAAAATAGAAATAACTATATATGAAGATGTTGTAAAGACAACAACGGTAACAAGTAAAACAGATGCCGAGACAGGAGATATAAAAAAAACAACATTAAAATATGAAGAATGTGAAAACCATACATATTTGACATATGCAGATACATGGCTTGCAGAAGTTAAGAACGAATATACGAATACTAAGACAGTTGAAAATAGTACAAGTGTATCAGATGATTTACTAACAACAACTACTAAGACTATCGAAAAGAATAAGTATGTAAAAGGAACTACAAGTATAACGGAGAAAACTGATGAAAACTCTGAAACCGATAATTTTATTACTCTATTAAAAAAACATGAAAATGCAATGAATAGTATATTGTCGGCCAGAGAATGGTTTTATGAGATGTTGGAATCTAGCGATGAAACGGCGGATATGGTTAATAACATCGACTATATGCTTGATATAGTTGATGGGAAAAAAACTGGGAAAAAAATGCTAGAGGAAGAGTTTGAAGAAGCTACAAAACAAAGTTATTTAACAGACGATATAATAGTAGAAACTACAAAATCAAACGACAACATTGTATTAAGAAAGGATCAAATAGAAAAGATTATAACAACTAAGTATCCAAAAGTTGACAACCAAAAAAGAAAAAATTTATTGGGCGCTTTAGATAGTTTTTATAAAATTCAAACAGAATGGCATGTTAATGCAGTGTTTGCCATAGCTGTTACAATCCAAGAATCTAATGCTGGAACAAGTTGGGATTATATAGCATCGTATACGCACAATTGGGTCAGCTATCAAGGAAGCGGTTATATAGATAGAAATGGAACTTCGTGGAAATCATATAGTAGCTTTTCGGAAGCAATAGAAGACTTTGGAAAAAACATCGCCACTAAAGATTGTTATTTTGCAGGGAATAATATAACAGTAAAACAAATTGGAAAGAGTTACAGCTCTGATTCATGGAGTAATAAAGTTATATTAATAATGAAAAACTTATATTCGCAAATAGGAATAAGTTTGGATGATTATATTGAAAAAGGCGAAGAAGATGAAACAAATGGAGATGGAACGAATATAACAGGGACAACACTTTTAGAAATAGCAAAACAGTGCCATGAATATATAGCTAAACATGAGTTTGTTTATGGCTATAATAATAAAATTCCATATCCAAATGGTACAAAACATATAGACTGTAGTGCATATGTTTGTTGGGTTTTATACAAATATGGGTATACGGAATTTGAAGGACTTCAAAAAACGACCGCATGGTTTATGGGAGATGGACCATCTAATATGGGATGGACTATTCTGAAGGCTAAAGAAGCAAAAGCTGGAGATCTCCTAGTAAAATCAGGGCATATGGAAATTTTTGTTGGAGATGGAGTCGGAACATATGGTGCTGGATCAGATAAAGCGATAGCAAGAGAAATAAGCTATCCGGGATGTTCACTGGATACTATTGTTAAAAAGGGAGGATTTACAAGGGCCATAAGAGTAAAGCCACCTAATAAGTAATTGGAGGAAAAATGAAGGATAAAAAAACATTTATTATATGGGGAATTTTAATATCAGTTTGTTTTATCATTATTATTATGCTAATAATACAACAGAAAGTAAATAACAGACAAATGGTGAATGTGCTAACTGAAAATGATCAGTGGGGAGATATAAAAACAAAATATTCAAGAGAAATTGTGCGTAATCAAGCTGTATTTTATACTGTTGAAGATTGCATAAATAATAATGAAGGGGCTTCTTTTATTGCAACAAAGATGTATGCAAGTGAAGAAAATAATATTTGCTCATATGCTGTTGAAGGAGTAAAAAACGATGGAACATATAATACAAAAATATTTTTTAAAGTAGTTTTAGATACTAATAATTTTACTTATGAAGTTACTAAGATGACAAAGTGCAAGAATATTGAGGATATTAACATTGATGAAAAGATAGAAGAAATCGAAGAAAATGGGAATAATAAATACGTGTATAATAGAATTTCAGATAGAGAGGTAATGGAAAAATATATTGTATATTATGAAAACTTGATAAAAAATAATCCTAAAAAAGCATATGAACTTTTGAATGAAGAATACAAAGAAAAACGATTTAATACATATAATAAATTTTCAGAATTTATTAAGAAAAGAAAAGAAACTTTAAATGATATAAAAATTGTAGGAGTAAAAACTTATAAGAATAATGAAATTGAAAAATATATTCTTACTGATCAAAATAATATGAATTATATAATTGAAGAAACATCACCAATGAATTTCAATATTCAATTAGATGACTATACAATATCTAATGAAGAAAATGAAAAGGAATATATATATGCTACAGACTTGGAAAAGGTACAATTAGATGTCGATAAATTTATAAACATTTTGAGTAATTATGACTATGAGAGTGCTTATAGTCTGTTAAGTGAAGAATATAAAATAAACAATTTTGAAACATTAAGTAAATATATTAAATTTTTAGAAAAGAACTTTTACAATAATAGAATATATTCAATTGAGAATATAGAGAAAGACCTGCAGGATTATATTGTAACGGTTAAAGTAAAAGAAAATGACAGAACAGCATCAGAGGAGAAAATAAATAAAATTGTGATAAGTCTTGGGGAGAAAGCAGATTTCACGATGGCTGTTATTGTAGAATAAAAGAGGTACTAAATGAAGATTAGAGAATGTTTAAAAAGAAAACTTATTATATCAATAATTATAGTTATGCTTACAAGTTTTTTTCTAGCGAAAACTGTATGTGCTAAAACATTTTTAGAAACAGCAGGAGGAAAACTCTTGAAACCGGTTTTAAACTTTACAATGTTTATTGGAGACACTGTTGAGAATGCACTACATAATAGCATGTATAGAAATGGAGAAAAGGCGATTGTTACAAGGACTGTTGCATATACAAATGATGTAAAAGCTGCAATGAATACATTAAATAAACTTTCGAGTATTGCAAAGTATTTAATTGATAATAATATTAGTACAGAGTATATTTTACCGGATCTTGTTGACAAATATGGTGGAGATTCCCCCGATAAAGAAGGAACTAAGGAATATGCTAAAAAAATAGGACACTTAATTGATTCTGGATTAGACTGGGTTACTGATAGGAAGATTGAGTTCGATTTAGATCGATATAGTAATATATATACTGATCTTCCTCCAAATACAATTATGAACCTCTATGACCTTTTCTATTTAATATCGTATATCGAGGACCCTGAAAATCCTAATCAATTTGCTCTAAGTGATAAGGTGAAAGCTGGTATAGTAGAACTATTAAAGGAAGGTGCAGATGGGACATATGATCTAACGAAAACTGTAATGGATTTTTTTAGGCTGCTTGATGAACGCCTTGAAAAAAAAGGAGAAGAGGAAGATATAGATCAAGTAATAGAGTTAGAACCAATAACAACAAAATTAGATCTAAATATTCTTACTCCGGATATGATTGACATACCAAACGGTGTAATTTATTCTCCATATGAAATATTTTCAAATAAAATTCCTCTGATGGATGTAAATTTTTTTAGTCCTAATAAATATGTACAAAAAAGAACTTATTTTAATACTGTTAATGCTGATGATAGAAAAGTAGAGATTGTTGAAGAGGAAAAAGAATCGGTTGCTTCTATGTTAAGAGGAATAGTAAGTAAGTGGTATGTTGCATTAAGAAACATAGCAATAGTTGTGCTTCTTTCGATATTATTGTACATAGGTATAAGAATAGTGATATCGTCTAGTGCAGAGGATAAAGCTGCATATAAAAAAATGCTATTGGATTGGCTTGTTGCTTTATGCTTGGTATTCTGCATGCATTACATTATGACATTATCGGTAACTTTGGTAGAGAAAATTTCTGAAATTATGGGAAAAGGAGTAAATACATATTTAAAGATACCAATAAATGTTGACTCGGCCCTTACAGGTAGAGAAACTGATAACTTTACAGTTACAACCAATTTGACAGGTTATATACGATTAGTAGCAGGAATTTGCAACTCGGCAGAAGCGACTTCGAAGGCAGTTGAATATGTTATCTTATATTTAATAATAGTTGCATATACTGTAATGTTTACTATAATATATTTAAAAAGAGTGATATATATGGCCTTTTTAACAGTAATTGCACCAATAACGGCTATAACGTACCCACTAAGAAGACAAAAGGCGAATGGAGGACAAGCTTTTTCTATATGGTTAAAGGAATATTTAACTAACTTAATAATACAGCCACTTCATCTATTAGTATACTCTTTAGTATTAGGCTCTACTATGACTTTGGCTGTTGATCATCCTGTATATGCTGTTGTTGCATTTGCGTGCTTGATACCAGCAGAAAAAATACTATTTGAAATATTAGGATTAAGAACACCTCGATATGCTGATACTGAAAGAACAATGAACACTGAAAAATCAGCTGTAAGATTTGCAGCTCATACTGCAGGGAGGGTTATCAATGGAGCCATAAGAGGAGCTAAAACGATTGGTACAACTATAGCCTTAGGTGTTACTGGAGGTGCTGCCCGGGCCGCCGGAGGAGCAGCTGCGGGTGGCGCAGAAGCAGGTGCGGCAGATGCTGCTACTACAGGAACAGAAGCAAATGTTGCAAGCGGAACAGGAGATATGCAATTACCTTCAGGTAATATAAGAAGTAGTAGAAGTAATTCAAGCCCTAAATATGAAAGTAGTAGAAATTCATCAGGTGGCAGAAATCAGGTTAATAATACAAATGTTACAAATAATGTAACTAATAACAATGAATTTAATATAGAGCAGAACGTAAATGAAGCCGTGGTAAATAGGGAAAGAAATACGAAAAATATAAACGGTGAAATAACAAGAGAAACAGATGAGGAAATGAAAGAAAAAATAGATGCAATAACAAAAGGAGAAATAATTGATTCAATTTTTGAACAAAGGTATGAAGAAAATCCACATGAAAATAAAGAAAAACAAAGCATAAATGTTGGAAATATTAATATGGAACTTGATCAAACTACTGCAGAAATATATCCAGAGTATGAAAAAGCAGGTATTACTTCTCCAGAGGAGTTTAAGGCAATATATGCAGTGGAACAATCTGGTATAAGCAGAGAAGAAGCGATAGCAACATACGCAATTGCGCAAGAAACTGGTGATATAAGAGGAAATGCAGATTTAACTGAAAAATGGCAAAATGAATTGAGTGAACGTCTTACTCAGACAAAAGAGATACGACAATTGATGGAAACACAGGGAAATGCTGTCTTAACCAAGTATCAAGAAATTGAAAAAGAAGAAAAGAAAAAGCTTAAGAAGAGTAGCAAAAATGATGATTATGAAGAACTACAAAGAAAAATTGATAAATTGGGAGAAGATATTAAAAAGAAAAGAGATAAAGAAATGGAAGAAGTAAAGAATATTCCAATAAAGTATGCAAATAAAATTATTGATCAAATAGGACAATATTATGATAATTTGGATTAATATTAGGAAAAACAGGGGAGAATACAGGATTTACAATGGCTGTAATATTAGATGAAGAATAAAGATAATAAGAAAAATTGAAAATTAAAAACTTAAAGAAGGCTATTACAATAATCGCTGGAAGCTTTACTACAATTTTTATTATAGCGTTAATAATTAATTTTATTGAATATTTAATATATGTACAATGAAAAGATATTAGGAGAGGAAGTTTATGAAAATAAAAGAAAAACTAAAAAAATTATAACGGGAGTTGGAATATTTTTTACAACAATTACGACAAAAGTTTTTGCTATTGATGTTGATGATGATTGGCCACGAACAGAGTGTATGTATGGAGTATCTATACCATATTCACATTCATTTAGTTATTATGTATTACAGATGTGCAGGGTAATTATAATTCTTCTTATTATTGCAATTGGAATTACAATATTAATAAAAAAACGTAAAAATTTAAAAACAAAAAAGTTAAAGATTGCAATTTGGGCATTAGTAATTGCTCTTATTATAGCTTTTGTAACTGCAATTATACTACTAACTGTACTAAATAAGTAATGGAGGAAAAATGTTAAAAGAAATATACAAATTAGGAGAATTAACAATTCAAAGCAATATTAGAAATGCAGAAAGAGTGACGCATCCGCTAAGAGATTTATTCTGGGAATGTACGTTATCTTGTAATGCAAAATGCAAACATTGTGGAAGCAGTGCTGAAAAAAGAAAATATGATGGAGAACTAACAACAGAAGAAATAAAATCAGCATTTAAACAAATTGCAGATAGTATGGATGCAAGTAAAATTTTAATTAATGTTACAGGCGGTGAACCACTAGTAAGACAAGATTTATGTGAGGTTATGGAATATGCTTCAAAAGAACTAGGCTTTCATTGGGGAATGACAACGAATGGAATTCTACTTAACGAAAAGAATATAGAAAAATTAAAAAATGCAAACATGGAAAGTATTTCGGTAAGCATAGATGGATTGCAAGAAACTCATGATGAGTTTAGAGGAGTACCAGGATCATATAACATAATAATGAATAATATTAAGAAGCTAAAAGAAGCGGGCTTTGTAAAACATTTGCAAGTTACGACTGTTTTTCATAAGAAAAATATAAATCAATTACAAGAGTTATATAATATAATGAAAAACTTAGGATTAGACTCATGGAGATTAGTTTCTATGGATCCAATTGGAAGGGCAAATGAAAATTCTGAACTTTTACTCGATGGAAAAGAATTAAAAGAATTACTGGATTTTATAAAATCAAAAAATAAGAAGCATTGTTTGCAATTATCTTATGGTTGCCCTGGATTTTTAGGATTAGACTATGAAAAAGAAGTTAGAAGACAGTATTTTTATTGCAGAACCGGAATAAGTGTTGCGAGCATACTTTATAACGGAGATTTGTTTGTATGTCCTAATGTCCCAAGGATTTCTAGATTAATACAAGGAAATATAAAAACAGACAATTTTAAAGAAGTTTGGGATAATAAATACACGGAATTTAGAGATAAAAATAGAATGGCATGCGAAGAATGCAACAAGTGTGAAAATTGGGATTATTGTCTCGGAGGAGCATTACATACTTGGAACTTTGAAGAAAAGTGTCAAAATAAATGCCCATATAAAATGATGAAGGACTTATAAATGTTTTTAGTGAAAATGGAATATGGAATAGGAGAGAAGCACAGTGCAAAAATATCTGTGCTTTTTCTATTAGGCAAAAAAATAAAGGAGATGCTTCCATTTCCTTTAATTTTTTTATTATTGAATTCCATATTTTTCTCTGAATTTTGCTGCTCTTCCACCTGTTGTTTCTCTTTTTAAGTTACCTGTCCAGAATGGATGGCATTTTGAGCAAACATCAACTTTGATATCTTTCTTTGTTGATCCAGCTTTTATAACATTACCACATGCACATGTGATTGTTGTTTCTGCATAATTTGGATGTATTCCTTCTTTCATTGTATTCACCTCTCCCTTTTTTTAATAAAAACTGCTAAATACTATAATAACATAATTGAATTATATTTTCAAGTATTAATTTATTTTTTTATAATGTATTTTCATTCTTTTGATGTTCTTCCATATATTGAATAGAACTTTGCATTTCTTCTTTTAACGAATACCTTTTTACTATTTTAGATACTACATTAAATAAGCATGCAACAATAAGAATTACTAACAACAATTTTTTCCATATTTTTGCCATAATTTTTTTCTCCTAAATCAAAAACTACAATAATATTATACTATATTTTTAGCTTTTGTCAACTAGGGTTTTAATACAATGGTAGAAAGCTATTATTAAATATTAATATCTGTACTGAGATAGTGTAGCAATAAATTTTATAACACAGATGACTACAAAGACAATAATAGATGTGATAAAAGCTATTTTTAATTTACGAACTTCTTGTCTTTTTAGTTTTTTTATTATTACTATAAGCCCTAATATTAAAACTACTGGGAGAGTTATAAATTGAAGTATATTTAGTATTGACAAAATTAATGGTGTACTATGTGCAGGTTTATCTTGTAATTCAATTCCATATTCAGGCTGAATATCAAGATAATTGAGTCCAAATACTTTTGATGTTACTGTTAAGAAAAAAGCTCCAATCCCTGCTGTGATTTTTTTAAACATTTCTTTTATTTTCATAAGTTCCTCCTAAAATCTGAGTATTAAAAACATTATATATTTACCGAGATTTAATTGTCAATATCCTTGCTATTTTTTCTTTTTTATAGTAAAATAAATTGAGAAAAAGTTGAAAAATGGAGAATATTAGAAGGTTATGGAAATGCAAGAAAAGATTAGTGAGCAAACAAAATATATAGAAAAAGTACGAAAATTAAACGAAGGAAAAAATCTAAAATACATAGTTTTAACAATGGGATGCCAGCTAAACGAAAACGATTCAGAGAAGATTTCTGGCATGCTTGAAGAGATGGGATATTCTAAAACAGATAAGATTGAAGATGCAAATGTTGTTGCTTTTAATACTTGTTGTGTTAGAGAAAATGCAGAAGATAGATTGTTTGGAAAATTAGGAGAAGTTAAGAAATATAAAGAAACCAATGGTACTATTATTGCTATTGGTGGTTGTATGATGCAAGAAAAACACATTGTCGATAAATTGAAACACAGTTATCCATTTTTCGATATTGTATTTGGAACACATACTCTTTATAAGTTTCCAGAAGATGTCTATAATGCTATTGTAAATGGTAAGCAAATTGAAGATATAATAGATATAGACGGAGAAGTTATAGAAGGACTTCCAATAAAGAGAGACGATAATATTAAGGCGTCTGTTGCAATTATGAACGGTTGTAACAATTTCTGTACATATTGTATAGTTCCTTATGTTAGAGGAAGAGAAAGAAGCAGAAAGGCTGAAGATATTATTGCAGAAGTTAAGTGCTTGGCAAAAGAAGGCTACAAAGAAATTACTCTTTTAGGACAAAATGTTAATTCATACATGAGAGTCGAAAGAGAACAAAATCTTGCAACTGGAGAGATTGATTCTTTTGCAAAGCTACTTAGAGAAGTAAATAAAATAGATGGAATAGAAAGAATTAGATTTATTTCGCCTCATCCAAAGGACTTTACAGATGATGTAATAGAAGCAATACGTGATTGTGAAAAAGTATGCAAAATAATACATCTACCATTACAATCTGGAAGTACAGAAATATTAAAAAGAATGAACAGAAAATATACAAAAGAACAATATTTAGCTTTGGTAGAAAAGATGAAAGCTAGAATTCCGGGAATAGTACTTTCAACAGATATAATAGTAGGATTTCCAGGAGAAACAGAAAAGGATTTTGAAGATACTCTTGATGTTGTAAGCAAGGTTCACTTCGAGCAAGTTTATATGTTCATCTATTCTAGAAGAGTTGGAACTCCGGCAGATAAAATGGAAAATCAAGTTCCAGATGAAGTTAAACATGAAAGATTTGATAGATTAAAGAAACTTGCAGAGAGTCAGATTGCAGGAAACAATCAAAAATACGTAAATACAATTCAAAAGGTTCTTGTTGAAGGAAAGAGCAAAACAAATAAAAACATGCTTACAGGCAGGACCGACACAAATAAAGTAGTAAATTTTGAAGGTACAGATGATATGATTGGAAAAATAGTAAATTTGAAGATTGTATCTGAACATATGTGGTATTTAAAAGGAGAAGTACAATAGAAAGGAAGTAACAAACATGGCAGAATACTCACCAATGATGCAACACTATCTTGCTACAAAAGAAAAATATAAAGATTGTATATTGTTTTATAGATTAGGGGACTTTTATGAGATGTTTTTCGATGATGCAGTTAATGTATCTAGAGAGCTTGAACTTACACTAACAGGAAAAGACTGCGGACAAGAGCAAAGGGCTCCGATGTGTGGAATTCCGTACCATGCAGCAGAATCATATATTGCAAAATTAGTTCAAAATGGACATAAAGTAGCAATTTGTGAACAGTTAGAAGACCCAAAACTTGCAAAAGGAATTGTTAAAAGAGATGTTATAAGAGTTGTAACACCAGGAACTGTAACAGAGTCTAATTTACTAGAAGAAAAAAGAAACAATTTCATAATGAGCATATTCAAAAAAGGGATATTTTTCGGAATAGCGGTTTGTGATATATCAACAGGAGATTTCTATTCGGCAGAAATAAAGGAAGAAAATAATTTTGAGAGATTATTAGACGAAATTTCAAGATATTCTCCATCTGAAATAATTGCAAACGAGATGTTGTATGATTGTGGTGAAGAAATAAACAAAATAAAAGAACGTTTTGATGTATATATTTCTACCGAAGATGAGGAAAAGTTCAGCGAAGAAACAGAAGAAATATATATGCAATATGCGCTTAGTGATGATAAAGGAAACATCATAAAAGACTTAGAAAAAAGACCATTTGCAGTTGCTGCAATAAATGGACTTATAAAATATATTGAAGATACTCAAAAAACGAAATTAGAACACATAAACAAGATTACAATTTACACAATTACAAAATATATGTCTTTAGATATAAATGCGAGAAGAAACCTAGAACTTACAGAAAAAATGAGGGACAAGTCTAAAAAGGGAACTCTTCTTTGGGTATTGGATAAAACAGCAACATCAATGGGGGGAAGGCTTTTAAGGAGATGGATTTCTGATCCATTGATAGATGTAAAAGAAATAAATAACAGGCTAGAAGCAGTAAAAGAGTTTAAAGATGACATAATATTAAGAGGAGAACTTTCATCAAGTTTAAAAGGTGTATATGATATAGAAAGACTAGCTGGAAAAATATCTTATGGAAGTGCTAATGCAAGAGACTTAAACTCACTAAAATCATCTGCGAGCAAGTTACCAGAAATAAAGAATATGCTTGCAAATGCTAAGTCTGGAATGCTTAGAAAAATATACGAAGACCTAGACACATTAGATGATATCTTTCAATTAATAGACAAGGCAATAGTAGATGAACCACCAATATTAATAACAGAAGGTGGAATTATAAAAATGGGATATAGCCCAGAAATTGATGAACTAAAAACTGCTATGATAGACGGTAAAACTTGGCTCGTACAATTAGAGGCAAGAGAAAGAGAAGAGACTGGAATAAAAGGCTTAAAAGTAGGTTATAACAAGGTATTTGGATATTACTTAGAAGTAACAAAATCATATCTATCACAAGTTCCAGACAGATATATAAGAAAACAGACTCTAACAGGTGGAGAAAGATACATAACAGAAGAGCTGAAAGAGCTTGAAAGCAAAGTCTTAGGAGCAGAAGAAAAAGTTGTAGCACTAGAATACAAAGCTTTTACAGAAATAAGAGAACACATAAAATCTCAAATACAAAGACTACAAAAGTCTGCAATGGCAGTATCACAATTAGACGTTTTATGCTCATTTGCTCAAGTTGCAGAAGATTTTAATTACTGCATGCCAGAAGTAGATGATAGTGGAATTATAGATGTTAAAGACGGAAGACATCCGGTAATAGAAAAAATGTTACCAAGTGGAGCATTTGTTGCAAATGACACATATCTTGATAAAGATTCAAACAGAGTCTCGATAATAACAGGACCAAACATGGCAGGAAAATCAACATATATGAGACAAGTCGCATTAATTACATTGATGGCTCAAATTGGTTCGTTTGTACCAGCAACATCAGCACACATCGGAGTAGTCGATAAAATATTCACAAGAGTTGGCGCATCTGATGACTTAAGCATGGGACAGAGTACCTTCATGGTAGAAATGATGGAAGTCGCAAATATTCTCAAGGAAGCAACTGCAAACAGCTTGGTTGTATTAGATGAAATAGGAAGAGGAACATCAACTTATGATGGACTTTCAATAGCTTGGGCAGTTGCAGAATACATAGAAAACAAGGAAAAATGCGGAGCAAAAACACTATTTGCAACGCACTATCACGAATTAACACAACTAGAAGATACACTAGAAGGTGTAAAAAACTATTCGATTGCTGTAAAGGAAAAAGGAGAGGATATCATTTTCTTAAGAAAAATAATCCCAGGGGGAACAGACGAAAGCTATGGTGTACACGTTGCACGTTTGGCAGGAGTTCCAAAGGCAGTAACCCAAAGAGCAAATGAAATATTAAAGAAAATAGAAAGAAAAAATGTGCTTGTAAACAAGGCACAAGAAAAAGAAGATAAAAAACAAGTATCGGGACAATTAGATTTATACAATTTTAAACTTGCAGAAATAGCACACGAACTAGACAAAGTAAATGTAAATGAACTAACTCCTATAGAGGCTCTAAACACACTTGTTAAGATAAAAGAAGAAATTAAGGGGTAACTAATGAGTAATAAAATTTTAAATAAATTGAATACAATAGCAGCTAAAGGTTATAAATTTTTTATAGCCCTAGTTGCTATTGCTTTTTTATTAATTACTTTTATGATTTTTTACATAGCCAATCGTAAATATTCGGTAACGACTGTTGCAGCTGTTGAGCCATATCAAAATAAATCTTTGCAAAAAGTAGAGGAAAATAGTATAGAACAGTTAAAATCTGTTATAGAGAAGAATTCTAGAGATGTTATAAAAGAAGAATTATATGTAGAAGATGTGGACCTAGAATTTACAACTAGATATGAACAAAGTGATAAAATAGCAACTGGTGTAATGCAGGTGGCACAAGAAGGAAGAGACGGAACACAAAAAGTAACAAAGAAGAGACAGTATGTAAATGATGAACTAGTAAGTGATAAAGTTGTAGGAAGCCAGATAATAAAATCATCAGTAGATAAAATTGTGAAAATTGGAACGGGTCCTTCATATTTGAAATATACAGTAGAAAAAAATGATACAATGTATGTTACATCTAGCACTCTGGCATTAAGGCAGAAAGCAGATGATAAATCTCAAAAAGTAATAACAATCAATCAAAATGATGAAATAAAAGTATTACAGATTGAAAAAGAATGGTATTTGGTAAAGTACGGAAATTATTCTGGATGGGTAAGGTATGACTGTGTTACAAAAAATAATCCTAAACAAAGCACAGTAGATGAGGAAAATGACACAATATATTCTAAGACTCAATTATTAAATACCTTAAGCTTTAATATGCAATTGAATAAACCAAGTGGATTATCACTAAAGCAATTTGAAAAAATATTTGAAAATAATTCAAATGATAAAAAAGGTGTAATGAAGGATAATGCTAAGTATTTTTATTATGCAGAACAACAATACAATATCAACGGCGTGTTCTTAGCATCAGTTGCAATTCATGAGAGTAATTGGGGAACATCTTCAATGGCACAAAATAAGAAAAATCTATTTGGATATGGAGCATATGATAGAAATCCTTCAGACAACGCATATTCATTTGAAAACTATGCAGAAGGAATTGATTTATTGGCAAGAGTATTTACAAAATATTATATAAATCCAAATGGGGCGACAATATATAATGGTGAGAAAGCATCTGGTAACCATTATAATGGACCTACCTTAACAGGAGTAAATACTAAATATGCCACAGATAAAAATTGGGCTAAAGCGGTATATAAATGGATGCAATACTTATATAATAAACTTTAGGCAAAATTAAAAAAATAGTAGGATTTTTCTTGCTATTTTTTTCATTCTAGTGTAGAATATTATATGTATAATATTTTATATTAGAGCAAGTATAATAAATTAAAGAAAGAGGGAAAAATAAATGAAAAAAGTGATAGCAATCATTTCTATCTTGTTCTTCTTAATGGGATGCACATCAGTTTATGCTGCAAATGAAGTTAACGAAGTAGCACAAAGTACAACAGGAAAAATTATTGAAATAAAAGATAAAGAATTAAAATCATTAGACGAATATAGAGAGGCATATGGTTCTGATTCGTATGGATTAACAGCTTTTTTGCTAAATAAAATTAGAATTTATAGTATTCCATTTGGATTCGTGGCAATAATAATAGCTGCAATATATCAATACATAATCGGATTAAAAAAACTAGATGTAAGAGATAAAGGTTTTGCTTTAATGATTGCGAGCGTTACAATTGTTGTGATATGCCAAGTGTTACCACTTGTTTTTGCAATAGTAGTAAAAGGTTGGAGGGGTTAAACTAATGAGAGTTTTATTTGCTGTAAATAATGAGAAAATTTCAGAAGAAATAAAAAAACAATATCAAGCAATGTACAAAGAATTAATTTCAGGAAAAAATGTATATTATTTTAATGCAATAATACAAGAATTACAAAGAGATAAATCATATGATAGAATTGTTATAGGAGAAGACTTAGAGCCTTATGCTAATAACAATTATGATGTTATAGATAATTTTTTATATGATAAACTAGATAGTATTAGTGATGAGGCGTCTAATAGCAGAGAAGGAGACATTCCTATAATATTAATTGCAACGGATAGAAGAGAAAGAAAAGACGCATTATTAGGCAAATTATTTAGTATAGGTATTTACAATGCACTTGTTGGAAAAGATAGAAGAATACAAAATGTATGTAAATTAATTAATATGCCACGTACTAAAAAAGAAGCCAAAATATATTATGGACTTGAGGGTGAAGTTACATATGTAGATTCTGACCCGGATAGCGTCAAGGAAGAGGAAATTCAAAATATCTTAAATCATTATAAAAAACTTGGAAAAAATGAAGATTTATATGTAGAAAGTTTTGAAAAGATAGCAGAAGAATATACACCTGCACAATTGAAACTGATAACGAAATTTTTACCATTAAATGTAAGAGCAGTGCTTGAAGAAAAATGTCCAAAATATCAAGAAGTAATGATTGGCAGTGTGAAGAATAAAGTACCTACAAAAGGGAAGAAAACTATAACTGCTAAAGATATAGAGAGTAAGAATGTAAATAAAATAGAATTGATTGATAAAGAGCTTGAAAAGGCAAGACTAAACAAGCCTGTGGTAATTCCGTCTGCAATAGACATGCAAAAAGTAAAAAAAGTGTATACAAACACTCCTAGAATGGAAGTTACTCAACCAGTTGTAGAAAAAGAAGAAGCACCGGTAATAAGCAATTTTCAAGAAAATAGCCAGGTACTGGAACCTGCATTTGATTTTGATGATATTGATGAACCAAAACAAACTTCGATCACTGCAGAGCCAGCTCAACCTACAATTTCTGAAGCGGAAGATATTAAAGTAGAAAAACGTGGAAGAGGTAGACCTAAAAAAGAAAAGACCTCTGAAGAAATTGAAGAAGAACAAAAACCAAAAAGAGGAAGAGGAAGGCCAAAAAAGGTTGAAGAGCCAACAGAACAAAATCAAGAAGAACCAATAAATCTATTTCAACTAGAAGAAAATGAAAATACAGAGGCCAAAGATAATAGTATACTAAATAATGAAAAACAGAAAGATGATGAGTTCTTTATGCCAGGTGTAGAAGAAGATAATTCTCAGATTGAAAATAATCAAAACAATAATGCACCAGTAGATTTCTTTAGTAGGGATTTTAATAATCAAATATTTGAAAACAATAATTTGTCAATGAATCAATTACCTGGAGTGGAAAAATTTAATAAGAATAAGACCAGTGATGTTACAGAAGATAGTTCGAAAACTAACGATGATAATTTGATAGATGTATTTAATATAAATGATTATAAAGAAAAAGAACCTGAACAGAATATACAAGATACTCCAATAGATGATATGAATAATTATGATAATCCTTTTGATTACTTTAATAAGGATAATCAAGTAAAAGGAATAAATTCTGTAAAAACTGTAACTACACCAACACAAAATGAACAAAACTTGGTAACTGGTGAGGGAAAAGTAGTGTCTTTTGTTGGAACGTCTAAGAACGGAACGTCATTCTTGGTAAATAATTTAGCTGTAAAGCTATCTGAAAAAGGAATAAAAACGGCTATACTAGATTTAACAAAAAATAAAAATGCTTATTATATATATACATTAAATGAGGACTCTATGAGAGAAAAGGCTTTCAAATGTATAGATGGCCTTAGAAGTGGTGTAACTGACGGAATTCCAGTAAGCAAAAACCTTACTGTTTATACAACTTTACCTGGAGAAAATTCGAGTATTGATGATTATGAAAATATATTAAATACTTTAAAGAGTAATTATACGGTAATATTGTTAGATTGTGATTTTGATACAAATTATAATTATTTTGCAAATGCACAAGAAATATATTTAGTACAAACATATGATATTCTTACAATACAACCGTTAACAGCATTTTTGAATGAATTGAAATATAAGAATATTTTGAATCAAAACAAATTAAGAATTGTAATAAATAAAACATTAAAATTAAGAAAACTTACTGATAAGATGATAATTGGGGGATTATCTTGTTATAATGACCCTGCATCGACATATCTTAATACTTTATTTGATAGAGAAAATGTAAAATATACTACAATTCCTTTTGAAGACCAAACTTATGCTAGATATTTGGAAAGGTTAGTTGATTGTGAAATATCTTTAAATGGATATTCAAAAACATTTTTGGAAGCATTAGAAAAACTATGTAACATGGTTTATCCACTAATTGCAAACGGAAAAGATAAATATCAAGCTAATAAAAAATATAATAACTATGAAAAGAAAAATGCAAATTCAACATTTAATAGTAATATGAATGCTACATTGAACAGGATGAGAAATAATTTTTAATAACAAAATGAGGTGGAAATTTTACAATGATTATAATAGTTTTATTGTTGGTAATAATAATAATTGGACTAATGTTTTACAATATGTCTATTCATAAAAAAATTGAATCGTTTAAAAATATAAATCAACAAATTACAAGCTTAAACGTATTGCAGGATTTTATGGATACAATAAGTGAAACGTCAAGTGTTGATGATAAACTAAAAAAAATTAATGATATTTTAATTGAAAAATATGAAATTAAATATTCGACTATTGTAGTTTATGATGGAGCTGAGTTTGTAATTAGAGCATCAAATGTTGCAGAAAAACATTGGGATACATTAAGAAACTTGCAATCAGAACAAGTATTTAGAGATAGTATTGAAACAGGAATTCCAAAGTACATTACAGTGGAAAAGGAAGGAGAAAGATTGCCTTATCAAAAGATGGAATTTGGAAGGGCAAAATCAGCAATGTTTTTTCCTATATATATTGATAATGTTTATATTGGATATTGGATAATAGAAGGAAGTACACCTCATGAATTTGACAATATAGATACCACAATACTAGAAGTAGTAAAAAATAATATTGTGGCAGTCTTAAAGACTGTTGAAAACCAATCTACAATTGAAAAAATTGTAAAAGATGACAAGTATTCAGAACTAAAAACAGCAGAATACTTGTATACTGAAGGGAAAAAAATTATAGATAAATATTCTACTTCAACAGTATGTTTATTCAAAATCATTAATTTAGTTCAGGTTAATGAAGAGGTAAGTAGAAAAACAGGAGACAATTTAATAAATGTCGTATGTAAAACAATAAAACAAGATTTATCACCAGAATATTTATTTGTTAGATACATGGGACCTAAGTTTGCAATTGTTTTTTCGGGTGTAGATGCACAAGCTGTTGAAGAATTTATGAAAACAGTAAAGGAAAAAATAGAAGCAATAAAGATTCAACCTGCGGAAGATTATAAAGGAGAAGATGTAGAAGTCTCTCCTAAAATAAATATAGCAATTGCTAAATACTATAAAGGTACAGCACTTGTTGGCGTTACAAAAAAGCTAGAAGAGTATTTAGACTTAGCTGATTCAACCGAAAGTAATATAAATTATTTATAGGAGGTTTTTATGGTTACAGACGAAACTGTTAGTTTTAATGTAGAAAAAGAAAAAAATGACAAGACTAAAGAAATTTTAAAGGAAGTCTATAAGGCTTTAACTGAAAAAGGATACAATCCTATCAATCAAATTGTTGGGTACATACTTTCAGGAGATCCAACATATATAACTAGTCATAATAATGCAAGAAATTTAATTAGACAAGTTGAAAGAGATGAATTACTTGAAGAAATGGTAAAAAATTATATAGGATTGGACAAGTAGTATGAGGGCGTTAGGAATAGATTATGGAGATGCGAGGGTTGGAATAGCTATAACAGATCCATTAGGATATACTGCACAAGGACTGGAGACTATTCATCATAATGGAAATGATAAAATTGTACTAAAACGTTTGGAAGAAATTATTTGTGAGTATAATAATGAAATTGATACGTTTGCAATAGGTATGCCATTAAACATGAATGGAACTAAAACAGAACGTGCAGAAGTTACAGAAAAATTTATACATAAATTGCAATGTAAATTTAATAAAATCAAAGTTGAAAGAATTGATGAAAGACTGACAACTGTTGAGGCTCATAAAACTATGAATTTTTTAGACATAAACAAGCACAAGAAAAGAAATATAGTTGATACAATATCAGCGGTATACATATTAGAATCTTATATGAAAATGAAAAAAGATAATTGAATATATAATAAAAGTGTTTTTAATTTTGTAGAGATACAATAATAAATTTAAATTAGAAGGGAGAAAATATAATGAGTGACGAAAGAATGCAAAATAATTCTGAAGAAGAATTAGAAGATAACATAGTTACATTAACTGATGAAAATGGCAAGGAATCTAAATTTGAGGTTTTGGACTTAGTAGAATATGATAATGAAGAGTATTTCGTTTTGCTACCTGTTGAGGAAGAAGAAAATAATGAACCAGGAGAAGTATTAATTTTAAAAGTCGAAGATTCAGATGAAGATGGTGATGAGTTTAAATCATATGTTAGCGTTGATGATGAAGAGACTCTAACAAAAGTATTTGAAATATTCAAAGATAAATTTAAAAACGAATTTGATTTTGTAGACTAATTTTATATAAAAGGCTATTGAAAAGATACAATAGCCTTTTTAAACATAGGAGGAGTAAAAAATGCAGAAATTTAGTACATGGATGGTATTAGCACTAGATGTTATGTTTTGGATATTAAGAATTATTGCGGCATATACAAGCTCTATGGGAATGGAGTTTATGATAAAACCCATGGATATGAATATGGAAATTGCAATGATATTTTTAGCACTAATATGTTTTGTGTTTATTGCAAAAAGAAAATTTTTAGGCTCAATTGTTTATATGATAGGATATATAGGATATTTTGGTGTATATTTATTTAAAAATTTACAACAAATGCAAGCAGGAAGCGGAATGATAGATGATTATATAAATGTATTATTTTCATTAGTTGGTGTTGCATTGCCTTTATTTACATTTTTTGATTTACTATTGGATAAAAATAGACAGTCACATCCAAAAGATAGCAAAACGGATTGGTTTTATAAGAATGATAAATATAATATGGAAAAAGATGAAAGAGCAGATAAAAATAATTATAGAACATTATAAAGAAATCTAATGAGTGTTTAAATATAACGGTAAAGGAAAGAAAAATGATAAATACTAAATTGACTAGAAAGGCTATGATTATAGCTTATAATGCCCATAAAAATCAATTTGATAAGTCTGGAGTACCATACATATATCATCCAATTCATGTGGCTGAACAAATGAAAACAGAAAATGAATGTATAGTAGCATTATTACATGATGTGGTAGAAGATACAGAAATTACACTTGAACAACTTGAGAGCATTTTTAGCGATGAAATAATAGAACCGTTAAAACTATTAACAAAAGACAATATAACTTCTTACTATGATTATATTATGAGAATAATGAAGAATCCTATAGCTAAAAGTGTAAAAATTGAAGATTTAAAACACAATTTGGATTTAACTAGATTAGATGTTATAACAGAAGCTGATATAAAAAGAGAAAATAGATACAAGAAAGCTTTGTTAATACTAAGTGACGATTTAGAGTCAGCAAATTTTTGATTTGTTGGCTCTATTTTAAAAGATGAACAAAATTTTTATGAAGGCTATAGATATTAATGTAAAGGAGAGGTGAATATGAATTATCAACGTATTATTCAGGAAGAATTAAATATAGAAGAATCGAAGATATTATTAAGAAAACAAATTGAAACTTATGAAAGAGTGAAGAATACTAATGCTAATAAAGAATGCTACGAAGTAGGACAGGCGGTTTTTTTGAAAAAAGGTACTATTCTACATGGAACATATAAGAATCTAGAGGGCCTTAAGAAAATTGTAAATGAAGGATTGATATCAAGTGAATTTATAAAAGGAAGATTGTCAAAGTATAAATATTGTGTAAGCGTATGGAACTTAAAACAAGACATGTATCTTTCTGACTATATTGATTTTTATAGTGGAGGGACTATAAAATATAGAACTGAAGGAAAAGAAAGTACAAGGGTGATTCCATATTCAGATATGAATAATATAATAGAATATATAACTGGATTTGAAAAACAGACAAATTGGTATATGGAACAAACGAAAGAGGCTAGATTTCTACCAAGTTATACGCAAAATGTAATTCAAATAGGAATTATATTTAATGGTGAGAATAGAGGTATGAAGGAATTATTGAAAAATGATGTTTTAACTCAAAACATAAACGATGAAAATGTGTTTGAATTTGTTAATAAAGATTATTATTCACAATTTATAATTGATAGAAAAGAGAAAGATGACTTATTCACTGACAGAGAAAGTGCGATTTTATTTGGAATTCCATCATGTTTTATAGAGGGAATTCTAGTGGGAAGAAAATATGAAAATGATGAAAGTGCTTTGAGAGAAATAAAAAGAATATTGCCAGATTGTTATATTGTAAATTTAGACGGAATTGTTATTTTGTAATTAAAATATTAGCAACGGAAAAAATAAAAAATATTTAAAAAAAGTGTTGACATTAAATAAGGTCTGTGGTATTATATTTGAAGTGCCGAACAACGGATAAAAATATTAAATAAATTAGTAATAAAAACACAGTAAATTACGACAAAATGAAAGATTACTAGTTTTTTATTTTACACTTTTTTATCCTAAAAAACAGTATAAAAAATAATTTGAAAAAAATCAAAAAAACTGTTGACAAAACAAAATAAAGATGGTACAATATGAAACGTTCCACAGCGAAGAGCTGAAGAACAAGAGCACATTGAAAAGTAAACAATAAACCTTTGAAAAAAGACCAATAGCGGTAGTTAATTTGTACTACCATAAAAAACAAATTTAATGAGCTTTAAAACTTAAAGATTTAGATTTATAAAATGTTGAAAAACATTAAATATAAATACCATAAATATGAGAGTTTGATCCTGGCTCAGGATAAACGCTGGCGGCGCACATAAGACATGCAAG
>ERZ779992.173-NODE-173-length-51763-cov-6.750058_pt1 | contig 51763 bp, 67 predicted proteins | sample MGYA00511934_ERZ779992 | MGnify/ENA primary metagenome ERZ779992 (study PRJEB29588, sample SAMEA2163248) | human gut metagenome | biome: human gut; feature: human-associated habitat; material: faeces | place: Denmark | collected 2008/2010 ...
GATGGTTCCTCGGTCTGGAAATGATGGACAAGGTTCCCCATTTCTCTACGTTTGGAAAGAATTATACCAGACGCTTTAAGGATACTGATCTTTTTGAACAGATCTTTTCCCGTATCCTGCAGGAATGCTATAAATACAGACTGATTGATCCTTCCGAGGTCTTCGTGGATGCCACCCATGTAAAAGCACGGGCAAACAGCAAAAAGATGCGGAAACGGATTGCAGATGAGGAAGCACTGTTCTTCGAAGAGCAGTTAAAGAAGGAAATCAATGAAGACCGGGAAGCGCATGGGAAAAAGCCTCTGAAAGAAAAGAAGGAAGATCCCAAAGATCCCCCCTCCTGTGGTGGCAGCTCTGATGGAAAAGAAGAAAAAACGGTCAAGGAAAGTACAACGGATCCGGAAAGCGGATGGTTCCGAAAGGGTGAGCATAAAAATGTTTTTGCGTATTCCGTGCAGACAGCCTGTGACAAAAACGGATGGATTCTGGGTTATAGTGTAAATCCCGGCAACCAGCATGACAGCCGGACATTTAAATCCCTGTATGATAAGATAAAAGACATTGGCATTCAGACACTGGTAGCCGATGCAGGATACAAAACACCAGCGATAGCAAAGTTACTTCTGGATGATGGCATCACACCGCTTCTGCCGTATAAACGCCCCATGACCCAAGATGGTTTTTTCAAAAAAGCCGAGTATGTGTATGATGAATATTTTGACTGCTATGTATGCCCGAATGATCAGGTGCTGGCTTATCATACGACGAACCGTTCCGGATACCGGGAATACAAGAGCTGCGGAATGATCTGTGAAGGATGTCCATATCTGAAGCAGTGCACAGAAAGCAGGGATCATGTGAAGGTAGTGACCCGGCATATCTGGGAGCCGTACATGGAAAAGTGTGAGGATATCCGGCATACGATTGGGATGAAGGAAGTGTATGCGCAACGGAAAGAGACCGTAGAGCGCCTCTTCGGAACAGCAAAAGAAAACCACGGATTACGCTATACACAGATGATAGGAAAAGCCCGGATGGAAATGAAAGTCGGGCTTACGTTTGCCTGCATGAATCTGAAAAAACTGGCAAAGATGATAGCCAGGAAGGGAAAAAGGGGAACCCAAAAGTGTTTATTATTGATCAAGTACATACTTTTTGAACCGAAAACAAGAAAAACGCTTCTGGAGTGCTGACCAAAAGCGTTTTGTCTACAGTCTGAAATCTCCCTTCGGGGAGATTTTTCTAGATCCCAATTCTGACATATTAATAGAAATTAGAAAACAGGAGGAAGAGAAAGTGAACTTTTTAGAGAAGATATTTCTGCAAAAACGCAAAAACACAAAGACTTTATCACTTGACGAAGCCGCAAGGATATTAAAAGCAGATCCGAAATTTCTTGATAAATTCGAGGAAATGTATCGAAAGGCTGGTTCCTCCGAAAACGACAGCAACAATCTTTTTGATATTAATGCAAAACAGGCCGCCGAAGAAAAAGAAGGTATTCTATCAAATGGATGCAGCCAGGATATCATTGACCGCATCGTCGATGAACTTCTCTCGCAGACCGTTGTGTGGAAATTTGACGGGAAGAGAGTAAACGGGACGCTTGATACAAAAAGCCTTCCTGAAACCGATGCCAAAGTACTCAAGGAAGAGTTACTCAAGATTTCAAAAGATGTAAGACCTCAGTTTACAGGAACGTTTGTGGCAAAGGATATGAAAGAGTCAAGCAGTGAGATAGTATACCTTATGCTTCAGAAATATATGGAAGCAAAAGCAGCGGGAGACGAACAGAAAGCAGCTTCGTTTTATGGAATGTTCCGGCAGGGGCTGGATATTTTGGATATGGATTCCGGACTCTATGATATGATCGGATGTAACAGAAATTCCATGGGGTACTGGCTGCCTAAAATGATCCAACCTGTCCTAGACAGAGGATTTTTAAAAATCCCAGCAACAACGATCATTAAAGTGCCGCTTACATTACTTCAGCTCACGAGGCTGGATTATATGTCATTCAATAGAGCGACGCTGGATATCGTGGATGCATACTGCAGAAAAGCGTTTGAATTGAGCGAAGATAAGGATTATTTTATCAAAACCGGAACCTATTCTTCCAAATTTGATTTTCGTAATGCGCATGTATGTGGTGCAAAAGAAGTTCGGGAATTGGGAGAATATCTGTTATTTATCCACTGGCAGGCGTTGCAGATGGCTGCTCCCACGACAATTCCGCATCCTATTTACGGTGTTTCTACAACAAATGAATGGGTGGTCCGCGAATTTATTCAGGATAAGGAGAATAATCCCACTATTTACAAAGGGCTGCCGCTTCATACAGAATATCGCATATTCGTTGACTTTGATATAGACATGGTACTTGGCATTCATGCCTACTGGGACGCAGAAACAATGAAAAAACGTTTTGCACGTAATTCTAATATCCATGACCGGCATGATTATGTTATTTATTCTATACATGAAAAAGAATTGTATCGGAAATATGTATCAAACAAAAGCCTCGTTGTGAAAGAAATCGAAGAACTGCTGCCGGACGTTAATTTAAGCGGTCAGTGGTCGATCGACGTGATGCAAAACGGAGATGAATTCTGGATCATTGATATGGCTATGGCTTCAGAATCCGCGTTTTATAAAGAGACGGTAGCACCGAAATTCAGGAAGAAAGCAGAAGAGAATTGGATACCTGGTGATACCTCTCTGAGCGATTAAAGTCGATTTGGGATTTACACGCGAGAATCATTTATCTTTATTGACAAGATTGCGCAGTACCTTAAGATGAAAAGAACCGGATTTTATCCCGGTTCTTTTTGTGTGGAATTTTTATATAATTCTATGATCTCCGTTACGGTTGTTGTTGCTTTATGGTATTTTTTAGCTAAAGAGTGTGTTTTTTCACCATTAATGTAATCCTCAATAATCTGCTCCGCAATCAATTCATCAGCCGTATATTTTTTACATAATTCGCTCAAATATTCTTTTATACCATTTTCTATATCTTCCCTGGAATATTTTCCATAGGCCGTCAATTGCTCGATGGAAACATTTTTTACAAAATACAAGCGCACAAAATTACTATTATCTACAGTGGGAGAAATTTCTTCCATTTTCGCCGTAGCGGCCTTGTATTTTTTAATGCAATACTGGACAGTCGAAATACTACATGAATACTTTGCAGCCACTTCTTTATAAGTGCTGTTCGTATTGAGATATGCACAGGCAATCTCTATATCTTCTTTGTTTAAAAAATTTCTTGTTAAACTACAGTCCGTCTCCAACTCCTTATGTATATTTCTATAACTGCGGATTGCGCGCCACACGGTAGAAGCGGAACACCCTAATTTTTCCGCTATTTCATTGGCTGTATATTTTTTCTCAAAATACATTTCAATAATTTCATGTTCATTTATTCTATTAGGTTTTTGAGAAAAATAGCCTGGATGCTCTTGGTCGTATTTTTTAATATAATGTTGAACTGTCGAGATATTAATGTCATTTTCCTTCGCCAGTTGAGCCCATGTTTTTTCAGTTGTTCCATATTCTTCAGCTATTTTACAACAAAGCTTATCTAAAGCTTCTCTTTTGGCTTCAGTATAAGAGGAAATGCGATTAGTATAGCCATTTCTTGCTAAAGAAAAATGTGCCATAATCTGCTTTTTAAGATAAAGGTATTTAAAAGAGTTCGAAGAATCCGGTAATATTGAATTGAGATATTCTTCCATTTCTTCGATATGATATAATTTCGGTTCATTTTTCTTTTCCATATTATCCCTCTTTTTCTTTGATGCATTTCCATCATATCAATATTTAGCAAAAATGAAAAGTATAATTTGTCGAATATTTTTCATGTTATTGTCGTAAAACAAATAAAATAAGGGAATTTGATTAATACAAGAAAATCAAAATCTGTTTTTCCAACTCTTTTTCTTTCATATTAATATCATCAAAGAAAATCGGAGGTAAAAATTCATGACAAATAAAATTAACGAAAAAATGAAGGAACTGATTGGTAGATCTTCGTTTCTAGACTACCGCGAATTATGGTCTAAACTGGACCTGGAAAAGAAGATAAATTATATCGTAGACGGTGATTTTACTTATTCTCTGTCCGAGACAACAAAGGATATAATGCACGAACTCGGTTTATGGCAGGGCGAGATAATTGATGACTACGAGATTGAAAATTATATCAAAGAAGTTGAAAAAATTCGCATTCAGCTCAGTGAAATTGGAGGAGAAAGACCTTTTGCGAACATTGGTTGTTTTCTTCAGTTCATGGGTACGCAGAAAGGAATTGCGCTTGATTCTTGTCCCGTTATCGAAGTTATTATGTATGGACATCGGTACGGTTATGCTTTTTTGAACGAAAATAAGATCTATACGCTTGCTGATCTGCGTGAAAGACTGCTGAAAGATAGAGAAAATTTCAGTCTTGTATAGACGTGAAGAAAGGAGTGATTGTTATGCACGGAAGCGGCGGTCCTTTATTTTAACTTGAGACCTCCCGGGAATTTCTCGGGAGGTTTTGTTTTTATAAAAAATCTATCATAATAATAGTGAAAAAGAAATAAAAATATGTTGACAATACTTCCGGTAGGTGTTATAGTATCAGTAGATGAACGGAGTGCCTGCCGCGAGTCTTAGATTTTCTATCTGAGATTAGCTGTTGGACTCCGTATTTTTATGCAAAAATTTTTAGAAAGGAAAAGAAAGACCATGATAGCAATGATTATGAAAAACAAACCTCAGTTCACACAGATGTCATTCGCACTGGAAACAGGGCTTGGTTTGGTGCGCTCTAATTATCATTATGGATGGGATCTTATTGTCGATAGTAAGCCGGAATGCAGTCTTTTTTCAGCGATTATAGCGTATCTCAGACAATTACATAATTCATTCAGTGGTTCTTTTCATAGCCGTTTCAAGCGGTCAGCAGATATCGGAACAGGCACCCGGTAGAACAGGAACCGCGCATAGATTGGAAATATGAAATCATGACCACTGGATTAAGAAATTGTCTTAGTTTAGTGGTCTTTTTAATTATATGGGGTATGGGACTGCAAGGGGTGGTCGCCTGTTTTGCAAACAGGAAAAACAGATGGGTTCGATTCCCATATGCTCCATTGATTTGGCCGATTCGACTAGAGGACGAGGTCACGGGAATTTCACTCCCGAGACGTGGGTTCGAATCCCGCATCGGTCGCTACGGAAATATCCGTAATACAACAAAACAGGGACTTATGGAACCAGGCACTCCGTTTGTCCCACATGCAGATGTCGTATAGCTGGCTAATACACTGGCTTGCCAAGTCAGAAATGCGGATTTGAGTTCCGTCATCTGCTCTTAAATTCTGAACCAGGCACTCAGGATTTATACAATATACGAAAGGACATTGAAAAAATATGGATAAACGATTTTATGGCGGTAAAGACGATACTGACTTTACCGAGCCTCGTAAGCTAACTTGGTAGAAGCGCTGGATTGAAGCTCCAGAGGATCGGATCGTAACCGAAACGAGGCATTATGGCTCCATCGCCTAGCTGGTTTATGGCACCTGCCTGTCACGCAGGAATAACACGGGTTCAAATCCCGTTGGAGTCGCTTATGTGTGTGTAGTGTCAGCGGATAGCACATCTGCCTTCCAAGCAGAAAGGGACGGTTCGAATCCGTTCACGCACTCTATTCTCGCATAGCTCAATCGGTAGAGCGTCCGGCTGTTAACCGGGATGTTGCAGGTTCAAGTCCTGCTGTGAGAGCTTAAGAAATGTAAAGGAGATGACTGATATGCCAGACTATTATTATATGGGAACTGAATATTATTAACGGCAGGTATGCAAAAGGCTGAAGCAAGCAGTCTGTAAAACTGTGACCCTCGTGGTAAACATTGTGAGTTCGACTCTCACCCTGCCGACTTTTGGGCGAATATCCCGTAATTGGCAGCGGTACTGTCTGTAAAACAGTTGGCTTCGGCTTCTGAAGGTTCAAGTCCTTCTTCGCCCACTTAAAATAAATATGCCTCGGTACGCAAATTGGCAAAGCGGCAGAGCTAAGGACTCTGTGATTGTTTATGGGTTCGACTCCCATTCGAGGTACTGTGATGTCCATGTGGCGCAATTGGCAGACGAACTGTCTTCAGATGGCAGAGGTTGGTGGTTCGAATCCACTCATGGGCACTGTATCGGGATGTGGCGCAATTGGTAGCGCGCGTGATTTGGGATCATGAGGCTGCAGGTTCGAGACCTGTCATTCCGACTGTATGCATCAGTGCCGCAACTGGCAGACGGGGCCGGCTCAAATCCGGTTTTCTATGGGTTCGAATCCCTTCTGGTACATTTTCTTTCCTGTAGAAAGAGTATAACAAATATAAAGGAGAAACAAGACTATGAGACGAATATCTATACCGAACCTTATTTCATAAGGGGTGGTAGCTCAGGGGTCAAGAGCAGCGGCCTTATAAGCCGTGTGTCGTGAGTTCGATTCTCACTCGCCCCATTTAGATAATATAGTATTGGTTTGTAGCTCAATGGTAGAGCGACCGGCTGTTAACCGGTAGGTTGTGGGTTCAAGTCCCGCCATTCCAGCTATGGAGGCTGTGGCCGAGTTGGTTAGGCAGCAGATTGTGGCTCTGCGGAAGCAATTCCTACGTGGGTTCGAGCCCCACTGGTCTCCCTGAAATTAAATATGCCGCTGTAGCACAATGGTAATGCACCTGCTTTGTAATCAGGGGATTAAGGGTTCGAGTCCCTTCTGCGGCTTATAGGCGGTTAGGTTAGAGGTAAACCGTGCGGTTCTGAGCCGTGAGACACCCGTTCGATTCGGTTACCGCCTGCTATGCTCTCATACGCTAATGGATAGACGGCAGGGCTACGAACTCTGTAGTTGGCGTTCGAGTCGCCATGGGAGCACTGTAAAATGCCTGTGTAGCTCTAATTGGCAGAGCGTCTATCTCGTAAGTAGAGGGTTGCAAGTTCAAATCTTGTCACAGGCTTCATAAAAAATATTGTGGTGTATTTCAATGGTAGAAAGACCGTCTGATGAGCGGTTAACGACAGTCCGACTCTGTCCACCACAACTATGCTGATGTAGCTCAACTGGGAGAGCATATGCCTTACAAGCATGGGGTTACAGGTTCGAGTCCTGTTATCAGCATTTGCGGGTGAGTGGAACGGATTTACCATGCAGGGCTCATAACCCTTGCGATACCAGGCTTCGACTCCTGGACCCGCTACTCCAGGGTAGTATAGCGGCGAGTACGGCCGGTTCATACCCGGCAAACGCAGGTTCAAATCCTGTCCTTGGGATTGAAAATCTTTATAATAAAGGAGAAATAATCATGAAACGAAAACAGTTATGCAAGCGATTATCAAAGTTATAATGTATGCATCCGTCGCCTAATTGGTATGGCACCAGACTTTTAATCTGGCGGAATTACTTTCCATGCGAGTTCGAGTCTCGTCGGGTGCACTGATACCGCATGTGTATCCACGGGTATGTAACTCAAGTGGCAGAGTATCGGCCTCTTAAGCCGAAGGTTGCAGGATCATGGCCTGTCATACCCATTATGCGCCAATAGCCCAATCGGCAGAGGCACAGGGTTTAAGCCCCTGTTAGTATCGGTTCGAATCCGATTTGGCGTATTTTTCCAGTTTTTATGCAGATACAGAAAAATTGCAGGAAGGAGTAAATAATTATGCATAACGTAAACAGATGTAGCAGACAATCCAATAGTTCGTGGTCAGAGAGTAGACATGATAAGAAGATGTACTGCTTTATTTGTTGATGCAAAAATTTTCGCATAACAAAATTACCGGCATTCTCTGCAGCATCTTCTGATAAAAAGTTTATCAAAAGAGGCTGTTTTTTATTGTTCATTATTATGGGTGCGTGGCTCAACTGGTACAGCAACGGTCTCCAAAACCGTGATTGTCTGGGGGTTCGAATCCCTCCGCGCCTGCTAAAAAATATCAGAAAGGAGCAACGTGATCATGAGTAAGAAACATTACAGTGAAAACTGGATTTCGCCATCACACGGTGAGCTTATGATACAGGAAATTCCAAAATATATAAAGGCTTACTATGAAAGAATGAAAGAGTATGGTACCGGTATTCATATTACGATCGGTACGGATTCGCAGAATTTTGATTATACGAAAGAAGTAAGTGTAATTGCTGTGATCTGTGAAGGACACGGCGGTATTTTCTTTTATAAGATTAACGCACGTGACCGTATTTCAGATGTAAGAACAAAACTTCGTGTGGAAACCGGCGATTCACTTGAAATAGCAGAACAGCTTATTACAATATTTGAGACAACGGAATATGAAGACGTATTTTTGAACACAGAGTTTTCTATTCATATTGATGCTGGTTATTCTGAACATGGTAAGACGAAGGAATTGATTCCTGAGCTCATAGGCTGGGTCACTTCAATGGGTTTTGAGGCAAAGGTTAAGCCGGAGTCTTATGTTGCATCCGGAATTGCTGATAAAATTTCAAAATGATAAAGGCTCTTGTTAAAGAGCCTGATATGGAGCGGTGCCTCAATTGGTACAGGACCCGGTTGGAAGCCGGACATGTCGTGTCAATCCACGCTTTGAGGGTTCAAGTCCCTCCCGTTCCGCTTTTGCTGTGATGGCTCAACTGGTACAGCACCGGCCTTGAAATCCGGCATGTCGGGTGAGATTCCCGCTTTCAGGGTTCGAATCCCTGTCACAGCGTTAAGTCCCCATAGTCTAGCGGTCAAGGACATCTGCCTCTCACGCAGGGAACGGCAGTTCAAATCTGCCTGGGGATATTTTATACGGGCATAGTCTAATTGGATAAAACAACGGTCTTCTAAATCGTACTTTGCGGGTTCGAGTCCCGCTGTCCGTAGTATTATGGCATCGTGGTCGAGTGGTCTAAGGCGCCTGTCTGCAAAACAGGTTTTATCGTGGGTTCGAATCCCACCGATGTCTTTGCATTTAAGCTGTGCGAAGCAGATTAGTCACCTGTTTCTATTCAGTGTATATGCAAAAAGCCCGTGCTAAACGGTATTTCAGTCGAAATTGACTAACGGCTGCGGTATTCGTGATAAACCTGCCAATCTGCGGGGCACGGGAGTCTGCCAGTGTGGCTCAAGTGGTACAGCACCTGCTTCGAACACAGGCAAGCCGGCATTTATGTCGACGTACAGGTTCGAGTCCTGTCACTGGCGTTTTTTAGCCCATTAGCATAGCGGTCAATGCACTGGGCCTTGACCCCAGGGACTGCGGTTCGAATCCGCAATGGGCCGTTTATATTTCTTGCCGTGGTGGCTCAAATGGTACAGCAGTGGATTGCTAATCCACCATCTCGGAGTAAAATCCGGTTTCGGGGTTCGACTCCCCGCCACGGCGTTAATATTTATAATAATATTCCAAACCTTCCGGATAACTTCCGGAAGGCTTTTTCTTTCATATTAAATATATCAAAATAGATAAATGGAGGAAAATATTATGGGACAGAGATCGCAGATTTTTGTACGCTATCAGGAAACAGACGGAACCCGCAAATTGGTGGCAAGATATTATGGCTGGAATTACGGAGAGCGCATGATCAGTCGAGCAAGGCATACAATGGAATGGTTGAAAGAAAATAATAAATATATTTCAGCTTGCGCTGAAAAAATTCCAAGAATTCTCGATACGAATTTCGATATGGGCGACTGCGTGATCAGCAGCGATATTTTGAAAGAGTATCAGGAATTATATTGCCCAGAGGATTCTCTTAACGATGTTCTGTTCTATTGTCAGGATAATAACGATGGAAGATTACTGATCGATATCGATAATGCCGATAACATTAAGTATGCGTTTCTTACCTCGGAAAGCGATACGCCGTTATCATCAGTAGAGTATATGGAGTGGGATATCGGTTCTGACTGGAATAAAGTGTCAGAATGCAACGGCAAAGAAGCTATTCAGACCTGCAAACGTAATATCAGTAAAATTAATATGATGGCGGATCTGATGACGGCGGAAGAGGCACAGGAATTTATTTCTGCGGATTACAGTGGTAGCCTCCCTCAAAAGCCGAAAACAAACTGGATCGTGGCCATTGCAGATATGCTTGCTGGAAACGAAAGCGACGCTATCTGGTGCGATGACGACGGACAGATTCTTGTGGCAACAGAAGAAACAGCTAATGTTGTAGCCGACCTCATTGAAGCCTTCTACAGATCGCAGGGAGAAGAAATATCCGTAAATACCGGATATTACGATCCTGAGGAAGATAAAAGAAATGGAGAAGAAACCGAACATACCGGCTGGTGGTATGTTTATGTAAATTAAAGGAGAGAAAAACATAAAAGTATATTTAAAAACAAGAAAAGGATATTTGCGTTTCGCCAAAACTTTTGTCGAGGTTGTCGCAGACAAGAAGCTAGCTACATGTGTCGAACTCAAAGACATAAAAGATGTTAAAGACACAATTTATTCTATGAAACCCTGTATTGGTATAATCACGGCAGAGGTTGCAAAATAATCACAGGGAGAGAATCACTAGATGGCAAAGAAAATGAAATATAATCCGAAGGACTTCACGATTGAGATCTGCCCATGGTGCGGAAAAGAGCAGGTGATCTACGCAAAAGGTATCACAAGATGTCTTTGCGGTAAGCCGCTCGCTCCGTGCAGTATGTGTGAAAGTTGCAATTACAAATTCTGCGATTACGGCTGCAACGGCACAGACTCAGATGCTGAAAAACAAGTAGATCACGAAGCACTTCCGGAAGAAGACCAGAAAATTTTATATGAAAAATTATAAGAGAAGCAGCCCTTGCGGCTGTTTTTCCTCACTGTTTTCTTTCATATTAATTGCATCAAAGAAAAACGGAGGAAGAGTATTTTTATGATGAATGAAGAGATTAATTTTTACAGAGAACTGGCGGCAGAAATTAAACCGGAAGGATTCAGATCATTTTTGTTTCAAAGCGAAATGTCGGAATGGTTGTATATAATTACCCCGAACAATTCCTGGATGTCGATCGATTTTGAATCAGACGGACTCAATATCGTATATCATTATGAGCCTTCCCGCGAATTTGGAGATGGATGTCGTTGTAATGAAAACATGCTTCATGAAATTACAGCAGAAACACTTCTGGAAGCAGAGAGATTCGGTAAGAGTTTTGGTCACAGAGGCTGGATCAATGTTCCGAACAGATACGACGGCGGCACACACAGAGAAAATGTCTGGAGAAAACCGAAACATCACGAGAATGCTTATAAAGCTATGATGCAGAGCTGGTGTGCGAAGCAGCTGATTGAATTATAAGAAACGGCGCCTTGATGGCGCTTTTCTTATGCAGAAATTTTCCGTTTTCGCTCAAATATGATCAATTCTATTGACGACAACGATCCTATTTATGATGCCATGGTCGAATGGAAAGCGAAGATAAAGAAATAATTATAAGCCTTCCGGATATCTTCCGGGAGGCTTTTTCTTTCATAATAAGAATACAAAGCCAAGACAAGTGGAGGAAAAAAATTATGATTTACAACAACGGAACAATATCTGTTCATAAAAATCACATCGGCAATCTTCTTTTTGCCGTAGTAATATCCGGATTAGTAGAAGATGTATTAGAAGCCAGAAAAATGATTCGCGCATTCAAAAATGAGGCACTTCTCGAACTGGAAGATTATTATAGCGTTGGCGTAGATGGTTGCATTGAGGAACAGTTGAAAAGAGCCATCGATATTCTCGATAATCTGAAAATTAGAGCCAAGGTTCAGATAGATTTCTACGGTGACGGAGGAGATACAGGTATCGAAGGCCGTTATACCCTCGAGAAAGATTCTTCAAAGCTGCGTATATTATCCACTGATGAGATCGCAATCATGGACGCAAGCGATAGATCCTTAATTGAAGAATTGATTGGCAGAGGATATAGTGTGACTAAAGGAAAAGCGGAGCCTGCCGTCTATGAAGGTGACGATGACGCCGACTATATCAAATGTCCTCATTGTGACGAAGTACTCGCTGCAAATGACGATTATCATGAAATACGGCCGGCATATTGCCCGAAATGTGGATGTAAAATTAAATACTAAAAGGAGAAAAAATAAGATGAAATTTAATTCAGCAGAAGGGATGTATCATTATCTTTGCAATAACGGAGAATTATATAATCCCGTAAAAGAGGTATATATGTTTCAATACAACGAAGACGGCGCACTTTGTTACTATTGTGTTTCAGAAGATCATGCTGCCGAACTCGCTTTAAAAAGTATTGAAAATGGCGAATACTGGGGTGCATATCTCGGCACCGGAGGGCATATCTACGAAACAGAGGAAGCTCTTGAAATCTGTAATGACTTTGCAGACGAAAACTGGATCAATTGTTGCGAATACGCCGCCAGCATTCTGTTAAAAGAAGCAAAGAAAAGGCCCGGTTATAAGTTCAGCTGCGTCATCATTGAGTCCACTGATACGCTCGATGGCCTTAGAAGGAACTGGATGCCGGATCTGCTCGAAAACTGCGATCCGATCATAGGCACAGCGGTACTTGAAAGCGGATACCTCGATATCGAACTGAATATCCACAGTGTTGCGCAGTGTACGCGGGATGAAAATAAACGGGAAGATTACACACCCGTCTGTAGCTATTTCTGTTGTGTCAAACACGGAGATAAAGATACCGATTGGGAATCTTTCGATTATATTGACGCACCGGTAAATGTGGACTGGAAGGCGGATAACTGGAAAGAACAGTTAGAGAAAGATATGATCATAACTCTTCATAAATATGCTTTTGAAAAAAGCTTAAGTTTCGATCATGCAAATTAAAGGAAAGAAACATGTTACTTGGATTCTTACATGACGGAGGGAAATTTATATGCGAGAGGAATTATTCTGTCTCCAGAAACTAAGAGGATATAACGGATAAATATACAGCGGAACAAATTCCCCCCGGAACCGACGAATTACTAGGAATTAATAGGAGGATTATATGTTATTTGTAAAAATATATCTTGGGTTATTAATGATAGTTATAATATTTGCAATACACAATAAAGCTGCAGATTTATTATTACTAGGGATTCCATTAGCTTTTATTTCCTTGTTTGTAGGGGTTTTTATATCTTCATTTCCGGGATTTTATGATATACAGGAAGAAACAAAAGATTTAACCACTATAAATAATGAGTCTTATTATGAAATAATATATCCAGACAATTATGCATCATCCGAAAAATATGTTGTATGTGTAAAGGATAACGATGAAATTTCCCATATTGAAAAAGTGAATTCTAAAAGTACCAAAATAGAATATTCTACTGTGGCGGAGAACGGACAGTTGATTGTAAAATATTTCAAATTAAAGCCTAAGTGGGAACATAAAATGTTTGGTGTATTAAATGGAATTAAATTTGAAGTCATACTCAGATTACCGGAATCTGCAAAAAATAATTTATAGGGATCTCAAAATCCCATGGAAATATTCCACCGGATTAAAACTTTCAGCAACAAATGAAATTGGCTTTACCTGTATCGAAGACCTGACCATAAAATGATTTTAAGCTCCCTCCGGGGAGCTTTTTCGTACAAAAAGAATATTCGTACATTCATTTCTATCATAATAATATCAACAATATAGATAAAAGGAGAAAAGAAAATGAAAAATACGCAGAATACAGTACATGGTTTTAAAGTTTTTAATCCAGACTGGACATGTTCCCCTAACGGCAACACTAAACAGTACGCTTGCCCTGGAAAATTTGAGGAAGAAGGGGAACTTTATATTTGTGATCACGGTATGCACTTCTGTCAGACCGCTGCTGACTGCTTCAATTATTATGATTTTGACAGCAACAACAAAGTCGCAGAAGTCATAGCCTATGGTGAAGTGCTGACAGAAGATGACAAGTCTTGCACTAATAAACTGGAAATAGTGCGTGAAATCACGTGGGATGAAGTCTTGCGGACCGTCAACCTTGGAAAGAATTGCACAGGCTTTTGCAATACTGGAGACAACAACACCGGAAACCGCAATACTGGAGACCGCAATACTGGATGCTGCAACACCGGGGACAACAACACTGGATACTACAATACCGGGAACCGCAATATTGGATACTGCAATACTGGATGCTGCAACACCGGAAACCGCAATACTGGAGACAGCAATACTGGAGACTGCAACACCGGGGACTGGAACAAATCATCTTTCAATACCGGTTGTTTTAATACTGTTGAACAGAAAATCATGTTGTTTAATAAACAGTCAGATATGACCTATCGTGATTGGTGTAAATCTGATGCAAGGTATTTACTGAATCAGATACCAAAGGATGTTGTTGAATGGATTTATTCAGATAATATGACGGATGAAGAAAAAGAACAACACCCGACATATAAAACAACAGACGGTTATTTAAAAAAGCTTGATGAAACTGAATGCGGTCAGTTGTGGTGGGATAGTCTGTCTAACCATCAGAAAAATATCATCAAGGCAATTCCAAACTTTGATGCTGAAATTTTCTTTCAATGTACCGGAATCAGAACCAATTAATTTTAAGCTCCCTCCGGGGAGCTTTTTTATTTTGCCGAAGGCAAAAATAAAGAAAAGCTGCGAAAAAGCAGTAAAAAATCTGGTATAAGATTCCAAACATTATTTTCTTTCATATTAATTTTATCAATATAGAAAGGTGGAGAAAAATGGAAAAATTAACTACGGAAAATGAAAAATATGAAAAAATGTGGTTTGAACACGCAAAACGAATGCACAGCGAGCTTAAAAATGTCAATGGAATCATTCGTGATGCGGATACTATGCTCGATGACATTATGGGAAGCCATTGGGACGAATTTCATGAACAAAGTGGTGTTGCTGATGAACTGTTTTCTATTTACGAACAGGCGGCTGACAAAAATACATTCAGACAAATGTTCAAGCTGTTTGTTGGATGCGAATTCGATGAATACTGCCAGGATTGCGTTGATGTAATGGAAAAATACGAGGCAGCGATTTTAACAAAACGGGAGGGAAAGAGTGAAAACTGAACGAAATGAGCAAATAGAACGGATAGAAAAGTTTCTGAACGAAAGGTGGTATATTGCAAATATGCCGGACGCAAGACCACAGGACGTAAGTTATTATAACGGATCCCTCAAAGCGCTGGAAATGGCGGGGTATGAGTGGAAACGCGAAGACGGCGAGCATACGGTAAGGAGAGCAGCTACCGAAAAGTACTAATCTTTATTGTAAATGTGAAATTGATGTATTAAGTTGATATGTTGATTTGATAACTTAGAAAAATGAAGATAGAGAAGATGAAATTTAGGAAAATGGAGGTGAAGCAATGTTCATAAATGCAAAATGTAATGCATGTTCAGAACCAACAAAATCTGTAACTGGATTTTTGATGGTGATAAAGGAAAGCATGGTTGTTTGTATGATTGCAAAAATACGGAATGTGTTGTTAATCAATTGCATAGAATTTCGGAATCGAAGGCAATGAAAGACAGAATGCATATACAGGAACTCAATGGAGCTAAAGAAATGTATGCAGGGTATATAGCAGTTAAAAGAAAAGATGCGAGAGTATCAATGTACAAAATAGCACAGATTGCAGGTTGCAGTCCTGCGGAATATAGCGCATATGAGCATGAGCGGAAAGAATTTGATCCGGAAGTTTACAGGAAATGCGTAGAATATTTGAAAGCGTAACTTAGAATTTAGCAAAGGAGCGGAATATGGAAAAAATAAAAGTAAGCGAAATCGAGATAATTGTCACTGGAAAAAAAGAAAAACCTTATTTTGAAATAAAATACAGAGAGGTAGGAAAGCGACATTACAATATTGGTTTCAGTTCATACAACCTGGATTATGTCTTCGACTGGAAAGAAAAGTGTTTCGAGGTGATTAAGCCCAAAAGGAATATATTTAGAAAAATATTAGGGATTTAGCGGAGGTAGAAGAATGATATTATTGCAAGACGGTGTAGAAGTGTTTTGCCCGATTGGATATTGTAAAGCAGATGATGAAAAAAGAAATCCAAATGATATAGAACAATGCCCGATTGGGTGTGAAACGTGCGACGGAGACTGTTTTTATTATGATGAGGATTTAAACTAAACTGAAATATTAGGATTTAGTGGAGGTACAGCATGAGCAAAGATAAATTAAAGCCATGTCCGTTTTGTGGCAACAAAAATCCTTTTATGTCTACTTCTTTGTATGGGGATATAAAGGAACGTCATTATCATGTAACCTGTGGAAGATGTACTTGTATAGGCGGACATGATATTTCTGAACAAAAAGCAATAGACCTTTGGAATTTTAGGATTTAACGGAGGAAAAGTAGATGGATAAAAAAGAGTATGAAGAAATTGAACGGAAAGCGAATGAACTGGAACATAATGCAAGCATTAAGTGTAATGCCGAAGTTCAAAAAGCACAGAATTTTTACAATGGATATCAGCAAGGAATAGAGGATATGTTAAAGATTTTAAGAAGAAACTGAACATATTTAGAATTTAGTGGAGGTAGAGAAAATGAAATTAATGATTACAGACACAAATGGAAACAAGATGTATTATGGCGGTCGCAGAAAAGATGGCAGCTATAAAATTACAAGTAGTGCATCAGATGCTTTTGATTTTAGCCCTAGAGCTAAAGGCAATATCAATCAGGTGTGGGGCAATCTTCAAAAGCAGCATCCTGACTATAAATTTGAGTATGTGGATTGAGTTAGGATTTTGTGGAGGTACAATGAAACGAGGAGAAATAACACGGTTCCTGGGAGATCTGTTGGTCACTGATCGGCTTTGCAAAAGAGGAAAGTATTACGCAAGCGAAGTGAGCATAGACTACGGAACAAGTGATGTTAAAAGAGTTGATTTCATGCAATTTGAGCCTTCTGGAGTAACTGCAATCAGTGCGATAGAAAAAGGGATATTCACTTGCTATGAAATCAAGAGCTGCAAAGAGGATGTATTTAGTGGGAACGGATTGAATTTTCTGGGAGAAAAGAATTATATAGTTACTACTATGGATTGCTATAAAAACATCCAAGAGGATTTAAGAAACGGAAAGCTGGCTAAGCATATTCGAGAATGCAGTCCAAACTCTTCACTATACTACGGGATAATGGTTGCAATACCGGAATATAGAGATCCTGCAGATGAATACGAGAATCCTACGCCACTGGATATAAATACGGGGTGGAAGCTTGAAATAATAATACCATGCAGACAGGGAGAGCGAAAAAGATCCATAACAGAGATGCTATTTTATATGCTAAGGAGTGGTCATTAGCTTGAACTAAACTAAAATATTAGGATTTAGTGGAGGTAACAAAATGGAAAAATTAAATCCTTGCAGGTACTGTGGAAAATCTAATATTGCCATTGAACGCTGGCGCAGTGGCGGAATGATGTATATGTGTAAATGCAACAATCCTGATTGCCCGGTTCCAACGGAGGGATATCCGAAAGGAAGAGATTTAGAAAAAGTAAAGGAAGAGTGGAATATAAGAAATACATTAAACTGAAATATTAGGATTTAGTGGAGGGATAGTAGGATGATACATGCAATTTGTGATTTTTGTGGAAAAGACTGTGATAGAACGGCAACGCTGTTATCTATGACACCTTTTCAAAATTTTGCCAGATATCATACGGACAATGAACCATATGGGCGTAGAGAAAAAACAAGAAGCTTTGTTATTTGCTATGACTGTTGTAAGAAGCATAATCTTCCAAACCCATATGAAACTTATTCTGGCATTACTAAGCAGGAAGGGCGTTATGAAAAGTGTCTTGATAATTATACAGATGTAGATCTTTTGGATGATAAGCAAACTGAAATTTAGGAACAGAGAGGAGAAACATGGGAAGAGAATTGAAGCGTGTACCACTGGATTTTGATTATCCATTACATAAAGTTTGGTACGGATATTTTGTAGATAACATTTCGTTTTGTATATCTTCGCAAAATGAGGAATATTGTGAAAATTGTAAGGAGTTTGCGAGGATCAAAGGGATTGATACAGAACAGTATGGATGCCCTAAATTTGATGAGTATTTCAAACAAATTAAGGACAAATTAAAGGAACTCTGCGAACCGCCGAAGGGAGAAGGCTATCAGTTGTGGAATACTACGAGTGAAGGGAGCCCCATAAGCCCTGTGTTTGAAACATTGGACAAATTGTGTGAATGGTGCGAAGTTAATGCAACTACCTTTGGTAAATTCAAGGCAACAAAGGAAGAGTGGAAAGAAATGCTGCAAGATGGCTTAGTATATCACAAAGAAGGAAATGCCATTATGTTTTAGTGGAGGAGAACGGGATGATGGATTTTTGCGAAAAAATAATAGCGGCATTCCCAGAATCCATCCGGACAGTGAAAGGAGTGATAGAAAAAGGAAAAATGTTAAAAGTGTAATAAGTATCATAATACACAATCGGAAAACCCAGTGCAGAGGGGCCTGCAATCGATCACATAATAATAGCGGTACAACCACCGACCAAAGTAGACTGTACCGCTCACTGCTTAAGGACATCATATCATAATGTGATACCTTAGGCAATACGAAAGAGGTGCGCGTATGACCAAAAATGACCTGATCAATGATGTTGCCTATGAATTACGAGATACTATGACACGAGAGCAGATCGACCGAATGAAGATTACGCTTTACGTAAAATTGCAGGACTTTGAGCTGGCAGAGATCAAACAGCTGCCTATGACTATGGAGCATGACAATGAGTGGTTAATGCAAAGGTATTGTGTAGACGGCGTGGCAGCAGGACTCCATGCAGGGACAATACGAAGCTATATTGGGATAATAAAGAAATTCTTCGAATTTGTGAATAAGAATTATAAATATGTGACAGCGCAGGATATTACAGATTATCTTGCTATAAGGTCCTATCGTGATCACATCAGCCACAATTATAAATCCACAATATACAGGTACTTATGCACATTCTTTTCCTGGGCATTTAAAAAGAGGCATATCCAGGATAATATCATTGATGGCGTTGATCGTGTTAAGCAGGTGAAAAAGAAAAAGGTTCGCCTGACAGATGAGGAAGTTGAAACTATCCGCTATGCGCTGCAAACGCCAAAGGAGAAGGCGTTGTTTGAGTTGATGATTTGTACCGGCATGAGAGTTGGAGAAATCTCTTACCTCAATGTGTCAGATATTGATCTGACAAATAAGCAGGTATCAATTTACGCAGAAAAAACGGATACCTACCGCACCGGAATGCTTACGCCAGTAGCGGTGATGGCACTACGAAATTATATCGGGGACAGGCCGGGAACAGATCCGCTGTTTTTGGCAGATCGGGCACCGTATAATCGGATGCGGGAGTATGGCATAGAAAAGCTGGCCAAGGAGATGGCTGTCCGTGGCAGAGTATCCAGGATCACAGCAACCGTGCATGTGTACCGCAAAACGTTTGCAAGCGTATTATACCGCAAAACGGGTGATGTATTGCTGGTGAGTAAATTGCTGGGACATGCAAAGCCGGACATGACAGTCCAGTATTACCTGATAGATGACATCGAAGAAATGCAGCACAAGTATAACAGAGTCGCATAGTAACAGCACCGGAATTGCACCGGTGCAACAACCAGAAAGGAGAAAGCATCGATGCAAAGAATCAACAGAGCAAGCTGGAGGATTATCGAAACTATATATTTTTATGGCAAGAGATGCGAGTTCATTAGTGGATTTCTATCAACAATACTTGGCCACATGAATTTTGTAAATTGAATATTTGTAGAAAAAATGATATAGTTTTCTTATAATAAAGAAAAAGGGGATAATGGCTAATGTATGAAGTGAGAACGAATAAAAAAGAAAAGATGGATATCACAGTTATTTCTGAAGATTCTGTTTCTATTAAAACATTTGGTGGAGCAAGGTTTGATAAAGATCATGGATATACCACTCTTTCATATGATGGAGTGTGTGCTCTGATTAATGCTTTGACACAAGCAAAACAGGATATGGAAAGAAATCAAACAGATTTCTTTTGACAATTAAGTGTATGGCTGAATTTCGTAATGAATAATAAGGCATAATTTCTATATAAGGAGGTAATTTTGTTATGGATGATATAATAAAAAGCTATCATAGTTGCTTCCAATGCAATTATCAATTCGAATGGGAAGTGGTATTAAAAGAAAGGCCATTTGAAGCAAGAAAATTGTCTGAGGTACGAGCTGATATATACGCAATAGGGAAGGAAAACAATAAAATAAAATATGAAATTGTTTGTGCTTGTCCTAAATGTAGAATAAAAAATAAATTTATTTATGAGTAAATTAGAGAGCCACTGAGCCGATGCATGGAAAAATCCATGTGCCGGCTCTTTTATTTTCCAAGAAAGGAGGCAGCAGGTGTCAGCAAAGAAAAATCCATTAAGTGATAAAGCATATCTGATGTATAAGCAAGGTATGAAACTGGTAGACATTGCAGAGCAGTTAGGCTGTTCATCGGCTACTATCCGAACATGGAAAAACAGATATAAGTGGGATTCTGGCGGAAACGCAACGTTTCAAAAACAATGTGAAACGAAATGCAACGTTTCAGAGAGGGAAATATCTTGGGTAAACATAGAACATGAGTATGTGACAGACATTCGGAAAAAGCCCTGCACGCTGGAAGAACTGGCAACCAAACATAATATTGCCATAGGAACGATTGAAAAGTATTCCATGCAGCACGAGTGGAGCGAAAAAAGAAAAAGTTATAAGGAAAGTATCCAACAAAAAGCACTGGAAAAATCCTCCAATGCAGATGCAGAGCGTATTGCCCGGCTACTACAGATTGCAGATATGGCAACAGATAAAGCAGAGCAGGCACTTAATGAGTTGGAGCAATATGTGGTGAGGGACAAGAGGAAAGTCCGAACAGTGGAGTATAAGGACAATATGGCGATCGGCAAGCCCACCAAGGAGGTGGTGGACGAAAAGGAGACCGTCCGAACGGAGAAGGGACCAGTGGACAGGCTAGGACTTTCTCAGGTAACCAATGCCCTAAAGAATATCAAGGAGCTGTATGCTCTGCCGGTTGATATGGAAAGTAAGAAGTACCAGGCAGAACTTGACCGACGGAAAGCAGAAAAAGAGGGTGGGGAAACCACAGAGTACGAATCGGACGGTTTCATGGATGCGCTACAGGTCGATGTAGCAGCAACCTTCAAGGAGGACGATGCAGTTGAAACGTAAGGCACTGTTCAAATTTACGCCATTCAGCCATAAACAGAAAGTTGTCCTGGAGTGGTGGATGCCCGGGAGCCCGTATGTTGATAAAGATGGCATTATCTGTGATGGCTCTATTCGTTCTGGCAAGACCACGGTTATGTCACTGTCGTTCGTCCTGTGGGCAATGGAAACATTTGACGAGCAAAACCTTGCACTGTGTGGGAAGACAATCCAGTCACTCCGCCGTAATGTGATCGGACAGTTAAAGCGTATGCTCCTGTCCCGTGGGTATCGGGTTGAAGAGCACCGTTCCGAGAATTATATGGTTGTCCGGAAGGGGGATAAGGAGAATACCTTTTACCTGTTCGGAGGAAAGGATGAGGGATCGCAGGACCTGATCCAGGGTATCACACTGGCAGGAGTATTTTTCGATGAGATTGCCCTGATGCCGGAATCATTCGTTAATCAGGCAACAGGTCGATGCTCTGTTGAAGGTTCTAAGTATTGGCTCAACTGCAACCCGGAAGGTCCCGATCATTACATAAAACTGGAATGGATCGACAAGATTACTGAAAAGAATCTGATCCGGGTACATTTCACTATGAGGGACAACCCGAGCCTTTCACAGAAAATCATCGAACGGTATGAGCGTATGTATAAGGGCGTGTTCTATGACCGATTCATTTTAGGGTTGTGGGTGTTAGCATCAGGTATTATCTTCCGGTACTTTGCCGAGGATGATTCCCCATATCTGTTCGATGATGTCGATATCTTTGATGAAGGAAAACTCAAAGTCCCCTTTTTCAAACTTGTGATGGGTATCGACTTTGGTGGTATGGGATCTATGACAACATACAACCTTACCGGTTATCAGAATAGGTACCGAGATCTCAAAGCATTAGAAGAGGATGGGTTACCGTTGTCAGAAGATATTGACAGCAAAAAGATCTGCGACAAGTTTGTAGAGTTCTACCGTATGTGCGTTCAAAAGTATGGCCGGGTGGACTGGGTGTTCCCAGACAGCGCCAGTACTACCATGATCAACAGCCTGCGGAGTGCTGCCAAGGAAGCGGGGCTTCCATATCAGAACATTAAGGGCTGCCGAAAGAATGAGATATCAGAGCGCCCCAAGACAGTAGATATGCTGTTTAATAGCGGGCGGCTCAAAATCAATAAGCGATGTGTGCAGACCAGAAAGGCCATTGCTTCTCTGCGGTGGGACGAGGATCATCCGGATCAGCCGGAGGATAAAAACATAGGTAACATAAACGACAGGTGGGACAGCTTCTGCTATACATGGCTGGACTTTGTGGAGTATATAGATCTTAAGAGATAAGGAGAAGAACATGGAAGGATGCGTTAAAAATTTCTTACAGACAAAGGGATATACAGTGAATGATAATGCACTGGGGAAAATTCAGATATGTGATGACTGGTATAGCAACAGAATAATTGAGAATTTTCATAAGCGCAAAACGGTTAATGGACAGCAATATGAGCTGACCAGATTAAATTTTGGCAAAAGATGCTGTTCGGATGATGCAAATCTGTGTGAGGTGTTGGAGATCAACGCAGGAGATGGAGATCAGTATGATTTTGTGAAAGATGTATTGAATAAGAATCAGTTTAATACACAGTATCGCAAGCAACTTGAAAAAACTTCAGCAGATGGAACTGCAGCATGCTATATCAGACTGGATAATGCAACTTTTATGGATGATAAAAGTGTAAAGGGTGGAGATATCAAGCTGAACTATGTGGAGGCAGATGCATTCACTCCGCTGACAGTGGAAAATGACATTGTGACAGAAGCTGCTTTTTCTGGGAGTACACTTGTCAAAGGAGAAAAGCAGACGACACTTGTATTGTTTACAGTGGACAATGGAAAATACATGGCAGAGACTCACGTTTTCAATAAAAAGGGAGAGGAAGTAGAAGATAAAGCAGTAACAGCACAACTGGGAGAGGTGAAGCCATTTGCAGTAATGCGCAATGCAGAGGTAAACAACCTGGATGATATGATAGGGTATGGATTACCCAAGCTTTGGGATGCAATACCGGCACTCAAGGTAGTGGATTTGTGTTATAATGTTCTCTTTTCAGATTTGGACAAAGCAGAGAAGATTATCCTGGTGAATGAGTTGCTGTGTGAATTTGACGAGAATGGAAAACCGAAACTGACACCGGAACAGAAAAAACTTTTTGTATTCACAGGCGAGAAGCTTCCGGAAGAAAAGGGAATGATCCAGGAGTATAATCCGGAGATCCGAGTGGATCAGATCACCAAGTCATTTGAGCTGGCACTGTCCCTGCTGTCCATGTCCTTTGGTTATGGTACGAAGAAATACAGCTTTGAGAATGGTCAGATTACCACGGCAACGGAGTATATGGGAGAGCGTCAAGATCAGATGCAGGAACTCAACCGACAGCGTCAGGAGGCTATCCGGTACATACAGGATATCTGTAAGGCAGTGATGTGGTTTGCTAACACATTCCAAGGTAAGTCCTTTACGCTGGATCAGGAGATCCTGGTAGACTTCGATGACAGCTATATTACCGATCGAGAGGCAGAATTGGAACGTAAGCGTAATGACGCGCTTTCCTTCGATATCCCTGAACTGACAATTTGGTATCTGATGGAGGCATATAGCCTGACAGAAGATGAGGCAACGGAACTAGTAAAAGAAAAACTGCAGGAGGAAGAGGACAAGCCTACCGGAGAGGATGAAGACTAATGCTGACAAATGAACAGGAAGAGATCATCGGCGAGGCATTGCTTCCTTTGTTTCAGTATTTGGAACACAGTGTGATCGTGGATGTGGCACAACGGATCCTGGCAACAATGGCATATTCCAGGACAGCAGAGATTGAAGCACAGCGCCTTCAACAGTTAGGGTACAGTCCGGCGAAAATACGGAAAGCGGCAATGAAACTGTTACAGTCAAACCCGGAATTCCGGAAAGAGGTTGCGAAGAATACTTTGGAACATAAGAAGACGGTGAAAAAACTGTTGAAAGAGATTCTGAAGGCGGCGGAGGCAGCAGGCGGACAGGTTATGCAGGAATCAGCAGACCTGTCCTATCTGGATGATTTGAGAACCTGGAAGCAGGCAGGGAAAGAAATTACCGACAATTCTTATCTGCCGCAGCTGGTGGAAGCTATAAGGAAACAAACAAATGAGAATATGAAAAGCCTGGCAGGATCGACAGGATTTAAAACCATGTCAGGTTTTGAAACGATGGAAAACCTATATCGAAGAGAATTGGATAAGGCAATGATCAAGGTATGTACCGGAACATTCAGCCGGGAGCAGGTGATATATGACACGGTCCATAGCCTTGCAGATAGTGGCCTGCGTACCATTGACTTTTCTTCCGGCTACAGTATGCAGCTTGATACCGCGGTGAAACTGGCAGTGAGAACGGGGTCCGGTCAGATTGCCGCTAAAATCATGGATGAAAACATTACAAGGACTGGAGAAAACCTGGTATATGTATCTAAACACTGGGGAGCACGTAATACCGGTGATGGTCACGCCAACCACGAACAGTGGCAGGGACGGGTATATTACATCAAAGAGGGGGAGGACTACAGTTCTGAGGCAAGGCGGATAGGACAGAACTATATAACAGATCTGTGGAGAGCAACGGGATATAGTGCGGATGGGATTCATGACAACGATCCTTTAGGCCTGCATGGGTATAACTGCCGGCATAAGCATTATGTATGGTTCATCGGCAGCAGTCTTCCGGATGAGGACCCACAGCCGGATCCAGTCACGATAGATGGAAAAACCTACGATTACTACCAGATTACACAGAAAATGCGGACGTTGGAAAGAAAAATCCGGGCATTAAAGCGTGAGAGGGAAGCAATGGCAACGCTGGGGCAGGATACCAAGGAAATCTCCGGAAAAATTAAGCAGAGGATCAAGAATTATCAGGACTTCTGCAAGGATGCAAAAATAAAGCCGGATATTAACAGACTAAGGTATGAATGCAAGACATCAGATCTGACAAAGACGAAGGCTTGGAACGGATTTGAGGTATCGGTAACACAGACCAAGAAAACCGTTGCAGATGTACTGCAATCTGATACAATGAATGCAACAGAAGATAAAGGAAAAGAGAATTTGACAGAAATATATAATATCGGTAAAATTGATACAAAATTGTACAGGAAAAAGTTTGGAAATATACAAACGGATGAAGTTATTGTTACCAACGAGAGAATTGAGCATATTAAATCACACCATCCTGAAGACTATGAATTGTTTGAACGGTATGGGAAGGACTGTATAGCTGATCCGGACTTAATCATTAGTGATGAAAAGAATGCGGGAACGGCTTTTCTGATTAAGAAATTGCCAAATACGAATTTGAATGTTGTGCTTAGACTTGTACTGGAAAATGAAGACAGTAAATTAAAAAATTCTGTTATGACATTTTGGAGAATCAGAAAAAGAAATGTTGAAAAGCTGATAGAAAAGAATCAAATTCTTTACAAAAAGGAATAATTAATGTATAATTGACTTACATTAGTAAGAGAGTGTTTTGAAGTAGAGATTGTGCTGCTACGCACCCTATGGGTCAAAAGAAATGTGGGAAAGGGCACACCCACCAAAATACTCTCTTATCATGTGCAAGATTTAAAGTTATACCCATCACAACCGTGATGGTTTTTTATTTATAATAGTATTGCATAATAGAACACATGTATGCTAAAATATTCTTGTGAGACACTTAAGCCAACCAAAAGGAGAAAGTTGGTAATATATGAGTTCTAAGTGGTGCAAATGCCCGAAATGTGGTAATCCGCACTTCTTAAAAGTGTTGCCGAATACGAAGATATGTAATTTCCCGGCATACTGCAAGAAATGTAAAAATGAAATAGTGATCAATGTAGAGCCAAGAGCCGATGTGATCAATTCCAAGTGAATTGATCCTTGGCTCTTTTTTTGTTCTACGATGGCGGAATAGAGCAGAGGCAGCTCACCGGGTTCATACCCCGGAGGTCGCAGGTTCGATCCCTGCTTCCGCGATTATCCCATATCGCAGAAAGTGCGATTCACAAAATATTTTAGGAGGACAATATGAAGAACATTTTTGAAATCATGAAAGAGTATGGACTGGAAGTACCTGAAGATAAGAAAAAGGACTTTGAAAAAGCCGTACTCGAAAACTACAAGACCCAGACCGATTATGACAACCAGACCAAGAAGCTGGACGCAGCGAATGAAACCATCCAGGCTAATGATACTGCAATGAAAGATTTGCAGACCCAGTTAGATGGATTCAAGGATGTGGATGTCACAGGGCTCAACAAACGAATCAGTGATCTGGAAGAGGAAAAGAAGAACATTCAGAAAGATTACGATTCTAAGATTGCAGATCGGGACTTCAGTGATCTTGTAAAGGAAAGTATTGCAGCTGCTAAGGGAAAGAATCCTAAGGCAATTATGGCTCTGCTGGATGTAAATGCGCTGAAAGCATCCAAAAACCAGAAAGAAGACATTGCCGCAGCATTGAAAACTTTAACAGAAGCAGAAGACAGTAAAATGCTCTTCGGTGAGCCGGAGCCTAATCCGGTAGGAACTGGAAATCTGATTGGACAGGTGAGAACCGGAAGCAGTGCTAATGCAGATGAAGCCGCAATGAGAGCTGCAATGGGACTTCCGCCTGCGACAGAAACAAAGTAGGGAGGAAAGTAAATGCCTAACACAATTGCATTAGCAAAAAACTATGTGCCTCTGCTTGATGAGGTATACAAGAGAGAATCTGTAACCAGTGATCTGACAGGAGATCCTGCAATGGCAAGAGCAGGCGCAAACGCAAAGGAGATTATATATCCTCAGATTGCGGTAACCGGTCTTGGCGATTATGACCGTAACAGTGGTTATACACAGGGAACAGTGGATTTCAGGTGGGCATCCACGGAATACAACTATGACCGTGGTGCCAAACTGTCCGTAGATGCTATGGATAATCAGGAAACCTATAATCTTGCATTTGGTATGGCCGGTGCAGAACTTATGCGTACCAAGGTAGCACCGGAAGCGGATGCGTTCACATTTGCCACACTTGCAGGCACTGAGGGCATTTCCAAGGGAGAAGCCAAGAAGATTGTCACCGCAGAAGAGTTCCTCGCAGAACTGCTGGAGGCAAAGAATACGATGGATAACGATGAGGTGCCGGAAGAAGGAAGAATCCTGTACGCAACTGCTAATCTGTTAAATGGATTGCTGATGATGGATACCTATAAGTCCAAGGAGATTCTTGCGGCATTTACCATCAGGAAGCCTGTACCGCAGGGAAGATTTTATACTTCCATCGATCTGTTGGATGGTAAATCTGCAGGTGAGGAAGCAGGTCATTATCGCAAGGGAACTGCAAAGTACGAAAAGACTAAGGATCTTACACCTGTAACCAGCAAGACATATTACACGGAGAGTGGTGGAGCTTATTCTCCTGTAGCTGGTTCCAGTGCATCCGCTGGTTCCATGTCCTCTTATTATGAGATGGTACAGGAAGCTGCAAAGCCTATTAACTTTATGATTATCCATAAGCCCGCCATCATCAAGCATGACAAGCATGTGGTATCTAATGTGATCCCTGCATCTTCCAATCCGGATGCTGATGCAGATATCATCAAGTACCGCAAGTACGGTCTTGTGGATGTCTACAAGAACAAAGTAGCTGGTATTTATCTGAGCCATCAGGCGTAGGAGGTAGCACATGAGAACAGTAGGAATGGGAGTAAGCTCCAAAAGCGAAGAGGGTAAGAAGTTACTTGCAGAGATCACTGATCTGAAAGCAGAAAATGTAGCACTGAAACAGGAGATTACAGATCTGAAAGCCAAGAAAGCCACCAAAAAGACCAAGGAAGAAGATCAGAATCCTGCAGAAGAGTAAAAACGGAGGGAGCAGTATGTCTTACATAACGTGGGAGCAATACGGCTCCCTTTATAATAGCATCACGGATGAGAAGGAATTTAACCGATTATCCAAACTGGCAGAGATCAAGCTGAATGCAATTACGCATATGCGGGCAAAGAGATTTGAGGAGGCATATGACGAGGATACGGCCACGGACTTTCAGCAGCAGGTACATGTGCAGATCCAGGATACATTTTGCCAGCTGCTCAATACTATGGCTGTGCAGGATGCGTCTGGGATGGGAACTGGTATTACATCCGTAAGCAACGACGGGTATTCAGAGTCTTACAAGGTTACAACAGCGCAGGAGAAGGAAACGCAGCTAACCTCTGTAATACGTTCCGGACTATCCGGTACGGGACTGGCAGGTGCGCTATGAGTGTTCTTTTTACGGATACTATGACAGTCTATAATTTTCATAGAGATCCGAAGACAGACGAAGAAGTATGGCTCAGATCAGTAGTGAAGGGAGTTCAGTGGCGTCACAATAAAACGGATGTAACATCTTCCGGCGGAGTGCAGACGGAAAGCAAGGTTGAGAGCATCACGGTGGACTTCCAGAGGGGATACGGCAACAAACCTTACCTGGAGCCGCAGAAATTCCGAAAGTTGTCAGCGAAAGAGGCAGCAGAGTACTGGACACTGGATGTACGAACAAATCAGGATAAGTTAGTCCTAGGAGAATCAGAAAAAGAGATAGGAGAACACTATCGCCTGACAGATCTGAAAGAAGATTTCCAGTATGCAGTTACCGTTACGGAGGTATCCGACAATCGTGGAAGAATTCGACTGAAGAACATAAAAGTTGTGGGAAGGTAAAGTTGCACCGGTGCAACAGGTGGAGTATGGCAAATCATTCCTTACGCTTGACACGTAATTTCAATCCAGGGGTATGTATAAAGACACTGGGACTGGAAGAAAAGGGAAGGCTGCAGCGGATCTGTGCAAATGAAATATTACGTTTATCAGATCCGTATGTTCCGTTTGATGTGGGATCACTCCGAGATAGCGGACATATTGAGGATGATACGGATGTTGTGTGGAACACACCGTACGCTCATTACATGTGGGAAGGCAGCGTTTATGAGGATCCGGATCTGCATTGTGCAGGATTCCAGACGGAGAATGGATGGAGATCCCGAAAAAATGTGCAAAAGATTCCAACAACACGAAGCCTGGAATATGGTAACGGTACGCTGCGCGGGGCACACTGGGCAGACCGTATGCTGCAGAATGGCGGACTTGAAAAGATAGAGAAGAAACTTCAGGAGGAGTTGCTAAAATGACGGTATCACAATCCATTATCAAATGGCTGAAAGAATTCTCTCCAGAGAGTATGAAACATATCGACACAGACCGGATGCGCAGCAATGTCAATTTTGCGTTAGTCAAGGAACCTATGACTAATGTGAGAAAGTATATCAGCGGAGTCGAAATCCACAAGGACTACTATCAATTCGTGGTAAGACTGGATACTCAGACGGATAAAAGCTGCATCGAAAACGGAAGCTGGATGGAGCAGTTAACGGACTGGATCGAGGATAGGAACCGTAACAGAAACTTTCCTGATATCCAGGGTGGAAACGTCAAAACAGTAGGAGTATCAAGTCCGTTTTTTATGGGAGAGAATGGACAGAACGAAGCATTGTATCAAATGACAATTTTTATCGAATATAAGAAAGGAGCTCAGGAAAAATGAGAGAAGATTTAAGGCATTACATTGATACCACTATGGGAGCCGAAGAACAGAAGTATGCACTGCTGGGCGATGGCGTAGAATCCCTCACAGAGGAGATGAACCCGGAAGAGGATACGAAGCACTACATTAATATGGCAAAGGCGTCCAATAAGGTAAAGTCATATCAGAGAGCATTTGATGTGGATAAGGAAGACTGTGAAGATGATGATGTCCAGAAAATGATCGATAAACTGGTGGATGATCTTCCTGTAGGCGCGAAGGCTCGCACATCTTTTATAAGACTGCGCTTAAAAGATGCGGTACAGGGTGAGGAGGGAACCTATAAAGCAATCAAGGTGCCGTGTACAGTATCTGTTACTTCCAATGGTGGAGATGGCGGGGACTACGTTCACAATGTACTTAGTGTAAAGCAGGCCGGTGATGATATCAAAGGTAAATTTAATATCAAAACCAATACATTCACAGCGGATTCCGCAAAATAATACAGGTGTTAATCAATATTAACATATGTGGTGGACGCACCTCTCTGTCGTCCATCACATTCAGAGAGGATGGCAATATATGGAAAAAATTAATGCTATTAAGGGTGGCACAGAAGTACAGGTAAATGACAATGGCGATACGATTGTCTGTAATTTTGGAAGTCAGGAATTCTATGCAGATTTCACAGAGCTAATAGATAATCTGGAAAAAGTTAAGAAATATGTAGCTACGGAAGAATTTACAAGAAAACCGGAAATAGAGCAGCTTCGGATCATAATTGGAAAGACTAATGAGATCATGTCTGACATTGACAGAGTGTTCGGAGAAAGGACCTGTAAGAAGGTATTTGGGGAGATCACACCGAGTCCTATCCTGATTACTGATTTCTTTGATCAGATCATCCCGATTGCACAGAGATATGCAAACGGTAGAAATAAGGAACTTTGGGAGAAATACAGCAGAGAAAGAGATGGCGGAAACATAAATCACAATAGGAATCGTCAAAACCGAAGACACCATAAATAGTGGGGGAGTCATATGTTTAATATTATGTTGGATCAGCTTCCGACAGACTGGAAAGGATATCCTATTTCGGCTTCTTTCCGGACGGGAATAAAAATGTCCATGTGCATGTCGGATCCTGATTTATCGGATATGGAGCGATTTTATATTGCATCGTATTTGCTATTTCCCAAGGAATGCCCGGAACCGCAGGAAGCCGCGAAAGCGATTGAATGGTTTATGACAGAATTTAACCATGACAACTATCAACAGAAGAAAAACGAAGATATTATCATGGACTGGGATATGGACCAGTGGAGAATATATGCAGCATTCCGTAACCAGTATCATATAGATCTGCAGAAGGCGGAAATGCACTGGTTCGTATTTATGGGACTGTTGGGAAATCTCCAGGAGAGCTCCCTAACACATGTAATGGACATACGGCAGAAAAAGATTACTTCAAAAATGTCGCAGGAAGAGAAAAACGCGTATAGGAGCGCCAAAAAGATATTTGCTATTAAGGCACCAAAGGATGAGAAAATCACACCTGAGGAGCAGGCAAGAATAGATGAATTTATGAAATATGCCAAAATCAATAAGTCGACAGAGAGCCAGTGAGCCAGTTGATACCGTATAGGTGTTAGCAGGCTCTTTTTTGATTAAGGAGGCATCATGGCAAAGTACGATACTGAGATCAGGTTACATTCTGATCTGGACAATTCAAAACTGGATAAGGGTGCTGAACACATCGAAAAAAAGCTGGATGAACTGGAGGAAAAAGCTAAGGACACCAGCCTGACACCGGAGGGATGGTCAAAAGAAGACTGGGATAAATTCGAGAAGAATTTTGACAGTATCATGGAGCGGAATAAGAAGAAAGCAGAAGAGGCAGCGGCAGAAATGGCTAAGGCCAGCACTGCAGTAGGCGAAGCAACGATTCCGCAGGACACCGTAGGGTATCAACAGTATGATTCAGCTGCCATCATGGAACAGATTGAGCAGCAGGCCAGTGCAGCAGATAAGGTCAGCGAAAAGGAAGAGAAGATTGCAGAGAAGATCAGGGAGCAGCAGGTAGCAGAACAACAGCTGATTGATATAAAAAACAATGCTGTGGTAGCTGATCAGAATATGGTTGCCCTGATGCAGGAGCAGGAGCAGATCATAGAACGGATGGCACTGTTGAAAAAGGCTGGAGTCACAGACGGATATCAGGAATATGATGAGCTGTCTGCCAGACTTGCAGAGATCAACAAAGAGGTCCATACAATCCGGAATGGTTTTTCTGAACTGGAATCCAAGGGAAGAAAAGCACTGGATTCCTGCGGAACCAGTGCAAAGAAATCGGGGGGCCTGTTATCTACAATGGCAAGCCGCCTGAAGGGAATTCTGCTGAGTTTATTTATATTTAATTGGATATCTAAGGGATTCAATGCAATGGTATCCGCAATGAAAGAAGGCTTCCGGAATCTTGCTCGATATTCCAAGGACTATAATGCACAGATGTCTGCACTGAAAAGTAGCTGCGCTCAGTTTAAGAACAGCCTGGCAGCAGCATTTGAACCTATCGTCAATATGGCTATCCCATATCTGGTAAAGCTCATTAACTGGCTGATCAAGGCAGCGGATGCAATTGCCCAGTTTATGGCAATCCTGCAAGGGAAAAGTACTTATACTCGAGCAAAAAAGCAGAATATTGATTATGCTAAGTCGTTGGACACTACTACGAAGTCTGCAAAGAAAGCGCTGGCAGCATTTGACGAGCTGAATGTACTCAGCGAACAGGGCGGAACTACGGCAGGTGGAGGAGAGCTGACCGGTAAGGATGCTTTTGAAGAGGCTTCTGTGAATCCTAAAATGGTGGAAATGCTGGAAAAGGCTAAGAAATTATTGAAGATCATAAAGCCATTGGCTGTGGTAATAGGAATTACTCTTCTTGCTTGGCGGATAGCGGGACTGCTGAAGGATCTCAGAGGTCTTGTGCCGTATTTGTCCACGGCTTTCGGATTAATCATGCTGATTGCCGGGGTAGCATTGATGGTATATAACTATATGAAAATGTGGGAAAACGGTGTGGACTGGGAAGGTATTGTTGGATATGTTGCCGGATTGGCACTGGCGGTTGTAGGGTTATTGATATTGTTTGGACCGATAGCCGCAGGAATCGGACTGATTGTTGGTGGAGCAGCCGGTCTGATATTGGCACTGAAGGATATAACAGAAAACGGTTTGAATGCCAAGAATATGACATTATTGCTGATCTCTGCCGGTGCGATACTGGCCGGGGTGTTTATTACACTCGGCGGAGCTGCAACTGTAGTTGTCGGTGCTGTAATGGCGGTAATAGCTGCTATAGCAGGTGTGGTTGTGTGGGCCGGAAATGGTGAGGAGGCATTGTCTACATTAAAAGATGAATTAAATTTGCTGGGAAAATTTGTAAAGAGTGTATTTGTAGGAGACTGGAAGGGAGCATTTGATGCAATTATTGTGTATGCAAAGAAAGCTACTAATCTCGGTAACATAATTGCTGAATCATTTCTAAAGTTATGGTTGAATGGTTTGAACACTCTTATTGATGCAATCAATTCATTTAAAATTGATATCCCCGACTGGGTACCTAAATGGGGTGGACAGACATGGAGCCCAAATTTAAAGAATATTCCGACAGATTTGCCACGACTTGCAGATGGCGCAGTGATCCAGGGTGGAAAACCATTTGCGGCAATCCTGGGTGACCAGCCAAGAGGGCAGACCAACATTGAAACACCGTTGGCCACTATGATGGAAGCATTTAAGCAGGCACAGGCGGAAAATGGTGGCGGTACATATACATTTGTAGCAAAGTTGAATGAGCGGGAGATCTTCCGGGAAACGGTGCGGCAGGATCGGATGTACAAGAATACACATGGACAGAGTGCATTTATTTAGGAAGGAGGGAGAGCAATGCCGGGAAAATTCAATGGATGGCTAATTAAATTCGGAGATGTGACTCTCCCTAATTCATTTCTGCTGGCTGATGGATGGGAGAGCACTCCAAACCAAAGAGTGGAAATAGATGCCTACAGAGATGCAAATATTTTGTTACATAGGGAAACGTCTCCGAACTTCAAAACAAAATTAAAACTGAATATTCGGGAAATGAATCTTGAGGAACGGATGGCATTTGATAATGCAATTGGACTTGCAACTCTTCCGACGACGGAAAAGAACCAGCGAAGGGTAAGGTGCACATATTGGAATGATGAAACTTTGGAATACGCCACAGGTGTTTTCTACATGTCTGATACTACCTATACAATACATACATTGAGCGAGGATGAAAAAGACATCGAATACAATGAATTTACACTTACGTTGACGGAGTATTAAATGGAGAACAGCATTAAGAATCTGTTTTATGATGATTCGGTAGAAAAACAGTTAATAATTGAATGTCCGGTGTCAGGCACAACACTGACTAATGCTGAATACCAGACAGAGACCATGACGATAACGGAGTCCATATGCGATGAACAGGAGCTGCGATTTGGATGCTGTAATGCATCGTCCTTTGAAATAAAGGTGCTAAATACGATAGAAAATTTCAAAGGCAAGAAAATGAAAGTGTCAAGTCTGCTTGCAGGTCAGGACGAACCATATCAGTTGGGGGAGTATAAGGTATATTCGGACAAACCGACAGCTGACAGACTGTATAAAGATATCGTAGCTTATGATGCCATGTACGATATACTGAATGCAGAGGTATCCAGGTGGTATAACAGCCTTGCATTTCCGATGAAACTCAGGGCATTCCGTTACAGTTTTTGTGCTTACATGGGAGTAGAACAGGAAGAAATCACGCTGGTTAACGATGATATGGTAATAGAAAAAACCATAGATCCCGAAGAACTCCCGGGAAAGACAGTTATTGAGGCTATTTGTGAGATCAATGGCTGCTTTGGACATATCGGCAGAAATGGAAAATTACGATATGTGGTGCTGGAGCAGATGATAGAAGGGCTGTATCCGGCGGATGATCTGTATCCGGCAGATGACCTTTATCCTGCAGATCCGATGGGCACCACAGAAGTATCCCGGAATAATTATATCTCCTGCCAATATGAGGATTTCATAGTTCAGCACATTGATAAATTGCAGATTCGCCAGGAAAAAAATGATATCGGGGCAATCGCCGGCACAGGGGATAACTGCTATATCATCGAAGATAACTTTTTAGTGTATGGCAAGTCTGCTGCAGACCTGCAGACCATCGCAGACAACGTCCTCAGCGTGATTGGAGTCGTATGGTACCGTCCGGCACAAGTGGAAGCTCGCGGCAATCCTTGCCTGGAGGTGGGAGATGGTATATTACTGCACACGACCCGAGAGACTATCTATACATACATACTGCAGCGTACGTTGAAAGGTATACAGGCTCTAAAGGACAGTTATACTGCGGAGGGCGAGGAGTACAGAACCGGGCAGGTCAATGGCATAATGAAGTCCATTATCCAGCTGAAAGGCAAGTCGAATGTCCTCACACGGACGGTGGAAGAGACCAAACTGGAACTGAAGGATGTCAACGAAAATCTGTCTGCACAGATCAGCATCAATGCACAGCAGATACTTACCAAGGTATCCAAGGACAATATCGTTTCAGAGATCAATCAGACTGCGGAAAGCATCAAGATCAAGGCAGAACGGATAGACCTGGTCGGTGTGGTAAATGCGGATGAACTGGTCAGCAAATATGCCACCATAGAGACGTTGAATGTGACCAAACTGGAGTTAAATAACCTGATTGCTACCAAGGCTACAGTAGACTCTCTCAATGCGGTGAGCAGTCGTGTGGGGAGCCTGGAAGCGGATCATGTGACAGTCTCTGATCTGAATGGTGTAAGCGCCCGTTTGGGAACGGTAGAAGCCAACTATATCAGTGCCGGAACCGTAAAGGCTAATTACATGGAAGTAGCCAACTGGACATCCTCCGGTGTAATTAAAGCGGACAGAATCAGCGCTGCGACTATCGTAAATAAGCTGTCCAGCGTGGATCTGGTCAGTGTGCGAGCAATGGGTGTCAACGGGTACATGAATTATAAAGGTACAGTAGTTGCGTGGAGAACAAAAAACATTAGTGGGACTGTTATTACTTATTTGGGACCGGAGGATTAAGAATGAGCAATTTAGAAATCAGGGAATTTAGTCAGGCCATTACGAAATTTGTGGATGAATCCAGCCTGCCGGAGGAAGTCAAGCGACTTGCATTACAGGAGGTTCTGACACGACAAGAGCAAAGAACTAGAGATGCGTTACTGGCAGAAATTGAAGCCAGGGACGCTGAGGAGCAGGAGGTGAAGCAGGATGCAGAAAGCGTATAATCCTACTGTTTGGGAAAACACTCCATCTATTAACACTCCGTTGAATGAAACGAATTTGAATAAGTTAAGTCAGGGTGTGAGTGAGATTGATAACCGTGTGATAACGCTGGACTTGACCAAGTTATCAATCACGGAAGCCAATGGTTTGGTAAAGAGTATTGAATTGAACCAGGATACAGGTGATATTACGATTACATATTATTCCGGATCAACCAGTGTATTACACACTTTAATGGCACAGATCGCCATTAACTTCGGCTACGATCCCAGCACGGAACGACTTATCATCTACTTAAAGGATGGAACAGAGCAGTACATAGATCTGTCAGCACTTATTACTCAGTTTGAGTTTTTGGAATCTGATACTATTTACTGGACCATAGATGGGGATGGCAAGGTAAAGGCTGATATCAAAGCTGGCAGCATCACAGGAGACAAGCTGCAGCCCGATTATTTGGCCGATATTACGGTACAGGCAGAAACGGCAACACAGCAGGCATCTGCGGCGGCAGCATCTGCGGCGCAGGCTAAGATAGATGCGGATCGCGCGGAGACTTACGCAAGCATCAGCGAGCCTAAATTTTATTTAGATGAGACCACAATGAACCTTTATATGAAGGATGGCGTGGGTGTGGATTTTGTAGCTGATGATAATGTTTTGTATTGGAAAGTAGCATAAGGAGGAATGAACTATGGCAGCACCGGAGGGATACAAAACTCTCGGAAAGATCGGAATATCTTACAAAGGAGATTACACCCCTAATACCGTATATGAGCGACTGGATGCGGTATATCACAATGGCAGTACATATTTGGCTATCAAAGATGCTCCGGACGGAGCACCCAGGGATGATAAGATCAATTGGATTTATCTTGCAAAAGGTTATGATGGAGAGACGGTGGATGTGGCAGATTCAGAGATTGCATTTGCGGATTCGGAGACCCGGGAAAATATTACCAGTGGAGAAAAAGTCTCTACTGTATTTGGCAAGGTCAAAAAATTTTTTGCTGATCTGACTGCACCGGCATTTGCGCAGATGATTACATCTAAGGAGGATCTGTTGGCCACAAAGGTGACCGGATATGTCCCGGATGCCAAGGCGGTAGCGGATGCGGTTACAGAGGTAAATGGCAAGTTACCACGATTAGAAGTACTTAAAATACAGTTAGGCGTAGAAACTACAGTAAACCCTGGAAATTTTTCACTATTATTTCCAATAAAAAAAGAAGGTTATACTCCATTAGCCATTAAATCATGGGCATTATATAGCAGAGACAGTGCTGATAATATACATATTAATGGTGTTGTAACAAACTCGAATGCTGGAGTGTCAATAGAAGGTAGATTTTCTGGATCATATCAGTTAACTATACCTTCTGATGCTTTTGTCGAAGTATTATGTTTGGTCAATTAAATTTATAAATAAGATTTTAAGCAAACTGCGGTAAGCACACCTCTATAAGTGGTATCGGAGGATACATTGGCAAAGTCATAAGTGGATAAATCAATATTGGTTATAGTATCTACTGCTCTTAGCATTACGTTAGTACTTCCACCGCCTCCAATCATTGATGCTCTAACAGTTTGACCAAAAATGGTATTATTATATGTAATATCAGATGATATATTGCAATCAATAAATCCAATTATTAACCACAAACCAGGTGTTACAGTAACACTACATATTGTTACGGGTTTATTTAATTTTTGATTTTTATATTCACCTGTTTTCTGTTCTATTTTCATTTGTAACTTGCCATTTAGTGTAGTAGATCAGAAGGCGGGCGCAGCCACAAGAGCGCCAGAAAGGAGCCCACATGGGTTACATAAAATTTAAAAATAAAGAGACCGTCTCAAAGGTCATTGTATCTGAGGAGAGTCCACATGTGATCCGGATCACCGGAGACAATATCATAGTAAATACTGACGGCTTCCGGCTCTATCTGGACGCAGACTGCAAATATCCGCTGGACAACGGCGAGTATGCGGCATATACCACGCTGTACCGCAAGGGTGACGGCTGGTATGAGCTGTCAGATGATGGCTCTGTATATATTGAGCCGGTTGCACCGGTGCAACCTGAACCGACCGAGGAGGAGCTTGCAGAGCTGGCCAGACAGCAGCAGATCAGTCAGTTGACTGTGCAGATCGATGGTCTTAAGGCACAGATAGCCGCCAGTGACTATAAGGTTATCAAAACCTATGAGTACACTCTTCTCGGCGAGCAGACCGAGTACGATATGGAAGCTGTCCACGCAGAGAGACAGGCTCTCCGGGATCAGATCAACACCCTGGAGACACAGCTGGCAGATCTGACCGCAACTGCAGAGTAGGAGGCTGCCTATGAGAGTGAGAGACGGTCCCAAACAATAAAACATAGTAACCAAGAGCCAAGAGCCGATTACTTCCTTCAGGAGGTGACCGGCTCATTATATTAAGGAGACTGAGATGGCAACAGAAATCATTGTGGCACTGATCGGCTGCGCGGGAAGTGCGGCAGGCGCCTTCTGCGGAATTCTGGTCAATACAAAATTGACTACATATCGGTTGGAGCAGCTCGAAAAAAAGGTGGATAAGCATAACACAGTCATAGAACGCACATTCAAGCTAGAAGAAGCGCAGGCAGTTATGCAGGAACAAATTAAAGTAGCAAATCACAGAATTGAAGATTTGGAAAGAGAGGAAAAAGAATGAGCACAAGTACAATCATGGTAATTATTTTGGCAGTGCTGACGGCACTGGTAGTAGGAACATTTTTATGGGTATACATCCGCGATAAGACGATTGATGAGATCAGAGTGAATGTGTATCACCTGTTTCTGAAGGCAGAACATGCATTTAAAGAGTCGGGTTCCGGAAAGCAGAAGATGAAGTATGTAGTAAGTCAGGCAAGAAAACTTTTGCCTTCATGGCTGCAGTATTTTGTCACTGATGAGTTTTTAGAAAGCGTTATAGAAAAGTGGTTCCAGGCAGTGAAGGATCTGCTGGATGACGGCAAGCTGAATGGATCAGAGGAGGAAGAAGAATGAAAAAGGCATTATCAAAAGGACCGGATATTTCCAAACACAATGGAAATGTTAATATCAAAAAAGTGCGTGATGCCGGATATAAGCCTATAGGTATTCGGGCTGGTTACGGAAAAAATAACGTCGACGAGAAGTATGTGAGCAATGCATTGGCCTGCTTTAATCTGGCTGTGCAGGTGCTGCTCTACTGGTTTTCATATGCCTACACCGCAGCAATGGCAGTGGCAGAGGCAGAGTTTTGTATCACTCAGGCTAAAAAGTACTGGAGCAAATGCCCTATTGCATTTGATTTTGAGTACGACTCTGTAAATTATGCGCGTAAGAGAGGCGTGAATGTCACAAAACAGCTGGCTACAGATATGGCAATTGCATTTTTGCAAAAGGTCAAGGCAGCCGGTTATCTCCCGGTGATCTATACCAACAAAGATTACCTTAATAAATATTTTGACATGAACCGGATCGTAAAAGCACTGGGAAAGGTATACGTATGGTATGCACGCTATACGTCCAGTCTGTCTGCAGCGGAACTGGATCTGGCTGATGTCTGGCAGTATACTTCTTCCGGATCTGTTCCTGGAATCAGTGGTAAGTGTGATATCAATATCTTTTATACGGACTTTGAAATGGTATCTTCTGTTCCGGCGCAGAGGGAAGAGACTTGCAATATTAATATTCAGAATTTTCAAAAGGCTGCCAACGCAGACGGATACCGGGATGCATACGGTCGTAAGCTTACAGAGAATGGCAAGGACGACAAGAACACACAGTATGTCCGTAAGCATATATGCTTGCAGGCAAAGCGCGTAGGGCTTAAATATAAGGTGGGATCTACCGGTGAGGTAGCCAGATGGTGGCAGACACGTTGTAACGAGATCCTTGGCGGTAATCAGGACACTGATGGCAGGTATGGCAAGACTGCCAGAGCGGAGACAATCAAGCTGCAGAAAAAGCTTAATCTCACAGCCGATGGTAAGGCGGGATATAACAGCCTGCAGGCGGCATTCTATAATTGACGGATCAGCAGAAGGTATGGTACTCTGAATTTAACTCATAGAATCCTTGCCATGGAAGAAAGGACGAAGAACAAGAAGGGGTGTTCTTCGTCCTTTTTATATTAACTGGCAAGTTAGATAATAAAAATAATTTTATAATTAAATCATCAGAAAACGAAAAACTTAACGCAGATGTCGTCATTATAAAACACAATAAAATGATTCAGATAAGATTTGATGGATTCAAAAATCTTACACTTAATACTTACAATACATTATTTGTTTTACCAGATGAGTTTAAACCAGTAAGCGGAGCATTTTATGATTGCAGTAATCCAAACGGAGAGATATATCGGATAGTGATTAGCTCAAATGGCGTAGTTGAATTATTCCCATATACAAATATAAATCTCTACAATGCTTGTAATACCTTTGTTTATATTAGTAATTAAGCCATTTCAAAGGACACCCACATTACACTATACCTTTGGGCTACGTTTGTATATGCTACTAGATTATTATCACCATCAAAAAATATATCTATTAACCTATTTAAAGACGTCCCTTGTGATATAACAGTGAATAGAGTATATGGTGTTTGAGGTAAACTACCAGACACTAACTTATCCACTGAAACCATATTTGATCCAACAACTAGATTAATGGAAAAGAATCCACACGTAGATAATTTATACTTACCCAACTTGCCAGTTAAAAAGTATACAGAGAATTATTCTTATAAAGAATGTTTGAGCAAGTAATCTAATAGTACACAGTTATTTTGATAAAAATGATAATTTTGCTTGACAAAGTGATAATTATTATATACTATAAAATTGTCAGGTGTTTGTGACGCGGATGGAGGAGAACAAAATGGCAGTAAGAGTGGCTGATCAAATTGCGGAGTTACTCTCCCAAAGAAATATGACCCAGAAAGAATTGTCCAAAATCACCGAAATTACCGAGTCAGCGATTTCTCATTATGTAAAAGGAGATCGGGTGCCGAGGGGAGTAAATTTAATAAAAATTTCTAAAGCACTGGGAGTTACCACGGATTATCTTCTAAAACCAACTGAGGAAGAGGAAGAAAGCAATCCGTTTGAAACAGTTAAAACACTGATTGCTAGAAATGCTGAAAGAATGACGGTGGAAGAGAGGATGGAGCTTATGGGAATGTTGGTTGGAAAAAAATAGGAGGTTATATGCGCTTAGAAGATGAACAGTACGAGTATATAAAAACAACCGTGAGTGATACATTCATAGAATACGGAATAAAAAGTACACCGATAAGTGCGTTCGAGATGGCTGTAAAGATGGGAATTAAGGTCGTCCCATATTCTGTATTAAGTGAGAGAAAAGAGTCTGCTTGTCTAAAACTTAGTAATGATGGTTTCCTAACGGAATTCGATGATCATACGTGGGTGATATATTACAATGATCATTGTCAAAGCTATGGCAGGATAAACCATACCATAATGCATGAAGTTGGACATTATGCATTAGGACATGTAAAAGAAGGGGAAGAGGAGGAAGCAGAAGCGGAATTTTTTGCAAAGTATGCTTTGGCACCGCCTCCACTGATACATAACATGGTGGAAAACATAAATCCTATTTCAATCATGAAGAAATTTGACATAAGTTATGCGGCAGCTCTTTACGCTTACAAATACTACAAAAGTTGGTTACAATATGGACAAACTGAATATACAGGATATGAGAGGAAAATGCTTTCTCAATTTTCTATTGCCTAGTTAGACTAAAATTAGGTATGTAAAACCTGAATAGGTCATTACATAGAAAAAACCAAGCACACGAGATGCTTGGCTCTTGCTGAAAAGTATTGCTACTGTTTCAGCTGGTATAAATTATAGTTTGGTCACTATTAATTTATCACAGTAGCACTCTTTTTGCAAGAGTAACTTGCAGAAAGGAGTGGATATGTTATGTACATTTTTCGTACTTATATTACCACAAAGGATGGCACTAAGCTGTATGCCAAAGATTATGGTAAAAGAGCGTTCCGCATCTGGGTTGGTCCCGGACCGGAACCGGTAAAGAGCAACTAGTAAATAGAACGGCTCATTATGCCAGCTGGATGTTGCTGTTCCTTCGTTAATAAGGAGGTATCTTATGGCTAAAACCAAATCCAGTGTGCGAGGAACACAGCACAAAAAAATTGTACCTGTAAAACCATATGTCAGAAAAGATGGAGTTAAGGTTTCAGGACACAGAAGATCTACACCTAATTAAGAGGTAAGAGGATTGCGAAAGCGGTCCTCTTTTTATATACAAAAATAGTAGCTGTATTTCCATACACGGTGGTGCAAACCCCGGGGCCACGTATAAGGGAAGAAAAGAAAGTGAGGATGCGCTGGCGCTGACACTGGCGGTGGGAAGCATCTTAGAAGAAAACGGAGTGGATGTGTATTACACCAGGACCACAGATATCTACGAGTCTCCTTATCAGAAGGCGCAGGAGGGAAATGAGGTGGGAGGAGATTATTTTGTCTCGATCCATCGCAATTCCAGTCCTTATCCGAACCAGTACAGCGGAGTGGAGAGTCTGGTCTACAACCGCTATGGGGCGGCAGCCAGGATGGCGTACAACATCAATGCCGGACTGGAGCAGGTGGGATTCGTGAATCTGGGGATGAACGAAAGACCGAATCTGGTGGTGCTGAACAGCACAAATATGCCGGCGGTACTGGTAGAAGTGGGATTTATCAATACGGACGCGGACAATGAACTCTTTGACAGCCGGTTTGATGAGATTGCCCGGGCAATTGCTGACGGCATTCTGGAGAGCATCTGATTTACGTTCAGCCCACGCTGCATTCATAAAAGCGTCTGCTACGCATCCGTCGCCATTTTCACGGCTCACCTTTTTACCTAAATCTTACAAATAAATTACCGGACTGTGATATTATGTGAATTTCCTTCATGTTAGTATGATTGCGTAATCAAGAGAAAGAAAAACAAACACATGGAGGACATTATTATGAGAGTAAGACACAGCAAATTATTAGCTCTGATCGGAGCAGGAATATTAGCAGTAACTACATTGGTTGCATGCGGTAACAGTGATGCAACCACAGCGCAGCTTTCCGTAGCAGAGAGCAGCGCAGCAGAAAGCACTGTAGCAGCAAGCAGTGAAGTAGCTTCTACTGAAACCACCGCAGGTCTGTCCGGCAGCATTTCCATGGTAGGAAGTACTTCTATGGAGAAGTTAGCCAATGCATTGAGCGAAGCTTTCATGGAAGAATATCCTGATGTAACCGTAACTGCTGAGTTCGTAGGATCCGGTGCAGGTATCGAAGCTGTTACCAACGGAACTGCCGATATCGGCAACTCTTCCAGAAGCTTAAAGGATGAGGAAAAGGCAGCAGGCGTTGCAGAGAACATAGTAGCAATTGACGGTATTGCTGTATGTGTAGATCCTGCTAACGAAGTAGCAGATCTGACCAAAGAGCAGCTGACGAACATCTACAATGGCACAGTTACCAACTGGAAAGAAGTCGGCGGCGCAGATGAGCCTATCATCGTGATCGGCCGTGAGGCAGGTTCCGGTACCAGAGGTGCTTTTGAAGAGCTGGTTGACCTGAAGGATGCCTGCAAATATGCAAACGAACTGGACAGCACCGGTGCTGTGATCGCTAAAGTAGCATCCACTCCCGGAGCTATCGGATACGCTTCCCTGGATGCACTGGATGATAGTGTTAAGGCACTTTCCCTGGAAGGCGTAGAGGCTACCGCAGAGAACATCAAGGCTGGTAACTACTTCTTAAGCAGACCCTTCGTAATGGCTACCAAAGGTGAGATCTCCGAGCAGAACGATCTGGTACAGGCATGGTTCGACTTTGTACTGGGTGACGAAGGACAGCAGATCGCTTCCGAAGTTGGTCTGATCACTGTAAAGTAAGTTTCGGAATCGAGAAAAGGAAAAAGCGATGAATAGTCAAACACACGCTTCCGTAATGGGAAACAGAAAAAACAAAGCGGTAGTGGAAACTGTGGCACAAATAGTCTTTACGATTTGTGCCTTCTTCGCTGTACTGGCGGTAGTTTCCATTACCTTATATATGATCATCAGTGGCACTCCGGCAATCTTAAAAGTGGGATTAAAAGAGATTCTGTTCAGTACAGAATGGATGCCGACGGCGGCAGAGCCGAAATTCGGTATTCTGTGGGTTATCCTGACTTCTATCGTTGGTACAACACTGGCAATTTTACTGGGTGTACCCATCGGCGTACTGACAGCGGTATTTCTGGCAGAGGTGGCACCTAAGCCCTTAGCTGCCATTGTAAAGCCTGCGGTAGAGCTGTTAGCCGGCATCCCTTCCGTTATCTATGGATTGTTGGGAATCTACTTATTGAATCCTCTCATGTATCAATTAGAAAGACTGATCTTCCGGGGATCCACGACACACCAGTTCACCGGAGGTGCGAACCTGTTGTCTGCCGTGATCGTACTGGCGATCATGATCCTGCCCACGGTGATCAATATCAGCGAGACTTCCATACGCGCCGTTCCCGCCGGAATAAAATCGTCCTCCCTGGCACTGGGTGCTTCCCATGTGCAGACCATTTTCCGGTCCATCCTTCCGGCAGCCAAATCCGGAATTGTGACCGCTATCGTTCTGGGAGTGGGACGAGCTATCGGAGAGGCTATGGCTATCACACTGGTATCCGGCAGCAGCGTGAATGTGCCCCTGCCCTTTAACTCCGTGCGATTCCTGACCACAGCCATTGTCAGCGAGATGGGATATTCTTCCGGACTGCACAGACAGGTGTTGTTTACCATCGGACTGGTGTTGTTTGTATTCATTATGGTCATTAATGTAGCGCTGAATAAAATACTGAAAAAGGGGGCGGATGACAATGAATAAAGACACCTTATATGTAAAAAGAAAACGCCCCACTGACATGCTGCTATTGGCAGCTATTTACATCTCCGCCACACTGGCGGTGGCACTTTTGCTGGGAATTATCCTATATGTCTTTGTGAAAGGCATTCACACCGTGAACTGGGCATTTTTAACGACTGTGACCAGTGCCAGAAAACAGACCACGGGTATTGCCGGTAACTTGTTAAATACTCTGTACATCATCGTGATCACTCTGCTGATCGCAACCCCCATTGGTGTGGGAAGCGCTATTTACCTGAACGAATATGCCAAACCCGGCAAGCTGGTCTCCCTCATTGAATTTACCACCGAGACCCTGTCCGGTATTCCTTCTATTATTTTCGGCCTATTCGGTATGATCTTCTTCGGAGAGACTTTGGGATTCGGTTATTCGCTACTCACCGGTTCTTTTACCCTGACCCTGATGGTGCTGCCGCTGATCACCAGAAATACGCAGGAAGCTCTGCGAACCGTACCGGACAGCTATCGTACCGGTGCTCTGGGAATGGGATCCACAAAATGGCATATGATCCGTACCATCCTTCTGCCGTCCTCCATGCCGGGTATCGTCACCGGTATCATCCTGGCACTGGGACGTATCGTGGGAGAATCCGCTGCACTCTTATTTACCGCGGGAAGCGATTATAAGCTGCCGAAGTTCACCGGAGCTTTCGGGGACAATCTGGCGAAGCTGGCCCATAAGGCAATGGAGTCCGGCGGAACCCTGACGATCGAACTGTATCTGCAGATGCAGAAGGGACAATATGACAACGCATTTGGAATCGGATGTGTTCTCATTGTTATTGTATTGATCCTGAATCTGCTGACCAAGCTGGCAGCAAATAAATTGAGACGAGAGTAAGAGAAATCACAAAAAGGAGAGACCTTTATGGCTAACAGTAAAATAACCGTGGAAAGCTTAAATCTCCATTACGGAGAGAACCACGCACTGAAAAATGTAAATATGGAGATCGCAGATCATGCCATCACCGCATTTATCGGTCCCAGTGGCTGCGGCAAATCCACTTTCCTGCGCTGCCTGAACCGGATGAATGATCTGGTGGATTGCTGCAGAGTCGAAGGAAAAGTGATCCTGGACGGAGAGGACATTTACGATAAGCGGGTGGATACCACATTGCTTCGTAAAAAGGTGGGTATGGTATTCCAACAGCCAAATCCTTTTCCCATGTCTATCTATGACAATATTGCCTATGGTCCAAGACTGCATGGCATCAAGAATAAAAAGGAACTGGATGAGATCGTGGAGCGTTCCCTGCAGGGTGCCGCTATCTTCGAAGAAGTAAAGGACCGTCTGCATAAATCTGCACTGGGTCTGTCCGGCGGGCAGCAGCAGAGACTGTGTATTGCCAGGGCACTGGCAGTATCCCCGGAGGTGCTTCTGATGGATGAACCTACTTCCGCCCTGGACCCGATCTCTACATTAAAGATCGAGGAATTGATGGAGACCCTGAAGAAAAAGTACACTGTGGTCATCGTAACCCACAACATGCAGCAGGCAGCCCGAGTGTCAGATGATACCGCTTTTTTCCTGGTAGGAGAAGTGGTCGAGAAGAATGCAACCTCCGAGATCTTTGCAAGACCCCGGGATAAACGGACAGAAGACTACATCACCGGACGGTTTGGTTGATTTTGAATGAAAAGATAGGAGGAATGGGAGATGTCACCCAGAGTATTATTTGAGCAGGATCTTGAGACTTTGAAAAACAAAGTATCGGAGATGGGAGAACATGCGGAGATCAGTTATGATCATATGTTATATGGAATCCGGGAGAACAAAGAGGATATTTTAAAGACTCTGCTGGATACGGATCACAAAATGGTGGATATGCAGAGAAGCATTGAAGCTATGTGCTTAAGTCTGCTGACCAGACAACAGCCGGTGGCGAGAGATATGCGGCTGGTGAGTGCAGCACTGAAGGTTGTAACAGACATTGAACGGATCGGTGATCATGTGGCAGATATGGTGGAGCTGTATCTGCGGATGGGGAATATGAATTCTGAGGGAAAACAGGAAAAACTGCTTCTGAAAATGATGGAAGAGGCAAAGGATATGATCCATAATTCTGTGGAGGCTTTCGTGGAGGGAGATGAAGCGAATGCCCAAAAAGTTGTGGAGCATGACGATGTGGTGGACGACCTCTTTAACGATATGAAGAAAGAGATGATGCAGGCTATCCAGGAACAGAATCTGGATGCTGATCGTGTGGTGGATTATCTGATGATGGCAAAGTATTTGGAAAAGGTAGGCGACCATGCAGTAAATATTGCCCAGTGGGCGATCTTCCGTATGACCGGAGACATGGAAGGGGTAAAATTATACTAGAAGCCTGGCAACGATGCAGCCCCCAATTCGCAAAAGAACTATTGTCATATGCTCTTACGAAGGCCAGCAACAATGCAGAGCCTCAATTCGCAAAATCGCCTCTGCGAGGCTTTACTTTTGCTCATTGAGGCGTGCTCGCCAAAGAACCTTTGCCATATGCTCTTACAGATGCCAGCATCTGACGAGCATAGAGCAATAGTTCATGGCTCTGCATCGTTGCAATTTTACATAAATTTTACATTCGAAGATATTGCATTTTACATAAGCAAGATAAAGTGAAGATAGAAACCGAAAATGTAAAGTATGTTATGTAAAATGAGAGGATTAGAGTATGGACTTTTTTGATTTGTTGAAGATGGTAGGAGGACTTGCACTGTTTTTATACGGAATGAATCTGTTGGGTGATGGATTGTCCCAGGCATCCGGCGGACGTCTGGAGCGTATCCTGGAGAAACTGACCAACAACCCGATCAAGGCAGTCTTGATGGGTGCGGTGGTCACCGGCGTGATCCAGTCCTCCTCCGCTACCACTGTAATGGTAGTCGGATTTGTCAATTCCGGCATTATGAGCCTGAAACAGGCAGTGGGCATTATCATGGGCGCCAATATCGGTACCACGGTGACCTCCTGGATCTTAAGCCTTGCAGGCATTGAGAGTGATGCCTTCTGGATCCGTATGCTCAAACCCAGTTCTTTTTCGCCGATTCTGGCAATCGTGGGTGTGGGTATTTTACTGTTTTCCCATAAAGATAAATTAAAAAATGCGGCAACCATCCTGGTGGGCTTTGCAATTCTGATGTTTGGCATGGATTCCATGAGCGCAGCAGTTTCACCTCTGGCAGAGGTACCGGAGTTTACCAATCTGCTGATCAAGTTCCAAAATCCCGTATTTGGTGTGCTGGCAGGACTCATTCTCACAGCGGTGATCCAGTCCTCTTCCGCATCTGTAGGTATTTTGCAGGCACTGTGCATGACCGGAGCGGTAAGCTTCGGCGCAGCAGTTCCCATTATCATGGGACAGAATATCGGTACCTGTGTTACCGCTATGATCTCCGGTATCGGTGCTTCCCGCAACGCAAAGCGTGCGGCACTGATCCACTTGTATTTCAATATTATCGGAACGATATTGTTCCTTGGAATCTTTTATACTGCAAATGCCATTCATCCCTTTGCTTTTTTGGGAGAAGTGGCAACCCCCTTCGGCATTGCAGTGGTCCACAGCTGCTTTAATGTTGCTGCCACGCTGGTACTGCTGCCATTTTCCAATGGACTGGTAAAGCTTGCCTGCCTGACACTGCCTACGCATGAAGATGTGAAGGAAATGTCTGAGACAGACAAGACACTGAGCCTTTTGGATCCCCGATTCCTGGATACACCTGCCTATGCGGTAGAACAGAGCAGACAGGTAGCGTCTGTTATGGCAGACAAATCCCGCAAGGCAATGGACCTCGCCATGGAATTACTGCAGGGGTATGACGAGGCAAAAGCAGAGCAGGTAGCACAGATGGAGACAGATGTGGATCGCTTTGAGGATGAGCTTGGCACTTATCTGGTGAAGCTCAGTTCCAGACAGCTGTCCGGTAAAGACAGCGAGACACTGAACACTATTTTACATTGCATCGGTGATTTTGAGAGGATTTCCGACCATGCCCGCAATGTGAAAGAAGCTGCGCAGGAAATGTATGACAAAAAGCTGGATTTTTCCGATAAAGCACAGGAAGAACTGAAGGTATTCGAAAGAGCGGTACATGACATTCTGGATATTACCATGAACAGCTTTATAAAGGGAGACCTGAACCTGGCAAGACAGGTAGAACCCATGGAAGAGGTTATTGACGGATTGAGCCTGGATGTGAAACAGCGTCATGTGCGCAGACTCCGTAAGGGAAAATGCACTATTGAACTGGGATTCATTTTATCCGATGTGATCACGAACTTTGAACGTGTCAGTGATCACTGCTCCAACATTGCGGTCTGCCTGGTACAGGTGAATGAAGATGAATTCGATACGCATGCTTATCTGGATGAACTGCGCCAGGAGGATAATCTGGATTTTCAGGGTAAAGTGATGGCATGCCGTGAAAAATACAAGTTACCTCCCACAAAGCAGGATCGTGTTATGGAAAAGAATGCAAAATTACTTGCGGAGTAAGGATTTACAGAGGTATAGTTAAGAAGAGAAAGCACAGTCAGAGAGGAGTGCTGTGAGATGGCATTGATCTATGTAGTAGAAGATGATAAAAACATTCAGGAGATTGAGACCTTTGCGTTGGCCAATGTAGGGTATGAGGTAAAAGGATTTGACTCCGCCACAGATTTCTATGCAGCATTGAACGAGACAGCACCGGATCTGATCCTGTTAGATATCATGCTGCCGGATGAGGATGGACTGAGCATCGTGAAAAAGCTTCGTACCAGACAGGATACAGTACTGGTGCCGGTGATCATGGTGACGGCCAAGACCACGGAGATCGATAAAGTGAAAGGCCTGGATCTGGGAGCGGATGATTATATTACGAAACCCTTCGGTGTCATGGAACTGATCTCCAGGGTCAAAGCAATGCTTCGGAGAAGTCAGAAGACTCAGGACAAAGATAAGATTTTGAAGATTGGCAATATTGTGCTGGATAGAGAGAAACATTCCGTGATGGTAGGTAAGGAGCCGGTGGAACTGACTTACAAGGAATATGAACTGTTAAAGCTTTTGATGACGAATGCCGGTATCGTGACTACCAGGGAACTAATCTTAGACCGGGTGTGGGGGATCGATTTCGAGGGAGAGTCCAGAACGCTGGATATGCATATCAAGACTCTGCGTCAGAAGCTGAAGGAAGAAGGCAGTCTGATCAAGACGGTACGTAATGTGGGATACATTATGAACGGTGAGAAAGCGTAACAGAAGATGAAGAAAAAGATTAACAAAATGATGATCCTCATTGCCACGGTGACGATTCTGCTGACGATGGTATTGATCACAGTGGTCTATTATGATCTGTTTCGCAGACAGGTACTGGAGGATCTGAAAAGCTACGGATTGTTGCTGAGCAACTGCTCTTCCGTAGAGGAAATTGAGCAAAGCGGTGTGCCGGTGGAATCGGATCTTCGACTGACCATCATTGGCAGTGACGGCCGGGTATTGTATGATAATGAAGCGGATTCCGTGGCCATGGGAAACCACTCTTCGAGACCCGAGATCCGGGAAGCCATGCAGGACGGAGAGGGCGAGGCGGTCCGTAATTCCGAGACGTTATCCCGGTCCACTTTTTATTATGCCATCCGGCTTGCAGATGGCAGTATCTTACGTCTGTCCAAAGATGCCAGGAGTATTTACAGCATTTTCAGCCAGGCGCTGCCTATGATGGCTGGTATTTTCATAGTGCTGCTGATCTTGTGCATGGTGGCGGCCAAAGTGCTGACCGCGAAGCTGATCGCCCCCATTGAAAAACTGGCAGAGAACATAGGTGAGTGTACGGAAATGCAGACCTATGAGGAGCTGACACCGTTCATGGTCATGATCCGCAAACAGCATGAGGACATTATGAAAAATGCCAGAATGCGTCAGGAATTCAGTGCAAATGTATCTCACGAACTGAAGACTCCGCTGACATCTATTTCAGGATATGCGGAGCTGATTGAGACCGGAATGGCTTCCGAACAGGATACGGTGCGTTTTGCTCACGGGATTCATAACAGCGCGAATCGTCTGCTTACACTGATCAATGATATTATCCGCTTGTCAGAGCTGGATGGCACGGAAGGGGAAGCGGATACGGAACTTTTGGATTTTCATGAGATGGCACAGAATTGTGTGGAAATGCTCTCCATGAGTGCCGAGAAACATAATGTGACTATTGCCCTCTCCGGTACGGAGTGCTACGTAACGGCGAACCGGCAGATGATGGAGGAATTGCTATACAATCTGTGCGATAATGCCATCCGGTATAACAACCCGGGAGGAAGCGTGGATGTACAGACCTATGCCAGAGAGGACCATACTTACCTGATAGTAAAAGACACCGGAATCGGGATCTCCAAGGAACACCAGGAGAGGATCTTCGAGCGTTTTTACCGCGTGGACAAGAGCCGTTCCAAATCCACCGGTGGTACCGGACTGGGGCTTGCAATTGTGAAGCATATCATCGCTAAAAGCCATGCAAATCTGGAGCTGGAGAGTGAACCGGGAAAAGGAACGACGATAAAAGTAGTTTTTTAAATTGAGAGTTACGAGCCATGCAAAGTCAAAACAGAAACAGCGATCTGGGAGCTTGCTCACAAGTCGCTGTTTTTGTTTTTGACTTTATACTGTGCGTCCAACG